>Ga0315278_10002933_pt1 | contig 15230 bp, 14 predicted proteins | sample YL17G06_0_MG_FD_203880 | JGI IMG/M metagenome (GOLD analysis project Ga0315278, IMG submission 203880) | Sediment microbial communities from Yellowstone Lake, YNP, Wyoming, USA - YL17G06_0 | ecosystem: Environmental > Aquatic > Freshwater > Lake > Sediment | place: USA: Wyoming | collected... | reverse complement strand
CAGCAGGTCCGTGCCGCCAGTCTCCTGCTCCCCCGGCCCCATGGTCACATGACAGGATACGCACCGGTCGCTGATCCCCAGGCTGGTGTTTACAATCTGGCGCAACTGGACCGGGATCGGACCCTCGTCCGCGCGGCCGCTCGCCTGAATGTGCCGCCATTCCTTCAGGTAATTCTCCTGGAGCGCGGCAAAAACCAGGAGCGCGAAAACACCGATGCTTGATCCGAGCAGGAGGTACTTGTTTATCTTCATCGCTAATGACCCGGCCACTGAGCGGGAGACCAGTAGAAGGTCCAGTTGGGTCCCCGGAAATAGGTCCCGATCATGGTCAACACCACGAAGCCGCAGAGAAAACATGTGAACAAAGCGAGAGCGCCGGCGCGCGCCGACTGGTAGCGCCGGATGCACCAGATGGAATAGAGCGCGTACGCGGATGCCAGCAGAGTCGCCGGGTTGACCAGGGTGACGGCCAACTGCGGGATCTTGGGGAACCACTCCCGCAACCAGCCAAAATGAATGGCCAATGACTCGATCAGCAAGGGCGTGACGAGGCCGATGAACGCGGAGATTCTGACCAGGGGCCAGCCGCCGGGGCCGCCAAACCACTCCCCCGTGCCCCGGGTTTCGCGGTCGAGATAGGGGATCATCCCCAACCCGATCAGAACGATGGCCGGGATGCCGACGCCGCCCATGAACGCGGAAAAGGAGACCAGTTCCTGCAATCCCAGGAAGTACCAGGGCGCCTTGGCCGGGTTCTCGGGCACGTTCGGATTTGCAAGTTCCTTCAGCGGCGCATCCGAAACCAGGGCCAACCCGAGGCAGAGGAGCAGGGTCAGCATGAAAACGCCCAGTTCCGCATAAAAGAGGTGAGGCATCGAGGGCACGGTGTTTTCGGGGCCGCGACCGACCGCCGGCGTGCGCCCGCGCACGATGGCCGCCAGGTGATAGGTTTTGGCCGGCGCCTCGGTGAAGACAGGGTACGTCTCTTCGTGCCTCATGGCCGCGATGCGCGCGTCGACATCCGCGGGACGCACCATGCCCCCGTCTTTGCGAATGCGCCAGAAGTGGACCGCCAGCAGCGCGGTCAGCGCCAAAGGGAGAATCATAACGTGCAGCAGGAAAAAGCGGATCAGGGCTTCCGACCCGACGTTATCCGAACCGAGCAGGAGCAACCGCTGCAGCCCACCGGGATCGAAGTACCGGGTGATGCCGAGAGCGTCGGTGACCTCGCGCGGCGATTGGGCGATGTTGGCTCCGATCGTGATCGCCCAGTAGGCGAGCTGATCCCAGGGGAGCAGGTAACCGGTGAATGACAGCCCCAGCGTCGTGACCAGAAGTCCGATGCCGATCAGCCAGTTGTACTCGCGGGGCTTCCGGTAAGCCGCGGTGTAAAACGCCCGCGCCATATGAAGGATGACCGTGACCACCATGACGTTCGCGGCCCAGCGATGAAGGTTTCGTATCAGCCTCCCCGTGGGCACCACGAAATGGATATCCTTGATCGACTGGTACGCGGCATCGGGAGAGGGCTTGTAATAGAACATCAGCAATACGCCGGTAACCAGCGTGATCAGAAATGCCGAAACGCTGGCGATCCCCAGTCCCAAGGTCGCCGTCCAGCGCAGGCTCCAGCGATGGGTGCGCACGGAATGCAGGTGGAGAAAGACATTGCCGAAGACGAATGTGGAGCGCGTCCGGTCGGTGGTCGGCGGTCCGCCTCGGAACGCGGTCTCGTAGAGCCGCCGCGGCACCGCCTTCAAATCCCGGACAAATTCGCGCAGAGCGTTTTGGGGAGTCAGTTCGGCGTCCATCATGCCACCTTGGTGCCGGGCGGAACCGTCGCGCCCTCATCAATCGTGATTACATTGCCGCGCACGCTTACCTTGAGCCACGGCAATTCCCGCGGCGCCGGGCCCTTGGTGACCGAGCCGTCAAAAGCGAAACGGGAGCCATGGCAGGGGCACTCGAAACCTTCCGCGCCCGTTTTGACGACACAGCCAAGATGGGTACAGATTTTGGAGATCGCATAGATTCCCTGCGCATCCCTGAATACCGCGACCGCGCGCCCGGGCGGCACAAAAGCGGCGCCCGCGGCCAGCGTCTCCGGCAGCGCCACCTGGAACCGCTTGGACGGCGAGGACAGCACCGCGGCCTTCGGCAATCGCAGCATTCCGATCAGGCCGAACAGCAAGGCGCCTCCCGTGGCCCACAGGGAACCCAGGCCGAGCCAGTCGCGCCGGGTCATCGGCTCGGGATCGAGGCGCGAGCGCGCAGGTTTGGCGGATATGGTCATACGTTCCTCCAGGCGGTGTGAAAGGAAACGCGTTCCATGGTGATCGCATCGACCGGGCAGCGCATGGCGCAGGCAGCGCAGCGGATGCACCGGTCCTCGTCTTTGAGAATGGCGGAATGCTGCCCGCAATCATCCGCGGTTCCGAGGCTTCCCTTGATAGCGGTCCGAAGTTCATCGCTCGCTTCCAATTCATTCAACGGGACCAGCTTCAGGCAGAGAGTCGGGCAGACATCGGCACAACCGCCGCAGAGCACACAGCGCGCGCCGTCAAAGACGGGCGTGACCCCGCAGTCCAGGCAGCGCGATGCCTCGCGCACGGCCTGATCCCGACGGTAGCCGAGTTCTACCAGCGTGTCCTGCTGATGCAGGCGGTCTTCGGGTTCACGAGTCGGGACGGGAACCCGCCGGATCGACTCATATCCCTGCTCGCGACGATAGCGGTCCAATGCGAGATACGCGGTGGTGGCGTCGGCGGCGAGCTCCCGTCCGGTAATAAACTCGTACACGGATCTCGCCGCGGTCTTGCCGGAAGCGACGGCGTCGATCAAAAGGCGCGTGCCATGGGCCAGATCGCCGGCGACAAAAACTCCGGGAGCCGTCGCCGCCAGCGTTTTGGCGTCCGTCCGGGGCCAGCCGGGGCGAAATTGCTCGATATCGGATCCGCCGTCATCCAGAAAGGCAAGGGAAGGCGCCTGTCCGACCGCAAGCAAAATCGTATCGCAGGACACCGTGGTTTTTTGGCTATCATCAAAGACAGGAGCAAAGCGCCGCTGCTCATCATAAGCCCGCAGGCATTTGCGGAAAGTAACCCCGGTGACGGCGCCGGCCTCGTCGCGCAACACTGCCACCGGCCCCCAGCCATTCAGCCTTTCGATCCCCTCTTCGTCCCCCTCGAGAATCTCCAGGGTGTCCGCCGGCATTTCCTCCAGACCCTCGAGCGATGCCAGTTTAACACCTGCGGTGCCGGCGAGGCGGGCAGCCGTCCTCGCGGCATCGAACGCGATCTGGCGCAGGACCGTGCGCGCGACATCATAAGCGACGTTCCCGCCGCCGATCACCAGGACCTCGCGGCCGATGTCCATCCCCTCCTTCAACTCCACCGCCCGAAGCAGATCCACGCCGCCGTAGACTCGCGGGCCGCGTTCGCCGGGAATCCCGAGGCTGCGCGAGGATTTGGCCCCCACGGCAATAATCACGGCCGCAAAGTCGCGCCGGATAGCGGCGAATGAGATGTCCTTGCCCACCGTGACGCCGCAGCGGATCTCCACTCCGAGCGCACGAATGACGTCGACTTCCCGGGCCACCAACGCGCGGGGCAATCGATAGGCAGGGACTCCGAAAATAAGCATGCCGGCAGGAACAGGCTCGGTTTCGAAAACCACCGGCGCGAAACCCAGCAGCGCCAGGTCATGAGCCGCGGACAGGCCGGCAGGGCCGGCGCCGATGATGGCGACTCGCTCCCCGCTCGCCTTTTGCAGGCGCCGGTCCATGCGCGACTGAAGCAAGGCCGCCATCTCCTCGGGACCGGCGGCGACCGGCGGGATAAAGGATTCAATCGCACGGAGGACATCCCCGACCGGCCGCGTTTCCGGCCCGAACAAGCCGCACACAAATCCCTTCAGAGCACGAATGGCGATGGCGCGGTCCGAGCCGGCGAAATTGCCTTCATCATCCACACGCGGGACCTGAGCGCGCCGGCAGGACACCTCGCACGGAGCTCCGCAGATGCGCCCGCAGATGGAAGCGAACGGATTGGGGCCGCGGGCGATCAGGTACGCTTCTTCGAATCGTCCCTCGGCAATCGCGCGCACGTAGCCTCGGGCATCGGTGTGAACCGGGCAGGCGACCTGGCAGGAGATGAGATCTCGATGATAATCCTCAGCCGGGATGGCCACCTTGATCATGCTCATGCCTTCCGACCTCCCCACGGGCCATGACGAAGGATAGGAGGTTTAAGCTGCCTCTTCGCAAGTCAGGCTTCTGACCCGGCCGCCGACGCGCGTCCCTGTGTGCCCTCTGTCATGTGCTGATAACGGGTGATATGTCGACTGAAACGTCTGGCCCTCGGCTACGGCCGCATTCTACACCCGAGCCGCGTCGCTGGATAAGGCCTTTTGGCGCACCCCTACCCCTACCTGCCTTAATGCAGCATGCCGTTGTTATGCCGCTCCTGATTCAAGCGACGACCCGTTGCGCACGAGCACGATCTTGCCCGTCACGCCTCCCTTCCCGAGCGGCTCGTGCGCCTGTCTTGCCTCGGCAAGAGGAAATCGCTGCGCGATGAGTGGCTTGATCTTCTGCTGTTGAAGGAGGTCGAGCAGGGCGATCAAATCCTGTCGAAACAATGCCGGTTTCAGCCGCTTGAGCGTCTGGATGCTGTAGAGGACCACCCGTTTCCGGCCCGGGAGAAGCCAACCGCCAGCAATATACAGCCCGAAAATGGGGATTCCATGAAAGCGATTACGACGACCTGAACGACCTGAAGCCAATCGCCCCCCACGTAGCGATGAAGTAAGGCCATAGGCCACTACCGTCCCGCCCGGACGGAGAGCCTTGCGGGAACGCCAGATATAGGTGCCACCGATGCCGTCAAAGACAACGTCTACGCCCTCACCCGTGAGGCGGTGAATTTCTTTCACGAAGTCCTGATGCTGGTAATCAATTGGGATACCGCCCAGGTCGGAAACGGCCGACGCCCCTCGCGATGAACAGGTTCCGTACATCTCCAGCCCGGCGAGGCGTCCAAGCTGCAATAGCGCCGAGCCGACCCCGCCTGCCGCGCCGTGAATCAACACACGCTGGCCCGGTCTGACGTGAGCCGAACGATGCAGCATTTGGTACGCCGTGATGTAGTTCAGCACGAGGCTCACAGCCTGCAACGGCAGTTGGCGCGAGGCACGGTGCGCCTCAGTCGATGCCATCAAACAGCCGGCCGGCGGCCTCCCAGGCAAGAAGATCGGGATCCGATTCCAGGGTTACGGAGGGCCGGGGAGGCGGCGGTCGTGCCGGAAGATCCCGGAGCTTGAGGTGACGCAGGATCTTTTCGATGATCTCAGGGTCTTCGATGAAGCTGATGATTCGCAACCGGCCGCCGCAATTGGGGCAGGCGAGCGGATCGGCAGCCCGGACTTTGCGGATCAACCGGGCCCAGGCGCGTTTGCAGTGGCGGCGGAAGTCGTCCGGTTCGGTCTCGGGCGCAGAGAGCGCGACCGGAGTGATGCCGGCGGCGCATTGTTGTTGCAGGCGGCGTTGTCCGCGGGCCTTGTTGCTGTAGTAGCCGCAATACCTGACGATCTGCAGTCCCTTTTCCGGGATAAAGGCGGTCAGGGCGGCCAGGGCATCCAAGGGGGAGAAGCGTTCCGGGGCCGCAGGGGAGAGGTGTGACCGTGAGGGGGCGCGAGCCTCGCAGGTGACGACGCCGGCATGGCGGTCGTAGCGGAGCCGGGCGAGAGAAGACGGTGCGTGAACGAGGTAGGATTCTGACGAAGGCCTGTGGTCCGGAGTTGGTCTGGAGGGCGGTCCGATGGGCGGGTGACTACTACACGGAGCTTCGGTGCCGGCACGGGTGTGACGCTCACATCACGGCCTGCCGTTCCACGAGGGTGATGAGCAACGGCTGGGAGTAGCAGGCGAAGGCGACCTGTGCGATCGGTAGAGTGGCAATGGGAATGACTTCGAGTCCTTCACACACAATCGGTGGCGACAGGACACAAGGGCCGCCGATCAGCTTCATGACATCGTTGGCGACCAGGTCGGTCACTTTGCCCACAGCCTGCTCGATTCTGGAGAGTGTGAGATCCACTTGGTTGTCATTGCCATGAACAACCATGGCAACACGGGTGGCCAGCAACTCTGAACACCCGAGCGTCACCGCGCCATTTCAGTCCGCTGCGGTGATCCTGACGCGAGCAGTAATCGAGATGCGTTGGTCTGGAGTTTGGGTTTTCGGAGTAGGCTGAAGCGGCAATCCGAGGACGGAGGACCAGACCTATTCTACGGCTCGGGCGAATTCGCCTTCTCCAATCTGCATGTGATCCTCCCCGTGCGGAGACTATTCCGTCGATGTCGATCTCGTCCGTCCCGATAGAGAGCAACACCCCATCAGAGCCGCGCCCTCATGCCGACTGCCCGTTGTCCCTCATTGTGTGGGAATGTCCTCAAAGAGGATACTCGTGAGGTACCGCTCTCCAGCATCCGGTAGCACGGTCACGATGAGCTTGCCCTTGCTCTCCGGGCGCTGGCCAACCCGGACGGCGGCTGCCACGGCCGCTCCGGAGGAGATACCACAAGTGATGCCCTCCTCGCGATGCAGACGCCTGGCCATCTCCACAGCTTCCTCGTTCGTGATGGTCTCGATGTCATCGACGAGATCGAGGTCGAGCACGTCAGGTTTGAAGCCGGCGCCAATGCCCTGGATCTTGTGCGGTCCGGGCTTGGGCTGCTCGCCCTTACGGATCGCCGTCAGCACAGGCGACGCCGCCGGCTCGACTGCAACCAATCGCACTGACCGCTTCTTCTCGTGTTTCAGGTACCGGCCGACGCCGGTGATGGTGCCTCCCGTCCCGACACCCGCGAGGAAGATATCGATCTTGCCATCGGTGTCGTTCCAGATCTCGGGCCCAGTGGTCTTGAAGTGAATCTCTGGGTTTGCCGGGTTCTTGAACTGCTGCGGCATGAAGTACTTCTTGCCGCCCTCGGCCGCGATCTCCTCGGCTTTGGCGATGGCTCCTGGCATTCCCTTGGGACCCTCGGTCAAGACGAGGTCCGCACCAAAGGCGCGAAGCATACGCCGGCGTTCGAGGGACATCGTCTCCGGCATGGTCAGGAGGAGCGGGTAGCCGCGCGCCGCGCATACGAAGGCGAGCGCGATCCCCGTGTTACCGCTCGTTGGCTCGACGACCGTGGTCTCCTTTGAGCCCTGCTTGAGCAGACCGTCGCGCTCGGCCGCCCAGATCATCGCCGCGCCGAGCCGACACTTGACCGAGTAGGCGGGGTTCCGGCCCTCGATCTTGGCCGCGATGACGCAGTCGAGTCCTCGCGTGATCCGGTTCAGCCGCACCAATGGGGTGTTACCGATGCTGGTGCTGTTGTCCTCGTAGATCTTGCCCACGGCAATCTCCTTTCAGATGGTGAAATCCACTCCGCCCTGCGGGCTTGCTTGCCGACGTAGGTCTTCGAGAGAGGTAGCGTCCACGACCGCGTGAACCGAGGCCGCGACTCTTCCCCACAGGGCTTGCAGGCAGATATCAGCCGAGGTTGTGTCTCGACGGGCGCTACGGGACGATACCGAGAGTGGGCCGTCGATCGATTCCAGGATAGCACCCACCGTCAGTCGGGAGGGGTCGCGCGCTAGCCAGTGCCCACCGTCGGGTCCGCGCTTGCTCGACACGAACCCGCCCTTGCGCAGGTCGAGCAGGATCGCCTCGAGGAACTTCTCAGGTACCCCCGTTCTCCGGGCAACTTCCAAGGATCGGACGCCGCTGTTCGGTGGGGCGTGAAGGGTCAGGTCCAGAACCGCCCTGACCGCATACTCGGCTTTCTGGCTGATCTTCATGGGAGAATGATATGATAACTCTATAGAGAAGTCTAGAATAAAATCAATCATAGTGACCTACAACAGGAAGTCGTTACTAGTCATATGCATATATTGTCTATAACACGATAGACAATATGAAAATAATCTTGCAACGATGATTCCGCTCTGGTACCCTACAAGAATGAACCTTATACGACGGTGCCGGTCAGGACGCGCAAGCCGGGATAACGAGGAGAAGTCGTGAGCATCAGTGGTGGCGAGCTCGATGCCATCCCGGTCCCTTCGTCTCTTGTTTCTATCGAAACCGACGAACGATGTCAGAGTCTGAAAACTCAAGAGGGTGACCAAACGATGCCGCATCTCTCAGCAGATAACCATTTGCGTTCCTGGGCGAAGTCAGTTGTCTGGAGAGTCATAGGCATATTCATATTGGGCGGCCTGTCATGGCTGTTCACCAAGAATTTGGAACAAACTACCCTGATAACAATAGCATTTCACACGATTAGGCTGGTGCTCTACTACTACCATGAACGGGTCTGGGAGAGGGTGAGGTGGGGTAGGGAGATGGTCAAGGACGACTATCAAATCTAACGAGAATCGAGGAGAGGGTATCCATGATCGTCGCTGGACAACAACACAACGTCAAAGACCTGGTCGACGGGCTCAACTTCGCCGAGAAGGTCGACCGCGCGCTCGGCCTTCTCAGGGAGGCGCACCAAGAGTACGGAGACCGGCTCGCGGTGGCGAACAGTCTCGGCAAGGACTCGAGCGTGGTCTGGCACCTCACCAAGCGCGTTGACCCCACCATCTGCGGCTTCGTCATCACGACGCGCTTCAAGCCCAAGGAGACGGTCGACTTCATGGGCGAAGAGGTGGCTCGACATCCGGAACTTCAAGTCTTCCGGAACGACATTGACCTTCCCAAGGAGCTCTACCGCACGGATCCCGACCGCTGCTGCGACATCCTCAAGGTCGAGCCCATCAAGCGCGCCGTCGCGGAGATGAACGTCGGCTGCTGGGTAACTGGGCTGCGCTGCACCGAGGGACGCACCCGGACCGACTTCCAGGAGGTCGAGGAACGCGACCGCGGGCTCATCAAGTTGAACCCCATCCTCATCTGGTACGAGCGCGAGGTGTGGCAATACCTCGCACTCCACCGGGTGCCGGTGAACCCACTCTACGCGCAAGGCTACCGCTCCCTCGGATGTGCGCCGTGCACGCAGATCGGCCACGGCGTAGACGAGCGCGCCGGTAGGTGGATCGACACCAGCAAGTGTGGCGGCGAATGCGGCATTCACACCCGCCCGCTCAAAGACGACTACCAAATATGAGCGCCGGCAGGAGATCCAATGGTGGCGTCCTGCCGAGTGACACTCGACTGCGGCGCTACCTGGACGTGCGGGAGCTCATCGCCAGCCCTGCGAATCCGACGCCGCTCGTGCGGGTCAACCGAGCCGCATCGCAAGCCAAGGTCGAGTTGTTCTTGAAACTCGAGTGGTTCAACCCGTTCGGCTCCATCAAGGACCGAACGAGCTTGTTCCTGCTCCGCGGTATGACGGAGCGGGGCGAGCTCGACGGCAAGGAGCTCGTGGAGCCAACCTCCGGTAACACCGGCATCGCACTCGCTGCCCTCTGTGCTCTCGCGGGCAAGAAGCTGACCGTCACCATTCCGGACGGCGTGCCTGAGGAACAGAAGGTGCTTTTGCGAATGCTCGGGGCCGAGGTGTGGACGACACCCGACGATCTCTGCCCCATCGACCATCCCAAGGATGGAGCGATCGCGCTCGCTCACTCCTTCGTCAAGAGTGAGCCCGAGCGTTTCGCCATGCCCAACCAGTACGCGAACCAGGACAACGTTCGCGCACACTACGAGACCACCGGGCCAGAGATCTGGGCGCAAACCGAAGGGCGCATCGACTACTTTTTCGCCGGCTACGGCACCTGCGGAACCTTGACCGGCGTGGCGCGGTACCTCAAAGAGAAGGAACCCGCCGTCAGGATTGTCGCCGTCGAGCCACAGAAAGGTCACCGACTGCCCGGTCTCAAGAACCTCCAAGAGTCCCAAGCGCCGGCGATTCTCGACCGGAGCCTCATCGACGAAGTCGTTCGCGTAGAAGACGCGCCCGCGTATGCGATGACCAAGCGCCTCTTTCGGGAGGAGGGTCTGATCGTCGGGCCGTCGACGGGAGCGATTGTGCACGCGGCCTCCGTCTGGGGCGAAACCCGGGAGGGTGTCGCGGTGGCGATATCACCCGACAGCGGCTTCAAGTACGCGAGCTTCTTCGCCGACATCCTCGGCGACGAAGGGCTGCCGACCGAGTGACGCGGGAGAGTTCCATGACGTGGCGACTGCCGGAGACACTCGGTGCGGACCTGCAGCGGCTCGAGGAACGTTGGCACGCTGTAAGCGCCGGACAGCTCACCCCTGCGGAATTTCGTGCCTTTCGCGTGCCGTTCGGAGTCTACGAGCAGCGACAGAACGGCAGTTTCATGCTCCGTGTCCGCCTACCGGCCGGAATCATGACCGCTGCACAGGGGCGCGCCCTCGCACACGTCAGCCAGCGATTTGGCAGCGGCAGACTGCACGTGACGACCCGGCAGGACATTCAAATCCACGACGTGACCTTCGCCGCTCTCCTCCCCGCCCTGCGCGAGCTCCTCGCTGCCGGCCTCGCCACCAGGGGAGGCGGAGGCAACACCGTGCGCAACATCACGACGTGCGCCGAGACCGGCGTCTGCGTCGATGAGCTGTTCAACGTCGGTCCCTACGCCATTGCCCTGACCGAAGCCATGCTCGGCCAGGCCAACAGCGACCAGCTGCCACGCAAATTCAAGGTGGCGGTCTCGGGCTGTGACCGGGACTGCGCCCACGCCGCGGTCAACGACGTCGGCTTGATCGCCAAGCGTGTTGGCGGCGTCGACGGCTTCACCGTCCTGTGCGGCGGCGGCCTCGGCGCCAAGAGTCGCGTCGCCGATGTCCTCGTGGACCTCGTACCGGCATCCGAAGTGCACCTTACCGTCGAGTCGATCAAGCGCGTGTTCGATCGCCGCGGCAACCGCCGCAACCGGCACAAAGCCAGGCTGCGGTTTCTGATCGAGGAGATGGGGATCGACGCCTTTCGCGCCGCAACCCGCGTCGAGCGCGTCGCGCTCGACGGGGCAATCGAACCGAACATGGCCGTCCGCCCGCCCGTTTTGCCAGCGGGCGGCGGCCATGCGGCCCCGGCGCTCGAATCTCTAGGCACTACTCCGCCGACGCCCCCCTCGTCGGCGGTTGAGTTTGACCGCTGGCGAAAGCTCAACGTCTTCAGGCAAAGACAGCCAGGATACTCCGGCGTCCGCCTCCCGCTGCGACTCGGCGACATCGACGCAACGATCCTCGACCAGCTCGCCGACGTTGCACTCTCCGGCGACGGCTCCATCCACACGACGTCGTCCCAGAGTCTGGCGCTGCATTTCATCCACGAGCGAGCCCTGGCGACAGCCCACGCCCGCCTCGCAGCCCTGGGACTCGCGACAGCTGCTCCGCCGCTCTTCCGGAAGCTCGTCGCCTGCGCCGGCGCGACTACGTGCCGCCTCGGCATCACGCAATCCCGGGGTCTGGCGACGGCGATGGTCGATAGTCTCACAGCCAGCGGTCTCGATCTCGACGCCGCCGACGTCGCGCTCTGTGTGAGCGGTTGTCCCAACGCCTGCAGCGGCCACCCCGTCGCGCAGCTCGGGTTCGTGGGCGCAGCACGGCGGCTCGAAGGCCGGCTCGTCCCTCACTACGTCGTGCAGCTCGGCGGTCGAGTCACGAACGGCAGCGCCCGACTCGCCACCGGTAGTCGGGCCTTGCCGGCTCGAAACGTCCCTGCATTCGTGACTGACCTCATGCGCGAGTTTCGGAGTGCAAAAGCCTATCCCGACTTCGACGCATTCCTCGCGGCCACGGGCCACGGCGGCGTCGCGGAGCTCCTGGAGCGGCACCGCAAGACGCCACGGGCGACCGCTGCCGACCTGGTACTGGATTGGGGCGCGAGCACGCCGTTCTCCCTCGCCGATCGCGGGCCCGGCGAGTGTGGCGCCGGCGTCTTCGACCTCATCGAGATGGACCTCGATGCCGCAGAGACCGCCCTCGGCGACGGCCACCACCTCAAGGCTCTCGCTCTGGCTGGCCGTGCCCTGCTCGTCACCCGCGGGCACGATATTCGTGATGAGGCCGAAGCGCTCGAGGTCTTTTTTCGGGAGTTCGTCGCCACGAAGCTCGTCGCCGAAAGCTTCGCCCCGCTCGTCAGTGCGGGACTCGCGGCGGTCAAGACCGGTGCGGCGTTCCAGGGCAACCCGACGGCAACTGCCCAGCTCGTCGCCGCGGTCCGTGAGCTATACTCGCACATGGATGATTCGCTGCGATTCGCGGCGCCACCGGCAAAGGAGGAGCGCCCGTCCACGTTGGCCGCCAGCGTTGCCGCCAAGCCCGCTACGAATGGCACGCTCGCTATCGATCGCCATACTGACCTGCGCGGTGTGAAGTGCCCGCTCAACTACGTGAAGACCAAAATGCAGCTCGACCGCCTTAAGCCCGGCCAGATCCTATCGGTGCTCTTGAGCTCCGAGGGTGCCGCCAATGTTCCCGAGAGCGTCGCCCGAGACGGGCACGAGATTCTGAGCATGCTCTCCGAAGGCGAAGCACTCCGGGTCATCATTCGCCGCCATTAGGGCAGGAGGGACGCGCCAATGACGAGCGAAGCGCCAAAGCAAATACGGCCATCCACGGAGTCACCGGTCGCGTTGGACGCGCTCGAGCGGCTGTCCGCGGGCGAGCTCTTGCGATTCGCCTTTGATCGCTTCGGCGACCGCGCCGTCATTGGCACCAGCTTCCAGCACGGCGGGCTCGTGCTCATCGACCCAGCGAGGGAGGCTGAGCTGCCGATTCGGGTCTTCACCATCGACACGCTGCGCCTGCACCCCGAGACCTATCAGCACATCACGGCTGTCGAGCGACATTTCGACGTTCGGGTCGAAAAGGTGACGCCGGATCCGGCAGCGGTCTCGCGAATGACGGCGCAGCACGGCGAGTTCCTGTTCTTCGATTCCCCCGACAAGTGCCTCCATTGCTGCAAGATCCGCAAGGACCGCCCCAACGAGGGTTTTCTCGGCAATGTCGATTGCTGGGTCACCGGGCTGCGCCGGGACCAGTCCGAGGAGCGCGCGCAAACGCCTCGGGCCCGAATGACCGCCAAATATGGTCGCCCGCTCCTCAAGCTCAGCCCACTCGCTGGCTGGTCCGACGAGGAGGTAAAGCGATACGTGCGCGCGAGAGAGAGCCCCGTCAACGAGCTGTATTCGCGGGGCTATTCGTCGATCGGGTGTGCCATCTGCACGACCCCTGTGCTTCCCTGGGAACAGCCCCGAGCGGGACGCTGGCGCTGGGAGCACCAGGGCCAAACCAAAGAGTGTGGTCTGCACCTCGAGCGGGGCGATGGGATCTGAGCAACTGCATCGACCAGCGATAGGTTCGGAGAGAGCACGATGATGTACCCAGTCATGCTCGACCTGACCCGTCAACGCTGCCTCGTGGTTGGGGGCGGCGCGGTCGCTCTCCGAAAGGTCGAGGGATTGCTCGCGGCCGGAGCGCTCGTCGTCATCGTGGCCGCGGACCCCAGCGATGCCGTGGTCGCACTCGCGGCAGCGGGCCAGGCAACCCTCGAGCGTCGACCTTACCAGAGGGGGGAGGTCGCCCGGTATCGCCTGGTCTTCGCTGCCACCAACGACCCTCTCACCAATGCCCAGGTGGCGCACGATGCTGCGGCCGCCGGAGTTTGGGTCAACGCCGTCGACGATCCCGAGCGCTGCACGTTCCAGGCGCCCGCGAGGGTCGAGCGCGGCGCGCTGCAGCTGGCCATCGGCTCGAATGGCCTGGCGCCGTTCGCTGTGCGCCGCCTCCGCCAACTGTTCGACCGCCGCCTCGGCCCGGAGTGGGGGCCGTGGCTCGACGCCGCGGCCAGCCTCCGGAAAACCGCCCGGGCGCTCGGGTACTCTCCGGCGGAGCGGGAACGCTGCTTCGACGCATTTTTCGCCGGCACGCTCGACGCCGAGACGCTCAAGGTCCGAGTCCCGATGGCGTCCGAAGAAGCCAGCTGGCTCCGAAAAGCCCGCCCGCAGCCTGCGGGCATCACCCCCTTCATCGGCGCGCGGGCAGCCGGCATCCCGGACATGGGGCTCGTGTCGCTCGTGGGCGCGGGTCCAGGCGATCCGGGATTGCTCACCATGGCAGGGCACGAACGGCTGTTGGCGGCGGACGCCATCGTCTACGACCGGCTAGCAGCTCTAGCCCTACCGACAGGGGTCACGGCTCGCGTTGAGCTCCATTGCGTCGGCAAGGCCGCGGGGCATCACTCCATCCCACAGGAAGAGATTGACGCGCTCCTGGTCAGGCTATCGCGGGAGGGCAAACGGGTCGTTCGCTTCAAAGGTGGCGATCCCTTTGTCTTCGGCCGTGGCGCAGAAGAAGCCGAGGCACTGTGCGCCGCCGGAGTCCCCTTTGAGGTCATACCGGCCGCGACTGCGGCCGTTGCCGTGGCGGCGTATGCCGGTATCCCTCTCACCAAGCGTCGCGAGGTATCGTACGTCACCATGTTCAGCGCCCATGCCGCTGCGGGCTCCGAACCGGACCCTCACCACTGGGAGCTCTTGGCCGCGAGCCCACACGGAACGCTCGTCGGCTACATGGGTGTCACCGGCCTCGCGCGCGTCGCCGAGCGACTCCTGGCCGGTGGGATGGCTCCTGACACGCCGGCGGCGATGATTGAGCGCGGCACGACATCAGCCCAACGTGTCATCCTCAGCACACTGGCAGAGCTCCCCGCCGCCGCCCGTGCGGCGGCAGTCGCGCCGCCTGCCCTTCTCGTCATTGGGCCGACCGTGCGCCATGCGGCACGGCTCGGCTGGTACTCCCAGCGACCGCTGTTCGGACACCGGCTCGCCTTGTTCAGACCCGAGAGTCATTTCCGCCGGCCTCTCGCCAACCTCGGCGCGGAAGTGGTTCCGATCCCCCTGCCTGTAACACCCGCGGCTCGCATCGTCATGGAGGCCCTGCCTCCAACCGCGTTCATCTTCGGCGCCGTCCTTGAGCTGGATGCGTTGGAGCATGAGCCCGACCGACCGGCCTGGGCCGCGCGCGCGGTCGCGCTGTGCCTCACGCCGTTGGCCGCAGCGCGGGCTCGCGTCTGTGGTTGGCAACAAGTCGTCGACATCCCCGGCGCCGCGTCGCTGGCGCAGCCGATCAAGACGCTCGCGGAGATCTTGCGATCCCGAGGACGCCGCAGCGCCTAAGCCGCCGGCGCGATCACAAATCGCCGCCGCCGTTTCAAGCGGCGGGTGACGAGGGTAAGCGCTGCGAGAGCGCCCCGTAGAGAGGGA
>Ga0315278_10002932_pt1 | contig 15237 bp, 37 predicted proteins | sample YL17G06_0_MG_FD_203880 | JGI IMG/M metagenome (GOLD analysis project Ga0315278, IMG submission 203880) | Sediment microbial communities from Yellowstone Lake, YNP, Wyoming, USA - YL17G06_0 | ecosystem: Environmental > Aquatic > Freshwater > Lake > Sediment | place: USA: Wyoming | collected... | reverse complement strand
TTCTCCATAATATATATTTAATTATACAAGGAGAATAAAAATGAAAAACGAAATTACAATAAAAGAAGTAGATGGTAAAAAAATTATCAGAATGAGAGGTGGTAGATCATCATCTATAATTGATAATAAGAAAAAGTATAATCGTAAAAGAAATAAACATGGGAAGAGTGAATCAGATTTGGCATGATTTTAAGCTATAATTGACGTATGTTAAGTGATCATAAACATATGAAAAGAGTTTCTAATATTATAACTCATGATTATAATAGATGGAACTTTTGATTATAGTGTATAGAGAGGTTCGAATCTTTTCCTTCCTTCTAATTTAAAAGAGGAATCTTATGAAAATTAAAAAATTAAAATGGAAAGATAATATTACTCAATTTGGAAAAGAATTACATCCAAATGCAATTCAATTAATATCTTCTGTTGAAGATTTAGATTTATATTATTCCATTCAAAATCATATGAATATGAATGATATTAAAAATATAATTTATCTTTATATTAAAAGTAAATATATTATGTGTTCTTCTATTAAAGAAGCAAAAGAAAAAGCACAAGAACATTTTTTAAAAACTGTAATGAAATTATATTTTCAAAAGATAAAAAATAAATGAATTATATTACCGGCGATGTTCATGGCAACATTGATATTCATAAATTCAATTCAAACAATTTCCCTCATGGTAAAAATCTACGCAAAGATGATTATATAATTGTATGCGGTGACTTTGGACTAGTCTGGGATAATAATGATCAAGAACTTTATTGGCGTGAATGGTTATTAGAAAAACCTTGGACTACTTTATTCGTTTGCGGTAATCACGAAAATTTTAATTTACTTAACAATTTACCTCAAGTAAAAATGTTTGAAGGTGTTGTTGGAAAAGTTACTGATAGTATCTTTCATCTAAAACGAGGAGAGATATATAATATCTATGGTGAAACATTTTTTTGTATGGGTGGAGCATATTCAGTTGATAAATCTTCACGCATAGAAGGAATATCATGGTGGAAAGAAGAGATTCCTTCTAGTCAAGAATTTAATCATGGACTTGATAATTTAGAGAAACATAATTTTAAAGTCGATTATATCGTTGGGCATACTGGTCCTAGTTCTATCATAGCAAAATATATTCATGAAAAAGGATTAGATTTATTTATTGAAGCTGAAAGACTAGATACAGTATCAAAATATTTTGAATCTCTGCTTGACAGAGTAGAATTTAAAAAGTTTTATATGGGGCATTTTCACGATGATTATACTATTGATAATAAATTTGTAGTATTATACAATGAGATAATTCCTGTTGGTGATAATAGTCAATATCCTATTCAAAAAATTAATTAAAAAATCTCTTGACTTTCTTTTGATATTAATATATTTTTATAGCATATCAAACAAAAGGAATTTAAATGCAAGTTAAAAAAGAAGTTATAGAAAGAGTAAAGGGTGTGCTTCAAAAGGAACTGGATACTATCAGATATAAAATCTCTGATAACAAAAACGCTTTCAAAAAATTGAGAAATGAACAAATTATCTTGAAACGTGAAAGAGCTAGACTCGATCAAATGATAAGAGATATAGCATGAAAATATTAATACTAGACGATGATCAGAATAGACATAAAATTTTTGCTCAAAAATTAATTGGGCATGAAGTAGTTCATACCTATACGGCAATGGCGACAATTGCCCATCTTAAAAATGATACATTTGATTATGTATTTCTTGATCATGATCTAGGTGGAAAAGTTTTTGTTGAATCTGGTGAAAAAACAGGATTTCAAGTTGCTGAATGGTTATCGCATAATGTAAAGCATCAACCTACAAATATTATTATTCATAGTTTCAATCCTGTTGGCGCTCAAAATATGAAAAATGTTTTACCTAATGCTCAAATCATTCCAGGTGCATGGGATCGAATACAATTATAAAATAAAAAATAATTAAAAACTATTGACAAACTAGAAGCAATGATATATATTTAAAGCATACCAATAACGAAAGGATGTTTAAAATGCAGACTAAAATTATGGATCACACCGCTTACCCAAAGAAAATCAAGAAGTTATCTGATGCTGAGTTGCGACATATTATTAAAGATTGTAAGGAAGTCATTGAAATTCAAAAAGATTTCAATCTGAATCTTGGATATTATCAAGACGAAATTCATTATTGTTCTATGGAATTAGATTCAAGAAGGGAAAAAAACGATATAAATGTAATAGAGTCCAATAGTCCCTGTGATTATTGTGTCAATGTTGTTCAAGGATTTTGTGTTGATTGTTCTACTAATATTTATATTAATTTTAAAGGTAAGAAAGTAAAAATAATTAAATAAAACTTGACAAACTAGTTTCCCATAATATATATTTAATTAAATTTAAAAAGGAGAGATGATGCATACAGCTACACAAACGAAGTTCAATAATGTTAAGAGTGCTGCCGAAGCACTAGAAGTTATGGGAGCAAATTTTGAAGTTGCTCCTGACAATCTTATTACTCTTGGTGGATCAGCTATCGAGACTCATCGAGCCATCGTTAGGACCGATACCAATAAAGTTATAGGCGTGGTAGGAAACCGATACATGCCTGTTCAGAATACCGATGCGTTTGCTTTCTTTGATGCTATCTGCAAAAGTCACAAAGCAAAGTATCAATATGGATATGTCATCAATGGTGGAAGTCAAATAATGCTTCAAGCAAAAATTGGAAGCGATTATGAAGTTCGTCCTGGTGATACCATGCAGAACTATATCACCCTTGTCAATGGTCATGATGGTATTGTAACTTTCCAAGCGTTCTTTACTCCTAGACGTTTGTTTTGTGCAAATCAATGTCGTGGAGCAATCAAGGATGCAACTGAATCGCTCAAGGTTCGCCATACGAAAACGGCAACTATCAAGATGGAAGAAGGATATAAAATTCTCGCAAAGTCAATGGAATACTTTGAGCATTTTAAAACCCTTGCTTCTGAACTTGCTCAAAAAGTTGTTGACCAGAAAATGATTGACCTTTTCTTGAAAGGTGTTTTTGGAGAAAATGATACAAAACAATCAGCTACTAAACTTGAAGCTGTCAATCAGTTAATTCATACTGGAAAAGGTAATACCGGAAAGTCGGCATGGGATATGTATAATGGTGTTACCGAATGGATTGATCATTATCGTTACTCTGGAAAAGAAGAAGAAGAAGCAAAAAATACTGCTTCTGCTATCTTGACAGGTGTTAGTGTTAAAGAAAAAGCATGGGAAGTTGCTACTTCTCTTCTGTAAACCAAATCAAAGACTAGTCTCTCTAAAAAGAGACTAGTCTTTTTGGAGACCATATGCCAACTTATAATGTACTAGTAACGCAAACAAAAAAAACTTTTAAAATTATTCAGATTATAGCTGATGATCGAAAAGCAGCATTAATAACAGCCAAATCACAAGCAATGTTCAAAGAAAATTTTGATAACGTAGGTATATACTCAGCAGAATATAATGCTGAACATGCACAGGAAATATAAACAAATTAACAAAAAGGAATTTATATGGATAAGAAAGTGATTGACAGTTTGCGAAAACATTCTATTGCTGATTTAATTCAATGGAGAAATTCTGCTCATGACCGGATTAAAAATACGAATGTTGAAATTGCATTGGAATATAGAATGTTGAAAACGGATCTTGAAACTAGAGCCAGAAAAATTAAAAAATTGGAAAGAAAACAGAAAAAAACTATTACTTGGTATAAATCTTTGGGGAAAGTTATTTCCTCAAATATTAAAGGTATTCAATTTTCAGATAAAATATTTAACTTTAAAAAAGAAAAAGGAGATTGTGTATGAACTTCAAGTCATTGTTTTTAGTTTTGTTTCTTAGTATTTTAAGTATATCATTTTGTAAAGATATTGTTATCTTTGATGAAAATGTTTTGTCCTATAGTTTATCAACTGAAAATATGAATGAAAGGAATTTAGAAATTCAAATTGATTCGGATGATACAACAGAAATGTATTGTTTATATTTTGAAAATTATTTTTCTTATCATGGTATTGTAGTTGATGGAAATATGCAAAAAAAATTAATAGCAGATTTTAATAAATATAAAGAATGGAATACTAAAGCTATTCAATTAAAAACTACTATTGAAAAACCTATTGATACTATAGATGTAGAAAAAGCATTTTTCCAAACTGTAGATAAAGAATGGCATCCTTGCTTTGGTTATAAACGTATAATACTTAATTTTGTTTCTGACAATCCATCAGAACATTATTTGCAAATTGAATTTATAGGATTTAAAAATAATAATAATGATCCGATAGTAACAGAAATAATATTTTTATCCATCGATAACATTAATATGTTAATTAAAAAAATGAATCAAGCTTATTGTAATCCGCTTAGAATAAAAGCACAGAAAGAAAAAAACGTAGAAGCACAATTTAATTAAAAAATTATTGACTGTGATTGTACCATGATATATATTTAATATAAGAATAATCATTAAGGATCAACAAAATGAAAACCGACTTATCAAAAATTAATAAAGAAGAATTTTACATTCATGAAAAACTAGTCGGTTCAGAAACCGTATATTTGGTTTATCCAAAAATCGGTGCTACATGGACAAACGATAATCTTATTTATCGTTCATCAATGTGGAATCAAGATGGAGAATTAATATCAGCAGGATTTAAGAAATTTTTTAATTGGGCTGAACAACCAGATATTACTCCTGCTCCTTATGCAATCAGTGGTTGTCAATTGCTTGAGAAGATTGATGGTTCCTGTCTTATCATATCAAACTACAAAGGCAATTTGATTGTAAGGACTAGAGGCAGCGATGATACTATTACTCTTGCTAATCATTATGAGATTGAATATTTCAAGCAAAGATTCCCTAAGATATTTGATTTCAAAAATGATTGCTTAGATACATATAGTTATATTTATGAGTGGGTATCTCCTGACAATCGTATTGTAATTGATTATAAAGAGGCTGATTTGTACTTGACAGGTATTGTCCGACATATAGATTATTATATGTTTAGTCAAGAATTTTTAAATGCAGATGCAAAATATCTAGGTGTTAAAAGACCTAGTACTTTTAACTTTAATACCTTTGATGAAATGTTTACTGCCGTTAAAGAGTTTAAAGGTATTGAAGGTATTTGTGTTTATTATAATCATGGTCAAAACATTCGAAAGTTGAAAGGCATTGAGTATTTGATGCTCCATAAGTTTCGGTTTGATCTTAGCATGGAAAATGTTTTGGATATGTATTTACGTTATGATCAACCGGATTATAAGACTTTTCTTAAAAAGATCGAAGCTGAATTTGATTTTGAATGTGTTTCGTTTGTTATAGGATTTGCTTCTCAAATTTGTGATGCAGCAAAAGAAGTTAAAAAAATTATAGAACATATGAAAAAGTTTGCTGATTCCGTTCGCTCTTTGTCAAGAAAAGATGCTGCCTTTAAAATTATAGAAGCATATGGTAAAACTAGTCGTTCAGGATATGTTTTCAACTTTCTTGACAATAAGATAATTGAAAATGAAGGAATTAAAAAACTTTATTTTCAGATTATTAAAAATTCAAAGTAAAAGGAAAAATATATGAAATATAAATGTGTTAGAATATCATCTAAAAACAATCCTAAAAACTGGCATGTTGAATTTTTTAATGATACTCTTGACAGAAAAAAAGAAAAACGATTACCTAATGCTTTGGGGTTTTATTGGTATCCGACTTATATGGATGATGGTATAGCTTTTAATAAACTGAAACAGTGCATGATTTTAAGACATAAAAAAGAAATTCAATTACTTGAAAAATCGTTAAAAAAATTAAAAAAATTAAAGAAATAATTTATGATCAAAGTAATAAAGAAGGAACCATCTCCAAAGATTATTAAAGAAGTTGTTTGTTATAGTTGTGGTGTAATATTGCAATATGTTCCTAATGATATTCAAAACCGTCCAGTTTCATATTATGATGGATCAACCGATATTCTATATTTTATAATGTGTCCGGAATGTAAAAAAGAAATTCAAGTCAAAAGTTATTAAAATATATCAAATTGATATATTAAAAAAATTAATTAAAAAACTATTGACATTCCTTTGTTTTGAATGTATATTTATAACATCAAAACAAAGGAGATCATATGAAATACACACCTGTTACTCTTCCTGAATTTGAATTAGTTTTAAAAGCCGAAAAAGGATGGCAAAAGATTGAATCAACCAAGGAAACAATCTTTGTTTTTCCTTTGTCTTCTAGACCTCATATTATTATAAAAGTCTATTCTTCAATAGGAATGAACCACAAGACTTGCCGGGAAAAAGGTGCAGATGCAATTAGAGTTTGTGCAGTTAATACGCAAACTAATAAAGGATGGATCAGCACTAGACGAGTTTTTCGAGTTGAAGGTTGGAGAAACAATCTCAAAAATGCCGTGATGGATATTTATACTCAAGCTCAAAAAAGAATAAAATAATCCTTGACTTTTCTAGTTGCAGAATATATATTTAATTAAAAGGATCAAATATGAGAAAAGGAACATATACTGGATATAAAGATAAAAACGGAAATAAAATTTATATTGGTGATATTATTTCTCCACCAAATGATAAAATTCAATTTGAAGTTTGTTTTGGTCAATGGGATAATGGTTGTTTATATGATGATCATGATTGTGGTGTTGGATTTTATTTAAAAGAAATTAATACAAATAAACAATATTATGGTAATGGTAAAATTCAGAATTTTATTTCAGTTGTTTTATATAATAGTTATACTAAAATAAAATAATCCTTGACTTTTCTAGTTGCAGAATATATATTTAATTAACTGAGGGGGAGGATAAAATGAGAGGAAATCCGAATCTAGCTGCTGCAAGGAAAAACCGTAAGTCAAAAACTAGTCGGTTTAAAATCTCTATCAGAGAAAATCTTTGGATTGAATTAGATAAATTTAATATAGTTCTTATACATAAAATTCAAAAGACTAGAACTAAAAACGGTGAAGGTTTTTATATTATGCCTCAAGGATATTTTGAATCTTTTAGTTATTTGGCTAAAACGGCAATGGAAAGAAATCTAATAAATCAAAAAGAACATGATGTTTTGATTGAACGGACCAAAAATATTAAGGTTTATCATGTCGATGGTTTTCTGAAAATTAAAGAAAAGAAAGCTTGACAAACCTAGTGCCATATATTATATTTAATTAAGAAACAATAACAAAAAGGAGTTAATATGTCAGTTAAAATCACCTTCAAAGACAACATTGAACTTGTCAATGCACTGAACGAAATGGGAACGTCAGGTCAAGCAACACTTGAGAGCACAACTGCTCCTAGTATGACTGTCAAAGATCGCCATACCAAAATGCCTTTTGAAAGCATTTTCAAAGGCAAAATCTATCGGATTAAAAAAGAATATGTTACGATGGGAATCAGCTATGAAAACGCTGTAAACAATCAGCGCAAACGTGAAGGTATCGATGAAGCGTTTGAAGCTGTATCAAGCGATACCTATAAAACTATCAACAAGTACATCATTCAGCACAAGGAAAGCGGTGAATTTTATCTTCGTTATTACTTGGAAATGAACGCCAATTATCCACATAGCGAATACATCTGGTGTTATGCTGATGGAACTGAGTTGACAGAAGCAGAATTGAATAGTCTTAAATCTGGTTTTCTTTCTTCAAAGTCGGGTTCCTCTAGTCAAGGAACTGAAAAAGAAATTATAGTTCGACAGGTCAAATTAAATGGCGTGACTCGTCTTGCTCTGGGTGGAAAAGAATTTGTTCGTAAGATGATCGCATAAAATACCTCCAGTGAAAGGTGTTTGTCTAGTAGTTATGGGGATTTGTTACTAGTGCCAAGGCACAACTAACAAAACAAACACCTTTTTTAATTAAACTATTGACTTTTGAATTGTCATAATATATTTTATATCATACTTAATGAAAGGTATGAATAATGTTTGGAAAAAAGAAAAATAAAATTTCTTTTTTTATAGATCAAGAAGGTTTACCAATCCTTCCTTGGGAAATAGAAAAAAAATTCTTTGAAAGAAAAAGAATTTTTAATTATCCTGCTGGTTCAAAAGTCATAATAAGGTCTAATGAAAATGAACCGTATTCTATAGGAATTATAATTTCCTATAATTATATCAGTCAATCAAAAGAACTAGTCCCAGTTGTCAATATAAACGGAGAAGATAAAATTTGTTTTAGTATTATACGACAATATTCTTTTTCTCTTTGTAAAATACTAGATAAATTAACTCCTAAAGAACAATGGACAGTACTAGCCGAATTTAATGCAATGGAGAATTAATATGAATTATTGTAAATCTGTTTGTGTATGTAGAGTCTGTAAGAATTGTCCTATCAATGTTAAAAAACAAAAATCTCTAAAGTTAAGTATTGAAATATGGTTTATCATTTCAAATATAACATTATTAGCAATATCTATATTGTATGTTGTTTATTTGTATTTAAAAATGATCTATCGTTTCTAAGGAATAAGTTATGAAACCTAAAGATGTTGCAAAAATAATTAATGATTGCTTTTCTCCTACACCAGAAATAAAAGCGGCACAAATATTATATTCTAATGGAGTTACAGAAGATGAATTTTTATTATACAACAATTCAACAATAATACAATTAATTGATGTATCTTGGAGATGTAAAGTTAGAAATGCCTTGCGTGATATTGAAAGGCAACAAAAAGAAAAGAGTTGACAAATGACATATATATCTGATTGATTATGATAAGATTCGTATAAGTCAACAACCGATAAATTTAAAAAACTATCGACTAATAGAATCCGGTTGGATTGATATAAAATATATTCGATCAGCTATATTAATACCAGATCAGATAATATCTGTTAAAATAAATTTCTTTAAAAAGATATGGAATTTCTTAAAATTAATAACTATAAATAGAATATGGGAGAGAAATTTAATGAGCAATTAACAAAGGAGAAAAACCTTAATGATCATTCAACAATTTATAGATTCAAAACCAGAAGAATTTATTTTTGAATGTGCTAAAGAATTATATGCAGGAAACCAAAAAACAAGATTAAATATACTCACTAATCAAATTAAATCAGAATTAAATATATCTTATTTCGATGCTTTTAAAATTGCAGAAGACGGTATAATAAAAGCCGTTTTAAATAGATATATTTTTCAAACAAAAAATTATTATGTATTTGATGATCGATAATTAATAATTTATAAGGAATATAAATATATATGGATACTAAAAATGTATGGGATGAAGTTGATTATTTTATTAATGCTCAAAAAGCAATAAATAAATATATATCAGTTGATAGATACCCAGACCGATATGTAGTCATGTATTATATTGCTGATAAAAAAGCTACCAAAGTTTTTTATATTACTGATAAAAATTATTGACAATAGGAGAAATCTATGAACTCTGTTAATCCAAAACTTCTAGTCGATAAAGGTATTTGTGTTTCATTCTCTGAGGCTAGGAGAATGATTATTTGTTGCCCTGACAAAATCGAAAAAGAAATACAACAAGCTGATCAAAATACTTTCGGTCGCAGACCTATCAAATGCAATCTCGTATATCCAAAACATCCTGCTCAAGAATAATTAATTAAAATATCTATTGACAAACTAGACGGCATCATATATATTAATACTATCACATTAATTGAAAGGATATTTTTATGGGATATGAAGTTAGAATGATTGTTGTAGAAAAGACTGGGACTGAATACGAGACGTGTCGTGTTGGGAATCAAATCAGAATGGTATGGCGTGAGGATGGACAATTTATGCAGACTCAAAAATATTATTTTAACGATAACAATACCAAAATGATGCTTCCACCTGAAACCAAAACAATTAAAGGTAATGATTGCCACATAATCAGCATGATTGATCTTTGCAATACCGGAGAGTGTTATTGTTATATTGATAGTATTTGTAAATTTGAAGATTCTGATGGATCAATTGTTTATGATCCTTTTAATGTCAATAAAATGATCGGTCTTGATTATTATAATAATTATCGTAATTTTGTTCCTATTAAAGTTGTGCTGAAAATGCTGAACAAAGCAGTTAGAAAATCAAAAGCAAAAGGTGAAGCTCCATATCGCAGATTTCTCGTTGCAATTGCTATGCTCCGGTCTATTAAAAAAACGTTTACTAATGATAAAATCGGTTGCCTTTTTTATGGTCATTGAAAATATTGCCAATCGAGCAGCGAGAACATTAAACATGCCACATCATCGCATGACATTCTCAATGGACTTGGAGTTGTGCCATAGTCAAAATTCTTTGCGGTTGCAGGAAATGTTAATAAAAATCTCGATCATGATACCGGCAAACTTGAAAATTGTTTTTCTCCGAGGTATTCAGCATTATGAATTTAATTAATTGTGTATCATTCTTTTTTATATATAGCATTGATTATCCGATGTATAATGTTGGCGATTACTAAATCATCTCCAGATATATGCTTTATAATGTTTGCATTAATTTTTATATTGAGTTATATAGGTTCGAATGAATTTATGAAACCAAATAAAAATTAATTAAAAAGACTTGACATCTATAGTTGCAATGATATATATTTAAATACATTCAAACAAGGAGATCAAGAATGAAACTGCTGACAAAAGAAATTCTCAAGAAACTTCCTGCTCTCTATGCCAATGATGGCAAAAAACCCGAAAATATTCCCGTGATTGTCAAATTTTTTACCCCTTGGTCAAATTGGACTTGGTATGCAACCGAGTACAATCCTGCTGAAAAACTTTTCTTTGGTTTGGTTAAGGGATTTGAAACTGAATTAGGTTATTTTTCCTTAAATGAGCTTGAATCGGTTACTGGTCCTTATGGATTGAAAATTGAACGTGATATTCATTTTGAAAATCAATCACTTGCAGATGTTCAGAAAAATTAATTAAAAAACTATTGACAAGCTTCTAGTTTTAATATATATTTAAAGCATACCAATAACAAGGAGATTAATTGGAAATGTTTAACAATCTTAATGAAGCAATTAAAACGGCAAAAAAAGAATGCAAAAATCCATATGCTCAAACATATCTTCAAGCAATTCCAGAAGCAATTGAAATGTTTGGAACCGATGGATTTGATGTTCAACTTCTTTATGCGCTCTCCAATATGAATACATGGAAAGGAGAAAGCGCCAAAAATACCAAAACAATTATCAAAGCTTATTTAAAATCCAAAAAACGTATGTAGTTAAATTTGTTAAACATTGTAACAAAGGATTATTATGAATACCATGAAGTTGAATACAAAAATACCAAGTATTTTATTTACCAATAAGAAAACGTTTGAGAATGAAGATCGGATTGATTTTCTTGAATCATTCCTAGAATCAAATTTGCCACATGGTTCAGGGATTGGTCACAAATGGGAATATGTATTTCATAAGAATGGAAATATCACTTGTCGAAATTCATATCATGCAATGAATGAAAACGGTTATTATGATGGAATCATGTCGTTCAAGTTTACAATATGGTATAATCCTGTGGACAATAAATTGTCATTTAATCATATTGTATGTAATGAAAACCGTAAAAATAGTTTTTATGGTTTGAAAGAATACTTGACAGATAATATTCACTGGACACTTTCAGAAATGGAGTTGACAAATGAAAACACCTATTGAACTTTTAAGATGGAATGTCGTTATAGGGAAAACCGATAAAGATATTACTGACGATATTAATAATGATTTAATTAAAACTTTTTCTGTTATTATTGATGCAGAAGAAATTGATTTTGTAGAATGTATTCAAACAAAGGATTTTCTACCTATCAATAAAATCATTTTTAAAAATGGTACATTTATATATGTAGCATGGAATTGGAAATATATTTGTAACAAATTAATTAAAAATACTTGACAGGGAACTAGACCACAATACATATTTAAAGCATACCAATAACGAAAGGTTTGTTATGAATATCTATGTAATTTTTGATCGTGAAACTACAAAAATTACTCGTTCCTACAAAAAATCAACCGGATGGCAATTTGATATTTTTAAATCCATTGCAACTGCAAAATCCGCTATGACTAGAAAAAAGCTTGATGTAACTAAATTCGATATTGCAGAATTTGATTATTTCAAAAAAAATATTGAAAAAACAGACACCAAAATTAATCTCATAAGCGGAGTAACTTTTGAACAAACTGTAAATACTCCGCTCTATTGTGATCCTTCAACCGAAACATATTGGTCTATGTAAAACAATCCTGTCAAGTATTTTTAAAAATTAATTAAAAATACTTGACAGGGAACTAGACCACAATATATATTTTAAACATATCAAACGAAAGGATGTTTCAAATGGTAGATGCAATAATCGTAGATGAACTGATTAAATATCGTCATGCTCAACTTCCGAATACTGTATCGGCTATTCCTCTGTTTCGTATTGAATATGAATATCAAAATGTTTTTCAATATAATAAACCCCTAGAAGATTTCTTGACAAAAGAAAACATTCGGCACCGGAGTATTGATTGGTGTAATTATCATAGGATACAAGGTATTAACTTTTAATTAAAAATAATCCTTGACTTCTCTAGTTGCAAGATATATATTTAATCATAACATTTAACGAAAGGATCTATTATGCGTTTCTTCATTCTTCTGATTGTTGCTGCAATTCTCTTTTGCTCCATTTACTTCTTTAATTGGAATGTTCACCAGAACAAATTTATCAATAAAAAAGAAGTAACTGTCACAATCAAACGGAATCAAAATACAACCAATACTTTAAAAACTTCAATTAAAAAAACGGTTGATAAAGTTTATTCGGTTGTTACCGATACTACAAAATAATCCTTGACAGGAACTATATCCATAATATATTTTTATATTACCACATTAAAGAAAGGTTTTAAAATGGATAAGTTGAATCTTCAAGAGATTGATGAAATGTATCGTAACAACAATTGGGATGATGAAAATTTTGATAGTCTTGCAGAAATTGACTATATGAAAGATATGTATGAAAAAGGAGTTGAAACCTATTAATATGAAACTAATCTTGGTGGATGGTCGCATTGTGGGGGATGCTCTTAACAAATAGCTTTCTAAGGAATAATATGTATTACTATATTCATAAAGATGGAAGAATTGGTCAGTCTGAAAATGGCGCATGGTTCGCTATTAAAATCGCCTTGGGTGAAAAAGAAGCATCTGATATAATTAATAAATCTAAATCAGTCATATGGTCTAAGTCAATAAAAGATTGTAAAATCATATTGAATGATCAAGATCCAAAAATATCAAGAGAAGCTAAACTATTCGTTAATGACGAACAAATCGGAATCTTTTATAAATAAATTACAATGTGCTTAACAAAAGGTAAATCATGATAGCAGGAAAAAGAAAATTTTATAATACCTATAGAGCATTTAAAAGCGGAAGAATATTTCAAAAATCCATAGTTCTGCTTCTCATTCTGTCAATATTTATTTAAGCCCTTAAACTAATTCCAAAAATAATTAAAAAACTATTGACAAGAACTAGAGCATGATATAATTTATATCATACAATTCAATGAAAGGTTGTTATGAAAAAGTTTTATGAAGTTGGGCAGTCTTCTTTTGCAATACAAAATGTAGGATTTACAGAATTGCATGGTGATCTCAATCGAGTCGAAAATCTGGTTGATCATATCGATCAACTAGTTGCTGATAAAATTATCAAAGAAGTTAAACAAGATCATTCCCCTCGATGGGGAAATGGAATCTGGGCGGTCGATTTCGATAATCGAACCGCTGAATTATTTTTTAGTGATTATGATTGTTCAGATTAATTAAAAATAATCCTTGACAAGAACTAGACCATAATATATTTTTAATACATAACAAATTTCAAAGGAGTTCATCATGTCAACTCGTTGTCAGATTAAAGTTAAAGGATCAAAGTGCATTATATATAAACATTGTGATGGTTATCCTGAAAGTGAAAACGGAGTTCTTTATTTTCTGAAACCGTTTACAAAAAAATTCCGAAAAGAGCGAGGGGATGATCCTGAATATTTTATTGCTCAATATCTTCGCCATCTTGCAACACAGGAAATAAAAGAAGATTGGAGACATGGCAAATTAGATTTTTTTGGATATGGAGTTGATACCGAATTACATGGTGATATTTCATATCTCTATACAGTCAATTTGAAAACAGGAAAAATCATCGTCAAAAAAATGTAAAGATTTTTCTTGACAAGAACTAGACCATAATATATTTTTAATACATAACAAAAAACAAAGGAGTTCATATGTCGATCAAGCCTGTCATTCTTAAAGATGCAATCAACAATACCAATGGAAAGCTTTTTGGTATCACGTTTGTCAAGCGTGATGGTTCGATTCGTTCCATGACTGCCCGTAAGGGTGTTCACAAGGGAGTCAAGGGAACCGAACCGGAAGCTACTCTTGCAAGGAAAAATACCCTTGACAAGCAGGATATGATTGGCGTGTATGAGTTCGTTGCTGGTCAGCGTGGTCAGTATCGAACTATCAACCTGAATACCGTCAAGCGGTTCACCTTCAAAAAGCGATCAATTATTTTTATCGGATAATCCTTGACAAACTAGTTCTCTTGATATATATTAAGAGAACTAATCTACTTAATCAGAAAGGAAAAATTATGAATCCGAAAGTAATGCAATTTCTTAAAGACCTATTAACAGATCGTATTGATAATGTTAAAGGTGATGCGCTGAATCTCTATACCGAATTGATTCAATTGGAAGCAAAAAATACTTTTACCTTTTCCCTGCCTTTTACCGGAAAAAATTTCTCAATACTTTTAACTGATTATGAAATAATTAAAAGCTTTGTAAAACAGTCTCAGAAAATCAATGCCATAAAACATCTACGCCAAACAGGAAAATATATCACACCTATTGCCGAACCGTATGCCGGTTATGATCCTTACAAGATCGGACTAAAAGAAGCAAAGGATTTTGTTGAAGATCACAATTGGTTATCTTAACAAACTATAATCTTAATTTAGAATCTTAACAGGAGAAAAACGTTTATGAATGGCCCGTAACAAATAAAATTTATAGATATTTAATAATTATATAAAATAAAATTTTACCTTTGATCTGAAAATTTAGAATCTTAACAGGAGAAAAACGTTTATGAATGGCCCGTAACAAATAAAATTT
>Ga0315278_10002929_pt1 | contig 15249 bp, 18 predicted proteins | sample YL17G06_0_MG_FD_203880 | JGI IMG/M metagenome (GOLD analysis project Ga0315278, IMG submission 203880) | Sediment microbial communities from Yellowstone Lake, YNP, Wyoming, USA - YL17G06_0 | ecosystem: Environmental > Aquatic > Freshwater > Lake > Sediment | place: USA: Wyoming | collected... | reverse complement strand
GCACCTAAGCGCGAAGCGGAGCTCGCCGACAGCTTCAAGAAGCAGGGGCTCGAGGTCTACACGCCCGATGTGAATGCGTTCCGCGCGTATGCGCAGAAGATCTACCTGGCCTCGGACGAAGCGAAGGCCTGGGCGCCTGGGGTCCTCGACAAGATTGCCGCGATCAAGTAACCATGGCGTGCCGCGGACCGCAGGGGCGGTTCGCGGCGCCAACGGGCTTACTGGAGCACCTTCGCGCTGCGCGCTCCGGTATTCGCCCTTGGGGCGGCCCGGCGGGCTCATGGCCGTCCGGGGTGGCCGGTGCCGGTTTCCGATGAACGAGGGGTTCCCGTGGGAAGGGAGGGGGTTGGCATGAATTCGACCATCAAGAGTGCGGTGGACTGGGTTCGTCGCCGCGCCGAGAATGTCGTCGCCGGCATGCTCGGCATCATGTTTCTCGCGTTCATCATCCAGATCGTCTTCCGGTACTTCTTCAACTTCCCGATCGGCTGGACGTCCGAGCTGTCCGTCATCGCCTGGCTGTACATGACGCTGCTGGGCTCCGCGTTCTGGCTCAAGGAGAGCGACGAAATCCGCTTCGACCTCATTTCGGGCGCGTTGGGGCCGCTGGGACGGCGCGTGGTCGGTCTCGTCGTCGCGGTCACGGCGATCGTGCTGTTCGGCATGGCGCTGCCGGCCACCATCAAGTACGTCGCCTTCATGAAGGTCGAGAGCACGTCGTACCTCAAGATCCGCCTCGACATCCTGTATTCGGTCTACACCGTTTTCGCGGTGGCCGTGATCGTCCGCTACATCTGGGCGATCGTGGGCATCGTTCGCGGTGAGGCGCCGGAAGAAGTCGACATCACCAAGGTGAGCTCCGGGCTATGAACCTGACCAGCCCCTTCTCCCTGGCGCTCGTCGCCATCGTCGGATTGAGCCTGGCCGGGTTGCCCGTCGCCTACTCGATGATCGGCGGGTCGATCCTCTATCTCTTCCTTTCGGGCCTCGACATGGGGACCGCGGCCGAGCAGTTGCTGAACGGCATGATGGCGAGCCAACTGCTGCTCGCCATCCCGCTGTTCATCCTTGCCGCCGAATTCATGAACACCGGCAGCATCATGGACAGGCTGCTGACCTTCTGCAACGCGATCGTCGGGCGCTTCCGGGGAGGCCTCGCGCAGGTCAACGTGGTGCAGAGCATCATCTTCGCCAGCATGTCCGGCTCCGCGCTCGCCGACGCCGCGGCCTCGGGCAAGCTGATGCAGTCGCTGATGACCCGCGACGGCAAGTACACACCAGCGTATGCCGCTGCGCTGACCACCGTCTCGTCGGTCATCGGCCCCATCATGCCGCCGTCGATCCCGCTGGTGCTCTACGCGCTGATATCGGACACGTCGGTAGGCTACCTTTTCCTCGGTGGTGTGATACCCGGCCTGCTGCTCGGCGCCGTCCAGAGCGGCCTGATAGCGTTCACGGCCAAGCGGCGCAACTTCCCGGTCGAGGACCGCGTCCCGTTGCGCAACCTGCCGCGCATCACCTGGGATGCGTTCCCGGCGCTGATGATGCCGGTGATCCTGCTGGGCTGCCTCTACGGTGGCGTCACCACGCCGACCGAGGCCGCCGCCGTCGCCGCCGCGTATGCGCTGCTGATTTCGGCCTTGCTGTACCGCAGTGTCCGCCTGAAAGACGTATATCACTCGCTGGCCACCGGCGCGCGCATCACGGTTTCGATCGGCATGCTGATCGCCGGCGCGCTGGTCTTCAACTTCGTCATCACGTACGAGAATATCCCGAAGACGCTCAGCGCGATGCTGAAGGCCTACGAGCTGTCGCCGCTCGCATTCCTGCTGGTCGTCAACATCCTGCTGCTGATCCTCGGCTGCTTTCTCGAAGGCACGACGATCATCCTTGTCATCCTCCCGGTGCTGCTGCCGACGGTGACGGCGCTGGGCATCGACCCGGTGCACTTCGGCGTGATGGCGGTGACGAACATCATGCTCGGCCTGATCACACCGCCGTACGGGCTGTTGCTGTTCATGATGACGAAGATCGCCGACGTGCCGCTGCGCGACATCGTGCGCGAGTCGATGCCCTATCTCTACGTCATGATCGGCGCGCTCGCGATAATCACGCTGGTGCCGGATACGGTGCTCTTCCTGCCCCGGCTGCTGGGCTACAAAGGCTGACCACCCTCGATGCTCGCGGCGCGGGGGGCGTGCCCCGAGTCTCGAGCGCACATTCCTGCGCTATGATGTGACATGGCCGAACGGTGGTCTTGCGGGGAGGTATCGGAATGACGAACTCACTGGATCGCGAAGCGGTCTCGGAGCCCCACAATCCTCTCGGATTCGATGGCATCGAATTCATCGAATTCGCCACGTCGAAGCCCCAGGCGTTGGGCGGCATGCTCGAAAGGATGGGATTCCGGCCGATCGCGCACCACCGGTCCCGCGAGGTCGAGCTCTACCGGCAGGGCACGATGAACATCATCGTCAACGCGCAGGCGGCAGACGTCCCGCGTACGGTGCAGCCCACCGAACGGCCCATCATCAGCGCATTCGCGGTCCGCGTCCGCGATGCCGAGGCGGCGTTCCGCCGGGCGCTCGAACTCGGCGCGTGGGAGATTCCCGTGCGGGCACGGGCGATGGAGCTCAACATTCCGGCGATTCACGGTGTCGGCGAGAGCCTCATCTACATCGTGGACCGACACGACGAATTTTCGATCTACGACATCGATTTTCGCGCCATCCCGACCGTCGACCCGCATCCTCCCGCGCTGGGGGGCATGCATTTCTTCGGAATCGTTCAGTACATCGGCGCCGATCGCACGGCGGACTGGGTCGAGTTCTATTCGCAGATCTTCGGCTTTGTGCCGCTGCCTGACCGCGTGCGTTTCGGCATCCTGCCCAAGGGGCTGCTGCTCCAGAGCCCGTGCCGCACGTTCTACCTCCAGCTGATCGAGCCCGACGACGTAGCGCGGTTCACTCCTGCCGACGAGCACCTGCAGCGCATCGGCTTCGGGACGCCCGACGTGCTGGCCACCGTGGAGATCCTGCAGAAGCGCGGCGTCGAGTTTCTCGTCTCCGAGAAGGTCCATGCGAGCGAGCGCGGTGCCCTCACGACCGCCTCCCTGGGGAGCGTGATGTTCGAGCTCGTGCACGACGAGCCCGCCCGGGCCGCGACGCGACCATGATCTTCGGCGACTTCGGAATGGACACCGCGTCGCTCGCGGGCTCGCTCGAGAGCAAGCTCGCCGCGGTGCGGCGTGCAGGCTTCTCGCAGGTGATGATCTCGGCAAGCGATGTGGTCGGGCATCCGTCCGGCGTCGACGCCGGCGTGCGCGCGGTGCGCGCGAGCGGTCTGCGCGTGACCGGATTGGAGGCGCTGCGCGATTTCGAAGGGCTGGACGCCCGCCTGCACGCGTACAAGGTGGACGTCGCGAAGTCGATGCTCGAGATCTGCGCCCGCCTCGGCGGGCGCCGACTGCTCGTCGAGGCATCGGCCTCGACGCATGCCGACGCGGATGCCGATGCGATTGCCGGCGATCTGCGCATGCTCGCTGTCCTGGCGATTCCGCTCGGCATACGGATAGCTTACAAAGGCGTCTTCTGGAGCCGCACGGTGAGGGACTTCTCCGCGGCTGGTGAGATCGTGTTTCGCGCCAACTGCCCGAACCTCGGACTCGCCATCGACGCCTTCGACGTGATTGCCTCTGGCGTTGCCCAGGACAACCTCGATGCGATCGATCCGGAGCAGATCTTTCTGGTCCAGCTGTCCGACTACATGTGGCAGGAAATCCATTCGGCCGAAGAGCAGGCGACGACAGCGACGCATTTTCGCGTCTTCCCGGGCGAGGGCGCGCACAGCGACGGACTGGCCGATTTCGTCACCAAGCTCGATGCAATCGGCTATTGCGGCGATTACAGTTTCGACGTGTACAACGACGACTATCTGCAGATGCCCCCTGAAACCGTAGCCAACCGGGCACAGCGCGCGGCCGAATGGCTCGGCGAGACGGTGCTGCGGCGCGCGCTGCCGATACCGGACATGGAGCGTCTGCGCCGGGCTGTCCCCGGGTAGTACGGACAAGCGGCACGTAATCGCGCCAATAGCGCCGGGTTGCGTCGTAGCATCCGCATTGCACTGGACCGGAACGAAAGGATGTTCATGGACTATCGGCGGCTGAGCGCGAGCGGACTAAGGGCCTGCTCGTAAATAACTTGACAGCGCGACGCGGCCGAAGGACAACGATCACATCGCGACCTGCAAGGACGGGAACCGCTATCGGGTGTTCGTCAACGCCGAGGGCAGGGTCGGCGCGCAGAATCAGTGGCGGGACCCATCGGGACAATCGTCGTCGCGTTGCTCCGGCGAACTCAGGCAAGCTTGACGAGCTGCTTGCCGAAATTCTCGCCGGGCTTCGGCGCACCGATGTCGAACAAGCCGAACCACGCCGTCATCTCCGGCATGCCGAGCACGCCAAGGTAGTACGACGCGGCCGCCCGCCGCGCGTCGATCTTGTACACCTCGTCCGCGCGGGCGACGCCGTAGCGCTGCAAGCAAGAGGCTCGTCATGGTTGCGCGGCAACGTTCGTGGCCCATCCTCGACGCTCACCAAAGCACCCCTAAGTGGCTCGCCGACCAGGGCTCGAACCTGGGACCTGCGGATTAGCAGACCGTCCGGTCACGCCTCGGAAAGCCACGCCAGATAACGATCTCCACGAAAATGGCCGGTAATATTTTCGGCCGATTTCCACTTTTCTCACCTCGGAAGGCTCAATTCGGCGTTGGGATATTACCGGGGTTTGTCGCGCTTGACCGTATCCAACGAGGACCATTCCCGCCGCCTCCTTAAGTTTCCGCAAGCCACGCAAATCGCGCTCGGCGACCGAGGCGGCCGCTTTGACCTCGACTCCGGCCACTTGTCCCGCGCCGCGCTCGATCACGATGTCTACCTCGAAGTCGTCGCGGTCGCGGAAGTGAAAGAACGACGACGGCTCGCTGCGCCCGCTTGCCTGCCGCCTGAGTTCCTGAAGTACGAAAGTCTCGAGTAGCGGACCCAGCATGTCGCGCTCTCGTTGAAGTGTTGCGGCATCCACGCCGAGCAGCGCGCACGCCACTTCGGTATCGCCTATGTGCAGCTTGGGCGTTTTGACGAGCCGCGAGAGCCGATTGCTGTGCCAGGGCGGCAGGCGTTCGACCAGGAACACTCGCTCGAGCAGCGTAACGTGCTCGTGGATCGTTGGGCGCGTGAGCTGGAACGGCGCCGCCAGATCGCTCACATTCAGCAGGCGCGCCGTATGACTCGCAGCCAGCGCGAGAAGGCGTGGCAGCGTGTCGAGGGAGCGGAGGCGCGACAGATCTCGCACGTCGCGCTGGATCTGGGTTTCGACGTAGTCGCGGCACCAGGCGCTGCGCCGCGCCGCTGTGCGCCGGGCAAGCGCCGCCGGGTAACCGCCCGCTGCAATGCGCTGGGCCAGGCCTATGCCGAGGCGTTCGGTAACGCGGCTGCGGAACCTGCCGCTGAAGAGCGCATCGAGAAAGCGCGGCGTGGCGCCAGCGAGCTCGCACTGTGCAAGTGGGTGCAAGCGCAGGATTCCCATGCGTCCGGCGAGCGAATCGGCAAGCGCAGGGATCAAAAACAGATTGGCAGAGCCGGTCAGGATGAACCGCCCAGGGACCCGATGCCGGTCGACAGAAGCCTTGAGCGCTGTGAACAGCGCGGGCGCGCGCTGCACCTCGTCGAGAATCACGCGGGCCGGTAGTTCGGTATGCAAGTTTGCATGCCGGCTGATCGATAGTTAAGAGGTCGGCTGATCGCAACCCCAGTCGGCGGCTAAACGAAAGGTGCTACCTCAGGAAGCAACAAATAACGTGGACCTCTATCGATTTGGATTCGGTGAGATGACGTAATGCCACTCGCCATGGAAGTCATCGCGGGAAATTCGGATGGCGGCGAATTCGGCGTCCGTCACCTTGACTGCCTTCTGGAATTGAGCCGCGCTGGCGCCAGCGCGACCGACGGCGTACGGCCGTGCTGCGCGCGGCGCTGGCGCGACGTCGGCGGCCTGGCGGGTTGCACAGAGCCGCTGCGCGGCGGGAGCTTGAGCGAGGACCTGGTCATCACAACCCGAGCACCAGCCGCAAGCCGCTGTCGACACGGCTCATTGTTTGGGCTGGAAGCATGCGAACCCGTTCGGTGAGATACGAACGATCGATGGTCAGAACTTGAGACACATTGACGATGGAAGGCTTGGAGAGACCGGACTCACTCTTGCCGATTCGCACATTGCCAGGTGCCTCCGCCAAGGCGAGATTGGACGTGATCGCTGCGATGACGACGGTTGCGATGCGACTTTCGTTGAACGGATTCGACTGCACCACGACGACAGGACGTCGAAAACCGGGACCGGAACCTGCCGCCGATGGCAGGGAAGCCCACCAAATCTCACCACGCCTCATGGCTTGCGGACTTGGACTGGGCACGCTCCAAGGCTGCATCGACTGCGGACGCCTCAACGCCATAAACGGCGTTGAGCCGCTCGGTAACAGCGTCGGATCCGTGAGTTCCGACATACTCGGCGATGGCTTCCGCATAGAGACGACTGCGGGGCTTCTTAAGGCGCTTGGCGAGATGCTCAGCCGCCTGGAAGACGGGATCCGGGAGTGAGATTGCGACCTTCATGGGCAGGATGGTATCACTAGAGTCATACCTCGGCAATCGTGCGCATGTTCAGCGATACGAGCGGTCCCCGACACGGCCCCCGGCCCGTCGCGCCAAGCTTGCGCCATAGTGCCACGGCCCTGACATCCGATTGCTTGCTGACCGCCGACGACGCCCCTTTCCTGGAACGAGATCACGGACCGCGCCCTCCGGTTCTCCCGCGAGGGGAAGGGGGAGGGGTCGGAGCGAGCGGAGGCGCAGAGCTTCTGGAACGGCTTCTTCGACGTCTTCGGCATCGATTGGCGGCGGGTCGCGATCTTCACCCGGGCGGTCTCGCGGCGCGGCGCCCGGGCGAGGGTGTCGCCTCGGGCCGGACGCTAGACCGAAGTGCAGCAGCCGCCCTGCTGCTGCACGGGCGGGCAGGCTACCGAGCCGAACGAACAGAACACGCAACAGTCGCCGCGGTTGGGCCGCAGCAGCGTCTTGCAGTGGCGGCACTCGTAGAAGAACAGGCAGGCGTCCGTGGGCATCGCTTCCTGCGCAGCAAAGCCACAGTGCGGGCAGGTCAGCACGGAATCGAGTACGACGGCATTCATTTCCGGCTCAGTTGTGCACCGTCGACGGATAGCCGGCGTTGGTCGTGGCCTTGACCAGGGTCGCGACATCGGCGCGGGCCGGGTCGAAGGTCACGGTGGCCGTCTTCTTGCCGAGGTCGATCCGGGTCCCCGCCACCCCGGGCACCTCGTCCAGCGCCTTCTTGACGGTGATCGGGCAGAGTGCGCAAGTCATGTTCTGAACGTCGAGGACCACCGTCCGTGGGTCTGCCGCCAGAACGCCAAGGGGCGTGGCGAGCAGGGCGGCGAGAAGCAATCTGCGCATGGAAACCTCCTGTCAGTAGAACAGCGGCGCGAACCATGGCACGGCCAGCAGGCCGAGGAGAAGGACGGCGACCGACCAGAAGATCAGCCGCTGCCGGATGGCCGTGCGCGGGTCGGCGCATGCCGTTCCGGGAGTGCACGCCTGCGGCACGAGGTAGAGCTTGCGGAACGCGAGACCGAGGAAGATCAGCGTCAGCCCGATGAACGCGGGCCGCCAGGGCTCGAGCGCCGTGAGGTTCGCAATCCACGCGCCCCCGACGCCGAGCGCGAGCAGCACCAACGGCCCGACGCAGCACAAAGACGCGCCGATGGCGGCCAGAATTCCGGCCGCCAGCGACCCTCCTGCATTCATTGCAGCCACTGCGCCTGCTCCAGAATGTTCATCGCAGGCGTAGCATGCACTCCGTACCATGGTACGGAATCAAGGGGGGGCGATGAACGAGGAACTGACCATCGGGCGCCTCGCCAAGGCGGCCGGCGTGAACGTCGAGACCATACGCTACTACCAGCGGCGCGGTCATCAGGCAGTTCATGGTCGGGCTCCCGCCTCGTACCAGCCCTTGCTCGCGTTGACCACCCTGACCACGAGCAGCATCACCGGCACCTCGATCAGCACGCCGACCACGGTGGCGAGCGCCGCGCCGGATTCGAAGCCGAACAGGCTGATCGCCGCCGCCACCGCCAGCTCGAAGAAGTTCGACGCGCCGATCAGCGCCGACGGGCAGGCGACGCTGTGCTTCTCGCCCACCATCCGGTTCAGGAGATACGCCAGCGACGAGTTGAAGAAGACCTGGATCAGAATCGGCACCGCCAGCAGCGCGATGATCAGCGGCTGCGTGAGAATGGCATTGCCCTGGAAGGCGAACAGCAGCACCAGCGTGAGCAGCAGCGCGGCAACGGACCAGGGCTGGATCCTGGACATCGTGGCGTCGAATGCCGCCTGCCCGCGCGCCAGCAGCCGCTTGCGGATGATCTGCGCCAGGATCACCGGAATGACGATGTAGAGCACCACCGACGTGAAGAGCGTCGCCCAGGGCACCGTGATGCTGGAGATGCCGAGCAGCAGGCCGACCACGGGCGCGAAGGCGAAGATCATGATCACGTCGTTCAACGCCACCTGCGACAGCGTGAAGTACGGATCGCCGTTGGTCAGCCGGCTCCAGACGAACACCATCGCCGTGCACGGCGCGGCGGCGAGCAGGATGAGGCCGGCGATGTAGCTGTCGATCTGGTCGGCGGGCAACCACGGCGCGAACAGCATGCGGATGAACAGCCACGCCAGGAAGGCCATCGAGAACGGCTTGACCAGCCAGTTGATGGCCAGCGTGACGCCGATGCCCTTCAGGTGCCCCTTGATCTGGTGCAGCGCGCCGAAGTCGATCTTCAGCAGCATCGGGATGATCATCACCCAGATCAGCAGGCCGACCGGCAGGTTGACCCGGGCGACCTCCATCGCGCTGATCGCCTGAAAGAAGCCCGGCAGGAACTGCCCGAGCGCGATCCCGACGACGATGCACAGCGCGACCCAGGCGGTGAGGTAGCGCTCGAAAAAATTCAGCGGCGCGATGGCGGCCGGCCTGGCGATGGCGTCAGATGATGCGGACATGATCTGCTGTCTCGATAGACGCACGGGGGGAATCCGCCAGAGTGCCGATGCTGTCGAGCTCGGCCTTGAGCGCGGCCTTGTCGTGCTCGAGAGCCTCGAGCGGCGACGCGAGGAACGCCTCGATCCGCGCGCGCAGGATGCGATACGCCTCTCCGAAGGCGGCGTCGATTTCGGCGTCGGTGCCGGTCGCATGCGCCGGGTCCTCGACGCCCCAGTGCGTGCGCAGCGCCGGTCCCAGGTAGGCCGGGCAGGTCTCGCCCGCCGCGCTGGCGCACACCGTGACGACGATGTCCGGCGTGACGGGCAGGTTGTCCCACGACTTGCTGTGAGCGCCCGCGGTGGAGATGCCTTCGCGGGCGAGCAGGGCCAGCGAGCGCGGATGGACCTGGCCGGTCGGGTGGCTGCCCGCGCTCATCGCGCGCCAGCCGGCGGGGGCGAGGTGATTGAACGTTGCCTCGGCAAGGATGGAGCGACAGGAGTTGCCGGTGCAGAGGAAAAGCAGGTTCATGGGTTCATTGCGACGGTGGCGCCGCCCGGTTGGTGAGATCCGACTGTTCGATAAGTATCGAAGCATTAAAGCACGAACTGCCCCATGCTGTCGACCGTGGCAGGGCGCCATTTCCCCCGGCGAAAAACGGGGCGGATTCCCCGCCCCGCCCCGAATCACTTACCCGGCACGCCGGCCGTGGTGCTTCCCGCCGCCCATCATCCTTCGCGGAGCCCGTCCGAGCGCGACCGGATCGTCGGCATCCTCGAGCTTGCAGGCCGACAACGAAACGATGGGGCGGACCGTCGCCATCGACGGGCGCGTGACCCGACCCTGGACAGGGGCGCCGCAGCTCCTCAAGCGCTGCCTGTCCAATCTGGTCGACAATGCGGTCCTCTAGGAGCCTGTCGGACTTAGGATGATTCGGCTGCAACGGTGGGAGAACGGTCCCTATTTCGCCGATTTCTCCTTACCTATTCCCGATAGGTGCGTCGAAATCGTCAAAATCTGTCCTCGCTCTCCCATCGTTTCGCTTTCGAACCCCTAAGTCCGACAGGCTCCTACGGCCAGCGCGCGGAGATCCGGGTCGAGGAGGCGCCCGACCAGCTGATCCTGCGCGTGTGCGACCATGGTCCCGGAATGCCGGCTAGTGAAATCGAGAAGGTCATCCAGCCGTTCTATCGCCTCGAAGGCTCGCGCAGCCGCGAAACGGGCGGCACGGGGCTCGGCCTCCCCATTGCGCGGAACATCGCGCAGGCGCACGGTGGGGACGTCAACCTGCGCAATTGCGAGGGGGGCTGGAGGCGACCCTGACTTTGCCGTGGAGCTGGACGTAGCACGCCGTGGATGAGAACGAGCGCCTTATCGAAATTGACGCATGAACGATCATCCTGTCGGCAGTTCGTGGAGAAGGTTGTTGAACGGACTTGCCCGCTTGCTTTTCCATCGATGGCCGGCCTTGCTGCTGACGGCGTCGATGCTGGTGCTGCCGAGCGTCGCGTTCGGCGACGAGCCGCGCTCCCCGGTTCCGGACGCAACCCGGGCTCCCGCGCAGACCGTGGACATCGAGGCTTTTGTGCGCGCGGGCTGTCCGCATTGCGCCACGGCCGAGGCCTTCCTCGCCACGCTCGGCAAGGAGCGGCCGGATCTCGGGATCGCGATCCGCGATGTCGGCAAGGAGCCGGCGGCGCTCGCCCGGCTGCAGGAGATTGCGCAGGCGCAGGGGACGGGCAGCTTGCGCGTGCCCGCAATTTTCCTGTACGGACAGCTCATCGTGGGCTTTTCGCCCGAAGCAGGCACCGACAAGCTCATTCGCGCGGCGTTGGCGCAGCAGCCGGCGCCAGTGCCGCCGGCGGCGGAAGGCGCGGCCGCGTGCGACGCGCAGGAGAGCCCGTCCTGCAAAGGCGACCCGGCAGCGGCGCCCGGGGCGGAGCCGTTCGAGGTCACGATCTTCGGTTGGACAATTTCACTCGACGACGTCGGGTTGCCGCTGTTCACGCTGGTCATGGGATTGCTGGACGGGTTCAACCCCTGCTCGATGTGGGTGCTCATCCTGATGATCTCGCTGCTCGCGCCGCTCAACGATCGATCACGGATGCTGGCGATCGCCGGCACGTTCGTCGCCATCCAGGGCATCGCCTACTTCGGCTTCATGGCCGCCTGGCTCAATCTGTTCCTGTTCATCGGGCTGTCCCGGGCATCGGAACTGATCATCGCCGGCATTGCCATCCTGGCCGGGTTCGTCAATCTCAAGGATTGGTGGGCGTTCGGCCGGGGATTTTCCCTGTCCATCCCGGACGCGGCCAAACCCGGCATCTACGCGCGGATGCGCGGGATCCTGCACGCGGAAGACCTGACGGCGGCGCTGATCGCCACCGTGATTCTGGGATTGCTGGTGCAATTGATCGAGTTGCTCTGCACGTCCGGATTTCCCGCCCTCTTCACGCGGATCCTGACGCTGAAGCAGCTGGACAGCGCGAGTTACTACGGCTACCTGCTGCTCTACAACGCCGCCTACATGCTGGACGACGTCATCGTGCTCGCGATCGGGGTCGTCACGCTCAGCCGGCACCGGTTGCAGGAAAACGAAGGCCGCTGGCTGAAATTCGTCAGCGGGGTGGCGATGGTGGGGCTCGGTGCGTACCTGATCGTCAGGGCGTGAAGCGATCGCGCTCGCGCATCACTCCGCATCGGTCGCGCGCGCTTCGATCCCGAGCTTCTTCATCTTTTCCCAGAGGTTCTTCCGGCTGATGCCGAGGCTCTCGGCGGTCCGCGCGATGTGGCCGCCGTGGCGCGCCAGCACCTGGCCGATGTAGTCGCGCTCGCGCTCGTGCAGGTAGCCGCTGAGAGTCCCGGTGCCGCCTGCCGCCGGCGTCGCGCCGGCGGTCCCGAAGAACGCATCGCCGCCAAGGGCGCCCTGCGGCGCCAGGATGCAGGCCCGTTCGATGCAATGCTGCAGTTCCCGGATGTTGCCGGGCCACGGGTATTCGAGCAGCGCCTGCTCGGCGTCAGGTGCGAGCGTGTGGCGCTCGCCGCCGTGTTGCGCGGCGAAGTCGTCGAGGAAGCGGCGGGCGAACCAGAGGATGTCCTCGCGGCGCTCGCGCAGCGGCGGGATCTTCACTTGGATGACGTTGATCCGGTAGAAGAGATCCTCGCGGAACAGGCCCTGCTCGACCCGCTCCTTGAGTTCCCGGTTGGAGGCGCAGAAAAGCCGCAGATTGACGGCGATCTCCGCTTCCCCGCCCACGCGCACGACCCGCCGCTCCTGGATCGCGCGCAGCAGCTTGACCTGCATCGGTGGCGGCAGCTCGCTGATCTCGTCGAGGAAGAGGGTGCCGCAGTCGGCCTGCTCGAAGAAGCCCTTCCTCGCACGCACGGCGCCGGTGAACGCGCCCTTTTCATGCCCGAACAGCTCGCTTTCGAACAGGCTCTCGCTGATCGCGCCGCAGTTCACCGCGACGAACGGGCAGCGCTCGTCTTCCCGCGCCAGGCGATCGAGCGCCTTGGCGACGTACTCCTTGCCCACGCCCGATTCACCCGCGAACAGCACCGTGCCGGCATGCCGCGCGAGCTGCGGCAGCATCTCGTCGATCCGGCGCATCGCCTGGGAGACGCCGAGGCGCGGGCCGTCGACCAGGGGCGGGGTCGCATGCGCGAGCGCCTTGATCTTTTCGACCAGCTGGTCGAGATCGAAGGGCTTGGTGATGTAGTCGGCGGCGCCCAGCTTGAGCAACTGCACGGCGCGGTCGATGGCGCCGAATCCGGTGATGAAGATGAACGGCGGCAAGGTCCGGTGCTGCTGGCGCAGGCGGAGGAACATCTCGTCGCCGGAGAGATCCGGCAGCCGGATGTCGCTGACCACCGCCGCGTAGGGCTTGCGCCCGATGGCCGTCAGTACGGGCTCGGCGGTCCGGTGCCAATCGACGGCGAAGCCTTCGAGTTCGAGGCGAATGCACAGCGACTCGCCCATGATCGCGTCGTCTTCGACGAGGCACAGCAGCGGCTTCTTGCTGGATGGAGTCATGACGGCTGCTCGGGCAGCGGCAAGGTTACCGCAAAGCGGGTCTCGCCCGGCGCGCTGCCGACGCTGATCTCGCCGCCCAACTGGGTGACGATCTGGTAGGTGACCCACAGGCCCAGCCCGTGCCCCGTGTCGCGCCCCGACGCGAACGGCTCGAACAGGCGGGCCATTTGCTCCGGCGCGATGTGCGCGCCGTCGTTGCCGACCACCACGTGGAGCGTGCTGCTGTCGCGGTACACGTGACAGGTGACCAATCCGCCCGGCCCGATCGCCTGCACGGCGTTGAGCATCAGGTTGATGAGAACCTGCCGGACCAGCGTCGACGGCAGCGGCAACGTCGCGACGATATCGTTCTCCCAGGTGAAGCGGGCCCCTTTCCGGTGCGCGTCGGCGACGACCAGCGTGTGGGTATCCTCGATATCCTGCCGGGTCAGCGGGTGGCTCTCGACCTTGGCCTCGACCAGCAGCGCCGCGACGGTGTCCTTGATCTGCACCAGGCCGCGCTCGAGCAGCGACAGCGTCCGGGCGACCAGCGGGTCCTCGTTGCCGTGACGCCGGTAGGTGCTGATGGCGTTGAGCATGCCGCCCAGCGGGTTGTTGATCTCGTGCGCGATCCCGGCGGACAGCCGCCCGATTGCGGCGAGGCGCTCGGAATGGACGACTTGCCTCTCCAGCGCCGCCTTGTCGCGGAGTCCGTTCAGCATCGCCTTGAACGCGGTACCCAGCTGGCCGATCTCGTCGCGCGACTCGGCAATCCGGACCTCGGTCGCGTCGGGAATCGTCGCGCCGATGCGTCCCATCGTGGTGGCAAGCTCGGTCAGCGGGCGCGCGAACCGTTGCGCCCAATACCAGCTCGCGGGCAGCAGGATGGCGAGCGCGGCGAGCATGGCCAGCGCGGCCCCTTTGGCGATGCCGACATAGCGCGGCACGAACGCGTTCTTCGAGTAGCCGATCACGAGCGTCCCGAGGCGGACACCATCGGCAACGATTGGTGTTACCACATAGAGCCTCGCCGACCCGGCGAGATCGACGACGCGGGTTTCGAATTCCCGCAGCTGTTCGATCGCCTGCCACAGTTCGGGGAAGTCCGGATTGGCCCGCCCGGGGTCGGAGAGCATCGGATACTGCTTCGGGTCCGTGGCGAGATAGACGCGCCGGCTGGCATCGAGAATCATGATGAGCTCGGCCGTCTGCGGACTGTTCTCGCGCGAGCCCGCGGCAAACGGCGAGTTGATGATCTCGAATGCGCGCCACACGTCGTCGTGCAGGAGCGGCGTCACCACGGTGTTGGCCAGCACCCGCGCGAGGTGTCCCGACGTGGTGACGAGGTCCTGGCGCAGCTCGTCGTATTCCCGCTTCAACAGGGACGCCGTGACGAGAAGCGCGGTGATCAGCGCCAGCGCGATCCCGCGCAACGGGATCTTGTAGCGGAAGCTCAAGTCACGCAGCGGGTGCACTGAGCGGTACGCCTCGGGTTGCAAGCACCATCTGGCCGATGCCATCGTACAGCGCATCGCTCCCCGCGACGAATCCGTCGAGATTGAGCTTGGCGAGCAGCTTCGCGCCGTCGTTCGTTGCAGGCATGTCGATCAACGCCCGCTGCAGCGCGGACCGTTCGCCGCTGGGGATGCCGCGGCGGGCGACGAAGGGCGTGTGGCCGAATGCCGGCGAAATCGCGGCCACGCGCGTCTGTGCCGTGAGTTGCGGTCGCAGCAGCTTCAGCGTCTCCCACACATAGCTGTCGACCGCGCCACCGTGGGCAAGCCCGGCGGCGATGGCCTCGACGGTGTTGCGGTGCGCCCAGGTGAAGAACGTCTTGCCGAAGAAGGCGTCGGGTCGCTCGGCGAGCCGGAGCAGCCAGTAGTTCGGGTACAGGAACCCCGAGTTCGAGTCGGGATCCGAGAAGGCGAAGATCTTGCCTCGCAATTCCAGGATCGAATGTGTTGCGCGGTCCGTTGCCGGCACGACCAGGTACGAATGGTAGGTTGGCTGCCCATTCGACAACGGGACCGCGACGAGCTGCAGGTCGGCACGGTTCCTGACGTAGGGGTAGCCGCAGATCCACGCGAAGTCGAGCTTCTGCGCGAGCAGCAGATCGATGATCTCGCGGTA
>Ga0315278_10002928_pt1 | contig 15251 bp, 10 predicted proteins | sample YL17G06_0_MG_FD_203880 | JGI IMG/M metagenome (GOLD analysis project Ga0315278, IMG submission 203880) | Sediment microbial communities from Yellowstone Lake, YNP, Wyoming, USA - YL17G06_0 | ecosystem: Environmental > Aquatic > Freshwater > Lake > Sediment | place: USA: Wyoming | collected... | reverse complement strand
CGCAACTCTCAATCCTCCTCTCGCACAGCGCCCACCCTACCCTCCACACTCCAATGACCATCGTCCTGCACATGAGGGGCCTGGCTCCCCGTGTGGGCGGTGCCGGCCGCCCGATCCCCTCCCGCCTGCCCGCCCGGGCGCCGACCGCAGGCCCGCCGCGATGGTGCGTTCCTTTTTGGTGCATTGCCGCATTTCCCCGGAGAAAGCTCGCCCGGCCCCTTGATCACGACCCTGGCAAGACCGCGCACACGGTGGAGCTTGTCAGATGGAGGGGTGGGCGCATTGCCAGCCCCCTCCAAACCGCCTGCAGCAAACGCCCAAACAGACGCATGCGCTCTCTCACCATTCCTACGTCCGCGACCTCTCCTCTCTTCTTCTTCATCATCTTCTTCATTCCCGACACACAGCATACCCGCCCGCCCTGCTACCCACGTCCCACAAGCCGCCACCGGCGGCGGTGGCGGCGCCGGCGGCATCATCGGTGGCGGCAATGGCGGCGGCTGGAGCGGTGGCGGCGGTGGCGACGACTCCAGCTCTTCCCCCTCGTCTGGCGGCAACCTTTTTTCCGCCCTCTTTGCCCGGTGGCCGGGCTGGCAAGCCCGCGCGGCCGCCGACCCGTCCTTCGCCTACAAGGTCGCCCTGGAGCAGGTCATCGGAGTGGGGGCGGCCGTCGTCGGCGACATGGCCTCCCGGCCCGGGTGGGGCCTGAAGGAGCTGGACTTTGTGTTTGCGACCCTGGTTGTCGGGTCCATCCTCAACTTTGCGCTCATGTACCTGTTGGCGCCCACGGCGGCGGCGGCCGCCGGTGGCGGCGCTGCGGGGGCTGCTGCTGCTGCTGCTGCTGCTGCTGCTGCTGCTGCTGCTGCTGCTACTGCTGCTGCACAGGCAGGCACCACGCGCACGGGCCTGGGCGGCGCGTTCGCCTCCCTGTTCTCGCCGGCCACGCTCACTCGGTTGGGCGCGCCCGCGGGCCATGCGTTTGAGCCGGGCTTCTCCCTGCCCGCCCGCCTCACAAACCTGGCCGTCAAGGGCGGCCTCTTTGCGGGCGTCGGCTTCGGGGCGGGCGTCATCGGGACGACCCTCTCCAACGCCCTGCTTTGGGCGCGCCAGCGGGCGGACCCGGGGTTCACGCTCCAAAACGCGCCCCCCGGCGTGCTCGCCAACGCGGGCGCCTGGGCGGCCCACATGGGCGTCTCCTCCAACCTGCGGTACCAGGCCATCAACGGCGCGGACGCCTTCTTGCAGCCGGTCCTGCCGCCCCTGGCCTTCCGGGCCTGGTCGGTCGCGGTGCGGACGGCCAACAACGTGCTGGGCGGCATGAGCTTCGTCGTCCTGGCCCGCGCGCTGGGGGTCCAGAAAGCGTCCGCGGGCGAGGAGGCGGTTTTGGCAAAAAAGGGGAAGCAGGACAACAGGGCGGGTGCCAAGCAGGTGAAGTCGGTTGCCCAGAAGAAGGGCAAGGGGCCTGATGCCGTGGAGGGCGGCCAGGTGTGGTGGCGGCGCAAGGCGGCGGCGGCGTGAAAGAGAGAAAGAGAGAGAGGGAGAGAGAGGGGCGGGGAGAGAGAAGAGTACATGAAAAAATGGAGGAAAAGCAAAGATAGGCGAATCGCTTTACAGACGGGGGCGGGGGCGTGCCGATGCGCGCTCATCCCGCTCTCTCTCTTGCACACGAACAACAAGTTCACCCGGGCGGGCAAACGCAAGAAAAAAATAGGCTGACACACAAAACACACAAGGCACACAAACAAACTCTCTCTCCAGCTGGGTGTGGGGGTGGTGGTGGCCGCGCTAGCAAAACCTCAGCCAGGCTCACAGAAGTACACACACACACAAAAACACGCACACAACGCCCACACAGCACACTTCTCTCCTCTCAGTCCTAAACGACGGGGGCAGGTTCACGACATCAAAGCACGATAAACACACACTCACACACTCACAAAGAATGAATGGCATCACAATCACATCAGCTGGGGCCGGGCGGACAGAAGGGCGGCCATGGCCGCTGTCGGCGAGCCGACCTCCCCGCCCGCGGCCGCCCGGATGGACCCCGCCCGCGTCAGGGACCGCCCCATGATGGGGGCCAGGCCGCTTAGCCCACCACCACTGGCCGGCCCGGCCTTGATGGAGGCGGTGCGGGCCAGGGCTAGGGCGGACGGGTCGACCTTGAAGGAGAGCGTGCGCGACAGCGACTGGCCGAGCGCCGTGGTTGGCGGGGCTGCCGCCACCCGCACAGCCAGGGGCGGCAAGGGAGCAATGACAGCAGGAGCGCTCGCCACCACCTCCCCCCTAGTCTTCAGCACGTCCCCGCCCACAAAGGACGCCAGGGCGGCCGTGTAGGCGGCCCGGTGGTGGCGCAGGTGGGCGACGTGCTCGGAAGATTGGAAGCAGAGGGTCCGGGCGGCCCACGCGCCGCCGCCCCGGCGGGCGTGCTCCGCCGCGGCCGCCCGCACGGAGGTGGCCGGAATGACGTGGTCGTCCTCGCAGAAGATGTACAGGGCCGGCCAGGCCGCGAGGCGGGCCTCATCGGCGATGACAGCTTTCAGCGCCCGCTTACGCGCCCCTTGCATCCACACCCTGAAAAATGTGGCGGTCGCCCGGAACGCCAGGGATGACCGGTCCGGGGCGTTGGAGGTCAGGGCGATGGGTGTGGTGGAGCAGGAGGCGGCGGCGGCGCCCGCGGCGGCGCCAGCCTTCCCCCCCACCACTCTGTCTTGCTCCTCCTGCGCTGCCTTGTCCTTGTCCGCCCTCTTGCGGGGCGACCCAGCCGCCGCCGTCAGGAAGCCTGCCGCCCACACCTCTGGCGACATGCCCGGGAAGGGCGCGGAATCGATGACCGCGCCCTGGATGGCCGCCAGGGCGGCCGGGCGGGCGGCCGCCAGGTCGCCCAACAGGGCGCAGTAGACCAGCCAGCCCGTGTTGGAGAACGAGTGCATGAGGATGGTGGGTGGCCGGGGCGGCGCTGCGGCGGCGGTCCCGGCGCCCGTGGCGCGCTGCTCTGCCGCGTCGAAGGCGTCCAGGATGGTTTTGAGGCATGCCTGGCGGCGGGCGGTCGCCCGGGCTAGGGTCAGGCAGGAGGATGCCGGGAAGGTGAAGACGAGCGGGGTCCAGCTATGAGAAAAAAAAAAGGAGCGAGAGAGGGGAGGCGTGAGAGAGGTTTTCTTGGATGGATGGGACGTGGGAGAGGAGCGGCGGGCACGAGCGCGCGCTCGCGCGCGCGCGCTGCGGCTGCGAGCCTGTGCGCGTCAAAACTACCCACCCCGCCCTTCATCTCTCTCCCCACCCTCCCAACCCCGTCTGCATCACCCGCCTGAGCTTTTGAGGGGGCGAGATCGGGGTGGCGAAACGTGGATGTGCCTCATTACGGAGCGACGCCGGGAGGGGGGGGTGGGGGGGCGGGCTACTACTTGCCCCTCTCTCCCGACGCGTCGTCTCTTCCCCTCCATTTTTTCTTTATTTATTCAACTCACCCTGACTGCCGGTACCAGTCCGCATACTTCTGGAGGGTGCGATCTTTGGCGCCCAGCCAGCTGTGAAAAAAGGGAGTGCGTGCGTTGGGGTGTGAGCGGACGAGTGTCCTCGGTGGAGACCCGCATGCGGAGAGAGAGAGAGCGGGCCTGCCTGTGCCCGCTCTCTCTCTCTTTTCACTTTTTTTCTCGACGGGCCCGCGCACCCCTACCCCTCCCTGCACCTTTACTCACCCAATGATGACGGCCAGGCGACTGGAGACGATATCTTCATCCAGTGCCTGGAAGGTGGAGGCGGGCGGGTGGGCTGCGGGCGGGGCGGACGAGTCGGCGGTGAGGGCGGGCATGCCTCTGGGGCTTTTTGCGGGGCGGGCGGGGGGCGATGCGTGTCGGGAGGAGAGAACGAGGATTCTCTCCGCGGGGGGCTTCTCTGTGAGGAATGCGCTTTATCACACAGTCTGTGGAGGCACCAGAGGTCACAGAAGCGACGATGCGGTGGCGGGGGGCGCTGGAGCGCGGGGGCTGGGCGGCAGGGGGTGGGGCGCGCCGGGGGTGGAGGGGAGGCGTAAACGTTTTGATGCGAGGTCGGTCCGCGGCCGTGCGCGCTCTCCCTCCCCCCTTCCATCCACTTTTTTTTTCACCACGTGCGCTGCCAAAAAAACATTGCACGGCCCTCTCTCTCTCTTTCTAATCATCCTGCCACACCAGGCTCACCCCTGGCGCGTGCCGTTCAACCAGGCCGCCCAGTTCCGCGAAATAGCGGGCATGCATGGCGGCGACGACGCGCTCCTCCTCCTCCCCGCTGCCGCCTGCCCCTCCTCCGGCCCCTGCCTCCCCCCACGCGGGCCACACCGGCTTGCCGATCACGAACGTCAGCGGCCCCTTTCGCGGCAGGGGCCCGCCCCACCGCCCGACCGGCCAAAAAGGCACGGGAAACCCGAGCCGGGCGACCGCCGCGGCCTTCAAGGCCGGCGCGTGCCAGGGCTCTGTGTGGGCGTCCGCCTCGCCGAGCACCAGCACGGGCACGAGCGGGCTGCCCGCGCCCACGGCCAGCCGCACGAAGCCCGTGCGCCGCCCGCGCACGATGACCAACTCCTTGCGCGCGCCCAGGCGCCAGGTGTGTATCAGCTCGGCCTGGCCGCCCGGCATGAGCAGGACGGGGCGGGCCGCGAGGGTGGCCTCCGCGACGCGCCGCGACACGCTGCGCACGCCCGCCCAGGCGGCCAGGTCCCGGATGACGGGGGCGCGCAGGACGGCGGTCGCCGCCAGGACGGCCACGCGGTGGCCGGCCGTCAGGGCCGCCAGCGCCGGGTGCAGGGAGAGCAGGATGGTGGAGATGGGGTAGAGGCCGTGGGGGGCGAGAGCAAAGATGGGGTGGCCGCCGCCGCCCGCCCCGCCGCCGCCGCCGCCGCCGCCGCCGCCGCCGCCGCCGCCGCCGCCGCCGCCGCCGCCGCCGCCGCCGCCGCCGCCGCGCCGCCTGGCCAGGAGCGCGGCACTGGCGGCCGGGTCGTCGTGGACCACGGCCACGGGGCAGCCGACCCGGTCCAGCGCGGGGAACACCGCCCGCCCCAGCCATTCCTGGAAGGCAGGCCACTCGCGGCAGCCGGTCGCCTCCGGGTCACCCCGGGCCGTGAGCGCGTAGGCGAGGGCAGTCCCGGCGGCCCAGGCCGCCGCCGTGAGCGCCGGGCGGGCCGGCGACAGGAGGAAGGAGGCGGCGACCAGGCCGAGCAGGGAGTGGATGGGGGCGTAGAGCAGGATGAGCGGGGCCCACCAGAAGGGGCCGCCACCGCCACCAGGCGCCCGCTGCTGCTGCCGCCGCTGCCGGTGCTTGTCGTCGCCGCCGCCCTTTTCAGTGTCACAACGCCACACCAGCAGGGAGGCCCCGATGAGGAGCTGGCCGGCCGCGAGCGCGGCGGCGGTCAGGGCCGCGCCCGCCGCCACGGCCCGCCCGCCCGGGGCGGCCGCCACCGCGCCGCGGGCCAGGGCGAGCAAGCCCGCGCCGGCCCCGCCCGTCAGCGCCCAGGCGCCGGCCTGGGCGGCAATGAATGCCGGGCCGCCCCTCCCCGGCTGCACGAAGGTCCAGGCCGCGGCCGGGGCGGCCACGGCGCGCGCCCGCAGGCGGCCACCGAAGCCGTGCGTCGTGCCCGCGCCCGCCAGCAGGCAGGCCCCCGCGGCCGCCAGGTACACGCCCCGGGCGGCAGGGCCGGTCAGGGAGGGGGCGGCCAGCACAAAGGCCGCGCCCGCGGCCGCCCAGGCGAGGCCGAGCAGGGAGATGAGGGCCGCGGAGGTGCCCGGCCGCATAAGGCGACGCGCGCGCCGGCCTGGCGGGGGTGGGCGGGCGACGCCGGCCGGTGGGGCGAGGCCCGCCGCCCCACCCCGCCCCGTCGCGGCCGCGACCGCGGCGCAGGACATGAAGAGCGCGCCGCCCGTCGCCGCGGCGGCCGCCCCGGTGAGGGCGAGCTCCCGGGCCGGGTCAGCCAGGGCGTCCAATAGGGAAGAGGATACCGCCCCGAGCGTCGGGGAGGAGGAGGCGGCCAGGCCGCGGGCGACGGCGACCAGGGCGAGGGACCAGAGGGTCTGGGAGAGAGAGGGCGGGGCGGGGCGGGGATGTGGAGGTGAGAGAGGCAGATGGTTGCAGCAGGATCGAGGGCGCCGCGCGTTTTTTCGTTTTCGTTCTCTCCATCTGGCCCCTCGAAAAAAACTCACCCACCCCAGTCCGGAAAAGGCCGCCCTTTCCACGCGCGCCCATGATGCCTTGCTGCCCACCCTCACAGCCGACGCCAGGGCCAAGGCAGGCGTGGAAAGAAGGAGGAGGATGGTGGTCGCGGCCGTCGCGAGGTACAGTGACCCCGTCGATGCGGTGGCCTCCATTTTCGCTCTCACACCTCGGAGGGAGGGGAGGGGTCGTGTAAGGGAGGGACTGGGGGTGAGACACGCACACACACACACGGACACGCACGCGCGCGCCCGTTTGTCGCGGGCGCGGGCGTGTGGAGCGTGGGCGTGCGAAAAAAAAGAATGATTGCATAGAAACTACGTCTTGGCTGTTTCACTCCCGTGGCCAGTGCGCCGCGTTCACTCGCCTCATCCCTGCACGCACACCACGCACCCACACCCACACACGCACACTCTCCTCTGCACGCAATGACCGACCCCTCCCTGAAACGCCCCGCCTCGCCGGGCGGCGAGGTGGACGCCGCGGCGGCCGCTCGGGCGGCGGGTGCGCCGCCCGCCGGCGGCTCTAATCCGCCCCCTCCCCCCCCCTCTGCCCCCGAGGAGGACATCTCCCACGGCCAGCGCCTGGCCGCTGATGCGGGACGGGCCGACCGTGGCGTGCCCCGCGTGGATGGAGGCGGCGGCGGTGCGGCGGCGGCGGCGGCGGCGCCACCGCCTCAAAGCGCAACCCTCCTCGTCCCTGCCTCGGCCGCCTGGTTTTCTTATGCCTCCGTCCACGCCCTGGAAAAGGAGGCCCTGCCCGAATGGTTTGACGGGCGGGCGGGCGGAGGCGATGGAGCGGCCTACCGGGCCACCCGCAACGCGCTGGTGGACGCGGGTCGGGCGGCCGTGGCGGCGGGCGGGGAGGGGCGCCGCCTCTCGTTCACAGGTGCCCGGGCCGCGCTGGCCGGCACGGACGGCGCGCCTGCCACGGACGGGCCGTCCTTGCTCCGCCTGCACACCTTCCTGGACTACTGGGGCATAATCAACTTTGCGGGGGTGGGTGGGCAAGCGATGGCCACCGCCGCCGCCGCCCTGCCCGCCGGCGCGTCCGTGGAGGCCGGCGCCCGCCTGCCCGGCCCAGGCGCGCTCTTTGCCTTCCCGCGTCCGTCCGTCGGGGCCGGCGTCGCCGCGGCGACTGGAGCTGCTGCCGCCCCCCCTGCCGCCGCCCCCCCCGCCGGCACCGCCCTCGTCCCTTTCCTGGGCCGCCGGGACCGCCACGGCCGCCCCCCGCCCTCGGAGCCCCCACTCCCTCCCGGCGCGGCCCCCCGCTTCTTCTGTTCGGCCATGCCCTGGGTCGACTGCACGCCCCTGCGCTACCACTGCACCCGGGTGCCCGACGTGGACCTGTGCCCGGAGGCGTACGCGGACGGCCGCTTCCCTCCCGGGTGCAGTGGGCGGGACTTTGTGCGCCTGGAGGGCGGGGCGGGGCCGCCGCTGCCGCCAGGCGCGACGGCCGCCGCCGCTCAACTCCCGCCCGGCGTGCCGCCCACTCCCGCGGGCGCGGCCGACTGGGCGGACCAGGAGACCCTACTCCTGCTGGAGGGCGTGGAGGTATACGGCGACGACTGGGCGGAGGTGGCGGAGCATGTCGGCACAAAAAGCGCGGCCGCCTGCCTGCGCCGCTTCCTGCAGCTGCCCCTGGCGGACAGTGTCGCGTCCGCCCTGGAAGCGCCCGGTGGCGCGCCTGGGAACGGATCTCGCCCCGTCGGCGAGCCCGTCGCGGATGGCCCGGGCGCCGACCGGGGCGCCGCCCGCCCGCCCCTGCCCTTTGCGGACGCGGGGAACCCCGTGCTGGCCCAGGTCGCCTGCCTGGCGGCCATGGTCGGCCCGCGCGTGGCCGCCGCGGCGGCAGCCCGCGCGATGGAGGTGATTGCTGAGGAGGAGGGCGGGATGGGTGGTGGCGCGGACGCGCCCGTCCCGGACGCGACGGCCCGGGCGGCGGCGGCGGCGGGCCTGGCGGCGGCGGCCGTGAAAGCGCGCGCGCTCGCGGCGGGCGAGGAGCGGGAGGTCCTGCGCATGGCCGCCTCCGCCGCGGCCGCCCTGGCCACCCGCATCGCCGCCAAGGTGAAGGCCCTGGACGACTTGGGGGTGGCCCTGGACAAGGAGCGGGCGGCCCTGGACCGGGCCCGGGATGCGGCGTACGTGGAGCGGCGGGCGTTGGAATCGCGGCGGGTGGGCGGGTGAAGTGGAGGGGATGGATGGGATGGGAATGGGGAGAGAGCGGGAATCGAGTGTGTGCGTGGGAATGGAAAGAGCATGCGTTTCTCTCTCTTGCCTTTTTGTCCTACACACCCCCACCGTGGCTCACCCGCCTCGTCCAGGCCTCGGCGGCTTTGCGGGCGGCAGACCGAGCGGCGGTCGTCGCGCTCGCGACCGCAGCGTTGGCGGCGCTGCTCGCCACGCCCGCCGCCGCGGCGGCCGCGGGCAGGGCCGCCGCCGCCAGGGAGGACGCCCGAGACAGGGCCGCGGCGGGGGAGGAGGTGGTGGAGGGGAAGGCGGGCTCACCAGTGCCGCCCTCCTCCTCGCCCACCTGCGTCCATTCCTCCCCGTCTGAGAGACCGCCACCGCGGGCGGGTGGTGGCAAAGGAGGCAGCAGCGGTGCCCCTCCGGCGCTGCTGCTCCGCTCCCGCCGCCGCCCGGCCACCGCCCGTAGGAGGCCAGACCCTCCGAGCCGGGCGGGCGGGGTGGGGGCGTCTAAAGGCGGCGAGCAAGAGGGCGACGACGGGCTGTGGAGGAGGAGGAGGGCCGGGCGGGCGGTTGTCGTGGCGGCCAGCCCGGCCAGCAGCGCGCCCACCACCGCAAACGGGTGCCAGTCCTCCGGGACGTGGGCTGCGCCCGGGCCCAGCACCTCGCACACCACCGCGCCCGCAGCCCGGGCGAGGGCGTCCAGACCCGTGGCGAAGGCGGTCGCCTGGTCGGGGGTGAGTGAGGAGGCGGTTGAGATGTCGCCGGGCGCGCCACCCCCAGGTGGCGCACGGCCACTGCCGCTGCTTGAGGGTGGCCGCCCGGTCCCGCCTGTCGCCGCCCGCAGGCTGTCCCAGGACGTCGCAAAGGAGGGCCAGGCATAGGGGGTAGGCGGGGCGGTAGCGGCGGCAGGCGGCCCAGCAGCAGCAGGCGCGGGTAGTGTGGCGGAGGAGGGTGGTGGGCTGCTAGGGGGCGCCCCACCCACCCCTCCTCCGCCCCCGCCCTCGGCCTCACTCATCAGGGCCTCCTCCAGCACGACGACTGCCGGCCTCAGGGCTGTGCACAGGGCGGCCGCGGCTGACGGTGACGGGACATGGAGCGGGAGCGGGCCGTCGAAAAAGGCAGGGGCAGTGGCCAGGAGGGCTGGCGGGTCACCGGGCGAGTGCAGCGCCGCCGCGACGGCCGGGTAGACCCAGGCCCCTCCACCTCGACCTGACGACCGGTGCATGGAGGTGGAGGGCGTGACAATGTCGACGAGGAGCGGAGCGTCCAGGTAAGAGGCGGCCAGGCGGAGGGCGGCCGCCAGTTCGGCCACGGCCGCGGCCGCCGCGCCGGGGGAAGGGGGTGGGCGTGCGCTCACTTCTTTCTCGTCCCAGCAAGGCGGCAGCCCCACCCCCCGCAGGACAGCCCGCGGCGGCAGTGGCCTGCAGCCACCATCAGGCGGAGGCGTGCCCGGCGCGAAGCCGCCGCCGTCCTCCTCTTCGCTGAGTAAGGAAGACGCGACTCCAGGCGCAGCCCCACCGCTCGCACCCATCCGCCGCTCGCACGCCAGGGGCACGGCCGCCAGCAGCTCGCCGATGCGGGTCCCGATCTCGCCCGCCAGGCGGTCCTGGACGGCGGCCAGGCGGGCGCCGGTGGACGCGGCCTCCAGTGTGGCGGCCTCGGCGGCGCACCGGGTGGCGGCCGCGGCCGCGCGCGCGGCCTCCAGGCAGGACGCCCGAGCGGCGGTGGCCTCGCGCAGGGCGGCGGCGTCGGCGCGGGTAGACAACGCGGCTTCGGCAGAGACAGCAGCGGCTGATGCAGAGGCGGTTGCTGCCGCCCGGGCGGCCGCGGCGTCCCGGGCGAGGGCGTGGTGGCGGGACTGTCAGGAAATGAATGGCGAGAGATGAGATGAGACGATGACGAGGGGTCGGGGCGCGCACGGTCGGGGGTGCGAATGGAGAAACGCGCCTCCGATTTCGATTTCACTCACCTCTTCCACCACCAGCATGTCCAGCTGGGCCAGGGCGTCCCTGGCACGCGCTCGTGCTGCCTCCAAGGCGGTCAGCCGGGCGGGCGGGCGCACAGAGGCCGCGCAAGGCGGACACAGTGCAGCGTGGGCGCCGCAGCAGGTGCATTTTTTCGAGACGGCGGACTGAGCTGGGGAGAGGCCGGGTGCGCCATCCGGTCCGGCCATTGCAAGGCGGTAGGAGGTCAGCATGTCTGGGTGGGTGGGAGAGGGTGGGTGTTGCGGCGACGATCCTGCGGGAGGCGTGCGCCCTGGGTGAGACACGCCAACGCTACTCGTCGTTTCTTCCTCTGCCCTGTCAGACCTGCCAACCCGGGAGAAAGAAAAAAAAGAGACTGGCCGTGCGCGCCGCGAACCCCGCGTCTCCTCCACACGCACACTCACCCTCTCTATCTGAGGTCACACATTCAAAACACTCTCACCATCAGAATGGCCACCACAGCCGCCGTCCTCCGCCGGGCGGCCGCGCTGGCCGTGGCCCGCCTGGGCGGCGGGCGGTGCGGGTGCGGGCCGGTCTGCACCCCGCCCGCGTCCCTGCCGCTCCGCCTCGCCCTGCCACTTCCACCCACTGCCTGGCCCGGCATTGCCATCGGATTGACTGGACACCCCCACCGTGCCGCCGCCAGGTCCCTGGCCACCCGCGCCGCGTCGGGTGACGATGCGTCGTCGTCGTCGTCGGCCGATTCTTCGCTCATCCCCGAAATCGTGCGGGACCCACCTCCAAAGTGCGCGGCGGACATCATCAAGCGCATCAGCAAAGGTATGGAGAAGAGGATGAAGGGATGGATGCAGCGGGGAAAGCGTGCGGCGGGGTCGCCCGGGCGGACGGGAGACACCCTCCCCGACCTCACCGCCCCTTCCTTCAACCTCCTCTCCCCTTTCCCCCCTAAGACGACGTTACCATCGCCTTTGCCCGCTCCGGCGGCGCCGGCGGCCAGAACGTCAACAAGGTCAACACCAAGGTCGACATGCGCCTGGGCATGGACGCGCCCTGGCTGCCCGCCGACGTGGCGGCCGTCCTGGGGGCGACTCAGAAGAAGCGCATCAACAAGGACGGCGCGCTGGTCGTCACCTCCACGAAGACCCGGTCCCAGGCGGACAATGTGGAGGACGCCCTGGCCAAGCTGCAGGCCATTCTAGACGGCGCGGCACAGGCGCTCGTCCCCGTGGAGGCCGACCCCGCCAAGGCCAGGCAGGTCGCCAAACAGATCAAGGCCGCGAATGAAAACCGGCTGGTCGGCAAGAGGATGAAGGCCGACAAGAAGAAGGACCGGCGGGCCAAGATAGAGTGGTGAAGAAAGGAGTGAGGTCAAAAAGGGAGAGACAGGGAGAAAGAGAGAGAGAGAGTGAGGGAGAGAGCACAGGGCGCGAGGTCGCGCGGCGTGTGGCCGGGGAGAGTTGTGTGATAGAGAAACAGGTCGAGTGGTTTTTGGTCACACACACACTTCGCTCTCTCTCTGCTCTCTCTCCTTAGTTCAGCCGCCCCCGGCACGCGGGCGCCCCGCAGGAACACGGCAGGGCCTCCGCCTCGGCCTCCGCCGCCAGCCGGTAATCAAAGGTCAGCTCCTGGCCGGGCAGGATGTCGGACCGGGCGATGAGGACGATGCGCCGGCGCGGGCGGGCGCGCGCGGGGGGCGTCGGGGAGGAGGCCGGGGCGGGTGGCTGGGGTGGGCGAGGGGCGCCACCGCGCGCCTCTCCGCCGCCCCCTGCTCCACCTGCAACAGCAGCAGCAGCATCCACAGCAGCAGCACCCACAGCAGCAGGAACAGGAGCAGGAGCAGGAGCGCCGCCCGCCCCGCCCGCCCCCTCCACCACCGCCGCCACCACCTCGACCGTGCGCGGGAACAGCGAGGGCTCGCACCCGTGGTTGGCGAACCGGGCGACGCTGCCAGCCGTCGTGGAGTCGACGACGCACCCGTCGTCCGAGGCGAACAGGTAACAGTCCGCGCCCGCCCGGCGGTAGGCGGCCTCCCGGGCGGCGGCCAGGGGCCCCGGCCGGAGGACGGCCCCCCGGTACTCGGCGACCCAGGCGCCCGCAGGGATGGGGGCGGCCGCAAAGAGCCCCCACCCGTGCAGCCCCGACTTGCCAAACGCCAGGCGGCCGGCCTCCGTGGCGGCGGCGGCCGCCAGGCGGGCGGCGGCGGCGGCGGGGAGGGACAGGGCGTGGGCGTGGGCGGGCGGGGCGGGCGCGCACGGGGCCTCCGGCAGGCCGTCGGGGGCGAGGGCGGGGGCGGGCAGGGGTTGAGGCGCGGGCGGCCGCGCTGCTGATGTGGCGGCCCCGCCTCCCCCCCCCGCCAGGGCTGCCCAGTCCCCCGCGCTCCAGCACCTCCACGGCGGCAGGTCGCCCAGCGCTGTGCGGGCCCGGGGGCGGGCCAGGTGGGGGACGGCCTGGACGTACGCGCGCTTGCCCCAGGCGGCGGCAGGGCGGCGGGGCGGGGGGGCGGGGGCGGGGCGGGGGGGCGGGGGCGGGGGGGGGGGGGGCGACCCCCCCCCCCCCCCCCCCCCCCGGCCGCCCGCTCCTCCGGCCCTCCGCCGGTGCCGCCTTCCTCGGCGGGCGCGCCCCCGCCCGCATCCTCCTCGCCGCGCCCGCCCCCTCCCCCGCCCGTCGAGCTCTTCCAGACCACCGCGGACCGGCGGACCTGGCGGCAGACGGAGCAGGCGCACCCGGGCTTGTGGCCTTGGGGCAGGGTCGGGACGAGGCCGACCGCCGCGGCCGCGACGTGCGAGGTCACCCGCCGCCGGGCCTGCTCGGCCAGGTGGTGGTCCAGGGGGACGCCGGCGGGGGTGAGGGTGGCGGTGGTGGCGCAGGCGGAGGAGGTGGAGGTCGCGCCCCGGGTGCCGTGGCGGCCGCCGCCCCGGGCCGCGAGCGCCGCCGCGGCCGCGGCCGCGGCGGCAGCACTCCCGTCGAGCCCGTGCGCCGCCAGCCAGTCGCCCAGGGCCGCGCCCGCCGCGCCGCCCCCCCGGTCAATGCGCAGGGACATGCGCCACCGCTTGCAGGAGACCCGGCCACCGTGGCGCTCAAACTCGGTCGCGGACATGACTCGCCCGCCCGGCAGGGTGACCGTCGAGCGCGCGGCATCAAACCAGCCGCGGGCGGCCGGGCCGCACACGACCGAGACGCCCCGCGGCGCGCCGGGGGGGAGGACCTGCCCCGGCTTGCCCGTCGTCGGGTTGATGGGGACCGGCTCGGAGTCCGCGACCTCGGTGGCCGCCTCCACGGCGGTCACCCAGGCGGGCGGCGCCTCGGCGGCCGCGACCTCTGCCGCCGCGGCCGCCGCCCAGGCCGCCCGCGCGGCTGCCTCCTCCCCCGCGCTGCCACACCACACCACCCGCGTCGCCTCGTCCAGCCCCTCCGTCGTCTCATCCCCGACCTCGCCCTGCCCGCCCGCCCACCGGCGCTGCGGTGGCGGCGGCAGGGGCGGCGGCGCGGGCGGGCCGCACCCGTGGCGCCCCGCGTCCGTCCCGCCACCCAGGTCCAGCCACTCCCGCTCGCCGTCGTCGGCGTACGCGACCAGGTGGCGCCCCGTGGCGCTGTCCCAGGCCTCCACCACGCCGACATAGTAGCGCGCGTCCCCGCTCCACCAGATGGCGACGGTGCGGCCGACGGCGGCGGCAGGAGGGGAAGGGGTGGGGATGGAGGGGGTGGTGAGGGGGTCGAAAGGAGGAGGGGGGTCGGCGCCCTCCTCTGCCTTGACCGCGACGGCGGGCGCGGGCGCGGTGGTGGGCGCGTCGCCGCCGCCGGATGTCTCCATGGGCTCTGCCACGCCCGCCTCCGCCGCCCCCGCCGCCTCCGCAGCCACCGCCACCAGCGCCGCTTTGCGGGAGGGCACGACCGGCGCGCCGCTCTGCACCACCACCGCCCGCCCCGCTCCGACCTCGACGCCCAGGTCGTGCCAGGCCGACCGCCCATCGAGAAAGTACCACACCCGGGACCGGCGCGGGACCGCGGGCGGCGGCCCCGCACCGCCGCCGCCGCCGTCACCGCCGCCGCCGCCGCCGCCGTCCCCCGCGGCGGCGAAGAAGGCGAGCGAGTAGCGGTCGGCCCCGTGCGCGACCACCAGGCCCTCGTACCAGTCCCCGTCCGCCGGCCAGTGGACCCGCACCCGGCTTCCGAGCCTGGGCTGGGGGCGGGTAGCGGCGGAGGCGGACGCGCCGAGGAGGGGGGTGGGCGGGGGGAGGGGGCCGACCGCGGGCGGGGGTGGCGGGGGTGGGGGTGGGGCGGCGGGCGGCGCGCCTGCACTCACCTCAGGCACCACAGGCGGCGACGCCGCCTGTGCAGGCGGCGGCGGCGGCGGCAGCTCCTCAGCCACCACCACCCCCACCCGAGACGCAGCCTCAACAGCCGCATCCAGAGCTGCCACCGCGTCGGGGCCGTCCACAGCCGCCACCACCGCCCGCACCACCGTGGCCACCAGCGCCCGGGCGTGCCTCGCCGTGTGCGCCTCCCACGCGGCCACCGCCTCCGCGTTGGCGGCCAGCCGGTTCAGCGTGTCCCGGCCGATGGCCGACCCCGCCAGCCAGTCGTGGAAGGAGGGGAAGGGGCGGTGGGTGAAGGGTGGCGCGGCGCCGGCGCCACCGCTGCCGATGGCGGTCGTCGCGGCCAGCGCGCCCAAGTCGTGCAAAGCGCCGGCCGGCAGGACCGCCACGCTCGCCCGCCACTTTTTGGAGTCGCCCCGCCCGCACAGGATCTCAAATTTGGAGCCAGACACGGGGCCACCGGGCGGCACGCCGGGCGTGACCGACCCGACCGCCCGCTCAGGCGCGATCCAGGGGGCGGAGATGCGGAAGGTGCGCGGGTCGAGGAAGCCGAGGCGCCCGTTGCAGGCGACGGGCAGGGTCGCCGGGACGCCCGGAGGCAGGGGATCCAGGATGGCGGG
>Ga0315278_10002927_pt1 | contig 15253 bp, 16 predicted proteins | sample YL17G06_0_MG_FD_203880 | JGI IMG/M metagenome (GOLD analysis project Ga0315278, IMG submission 203880) | Sediment microbial communities from Yellowstone Lake, YNP, Wyoming, USA - YL17G06_0 | ecosystem: Environmental > Aquatic > Freshwater > Lake > Sediment | place: USA: Wyoming | collected... | reverse complement strand
CGCTCGTTGGCAAGGCCTCCAGAAATCGCTCGGTATCGAAGGGCCGGTAGAGCCGGACCTTGAGCACCCCCACCAGCTCCCCCGCGGCGACCAGGTGGTCGACCGTCTCGTGCGCACACTCGGCTCCCGAACCCATCAGCACGAGTACGCGTTCGGCTTGCGGGTGACCCACGTAGTCGAAGGGGTGGTACGCGCGACCGGTCAGGTCCGCAAACCGGCGCATCGTCTCGGCGACGACGTCCGGGCACGCGTCGTGGAATGTGTTCGCGGCCTCGCGTGACTGGAAGAAGGCGTCCGGGTTCTGCGCCGTACCGCGGGTGTCCGGATGCTCAGGATTCAGCCCACGGCCCCGGTGGGCGGCGATGGCCGCCGGATCGACGAGGGACCGCAGGGTCTCGTCGTCGACGAGGGTCAGCTTCTGGATCTCGTGCGACGTACGGAAGCCATCGAAGAAGTGCAGGAACGGCACCCGTGTCGTCAACGTGGCCGCATGCGCGATGGCCGCGAGGTCCTGAGCCTCTTGCGGTGAGCCGGAGGCGAGCAAGGCGAACCCCGTCTGACGGACGGCCATGACGTCGGAATGGTCCCCGAAGATCGACAAGGCGTGCGTGGCCACGCTCCGAGCCGCGACGTGCATGCAGAAGGCGGTGAGCTCACCAGCGATCTTGTACAGGTTAGGCAGCATGAGCAGCAGGCCTTGCGACGCGGTGAAGGTCGTCGCGAGGGCCCCGGTCTGCAACGATCCGTGCACCGCACCCGCTGCGCCGCCCTCGGACTGCATCTCGATCACATCCGGGGTCGAACCCCACAGGTTCGGCCGATGTGCGGCGGACCACTCGTCGGCATGCTCCCCCATTGGCGACGCAGGCGTGATCGGATAGATCGCGATAACGTCGCTGAGTCGGTACGCGACCGACGCCACTGCCTCATTCGCGTCAATGGTCGCCGTGACGGGTGGTGGCTGCACGTGCCCATCATCCACGAGGTCACGTGGTCGTGGGTTCGGGCCAGGAAGATCTCATGCCCACCGGCCGAGACCGCGTGCGGTTGCCGATGTCAGCGACATGCGTACCCTTCGCATCGTGCTTCATCGGTCGGGTACAGACGACGTCGGTCGGTGCCGCGAGTGCGTTGCGATCCGGAGGCCTTGACATGACGCGCCTGAGCGATATCCGCGAACCGCTTGAACTCTTCCGCGGGATGTTCGCCGCGGAGTTGCCCGTCGACGATCGGATGGACTTCTACGCCAGCAGACGCACCCAGGAGGGCGACACCTTCCTGCGCTTGGAGTCGTACGCGCCGCCGTCGCTGTCCCGGCTGGTCCTCGAGGAGTACGAGATCCGCGGTCGGATGCGCGGCACGGTCATCATGGCGTTCCCTCGACCAGATACCGAGGTGCCCATCTTCTTCTTCCAGCTCGGTGGCGTCGGTGACCGATCGATCGCGGTGTTGGACATCAGCCCTACCACGCCGGACCTGGACCTCAGTCCGTTGGCGCCCGTTTGCGAGAAGTACCGCGAACTACTGGGCATGGAGCCGACGTCGACCGGGTGGCTGCAGACCATTTGCTCGCCGTACCTGCTGCACTGCAACTACAGCGAACTGGACGGCGAGCTGTTCGTCGAGGCGATGGGCGAGTACTGCCGCGTGTGGATGGATCACTACTACCTGCCGCGCCCACCAACCGGGTCAGAACGGCGGGCCGAGATGGTCACCAACGCCCTCTACAAGTTCAAGTACCAGTTGCACCATCACGACCCGGCCTACGAGTTCTTCACGAAGTCGTGGGGGAAGCCGGCGGCTGACGCATTCCTCGATCTGGAGTGCGGCGATGACCCGGCGTTCCTGCCACCCGAGGAGTTCGCGTCGAAGGTGAAGCCTTGGCAGGACATCGAACGAAACCTGGTGTGGGACGAGCGCGCACAGCGCGCGGTGATGGATCAACCATCGTCGGAACAGGACTCGTGGCGGGCCACAGTCGAGGAGGGCGCAGTCGCCGACGGATTCGGGATCATCACGTCCGAGATGCTCGATCGCTACGGACCCATCCCGTCAACCGCGGCTTCGGACTAGTGGGGATCTCGCGAACACCTCGGCGTGAAACCAAAGTCGTCGTGGACAACGGATGACCGCTCACCTAGCCCTTTGCCTTCTTGGGTGGCTCCGACAGCGCCACCGATATGGCCCGGTCCAGCCACTCGGCCAAAGCGTCGTCGTCGAGCAGTTCTCCAGCGACCATCACCAGCCCTCGCATCGGCCGGCCGGTGAAGTCCATCTCCGTCGCCCCTCGCCGCAACGCGTCCTCGTAGAGGTCACGGCCGACGCGCACCATGAGGTCGTCGCCGAGCACACCGCAGGCCATGTGGGTGTTCACCATGAATGCGACGCCACCGAACATCCTCTTCTCGTCAAAGTCGATCTCGCCGTCCAACACCGCCCGGACTCGAGCAGCAAGTATTTCGTCGAAGGCCATCCACGCAGATTGGCGGCGTCCGCCTCCAGCCGTCAAGGCATCCGATGGATGCCGGCGACCGGCTCGACGAGCGGCAACCTTCTGCACCTCCTCCGGTGTCCGCGTCCAAGTACGGTCGAGGGGCGCCGGATCAGCCGGTGCCATGAGGAGGCATCGTCATGCTGACCTGGATCGTGGATCGTTGCGCGCCGATCGACGAACGTCCGCTCGAACGGATCGAGCGCGACGAACCCGCGCCCGGTCCGGGCCAGGTCCGGGTACGCATCACCTGCTGCGGGGTATGTCGCACCGACCTGCACCTTGCGGAGGGCGACCTGCCGCCACGACGGCATGGCGTCACGCCAGGGCATGAGGTCGTCGGCCGGGTCGACGCCACGGGAGAGGGCGCGCACCGATTCGCCATCGGCGACCGGATCGGGGTCCCGTGGCTCGCGGGGACGGATGGGACCTGCCGGTTCTGCCGTCGAGGCGTCGAGAACCTGTGCCTCGAACCACGGTTCACCGGGTGGGACGTCGACGGTGGATACGCCGACGCGTGTCTGGTCGACGAGTCGTACGCCTATCTCTTGCCCGAAGCGATCGACGACGAGCACGCCGCACCCCTGTTGTGTGCGGGGATCATCGGCTACCGCGCACTACGCCTCTCAGCGGTGCCGCCCGGCGGGCGCCTCGGCATCTACGGGTTCGGTGGCAGCGCTCACCTCACCGCTCAAGTTGCTCTGCATCAGGGTCTGCGCGTCCACGTGCTCACCCGTGGGGACGAGAACCGGCAGTTGGCCGCGAAACTCGGCGCCGACTCCGTGGGCGGCGCATTCGATTCGCCGCCGGAACCGTTGGACGGCGCCATCCTCTTCGCCCCGGCCGGCGAACTCGTCCCCGTGGCACTGCGGGCGCTCGACCGCGGAGGCACCCTGGCGGTGGCCGGCATCTGGCTGTCCGACATCCCCGCGTTGAACTACGACGCGGAACTCTTCCAGGAGAAGCATCTGCGCAGCGTCACCGCGAACACCCGCACCGACGGCGAGGAGTTCCTCGCGCTCGCCGAGCGCTTCGGTATCCGACCGACGACGACCGCCTACCCGATGGCCGAGGCGCCGAAGGCCCTCGCCGACCTCGCTCACGGCCGCTTCGGCGGTGCGGCGGTGCTGCACAACTGAGCGCCCGCGCGACGAGCGCCCGCGCGACAACTTCGGGACATGCAAAAAGTGGAGGTGGGGGGAATCGAACCCCCGTCCTGTGGTGTAGATCAGGGACTTCTCCGGGCGCAGTCTGCTGTGGTTTTCTCAGCCCCGACAGTCACGCAGACAAGCTGTCGCCGGGCTCAGTCACTGTTTGATTTTCCTTCAGACTCCGTGACCGAGTCCGTCGGTAAGTCCCTTAGCTGACGCCAGGAACCGGAGCAGGGACGCCCCCGGGCTGACGGATTTCAATGCTCGCTTATGCAGCGAGGGTGAAATCAGTGCGCGTTTGATTGGCACTTGTATTTAGTTGCTGGATCGTTCTCGAGATGACCAGCATCCTCGGCCCGCTTCTCCCGTCTCGACATCCACAGTCGAAACCGTTCACCCCCCTGTTCAGTTGTCCCACCAGGATACCCGCGCCGTACGACGCATGGCACCTCAATAGCGCCGAGCACCACGAATTGCGAACGAGCAGCCCTAGTCGTCCATTCCCTTGGCCCGACGGCCGACCACCCGTCTCGTCTCGCGCTCGGCATCGCGTTCGGCCAGGGAGTGTCGCTTGTCGTAGTTCTTCTTGCCCTTGCCCAACCCCAGTTCGACCTTGGCCTTCCCATCGGAGAAGTACATCGCTAGGGGAACCAGCGCCAACCCGCTCTCGCGCGTCTTGCTGACGAGGCGTGAGATCTCCTCGCGATGCATCAGCAGTTTGCGCGGACGCCGCGGCTCGTGATTGGTCCAGGTTCCTTCGGTGTACTCCGGGATGTGCACGCCCATCAGCCACGCTTCGCCCTCGCGAATCACGGCGTAACCGTCGACCAGGGATGCGCGACCCGCGCGCAGGGACTTCACCTCGGTGCCGACGAGGACCATGCCGGCCTCGTACGTCGCCTCGATGTGATAGTCGTGACGCGCCTTCTTGTTCTGGGCGATCAGTTTTCGCCCGCGTTCTTTGACCATGACTCGTTGCTCCTGCACTCGTGGCTCAGGCGCAGGACACCTTGACCTTGCGACCGCCGTACCACCCCAGTGGATCGAACGGCACACCATTGACATGTATTTCGAAATGCAGGTGGGGACCGGTGACCCAACCCGACGAGCCCACCTCACCGATGACATCGCCCTTGGCGACCCGCTCCCCCACGGACACCCGCACGCGTGATTGATGCGCGTACATCGTGACGAGACCGTCGCCATGACTGATGAACGTGTGCAGACCATACGGGCCGCCGGACTGAATCGCGATCACGATTCCCGGCTGAGGCGTGTGGATGGCCGAGCCGTACCAACCGCGGATGTCGATCCCGGTGTGACAGGACCGATAGCCGTAGACCGGATGGACTCGCGGGCCGGTGAAGGCGGAGATCCCCGCACCCGGGATCGGCCAGTACCAATCCCCGGCCGGAGGGGGTCCGGTCCAGCCACCTGCACTCTGCGAGGCGCGACGGGCGCGATCCTGCTCCGCCTTGAGCGCGCGATACTCGGCCAGAACGCGCGTCTTCTCGCGCGTGGCCACCGCGAGTGCGTCGGTGCGTGCCCTGATGAGGCCGGTCACGTGCGCCTTGGCCGCGGAGGCCGCGGCCTGCAGCTTCTGCGCGGCGACGAATCTCTTGGCGACGTCGTCGCGATGTCGCTGCACCTTGACGCGCAAGGCGTCGGCCTGGGCGCGCTTGGAGGCGAGGTCCAGTTTCGCGGCGTTGAGGTCGATGAAAGTGCGAGTGTTCGCCTTCGAGGTGCGATCGATGGCGTTGAGGTTGGCGGTGAAGTCGGTGGGATCTTGTGACTCGAGAATCACGGCCAGGTCGGCTAGCGGCCCTTCCATGTAGAGCTGGCTCGCGAATCGGTCAACTCGTGCGTGCATCAGATCAATGCGCGCTTTCGCTTCCTGAAGATCCTGCTCGGCCCGCAGTGATGCTGCGGTAGCGCGTTCGAGCTCAGCTTCGACGACACGGTCTTGTGCTTGCGCCTTCGCGTACGCCTGTTGCGCTGACGCAGCGACGGCTTGCGCTGCGGGCAACTCTGAGGTCGCAAGTCGCAACTTCTCGGAAGCAGCGGCAACCGACTTGTTCGCGGCAGCCAGATCGTCACCGGCATTGCTCAACTTGGTGTTGATGTCGTTGTGGGCGTTCGCAGCGGTGGGCAGTGACGCCGCGCAGATGGCGATAGCGATGCCACACACGATGGCGGCCGTGAGGCGCGCGGAGATTCGGCGTACGTGGGGAAGGGGGCGCACGCGTCACTCCTCTCGTGAGCGCCAGTGGACGTACGGACCAATGACACTACCCCTGGTGACACACCGATTAGGGCACCAACACAGCGGGGTCCGGTGGCCCCAACGGGCGCAGGCGGATGGCGCTCTCAGACCTTGAGGTAGCGCAACAGCGTGAAGAACGCTGAAATCACGCTCAATCCGATGCCCACGACGAAGAGCACGGGAATCACGAGCCACACCGAGTCCCACCCGATGAAGGGGGTGAACTTGAAGGTATTGGTCAGTTGATTGTCGATGACGAAGTGCTTGAAGACGATCAACGAGATCGACGCCAGCACACAACCAACCGCCGCCGCGATTGCAGCTTCGAGCAAGAACGGTAACTGGATGTAGAAGTTGCTCGCGCCGACGAGCCGCATGACACCTGTCTCGCGTTTTCGGCTCGCAGCCGCCAACTGCATCGCGTTTGCGACCAGCAGCAGGGTCACCAGCAGCATGACGCCGGCGACAACGAAGGCGAGCGTCTTCGCGCCCCCGAGTACGTCGAACAGACTCTGCAGCAGCGCTCGCTCGTCCTGGACCTGATCGACGCCGGGTCTGCCTTGGAAGGCAGAGGCGATCACCGCAAACTTCGTCGGATCGGAGAGTTTGATGCGGAACGACTCGGGCAGCGCGTCCGCCGTGACGGTGTTGAGGATCGGAGAGTTCTTGTAGCGATCCTTGAACCGCTGGAAGGCCTCCTGCGACGACTCGTAGTAGATCTCCTCCACCAACGGCTTGAGGGCGACCAGATCCGCGCGAATCTGGTCACGTTGAGCCGGCGTGACCGTCCCGCCCTTGCACGACGCCGTGTCCGACGTCTTGTTGCACAGGAAGACCGAGACCTCGACCCGGTCGTACCAGAAGTCCTTCATGGTGTTGACCTGGGACACCATGAGCAGGCCACCGCCGAACAGACCCAACGAGACCGCCACCGTCAACATCACGGCAATGGACATGCCGAGGTTGCGGAAGAGGCCGATCTTGACTTCGCTGGCTACGAACGCTGCCCGCATGTCGTCGTGGTTCCCTTTCGATCAGTTCGCGTGAGTGGGTCGGTTCGGGAGATCGGTCTCGGAGGGTGGATCTCAGCGGGAGTAGCCGTAGACCCCGCGAGATTGATCGCGTACGAGGTGCCCGCTTTCGAGCTCGACAACACGCTTGCGCATCTGGTCGACGATCTGTGCGTCATGTGTGGCCATCACGACGGTGGTGCCGGTCCGGTTGATGCGGTCGAGCAGCTTCATGATTCCGACGCTCGTGTTGGGGTCGAGGTTCCCGGTCGGCTCATCGGCAATCAGGATCATCGGGCGGTTGACGAACGCGCGGGCCACGGCCACCCGCTGCTGCTCACCACCGGAGAGTTCGGTCGGCATGCGCTGCTCTTTGCCGGCCAGGCCGACGAGGTCGAGGACCTCCGGGACGGTCTTGGCGATGTGGTTGTCGGACTTGCCCAGGACCTCGAGGGCGAAGGCGACGTTCTGGAAGACCGTCTTGTTGGGAAGCAGCCGGAAGTCCTGGAAGACCGTGCCGATCTGGCGGCGCAGCGTCGGGACCCGCCACCGGGACAGCTGGTTGAGGTCCTTGCCGGCCACGTGGACCGAACCCTTGGTGGGTCGCTCTTCCTTGAGGCACAGGCGCAGGAAGGTCGACTTTCCCGAGCCCGAGGACCCCACCAGGAAGACGAACTCCCCCTTCTCGATCTCGACCGAGACGTCATCGAGGGCCGGGCGGGTCTGGTTCGGGTAGAGCTTGCTCACGCCGTCGAAGCGGATCACGTGGAGGAACTCCGAAGATTGGGAAGGCGGACTTTGCGAGTGTACGTCGCGAATCGGCGCGGACCGCGCTGCGACGCCGTTACCAAATCGTTACCAAGATTTCCGCCCTGACCCCTTCAGGCGCCCGATGTTCGTGCCGAAAGCAGGGAGGAGACACGGAATGTACCTACGGCTGGGGATTCCCCGCCCGCACCCGCTGCGGGACCCACGTCGCATCCGCGGCACGGTCGAAGGTGGCACCGTCTCTTACAACATGCGCCTCCCTCCCCCTTTGGCGCACCTCCAGGTAGTTGGCCCCGAGACCCCCCGTCTCGGGGCTTCCTGGTGTTCGAGGTGAGCGAACGTTGGACGCCGATCAGGACTGACGCCGATCAGGACTGCTGTTGGCGACGCCAGCGAATGCCGGCCTCGATGAAGTCATCGATCTCGCCGTCGAGCACGGCGGTGGTGTTGCCGGTCTCGTACTCCGTGCGCAGGTCCTTGACCATTTGGTACGGGTGCAGCACGTAGGACCGCATCTGGTTTCCCCACGAACCCGAGTTGTCGCCCTTGAGCGCGTCCATCTTCTCGCGCTCCTGCTGGCGCGTGCGCTCGAGCAGCTTCGCTTGAAGCACGGCCATCGCGGTCGCCTTGTTCTGCAACTGCGACCGTTCGTTCTGGCAGGAGACGACGATTCCCGTGGGTAGGTGAGTGAGGCGTACTGCGGAGTCGGTCGTGTTGACGCCCTGACCGCCCGGACCACTGGACCGATAGACATCGACGCGCAACTCGTCCTCGGGGATCTCGATGGAGTCGGTCTGTTCGACCACCGGGATCACCTCGACGCCCGCGAAAGACGTCTGGCGACGCCCCTGGTTGTCGAACGGTGAGATGCGTACGAGTCGATGCGTGCCCTGTTCGATCGACAAGGTCCCATAGGCGTACGGCGCCTTGACGGCGAAGGTCGCGGACTTGATTCCCGCTTCCTCCGCCCAGGACGTCTCGTAGACCTCGAACGGCCAGTTGTGACGCTCGCAGTAACGCGTGTACATGCGCAACAACATCTCGGCCCAGTCCGCGGCGTCGACGCCGCCGGCTTCCGACCGGATCGTGACGAGAGCCTCGCGAGAGTCGTACTCCCCCGACAGGAGCGTGCGCACTTCGAGTTCGCCGATCGACTTGGTGAGTGACTCGAGTTCGCGCTCGGCCTCGGCAGTCGTGTCGGCATCGCTCTCGGCCTCGGCCAACTCGAAGAGCACCCCGAGGTCGTCGACGCGCGCGCGCAGGGCACGTACTCGTGCCGACTCGGACTGCAGGAACGAGAGGCGTGAAGTGACGACCTGGGCTTTGGCCTGGTCGTCCCACAGGTCCGGAGCAGACGCCCGGACCTCCAGGTCCGCGATTTCGCTCTCCATCTTGGGTACGTCGAGGACCGACTCGATGCTGCTCAGCGTCGAGTCAAGATCCTTGAGGGCTTCCGCGGTCTCGATCGTGGACACGAGTCGCAGGGTAGTCGGCTCGGAACGGGACCTAGCCGAGGGCGAGGCGGGCGTGGGCCTCGACGGATATGTCGACTCCGTCCGAAGGAGCCCCGTCCGACGATGCGAAGTCGGAGAGCATTGACATGAAGGGCGGCCTTGCCCGGGCCTTGAGTACGACGACGACACTGTCGCCATCGGTGCGGACCGACATGACCTGGAAGTGACTGAACGACGAGGCCAGCTTCGCGTCCCTGACATAGCGCATGACCCGCGTACGCACCTGGGTGCGATCGAGTGGGAGTACGGCGACCCCGTCGCGGGCGGTCTTCGTTGTGCCTCCATAAACGGCATCCAGATCGACGGCTTGAGCCGCCGCGATCGCAGCGGCATCGGCGGCGTCGCCCAACGATCGGCGGGTCAGCCACAGCGACGAGACATCGGTAACAACAGCGATCAGGGACACCGCGATCGCGACCAGTCCGATGACGAGCAACATCACGGTGCCGGAGTCGCCGGTTGGTCGGGCAGATCGCATCAGAACCCGTCGGGTCATTGCGGATCTCGATAGGTGTCGACGACCTCGACGTGACCAGCACTGACTGGGATGGACAGATCGGTGCCTTCTCCCAAGTTCTGCGGAAGGAACGGGAGCGGCACGGCCAGGTTCAACGAGACCTCGATGCGTGAGCCCGGTGACAGGCACGCTCCGCCGGCGCAATGCAGTCGAAGGGTCCCGTCCGGCAGATCGAGTCCGTGGTCGGCCAGGGCGAGGCGGGCCGCGGTGCCCGCTCGCTGGCGACCTTGTGCGTCGGATGCTGACGTTGCATACACCCGCCCCGCTTCGCGGACGGCGGTGCTCACGGCGTACGCCGCGGATTGGACGCGGGCGACGGCCATCACGACGTAGACCAACGGGATCATGACCAGCAGCGCCAGTGCCACGAACTCGACGAGTGCCGAACCCTCGTCATCTCGCAGCGGGCCGGGTTCACGCCAACGCCTCACCCTTCCTCCACCGCGTGACCGGTGACCTCGAGGGTGTCGGGACCCAACAGGCCAAAGAGCGGGAGCCGACCACGAATCTCGACGGACACGACGACAACCCCGCCACGGCGCTCGCTGTACGCAGTGACCGAGTCGACGACAGAACCGGCGAGGTTGTCGGCCAAGACCTCGCGGGTCTTCACCACGCCATCGTGCGGGCCGCGATCAGCTGCAGCGGCAACGCGGGCACCCTCGGCCGCCGCAGCGACGAGGGTGGTGCGAATGTGCATGGCCAGCGCGAGCTGCACCACCGCAAGTGCGATCACGAGCACCAGCGGAGCGACGAGCACGAACTCCACCGGGGCAGAGCCGCGATCGTCGCTAGCGATTCGTGACCGAGTCCAGCGCACGGTGCAGGATGGCGCTGAGTTGGTCGTCGGCGATGAGCCACAGGGCGGTGACAAGACCTGCGGTCATCACCGTTACCAAGACCCAGCCAGGCACGTCGCCCCGTTCACGCGTCTCCAGATCTGCGATGCGCTGGAAGCGACGCGTGTACGCCGCGACCATCCCGTCGACGATGCGCCGCGACTTCTGTGACACTGATTCGTGCTTGTCCATTGCTCCCCCATCAGTTGACCAACACTGCTGTTGCGCCGCCCGCGCTTAGGGCGGCCCGCTACTAGGCCGTACCCAACGACAGCCCCCAGAAGCCAGGAAACACAGCGATCACGACGATCGTGGGCAGGATCAGGAAGACCACTGGGACCAGCATCGCGATCTCGCGTCGACCTGCCGTCGCGAGAAGTTCACGTACACCCTCGGCGCGCACGTCGACGGCCTGCGCGCGCAAGACTTCCGCCATCGGCGTGCCTCGCTCGACCGCGACGACCACGCCATCGACGAATCGCGTCAAGGCCGGAAGTCCGATGCGGGCGGACATGGATCGAAGAGCATCGACGAGGTTCACCCCCGTGCGGGTCTGGCCGACGCTGGCCGCGATCTCTTGAGCCAGGTCGCCGCGGCAAGTCCGGGCGATGCGTTCCAACGCGGGTCCGGTGCCTTCGCCCGCAGCGACGGAGAAGGCGAGCAGTTCGGCGATGGTCGGTAGTTCAACTCCCATTCGACGGTGTCGCGCCTTGATCTGTTGGGTCAGTTCTTGATCGCGCCACAACGCGGTCGCTAGTGCAGTGCTGATCGCGATGATGAGCCATGGGAGGAACTCCACTCGGTGACCTGTCGCGAGTGCGAGTAACGCGAGAACAAGTACGGCGGCCAGAGCGATCGCGCCGCTGACGATTTGTTCCATCCGGAAGTCCTCAGGGCCCTGGCGTCGGCCGGCGCGCTGCAACCGCACCTTCAATGCGTCGTCGCCACCGAGTCGTTCGGCAACCACCCGCGCCGCCGAGCGCAACGTCGGCGCAAAGATGCGTTCGAGCGTCGGAAACGGCGTGATCGGACGCGCCTGCGCCTGACGTGAGTCGGTGAGATCGGCGGCACGACCGAGGTACGGCGCAATTCTTGCGGGCAGGTCCACGCGTCGCAGTGACGCGACCTGTCGGGCCATGAGGATTGCACCGACTCCGATGAGTCCGCCGAGGATGGCGCCGATCGCCGCCGTACTCACCCCAACACTCGCGGCTCTTGTGGCAGCCGACCGATACGCAACATCAGACGATAGGCGGCGAACGTCACACCCGCGCACACCAGCAGCACGACGAAGCCAGTTGGGGACGAGTAGGCGCGTACGGCCTCGTGGCGCAACGACAACAGCACCAGGGTGACCCACGGAGCCGCGACCGCGAGCCGGGCTGCGTTGACGGTCCATCCCTGACGTGTCTCGACTTCGGCACGGATGCGCGACTCTTCCCGCAGGAACGACGACAACGTGCGCAGCAGCCGACCCAGGTCAGTGCCGCCCACTTCACGGGCAAGACGTAACCCTTCGACGACCCGATCCGCGACCGGGTCCGCGAGCTCGTCCTTGAGGCGGTCCAGCGATTGCTCGAATCGACCGGTGACTCGATAGTCCGACGCGAAGTGCTCGAAGGCGGGGCGTAGTGGGAGTGGGCCGCGTTGGGCGAGTTCGGCGACGCCCTCTGGCAAGGACATTCCTGCTCGTACGGCGGATACCAGGTCGTCGATCACCTCAGGCCAGGCGGCGCGTAATTGTCGCTGGCGTTGGTCACGTCGACGCCGGAGCACGGCAATCGGCGCCCATGCGGACGCCCCTCCGAGGACCAGGGCGACGGCGGGTGATGCGCTCACGATCAACGCGAGCAGCGCCCCGGCACTACCCAGTGCAACGCATGTGCCCATCACTCGGGTCGCACTCAGCTCGGGGTGACCGGCCGAGATCACGAGTTGGGCGATTCCGCGCGGCGCCTCTGGTCTCGTCGCCTCTCCTGCAAGGGCCGAGGACCGCTGGTCATCCGTGAGCGCCCAGAGGACCAGCACCGCGCCGACCCCCGCGAGGAGACCGAGTAGCGCCCCCATCAGACGTCCCGGTCCTCAAGCAGAGCGGGGAGATCGATCCCCATGGCGGCAAACCGATCTGGGTGCGGCGGAAACCCGTCGGCGCGGCGCAGCCGGCCATCGACCGTGCGGAAGACGTCGGCCATCTCGATGGTTCCCGCACCGTGGTCGGCCATCTCTGCTCGGCCCGGTACGGCGACGATTTCGCGTACCCGTCTGCGGCCGTCCGGCTGCGTCTCGGCGTGAACCACCAAGTCGATCGCAGTCGCGACGGTTGGGGTGACGAACTGCGATGACACGTTGGGGCCCGCGAGTAGCGGAAGGGTGCACAGCTTCGTGACGGCTTCGCGCGCACCGTTGGCGTGGATGCTGCACATCCCTGGCAACCCCGAGTTGAGCGCGATCAGGAGATCGAGACTCTCTTCCTGCCGGACTTCCCCGACCACGAGTCGATTTGGCCGCATCCGCAACGCTTCCTTGATCAATCGACGCAGGGGGATCTCGCCCGTGCCCTCGAGGCTGAGCTGGCGCGTCTGCATCGCGACCCAGTCGGGCAGCTGAAGCTGCAACTCGAACACTTCTTCACAGGTGATGACGCGCTCGGTCGGCGGTACGGCGTTGAGCAGGCAATTCAACAGCGTCGTCTTGCCGGCTTGCGTCCCCCCGGATACGAGGATGTTGAGGCCGGCAACCACTGCGGCGTCTAGGAATTTGGAGGCATGGGCAGTGAGTGTGCCGAGGGCGACCAGGTCATTCAGACTATGCGCCGGGGCGACGAACTTGCGTACGTTCACCGCCCAATGTCGGCGGGTTACGTCAGGGATGACAACGTGCAAGCGAGAGCCGTCCGGGAGAATCGCGTCGACGAACGGCTGCGACAGATCAACCCGGCGGCCCGAGCTGCGCAGCATGCGTTCGACCAAGTTGGCCACTTGCCCGGGACGAAGAACGACGTTGGTCAGTTCGCTGCGCCCGTGGCGTGCGATGAATACGCGGCCTGGTTCGTTGACCCAGAGTTCTTCAACCTCAGGGTCATCGAGAAAGCGCTGCAGCGGGCCGAATCCGCTCACGAGGTCGACAACTTGGGCGGTCAGGCGGTCGAGTTCGTCAGCGACGCGCACTGGTCCGGTCCATGTCCGCGCGTGACCGGCGACAACATCGGCAACGACGGCACTCATGTCCGCGGTGTCGATGGGTTCGCGCCCCGGCTCGTCGGCTAGGCGCGCTCGTACCTGCTCGACGAGTTCGTCAACGAGATCGGTGTCGGACGCAGCGATGGGCGAACTGTCCGCGTGCGCGTATGCAGTGGCCATGCGCCATCCCCCCAGTCTCCCTCGTGACGCAACGAGAGAGAGCGCGACCGTAGGGGTTGGGCAGTCCGCGGGCTACCCCTACCGTCCACATTGTGGACAGTCGAGCCGATCCGCACTCACACGCTCGACTGGCTGACCAAGGTCCGGATGGTGCGCAATGCCACCGAGAGCGTGGCCAGGTCGAAGGTTTCCAACTCGCTGATTTCAGCGAGTGTTGCCCGCGCGCGCGCCAATCCCTCAGAGTTGGCTTCCTCCCATTTGATCATTCGGTCCGCGGGCGGATCGGCGGGTGACGTGACGGCATTGACGCGCTGCGCCAAGCCGGCGAGCGCCCCATAGAGATCGCTGCGCAACGCCGATCGGGCCAACGTCGACCACCTGTCGCCTCGCGGCAGACCTGAGATCCGACTGAGCATGCGGTCCACTTCGTATCGCTCGGACAACGCGAAGTACAACCGCGCCAACGGTTCTGGATCAACATCGGCAGCACGCGCGATGGTGATCACGTCAAGCATCGAGAACAGGTCGAGTACGGCTGCCACGTCACGGGCCAGTTCACGTGGCGCACCCGCAGCAGCGAATTCGGCCTGTCGGCGTTGGAAGCGTTCCTGCTCGGACCCCATCAACATCCCGGACACCAGGGGCGCGAGCCTCGCAACCTCACCACGGAAGCGTTCGATTTCAGTCGCAACGTCAATCGCGCCACCCCGACTCTGCAGCAACCACCTCGACGCACGGTCCACGAACCGTCGAATCTCCAACAACATCGCCGTTTGCACTGACGTTGGTGCGAGGTTGTCCAACGCCTCGATGCGGTGCCACAACGCCGGCAGAGCGAACGCCTCGCGCACGACGAAGAATGCGCGGGCAATCTCCGAAGCGCGGGCGCCGGTGTCTTCGTTGGCGCGGAAGGCGAAGGTGATGCCGCCACGATTGACCAACTCGTTGGCCACCACGGTCGTGATGATGTCGCGTCGCAGCGGATGGTCGTCGAGGCGATCGTCGTACCGCGCGACAAGGGCGCCAGGGAAATACGATCGCAGCGCACTGCCGAACCAGGCCTCATCCGGCAGTTTCGAATCCGGGATCTCGTGCGCCAGCATCATCTTGGAGTACGCGACCAACACGCAGAGTTCTGGCGACGTCAACCCGGAGCCGGCAGCGTGTCGCGTATCGATCTCCGTGTCGGTCGGAAGGAACTCGAGCGCTCGATTCAGTTCGCCGCGCGCCTCGAGTTGACGGATGAAACGCTGATGCACCGACAACATCGAATGCACCTGTGCGCGCGCGTTGGACAAGAGGATGTTCTGCGCGTAGTTGTCGGCCAGCACATCCTGCGCC
>Ga0315278_10002924_pt1 | contig 15258 bp, 13 predicted proteins | sample YL17G06_0_MG_FD_203880 | JGI IMG/M metagenome (GOLD analysis project Ga0315278, IMG submission 203880) | Sediment microbial communities from Yellowstone Lake, YNP, Wyoming, USA - YL17G06_0 | ecosystem: Environmental > Aquatic > Freshwater > Lake > Sediment | place: USA: Wyoming | collected... | reverse complement strand
CGAGACCGAGCTCTGCGCGCGCTGAGACCGGGAACCCTGCGCACAGCCACTGTCCAAGTCCAACATGGGTGAGGTCGCCGCCGCCAACAAGACGAACCTGCTCGGCCTGACGAGGGCCGGGATGGAGGAGTTCGTCCTCGGCATGGGCGAGAAGCCGTTCCGGGCGCGCCAGCTCATGAAGTGGATCTACCGGCGCGCCGTCGGCGACTTCGAGTCGATGACGGACCTCGGCAAGGACTTCCGCCGCCGTCTCGAGGAGATCGCCGAGATCCGGACGCCGGAGATCATCGTCTCGCAGTCGTCGGCAGACGGCACCCGTAAGTGGCTGCTGCGGCTCGAGAGCGGGCAGGCGATCGAGATGGTGTTCATCCCGGAACCGGGTCGGGGCACGCTCTGCATCTCGAGCCAGATCGGCTGCACCATGGACTGCACTTTCTGCTCCACGGGGCAGCAGGGCTTCAACCGCAACCTCGACACCGCCGAGATTGTCGGCCAGGTCTGGCTCGCCAATCGCGAACTCGGCTACTCGCCGGACGGCGACCGCGTGATCACCAACGTCGTGTTCATGGGCATGGGCGAACCGCTAATGAATTACCGTAACGTGGTGCCCGCGGCCGAGGTGATGATGGACGACCTCGGCCTCGATCTCTCGCGGCGGCGGGTGACGATCAGCACGTCGGGGCTGGTCCCGCAGATGATGCGCATCGCCGACGAGACGAACGTTGCGCTTGCGGTATCGCTGCACGCGCCGAACGACGAACTGCGCAGCGAGCTCATGCCGATCAACCGCCGCCACCCGATCGCGAGCCTGCTCGAGGCCTGCTGGCATTACGTCGAGAAGCAGAACGCACGCAACGTGACCTTCGAGTACGTGATGCTCGACGGCGTCAACGACCGCCCGGAGCACGCGCGCCAGCTCGCGGCGCTGCTACGCGGGCATCCCGCGAAGGTGAACCTCATCCCGTTCAACCCGTTCCCGAATACACAGTACCGGCGCTCGAGCGAGGAAGCGATCGAGCGCTTCCGCGACCTGCTGATCAAGGGCGGCGTGATCGCGACGATCCGGCGGACCCGTGGCGACGACATCGATGCCGCGTGCGGGCAGCTCGTCGGCCGCGTCAACAATCGCACGACGGTGCGACTCGGCGACCGCAACCTCATCCCGGTATCGGTGGCGCGAGCATGAAGCGTCCCGGCATCGTATTTGCAATCGGGTTCCTCGCAGTGGCTGGCGCCGTGCACGCCTCCGAGGACGTCAAGCTGACGAAGAAGCAGCGTGAGGAGGCCGCGCTCGTCAACACGCAGCTCGCGCTGGCGTACATGCGCGAAGGCGACCTGGCCACGGCACGCGCCAAGCTCGAGAAGGCGCTCGCACAGGATCCGGATACCGCGACGACACAGATGGCCGCCGGGTTCCTCTACGACCGCCTCGGCGAGGACGAAAAGGCCAAGTCGAGCTTCGAGCGTGCGATGAAGCTCGGCAAGAACGATCCGGTGGTCATGAACAACTACGCGGCGTTCCTCTGTCGCAAGGGCGACAAGAAGACCGGCGAGGCTTACTTCCTGCAGGCCGCAAAGAACCCGCTCTACCGCACCCCGGAGGTCGCCTACGCGAACGCAGGTCGTTGCGCACGCGCCGACGGTCGGCCGAAGGAGGCAGAGCAGTATTTCCGGCAGGCGCTCTCCCTCAGGCAGGACCAGCTCGATTCGCTCTTCGAGATGGCGACGCTCGCATTCGAAGCGGGCAATTACCTGCAGGCCCGCGCGTTTCTCGATCGTTACGCGGCGTCGGCGCCGGTTTCTGCGACGTCGCTCTGGCTCTCCTACCGCATCGAGCGGGCGCTTGGCGACGACGACCAGGCGCGCATGAGTTCGGCGAAGCTGAAGCGCGATTTCGCAATGTCGCCCGAGATGGGCCTGCTGCTCGAAGCTGAACGGGCCCAGAAGTGACGCGGCCCGAAGCGGAGGTTGCCGAGCTGCCGACCGACCCCGGCTCCCGGCTCGAAAGGCAGCGTGAACTCGCGGGGCTCACCGAGCAGCAGGTTGCCGAGCAACTCAACCTCGACGCGGCGGCGGTGACGGCGCTTGAACGGGACGACTATTCGGCCCTGGGTGCGCCGGTGTTCGTGCGCGGCCACCTCAAGCGCTACGCGGCGCTGCTCGGCCTCGACGAGAACGTGATCCTGGGAGCCTACGAGCGATCGAGGGCGCACCTCTCGCAACCGACGCTGGTTCCGAAATCGCGTGCGGAAATGATGCCCGATCGCGGACGTCCGAAGTGGCCGTGGCTGTTCGGGGGCGTGCTGCTCGTGCTGCTCGCGGCGGCCATCGCGGCCTACGTCAGTGAGTATGGCGTGCGGCTGCCGAAGTGGTCGGCGACTGGCGCCGGGACGCCTGTGTCCGTGTCCGCCGCCCCGCAATCGACATCGCCGGCCGCTGCCGGACCGACTGTGCCCGGCGCAGCCGCGACCAGCGCAGTGGAGTCGGGCCCCACGTCGGGCGCCGTGCCTGCCGGGCAGGTGGCGCTGCAATTGCGTTTCTCCGCCGACTCGTGGGTCGAGATCTACGACGGCTCGGGCAAGGCAGTGCTGTACGACCTCGGCAAGGCCGGCACCGAGCGCGTCGCCACGGGCACCGCGCCACTCAGCGTGACCATCGGCAATGCCCCTGCGGTCACCATGCAGGTCAATGGTCGCGGCATCACGCTGCCCGCGCCGCCTGCCGGCCAGACCGTCGGACGCTACAGCATCGGCCCGGACGGGGCGCTGCGCTGAGCGCAGGCCAATCCACCATGAGCGGCACCATCCAATCCATTCGCGGCATGAACGACGTGCTGCCCGGCGACTCGGGCGCATGGCAGCTGCTCGAATCCGTCGCCCGGGAGACCTTTGCGGAGTACGGTTACCGCGAGATAAGGCTGCCGCTGCTCGAGCGCACCGAGCTCTTCAAGCGCTCGATCGGCGAGATGACGGACATCGTCGAGAAGGAGATGTACACGTTCGAGGACCGCGGCGGCGAATCCGTGACGCTGCGGCCCGAGGCGACGGCGGGAATCGTCCGTGCCTGCATGACGAACGGACTGCTGCACAACCAGCGCCAGAAAGTATGGTGCGCAGGTCCGATGTTCCGTTACGAACGTCCGCAGAAGGGGCGCTACCGTCAGTTCCACCAGATCGACGTCGAGGCGCTCGGCTTCCCGGGCCCGGACGTGGACGCGGAGCTGATCATGATGTCCGCGCGCATCTGGCGGAAGCTCGGCCTCGGCGGCCTCACGCTCAACCTGAACTCGCTCGGCACGCCGCAGTCCCGGCGGGTCTACCGCGAGAAGCTCGTCGAGTATTTCCGCGGCCATGCCGCGCAGCTCGACGATGACAGCCGGCGGCGTCTCGACGGCAACCCGCTCAGGATCCTGGACAGCAAGAATCCGGCGATGCGGGACGTCAACTCGGCTGCCCCGCTGGTCACGGATCACCTAGACTCTGAATCGGCCGCGCATTTTTCGCGGCTGCGCTCGGACCTCGAGGCGGCGGGCATCGCCTACGTCGTGAACCCGCGGCTGGTGCGCGGTCTCGATTACTATTCGCGCACCGTCTTCGAGTGGGTAACCAGCGACCTCGGCTCGCAGGATGCCGTCTGTTCGGGAGGCCGCTACGATGGCCTGGTCTCCCAGCTCGGCGGCGACGAGGTCCCGGCCATAGGCTGGGCACTGGGCGAGGAACGCATCGTCGAGTTGCTGCGCCTGCAGCGGCTCGCGGGTGGTGAAGCGGCTGCAGACGTGTACGTCGTGCTCGGCAGCGAGCCCGCCGAGGCGGCGGGACTGCGCATCGCGGAGAGCCTGCGAGACGCGCTGCCCGGTACGCGGATCGAGATGAATTGCGGCGCGGGCAGCTTCAAGTCGCAGCTGAAGCGCGCGGACCGCAGCGGAGCCCGGTACGCGGTCATCCTCGGCGACGAGGAACTGGCGCGGGGCGTCGCCGGGTTGAAGGCACTGCGCGAGGAGGCGGGGCAATCGGCTGTGCCACTCGCCGATCTCGCGGGTGAGTTGTCGCGTCTCGTCGCGGGACGTGGGCGCGGGTAATGGCAAGCAACCAGGGACCGGCAGGCGCCGGCCCCGCATGACGGAGTCCTCGAAGTGGAAGACCTGACCGACAACGAACAAGAAGAGCAACTGCGCCGCTGGTGGAGCGAGAACTGGCTGTGGATCGTGGGCGGCATCGCCCTCGGCCTGGGCCTGCTCTGGGGCTGGCAATACTGGCAACGCAGCAAGGTCGCGGCTGCCCAGCGCGAAGAGACCGCCTACGCGGCTGTCCTCGATTCGCTGGGCAAGAACCAGTTCGACCAGGCGACGCTGCAGGCCAAGGCCATGCGCGAGGAGCGCGCGACTTCGCCGTACGCGGACCAGGCCGACCTCGCGCTCGCGCGGGCCGCGATCGAATCGCGCAAGCTCGACGACGCAGCGCAGCGACTCAAGTCGGTCGCAGACGGCTCGAAGGACCCTGAACTGCGCACCGCTGCGAGGACGCGTCTCGCGCGCGTCCTGATCGAGCAGGGCAAGTTCGACGAGAGCCTGGCGCTGCTCGACGTGGCCAGTGCGGGGGCGTTCGCCGCCCTCTACCACGACATCCGCGGCGATGCGTTCGCAGGCAAGGGTGACCCGGCCGCGGCGCGTCGCGAGTACGAGGCGGCGCTCGCCGCCGCCAAGGGCGACGTGCGGATCGACACGGCATACATCGAACTCAAGCAAAGCGCGCTGCCGGCCGCGGCGGCGCCCGTCGCAGGAGCGTCCGGCAAATGAGATTCCGCCGCTCGCTGGTCGCCATTGCCGCCCTCGCGGCGCTGGCAGGCTGCAACAAGGACAAGGTCGTCGAGCCGCCGGCGGAACTCGTGGACATCGAGGCCACGCTTGCGGTCCACAAGATCTGGTCCGAAGGCATCGGCGGCGGCGGCGAAAAGCTGAGGCTGACTCTCGGCGTCGCAGGCGAAGGGGAGACGGTGTACGCGGCGTCTCGTGACGGCGAGGTGCTTGCATTCGACGCTGCGAGCGGCCGTACGCAGTGGAAGACAAAGACCGGTTTCGACCTGTCGTCCGGACCGGGCATTGGCCTCGGGCTGGTCGTCGTAGGCAGCAGCGACGGCGACGTCGTCGCGCTCGATGCCGCCAGCGGCAAGCAGCGTTGGAAAGTGCGCGTGCCCGGCGAACTGCTGTCGCCTGCGCTCGTCGAGCGCGACCAGGTCATCATGCGTACGGCGGAGGGACGCCTCATCGCGCTCTCGAGCGTCGACGGCAAGCAGCGGTGGGCGGTCGAGGACCTCGTGCCGCGTCTGTCGCTGCGCGGCACGGCAACGCCGGTTGCAGCAGGGGAAGCGGTCATCAGCGGCTTCGATTCGGGGAAGGTCATGTCGGTGACCCGCGACACCGGCGAGGTCATCTGGCAGGTGCAGGTCAGCACGGCCCGCGGTCGCACGGAGCTCGAACGGCTTGCGGACGTGGATTCGGCGGTGCGCGTGTCCGGCAGCGACGTCTATGCGGTCGGGTACCAGGGTCGCGTGGCGATGCTCGCGCTCGACAGCGGCCAGATCTGGTGGGCGCGCGACGTGTCGAGCTACCGCGGCCTCGCGATCGACGACGACCAGATCTACGTGTCGTCCTCGAACGGCGAGGTCATCGCATTGCGACGCCGCGACGGCGGCGTCGTCTGGACGCAGTCGGGTCTCAAGCAGCGCGGCCTCAGCACGCCGGCGATCGTAGGGCAGGCCGTCGTCGTGGGCGACTTCGAAGGCTACCTGCACTTCCTCGATCGCTCGACCGGCAAGTTCGTCGCGCGTGAGCATCCGGGCGGCACGCGCATCGCCGCCTCGCCGCTCGTAATGGGCGACCGTGTGTACGTCGTCGACGAAGGCGGAAAGGTCGTCGCGTACCGGGTCGGGGGCTCAGCCAGGAGCTGACCATGCTGCCCGTCGTTGCCCTGGTCGGGCGTCCCAACGTCGGCAAGTCGACGCTTTTCAACGCGATCACGCGCACGCGCGACGCTCTCGTCGCCGACGTGCCGGGCCTCACGCGCGACCGGAAATACGGATACACGCGAGTCGGTCCACGCAGCTGCATCGTCGTGGACACGGGCGGTCTCGTGGAGACCACCCACGGCGTCGAGCGGCTGATGGCCGAGCAGACGCTCAAGGCGGTCGAGGAAGCCGACCGCGTGCTGCTCGTCGTGGAGGCGCGACAGGGTTGCGTCCCCGCCGACCAGCACGTCGCGGACATCCTGCGCCGCAGCGGCAAGACAGTGGTCGTGGTGGTCAACAAGGCGGAGTTCCTGGATCCCGAGATCGCCGTCGCCGACTTCCACCAGCTGGGCTTCGGGGTGCCGGTGGCGATCTCCGCGTCGCACATCCATGGCATCGAGGACTTGATGGAGCGCGCGCTGGACGGTTTGCCCGCGCCCCCCGAAGTGCAGGAGGAGATCGACGCCGGGACCCGCGAGATCCGGGTCGCGGTGGTCGGTCGCCCGAACGTCGGCAAGTCCACGCTCATCAACCGGCTGCTCGGTGAGGAGCGACTGGTCACGTTCGACCAGCCAGGCACGACGCGCGACGCGGTATTCGTGCCATTCGAGCGCGATGGCCAGCGCTACACGCTGATCGACACGGCGGGAGTGCGTCGCAAGGCCCGCGTCAGCGAGACCATCGAGAAGTTCAGCATCGTCAAGACGCTGCAGGCGATCGAGGAAGCGAACGTGGTGATCGGCGTGCTCGATGCGCACGACACCATCGCCGAGCAGGACGCGAGCCTGCTTGGACTCATCGCGGAACAGGGGCGCGCGCTCGTGATCGCGGTCAACAAGTGGGACGGGATCGAGCCCGACCAGCGCGACGCGATCCGCGATGGCCTCGACCTGCGGCTCGACTTCCTGCGTTTTGCGCCCGTCCATTTCATCTCCGCCCGTCACGGAACTGGCGTCGGGGAGCTGGTGGAGACAGTACGGTCGGCCTACCGGGCCGCCATGAAGGAACTGCCGACCAAGGAGCTCACCCAGGCCCTCGAGCAGGCACTGACCATTCACCAGCCTCCGCTGGTCCGCGGCCGGCGCATCAAGCTGCGCTACGCGCACCAGGGTGGCCGCAATCCACCCGTGGTGGTCATCCACGGCAACCAGACACAGCACGTCCCGGATTCCTATCGGCGGTTCCTCGAGAACCATTTCCGGCAGGTTTTCCGGCTCAAGGGCACGCCGATGCGGATCGAGTTCCGTACCGAAGAAAACCCGTTCGCCGGGCGGCGCAACGAACTCACCCCCCGCCAGCAGAGCAAGCGCAAGCGCCTGATCCGTAATCGTCAGGCCGGAAAGAAGGGAAAGCGCTGAAACCGGCGTTGGCCCTGATAACCAGCGCTTCTGACGCGCTATCCTCTCAGACTTGTTCACCCGTTGGGCGGGCCTAGACTCCCCGCATGGCCATGGCATTTGCCCGTACCCCCGCGTCTGCCACCCACGATCTCCCGGCTCGCAGGATCGCGCGCCTGGGTGAGCCGCTGCGGTTGTACCGCGGTGGTGTGGTCGAGCAACCCGTGGTCGCCTACGAGTGCTGGGGCCGCCTGAACGAGGCCCGCGACAACACCATCCTGATTTTCACGGGGCTCTCGCCGTCGGCGCATGCCGCTTCGTCGCCGGACGATCCGCGGCCGGGCTGGTGGGAGACGATGATCGGGGCGGGCCGTCCGCTCGACACCGGCCGGTTCTTCGTCGTGTGCGTCAACTCGCTCGGCAGTCCGTTCGGCTCGTCGAGCCCGGCCGCCGCGGATCCCCGTACTGGCCGTCCATATGGAATCGACTTTCCCGAGATCGCGGTGGAGGACATCGCGGCCGCCGGGCGCGCTGCAATCCGTGCTCTCGGCATCGAGCGCGTTGCTGCGGTCGTCGGGCCGTCCCTCGGCGGCATGGTCGTACTCGCGTACTGCGCCCAGTTCCCGGGCGAAGTAGACAACCTGGTCACGATTTCCGGCGCTGCCAGAGCTTCGCCGTTCGCCATCGCGCTGCGTTCGCTGCAGCGCGAGATGGTCCGCAGCGACCCGGCGTGGCGCGGCGGGAGCTACGAGCCGGGCAGGGGGCCGCGCCTCGGCCTGCGCCTCGCGCGCAAGCTCGGCACGATCACCTATCGGTCGCCTGAGGAATGGCAGGAGCGCTTCGGCCGTCGGCGCGTACCGGAGACGGCGGGATTGTCGGGCGATTTCCGGCCGGTGTTCGAAGTCGAGGCCTACCTCGAGCACCAGGCGTTGCGGTTCGCTGACACGTTCGACGCGAATGCGTACCTGTATCTCTCGCGGGCAATGGACAGGTTCGACCTCGCCGATCACGGCGACGGTTCGCTGGCGGCAGCGTTCGCGCGGTTCGGCGTGAAGCGTTCGCTCGTCCTCGGCGTCGACACCGACATGCTGTTCCCGATCGGGCAGCAGCGCGAGATCGCGGAGCATCTGACGGCGGCGGGTGGAGCGGTGGAGTTTCACGCGTTCCCGTCGCTGCAGGGCCACGACGCATTCCTGGCCGATCCCGACCGGTTCGAGCCGGCCATCGGCGCGTTCGTGCAGCGGATCTGAGGACAGAGCGGAGAACGGAAAGCGGAAGTCGGAAAGCGGTTAATGATCAGCGGTTAGCGGTTAGGAAGAAGGCCGGCGTTGCCGGCCTCCGAGGCTTTACTAACCGCCAGTCACGAGTCACTGGTCACTCTCCCGTCATTAGTCACTCTCCGTTGCCAGAAAGAGCGCCGGATCGACCATCGCGCGATTGACCGCGATTCCCCAGTGCAGGTGAGGGCCCGTCACGCGGCCGGTCGCCCCGACCTTGCCGAGCACTTGACCGGCAGCGATTTCCTGGCCGGGTTTCACGTCGATGCGGCTCAGGTGGCAATACAACGTCACCACGCCCTCGCCGTGATCGAGAAATACAGTGTTGCCGTTGAAGAAGAAATCACCCGCGTCGAGCACGCGCGCCGGTGACGGCGCGAGGATCGGAGTGCCGGCGGCTGCCGCGATGTCCATTCCAGAATGCGGATTGCGAGCTTCGCCGTTGAAGAACCTGCGCAGTCCGAAGCTGCTCGATCGCTCGCCGACCACTGGCGGCCGCATCGTGAGTTCGGGCACGCGGCCGGCGGTGTAGGTGCCTAGCGCCGCGTCAATGCGCTTGCGCTCGCGGTCGATGCGCTCGAGGTCGTCTTTTCCAGGATTGACGTGCCGCTTGTTCTTCACCTGCAGCCGCTGCTCCGCATACTGCTTGCCCTTCACGGTGAAATCGAGTGACCGTGGTTCCGGCTCGCCGGCCGGCACGAACTTTCCGGACTGCGGGCCCGGCGGCGTGGCTAGCGGAATACCGATCAGTGCGACCCAGCCCGATGGACCCGGCAGGACCGGCGCGCGATGCCCGTCGAAGAAAACCTCGCCTGGAGACGCAACCCCGGCGCCGAGGTCGATGATGGCGATGCCCCCGGGAACGCGGCTCTCCCGCGGGAGATCGATTCCGCTCCAGGCGGTCGCGCAGGCCGAAGCTGCGATGAGTCCGGCCACGGCTGACGGCCAGGCGCGACGGCCGCACCACATGCCTCGATTGACGTTTCGCACTGTCACCGCTCGAGCTCCCGCACGGCTTCGGCCCCGTGCGTCGTGCCGGTCACTGTGGCGCTGAAACGTCCCCGGGCCAGTCGGGCCTCGACTCGATCGCCGGCGGTGAGTGAGCCAGCGTCCTGCACGACCTTGCCTGCCGCGTCCGCAACGATTGCATAGCCACGATCCAGCGTGGCGAGCGGGCTGACCGCATGCAGCGTCCGCCCGGCAAGTTCGAAGCGACGCTGCGCGGCGGAGATGCTGCCGCGAATCCCGGCATTCAACGCGCGGCGTGCCGTATCGAGCTGGATGCGCTGCGCTTGAACGCGAATTGCGGGAGACGCGCGCAACAGCAGCGAGACCGCCGCGGCGCGCCTCGCACGCACACGTTCGATCCTGGTACGCGCCGCAAGCCTCAGCCGCTCCTCGAGTTCATCGAGGCGCTGCGCATGCTGGCGCAGCCTCACGCCGGGCTGCGTCCGTGCAAGTCGCTGCTCGCGTACCTGCAGGTCGTTGCGCAGTTCGTTCAGGCGCCGGCGCATCCCCGCCTGCACACGCTGCCTCGCGAGCGCAAAGCCGCGCAGCCACTCCGCCCGGTCCGGCACGACGCGCTCGGCCGCACCCGACGGCGTCGGTGCGCGCTCGTCTGCGACGAGGTCTGCAATCGTGAAGTCGACCTCGTGGCCTACGCCGCTCACGACCGGAATCGGGCAGGCAAAAATGGCGCGCGCGACCGCTTCGTCGTTGAATGCCCATAGGTCCTCGAGCGCGCCGCCGCCACGCGCGACGATCAGCACGTCGCAGTCCCGGCGCGCGGACGCGAGGCGCAAGGCCTGCTCGATCTCGCGCGGCGCGGCTTCGCCTTGCACGGCGACGGGGTAGATCAGCACCGGGACCGCCGGGAAGCGCCTGCGCAGGATGTGCAGTATGTCGCGCAGTGCCGCGCCGGTCGGCGAGGTGATGACGCCGATGCGTCCAGGCAGTCGCGGCAACGGCTGCTTGTGGCGGCTGTCGAAGAGCCCTTCGGCGCCGAGTCGCGCCTTGAGTTCCTCGAAACGTCGCCGCAGCAGGCCTTCCCCCGCTTCCTCGAGGTGCTCGACGACGACCTGGAATTCGCCCCGCGCCTCGTAAAGGCTGACCCGGCCTCGCGCGAGCACGTGGGCACCGTCCTTGACCGGAAACCGCACCTGCAGGTTGCGCTGCCGGAACATCGCGCAGCGGACCTGGGCCGCCTCGTCCTTGAGCGAGAAATACCAGTGGCCGGAGGACGGGCGGGACAGGTTCGAGATCTCGCCCTCTAGCCAGAGTGACCCAAGGCCGCGTTCGAGCAGCACCCGGGCCTCACGGTTCAGGCGGCTGATGGTGAAAACCTCCCGCGGCGGGGGGTTGGCGCTCGAGTCCGGGTCGGTTTCCAGCATGGTGCGCAGATCTTAGCGGCCGCGGCCCGCCGCACAAGGCGTCCGGCCCCCGGTTTCCCCCGGGCGGCTGCGGCGGGTACAATTGCGCGCTTCCTTTTCCACGCCCGGGTCAGCCCATGCTGCGCATACTCGAGGAAGCTCTCACCTTCGACGACGTTCTGCTCGTGCCGGCCTACTCGCAGGTCCTGCCGCACGAGGTCGACCTCGGCACGCAGCTCACGCGTGGCATCCGTCTCAACCTCCCGGTGTTGTCCGCGGCGATGGACACGGTGACAGAGCACCGCCTCGCCATCGCGATCGCGCAGGAGGGCGGCGTCGGCATCATCCACAAGAACATGACCATCGAGTCGCAGGCGCGGGAGGTCACGCGCGTCAAGCGGTTCGAGAGCGGCATCATCCACGACCCGATAACGGTGCGTCCGGAGGCCACGATCCGCGAGGTGCTCGAGCTCACGCGGGCGAAGAACATCTCCGGCGTGCCGGTGGTTCGCGACGGCAAGGCCGTCGGTATCGTCACCCACCGCGACCTGCGCTTCGAAACGCGCTACGACGCGCCGGTGTCGTCGGTGATGACGCCGCGCGAGCGGCTCGTCACGGTCCGCGAGAACTCGCCGAAAGAAGAAGTGCTGGGGCTGCTGCACAAGCACCGCATCGAAAAGGTGCTGGTGATCGGCGACGACTTCCTGCTGAAGGGCATGATCACGGTCAAGGACTTCCAGAAAGCCACCGAGTTCCCCCGTGCATGCAAGGACGAGCGGGGCGCGTTGCGCGTGGGCGCCGCGATCGGCACGGCCGCCGATACGCTGGACCGCGCGGCCGCGCTGCGCGAGGCGGGCGTTGACGTCATCGTCGTCGACACGGCCCACGGCCACTCGCAGGGCGTGATCGAGACGGTCCGCAGGATCAAGGCCAGGTGGCCTAACCAGCAGGTGATCGCAGGCAACATCGTGACGGCCGAAGCCGCGATGGCGCTGGTTGATGCCGGCGTCGATGCGGTGAAGGTCGGCATCGGCCCGGGCTCGATCTGCACGACGCGGGTCGTGGCGGGAGTCGGCGTGCCCCAGATCAGTGCCGTGGCAAACGTTGCCGCCGTGGTGATGCCGCACGGCATACCGGTCATCGCGGACGGTGGCATCCGTTTCTCGGGCGACCTCGCGAAGGCGATCGTCGCCGGCGCCTATTCCGTGATGATCGGCAGCATGTTCGCGGGCACCGAGGAGTCGCCCGGCGAGGTCGAGCTCTACCAGGGCGCTTCCTACAAGTCCTATCGCGGCATGGGTTCGCTCGGCGCCATGGCGCAGGCGCATGGCTCGCGCGACCGCTATTTCCAGGACACCACCTCGGAACTCGAGAAGCTCGTACCGGAGGGCGTCGAGGGCCGTGTGCCCTACAAGGGCAGCATCGTCGCGATCCTGCACCAGCTGGCCGGTGGCCTGAGGGCCGCAATGGGCTATACGGGTAGCGGCAACATCGACGAGATGCGCACCAGGCCGAAGTTCGTGCGCATCACCAATGCCGGCATGCGCGAGAGCCACGTGCACGACGTTGCGATCACCAAGGAAGCGCCGAATTACCGTGTCAGCTGAGCACTCGCCCGTACGACCGGCCGACATCCACGCGCACCGGATCCTGATTCTCGATTTCGGAGCGCAGTACACGCAGTTGATCGCGCGCCGCGTGCGCGAGAGCGGCGTCTACTGCGAGATACATCCGTGGGACATGAGCGAGGACGATGTGCGTGCCTACGGCGCGCGCGGGGTCATACTCTCCGGCGGGCCCGAGTCGGTGACGGACGCCGAGCCGCCGCGTGCCCCGCAAGCCGTCTTCGAGGCGGGCGTGCCGGTACTCGGTATCTGCTACGGCATGCAGACCATGGCGCAGCAGCTCGGTGGGCGCGTCACCCCGTCGGACCATCGCGAGTTTGGATATGCACAGGTCACGGTGACCGCTCCGTGCCGGCTGTTCGACGGCCTTCGCGACCACAGCGACGGCGCAGGCCGCGCGGTGCTCGACGTGTGGATGAGTCACGGCGATCGCGTCGACTCGCTGCCGCCCGGGTTCGCCGCGGTCGCGGGCACGCCAAGCGCGCCACTCGCCGTAATGGCGGACGAAGCGCGGGGCTTCTACGCTGTCCAGTTCCATCCCGAGGTCACGCACACTCTGCAGGGCACGCGGCTGATCGAGAGGTTCGTGCGTGAGATCTGCGGCTGCGAGGCGCGCTGGGAGCCGGGCAGCATCGCGGCGGATGCCATCGCCAGGGTCCGCGAGCAGGTGGGTAGCGACCGGGTACTGCTCGGGCTCTCCGGCGGCGTGGATTCGTCGGTGGTGGCCGCGCTGCTGCACCGTGCGATCGGCGACCAGCTCGTCTGCGTGTTCGTGGATCACGGCCTGCTGCGCTCCGGCGAGGGCGACCAGGTGATGAAGACGCTCGGCGAGAACATGGGCGTGCGCGTCATCCGCGTGAATGCCGAGGAGCGCTTCCTCGGCGCGTTGCGTGGCGAGGCGGATCCCGAGCGCAAGCGCAAGATCATCGGGCGGCTCTTCGTCGAGGTGTTCGAGGAAGAGTCGAACAAGCTCGACGGCGTGCGCTGGCTCGCACAGGGCACGATCTATCCCGACGTCATAGAGTCCGCCGGTGCGAAGACCGGCAAGGCCCACGTGATCAAGTCGCATCACAACGTCGGCGGACTGCCCGAGCACATGAAGCTGAAACTCGTCGAGCCGCTGCGCGAACTCTTCAAGGACGAGGTGCGGCGGCTGGGGCTCGAGCTCGGCCTGCCGCGCGAGATGGTGTTCCGTCACCCGTTCCCCGGTCCGGGGCTCGGCGTGCGGATCCTTGGCGAAGTGAGCAAGCAATACGCGGACCTGCTGCGCCAGGCCGACCGTATATTCATCGACGAGCTGCACGCGCATGGACTCTACGACCAGACCAGCCAGGCCTTCGCGGTCTTCCTGCCTGTGCGGTCAGTCGCCGTGATGGGCGACGGCCGTCGCTACGACTACGTGATCGCGCTGCGCGCCGTGGAGACCGTGGACTTCATGACCGCCCGCTGGGCGCGCCTGCCGTATGAGTTCCTCGACCTCTGCGGCCGCCGCATCATCAACGAGGTGAAGGGCATCTCGCGCGTCACCTACGACATCTCGGGGAAGCCGCCGGCGACGATCGAGTGGGAGTAGGGCGGGTAACCGCTATCCGCTCTCGCTATGGACCCCCTGGACATCCGCTTCATGGCTCGCGCGCTCGAGCTTGCCGGTGCCGCCGAGGCAGCTGGCGAGGTGCCCGTGGGCGCCGTCATCGTCAAGGACGGCGAGATCATTGCAGAAGGTTCGAACCGCCCGATCGGTACCTGCGACCCGACCGCGCATGCCGAGATCGTCGCGCTGCGCGCAGCCGGCGCTGCGCTCGGTACCTATCGCCTGACGGACACGACTCTTTACGTAACGCTCGAGCCCTGCCCGATGTGCGCCGGCGCGATGGTGCATGCGCGGGTGCGGCGGCTCGTATTCGGCGCGACGGATCCGCGGGCCGGCGCGGCAGGCACGGTGTTCAACGTCGTCCAGCACCCCGCGCTCAATCATCGCCTCGAGTACTCGGGCGGAGTGATGGCGGACGAGTGTGCCGCGCAGCTACGGGAGTTTTTCCTCGCGCGCCGTTGAGTCGCGACCGCCGGCGATGCCGGCGACCTCCAGTATGTTCAGGTAAGCCTTGACGTTGTCCACGTAACGCACCGGCTCCCAGCCGCGGGCATAGCCGCGGCGTGTGCGCGTGTACCAGCGCTCCTGGCTAAGCAGCGGCAGCATGTCGCGTACGTCTTCCCAGCGGTCCGGATTGCGCCCCTGCTGTTGCGCGAGGACGCGCGCGTCCTCGACGTGGCCGAAGCCGACGTTGTACGAAGCCACGGCAAACCACGTCCGGTCCGGCTCGGGTATGCGGCGCGGCACCATCGCCATCAGCTTCGACAGGTACCGGGCGCCGCCGAAGATGCTGGCCCGCGGGTCGCGGCGGTCGCCGTACTGCATCATCTCGGCGGTGCCCTCTGTCAGTTGCATCAGGCCGCGCACGCCGGTGAACGACACGGCGGACGGGTCCCACTTCGATTCCTGGTATCCCATCGAAGCGAGCAGCCGCCAGTCGAGGCGATATTTCTCGGCGGCCTGCTGGAACCATTCGGAGTAACGGGGCAACCGGCTCTGCATGTGCTCGAGAAAGCTGCTTGACAGCCCGAAATCGAAACTGTCGTGTTCGCCGTA
>Ga0315278_10002923_pt1 | contig 15263 bp, 21 predicted proteins | sample YL17G06_0_MG_FD_203880 | JGI IMG/M metagenome (GOLD analysis project Ga0315278, IMG submission 203880) | Sediment microbial communities from Yellowstone Lake, YNP, Wyoming, USA - YL17G06_0 | ecosystem: Environmental > Aquatic > Freshwater > Lake > Sediment | place: USA: Wyoming | collected... | reverse complement strand
GGACTAACGATTAAACCAAACTTTCCGGATAATGGGGCAGTGCTTCCATTAGATTTAGATCCACTTTATTTTACTTTAACTTTTTCACCAGTAGGTTATGCTGGAGTAACATCTTCTTCCTTCGCACTATATAAGTTGCCTTCTCCAACGTTTTCTTCTAGCAGTAAACTTGTTCAAGATGAAGGAGCTTATAGACAACTTTTTGGGAATGCTCAGGATGGTAGTGCAACAGACTATAGACAAGCATGGAAAATTGAGATTGGTACAAGGTTTGATGGGAGTCCATTTACATATTTATGGGTAAATATTTCAGGACTTACTTCTAATTGTGCGGCTATTGCAGTACTTACTTTTCCTGATGGAAGGATTATTCCAGCTTCAATGCCATCTGATGAATCTTTAGGGTATATTGTAGGTATGTCTGGCTGTGTATTACTGGTGCAGGCAGGGGTTACAATACCTGATAGTAAAATTCCTGTAGGGACATATATTGTTGATTTAGTTAATTTATCTGATTCCTTAGTAAGTTATCCTGCTGGATATTACAAAGTTTTATATGCTGCGGAATAATGGAGGGTTATTTTGGCTAATTATAATTACATAACACTAACTCAAAGGAGGAGGTGTGACTTTGAATTGGTTACAAAGAATTGATAACTATGTAATACAAACAGGATACCCGAGAAGTTTATTTATAGCAGAAGATGGAAGAGTTGTAGGAACTTGGATTATGGGAAACAATTATCAGGTTAGCTCTAGTTATTATGGTGGGTATCCTCATGGATACTTAAAAAGGATTAAATCACTGTTTCCAGATAAGAAGACTGTTCTTCATTTATTTAGTGGTAAGGTTGACTTATCTATTCTACCAGGTAAAACTGTAGATATTAATAGAGATACAAACCCAGATTATATTGATGATTGCCAAAGCCTTGAGTCTGTACCACTTGAGGAGTTTGATCTTATTTTAGCAGATCCTCCTTACAGTATTGAAGATTGTGAACGTTACCAAACAACTATGATAAAAAGAAATAAGGTTGTGGATAAATTAGGTAAAGCACTTCTCAAAGATACTCACGTTGTATGGCTTGATCAAGTTCTCCCTATGTATAGAAAGACTGATTTTGATATGCAAGCTGTTATAGGAATGGTTAAAAGTACAAATCATAGATTTAGAGTTATTACAGTTTTTTGCCATAAATAATAAGTTATTCGTTTATAGTCCTCATGTCTAAGCAAAGAACTATAGAGGTACAGTTTGAACATTTATGTTATTTTAAAGTCTAAAACTCAAGTTAAACCTCATGTAAGAATACGAGGAGGACACTTATCCTTTATAAAACAGTATCCGAGGGAAATTCCGGGAAGAAAATCCTATGAAATAGAATTATCATTAGAAGGAAAACGTAGAGCCACTTATAAAAGTGATGTAATTCGTGATTGGAATTCTTCAGCTCGTAGAATATACCCGTATACAACATATTTGGGGGATATTGCCGTTAGGGAATGTATTCAAAATAGTTTAGATGCCGTATTGGATGCATTGGATGATGGTGCTATAAAAAAAGGGAATATATCAATATCGGTTTCCGAAGATAGAATGAGTTATGAAGTGGATGATAACGGAAAAGGAATGTCAGATAAGATTATAGATGAAAATTTACTAATGCTTCATGGAGCAAGTGAAGGAAAAAGTAAAGAGGGCAGGTTCGGTGGGCTAGGAATGGCAAAAGCTGTTATTTTTGGTCCATCTGAATATGCACATTGGGAACTTTGGTCAAGGGATAACTATTTTAATGGTGAATTGGCTAGCAATAATGACTTTATCAAAAAATCTGATTATAGGCAAGGTACTAAAATTAAAGTATCTAGTAGCAATAGAATAATGGGGTGGACTCCTCAACAATATGCAGAGACAACAGAAGTTCCATCTAGTATAAACATTATTTATAATGGAGAAAAATTAAAATACCCCTTTAAAAATTTAAGACATGAAACGAGAACACATGAGCTTAATGGAAATATCTATACCATATCATATTATCCTAAACCTCCTCAAGGTTATGATTCTAAAATGGTTATTAGAATTGATGATCTTAAAACAGGAGCAAAGCTAAGTCAGGCTATTAATAATATAGGAAGTAGTAATTTTAGAGGTGCTATTGTTTGTGATATAGTAACTAAATCAACACCTACCGATGCAGCATATCCATTAACTGATTCAAGGATGACTTTAAAAAGTGGAGATGAATTTATTAGGCAACTAATTGAAGAAAAGACATTAGATCCTCAGTCAGCTAAAAGAGCTGGAATTCTTTACAAAGTAATGATGACTAGTGAAATAAAATCTTGGACTCATACTATAGAAAAAATAAAGACTGATAAGGGATATAATAAACTTACTGATGTAATAAAAGAAACATTTAAACAACTTGGTAGGGAAGAAGATGCAAAATATACGGGTTTAGATCATCTTACCGTAAAAATAGATGCAGGCTATAAAGGTCCAAAAGGTGGAAATGTTATGACTGCAAAAGTTATAACAGCCTATGAAGCTATTGCTAGATTAATGGCAAAAGATCTTAGTGCTCCATTAAATAAAGTATATGGTATGTTATCTAAAGACGAAGATGGTGGTAAGGTTAGGGCTGAATATGGAGGAGGAGAATTAGGATTTAACTACGCTAATATAGACAAAAGATGGTTTGATTCTGCGACATCTTTTGCGTTAGGTGTTATAAATATGGTTCAGCATGAGTTAACTCATTCAAGGCAGTATGAACATACTGAAAACTACACCACAGCTTTAAATTCAGTTCAAATGGAAACATTTAAGTTATTTCCTGCTTGTTTCAAAATAGCTACAACAGCTTTTGGTAAAGAACCTACTGAACTGTTGAGTATGTTTGAGGCTTTTCAGAAATTGTTAGAAATTAGTAAAAAAACAGACGTTAAAGAAAAGAAAAGAAGTAGAATATTGAGTGAAAATCCAGAGTGGAGAAAAAAAGGTGGGTCAGAATTTGGGCATCAAAAGGATTCTCAGTTAGATTTTATAGAAAAACGTCTAAAAGAAGGAATTTCTGTTTCTGATTTAGTAAGAAAAATGTCAGATTCTTTTACTGGAGGAAATTTTCGGCTTACTATAAAACAGCATATAAAGCATCTAAAGAAAAAGCATGGTATAACATTTAATGAAACTTTTGAGAAAAAATGGTATGAAAGAGATTATAAGATAAATAGTGCAGATTTAGTTTTACCAAAAAGTCATCTTGAAAATATAGATAAAATAGCAGAAGGAGGGTATGATGAAACTAGAACTAAACTATACTCAGCTGGCTTTGTTGAGCTTAGCAAAGGAGCAAAAGATTCCAAAGGCAGAAGTAGAAGAGGCTTTAGTAAATATGCTGGTTCAAGATTCTTACCTAAATCTAGGAGCTGCTCCAAACAGTCCAGTTCACAAAGCCTTAAGAGATCTTTCAGAAAAAGTTTGGGGATTAAAAGAGATAATGGACAAAGAGATTTTTTAAACAAGAAAAAATCATTTCATGTGGTTTGTTTAAATTGAGTTTTTATGAGGGCTGTAAGGCACAATCTTTATTAACTATTGTCCATAGGAAGAGAATAATGCAAGAAGTTAGAGTAGTTACTATTGATGAGGAATTTGAGGAATTACAGAAATCCAGAGTTAAGGCTCATACTAGTAAAACTAAAACTGGTAAATTAACCAGAGTAAAAGAATACAGTAGAGCTGGTACTGAATCTAAGATGAACTCAGAGTTTACTATCAGTTCCAAAGTGATTGATACTAATAATTTCTATGGTGTTTCCTCAGTTCCAGTGAAAATGAAAGCAAATGAAGTGAAATTAAAAAATTATCCAGATGTTGACCTTATTGTTTATCGAGCTAAAAGTGGTTGGATTGCTAAAGATAGGAAAACTGGTGAAACTATTGGTAAAAAACGTGGTGGGGTTGGATGGTATGGTTTTGATACCGCAGAAGAGGCCGTAATAAATTTTATCAAAGTATAAGGATGATCTAATTGGAATATAGATTCTCTTGAAAAATTATTGGTAGATAGAAGGATGGAGGAATTTCATGGGGTTAGTAGACAGGCTTTTTAAATCTAGAATTGATGAAGAGGTTAAAAAGAATTTAGTTGTTATAGAACAGCAAAAAAATGAAGAATTAGTTAAACAAATTCTGGCCGTTGAAGAACGAATGGTAGATCTTTCTGAGAGACGTGTTACGGAAAAAGTTCAGGAACTTCAAGTTCAGTGGATGGAGAATTTAGAGAAATCTAAAAGGCATGAAGATGATGAAGCTAAAACTCTTATGCGAGATCCTTTTGCGCTTATGGAAACAATGATGTATAAAGAACGTCCTATGATGCTTAGTTATGATGTTCTCAGGTCTATGTCTGAAAAGAATGCTATTATAGCAGCGATTATAAATACAAGAGTGAATCAGGTTGCATCTTTTTCTACCCCACCTAAATCTAGATATGATGTAGGCTATAGAATTAATCTTAGAGATGATGAAGCTAAACCAACTAAAGACGATGAAAAAGTAATAAAACGAATAGAAAGCTTTTTAGAAAATACTGGAGATCCTGATTTACCATCTGAAGAGCGAGATAATTTTGACGACTATTTGAGAAAGGTGTCAAGGGATAGTTTATGCTATGATCAATCAGTTTTTGAAGTTGTAAATGCTCGTAATGGTGAACCTTCATCATTTTTAGCAATAGATGGTTCTTCAATAAGGTTAGCTTCTACTACTGCATTTTTTAAGCATATTAATATAAAACCATTTCAACCAGAACCTACAGTAGGTTGGACTACAAGAAAACTTGAAGAACTTAAACCTGAAGATATTAAATATGTTCAAATTCTTATGGGTAGGGTTGTTACTACCTATACTGAAGAAGAAATTGGCTTTGGAGTTAGGAATCCAAGAACATTTATAAGACAAAATGGATACGGTGTTAGTGAATTAGAAATACTAGTAAACACAATAACGGCACATCTCTGGGCGGAAGAACATAACCGTAGATTCTTTTCTCAGGGAAGTTCACCAAAAGGAATTATACATTTTGAGGGTAATATTCCACAGGAGCAACTTACAGACTTTAGACGTCAATGGCATGCACAGGTAATGGGTGTTCAAAATTCTTGGAGAACTCCTGTTATAGCTGCTCCTGCTAAATTACAGTATACAAATTTACACACGTCTAATAGGCAAATGGAATTTACTAACTGGCTGGATTATTTAATAAAAGTTTGCTGTGCTGTATTTCTTATAGATCCTTCTGAGATAGGTTTTGACTTTAAAGGTGGCGCAGGAACAACTCAGGCTCCCATGTTTGAATCTAAAAATGAAGCTAAGCAGAAGATGTCTAGGGACAGAGGATTAAAGCCCTTATTAAGATTTCTGCAAACTCAGTTAAATAAAAACATTATTTTTAGAATGTATAAAGGTAAGTTTGAATTAGAGTTTGTTGGTTTAGATGCTAAAAATGAAGAACAGCTTATGGAGTTGAAACTTAAAGAGGGACAAAACTTTAAAACAATAGATGAAATTAGAGCAGATTTTGATTTACCTCCTCTTGGTAAAGAAAAAGCTGGAGATACAATTATGAATTCAGCTTATCTTAATTATTTAAATCAATTACAAATGCAGCAGATGAATCAAGGAGGTGGAGGTCAAGAAGGTCAGGAAGAAGATGGAGGTCAAGACTGGGACTTTGGTGAAGAAGAGGAAGAAGAATCTGAACCAGAACAGAATAAAGAAAAACCTGAACAAGAATCGAAACCAGGGGTAGAACCAGAAACAGCAGAAGAAGGTCCTCCAGGAACAACGGGTAAAAAACCAGAATCTAAAGAAGTTAAGAAAAGTTTAGATTTTGGAGAGGAATAAGATGAACAAACTATATGTAGTTACTATTGATCAGGAATTTGAAGAGTTACAGAAGTCAAGGGTTAAAGCTCATCCAAGTAAAACTAAAACTGGAAAACTTACTATGGTAAAAGAGTATAGCAGAGCGGGAGAGAAGGCACCTTTAGTGGAGAAGTTGCCGAGACTTCAGACTACTGGAGAAGTTGAAGCTTTACTTAGTAAACTGGATAGGGATGAAAAGTCTCTTTTACTTAAAATAGAAGATCTTAAAACAAAGGGAATTTGGAGTAAGGATGGGGGTGCTCGTTGGAGAAAACAACAGGTTGATAAGGACTTTTCAAAGGTGGAATCCATTAGGAGACAGAGGGTAAAGATTAAACTTCAGTATAATGTCTTGTCTACTTTGGTATCAAGGATTGCTCAAAGATATAAAGAGGGAGGATCTACTAGTATTAGAGGTTTTCATTTAGGAGGTAAGTCAGGAATAGAAATCTATATTGAGAATAATCCAGATAGTATTTCATTTGAATGGATACCTGGTGGGTGGACTACTAAAACAGAAGTTTATGCAGCTAAACATAATGAGTTTATATTAAAATTTAAACCTCTATTGGATGCTATGGGCTTTAATTATAATGATGAAAAAAATCGACTTGTGGTAACAGGAGTTACCTTACCTGAAGGAGGGATTAGAGAGGAAAAGGTATCGTTAGTTAAAGATGTTGATGGAAAGAGAACAATAGCAGGAATAAAAGTAGGGGATAGAGTTGGTTCTAAAGAATATGAGTTATTACTGGGTACTGTTAAAAGTATATCTCCAGAGGGTAAGATTACATTGGTATGGGAAGGAGATCAAAGTTCTAAGGATAGAGTAGTTGATAGCTGGGCTGTTATAAAAAGAAAAGCAGATTTTGTTCCAAAACGTGTAATTCAATGGATAAGTACGGCCATAGATTCGCCTTATGCTATTCAAGTTCCAGGAGATCTTGAATTAAGTTTTTTAAAAAAGTATAGGCCATTAGAACCTATAAAACTTTATAGAGGATTAAATTTTGGTTCTGAAGAACGATGGTTGGATTTTCTAAAAACTACTGATTTAAAAGTAGGAGAAGAATTTGAATTTGAACCGAATAAGCATAAAACTTATGTTTCTTCTTGGTCACACAATGAGAATGCTCCAAGAGGCTTTGCAACTCAAAGACCTTCTAAAAATGTAACTCAAGGAACACTTCAATGGTTACAAACGGGGGCATCTGGGAAACAGATGGATGGAAATCATGGTATAATTGTTGAAGCTATAATTAATCCTGATGATATGGTAGTAGATATGAACATGTTTCCAAAGGCAGTTTCTACTAAAACGTATGCAGTTGCGGATGAAGTTTTTGTAAAGCCAGATGTAAAAGTTATGGCAAAGATTGTAAAACTTTATAGTGATAAAAAAGGAGAAATTAAAGATTTGGCCGGACATCTTAAAGAGCAAAAGAAAATTAAAAAATCCTTATTATATGTAGTTACTATCGATCAGGAATTTGAAGAGTTACAGAAATCTAGAGTAAAGTCTCACTCAAGTAAAACTAAAACTGGAAAACTGACAATTGTAAAAGAGTATAACAGAGCTGGTGAAAAGAAAAATGACGATCCTCCAGGTTGGCAAGAAACTCCTCGTGGTAGGCTTATCTATAAAGCTAATCTTGAGGAAGAGACTGAAAAAGAAAACTATGTTTATGCTAAAATTACAAATGCTCCCTCTTATCCGTCACTATTAAAAGCTTATCAGCGTTTTATTAAGAAACTACAAGGGTTTCGATCAATTAAAAAAGAAGAGCAAAAACAACCGTGGAACTTACTTACTGTCCATGCAAGCGTATATAATTCTAAGTCATCAACGGCAAAAACGCTTAGAAATCTTGCTCATAATATTTTTAAAGAAACAGGTCTTCCAAGAAATCCACCGGGACAATTCAGGGGAGAAGATGGTCTGGATTGGGATAAGGTAAACGTTCCTAAGCTCTAAAAGGAGATCCAAGTAATTTTAATTTATCTAAGACAAAGATAGAAACATAAAAAGAAGAACTTTAAAACTAAATAGATGAAAGGTTAAAGGAGTGCTAATGGTCTCTGATTTTTTAAATGGTAGTAGTATAACATGGATAACTACCACGGATAATACATCTGGCTTGAAACGACTCCGCAGACCAGAAACACTTAGGTATGTTTGTACTAAGATATATGATCCGGAGTTGGCAGATTTCAGGATATCAGATTCAGAAAATACTTGTCCAACGGAGTTTACGAAAATTGTTGATGAATTACTAAAAAAGAATACTGGTTTTAAAATTTTAAAGAGAAGATTAAGACCTGTATTGGAACAGGGCTAGGAGAACTTTGAACAGTAAAAAAGTCATGAAGCTAATAAAAAATAATGATGTGTTGATAAGAAAACGTGAAGATGTGTTAATGTCTGAAATTAATGAAGTGTATATTCAAGCCTGTAAAAAAGCTTTGAATAAGTTTAAAGTCTTAAAAGATAGTAAAGAAACTTCTGTAACAAAAGAAATTTCTAAAGTTTTAGACAAAACTATGGAAGCTTTTTCTAATGAATTTAATAAACTAGTTAAACCAGTAACTTTGTCTACTCAAGAATCTTATGAGGAAGGACTTAGGGAAGCTGGTCAACTGATTGAGTTAATTTAGGCTAAAGGATAAAAATGAAGCCAAAAGTTTATCTAGCTCCTGAGTTATATTTTTATAGTAAAAATGACATAGTTATTTTTTTGGCTGGTAGTATAGAACAAGGAAAGGCTGAAAACTGGCAAGATAAGGTAATGGCCTCATTAAAGAAGTTTTCAAGTCTTGTTTCTAGTAATGCAAAATTGGTAATACTGAATCCAAGAAGAAAGGACTGGGATAGTTCCTGGGAACAAAGTATTGATAATAAACAGTTTAGGGAACAGGTAGAATGGGAACTAACTGGTCAGGAAAATTCAACTATAATCGCTATGTATTTTGATCCAAAGACTAAATCACCAATAACATTATTAGAACTTGGATTATTTAAGGATTCTAATTTAATAGTGTGTTGTCCTGATGGGTACTGGCGTAAGGGAAATGTTGACATAGTTTGTCATAATTTTAACATAAAGCAGATTGAGACTTTTGAGGAATTTGTTCAAAAGTTAAAATTAGAAATTTTTAATTTAATTGACAAGGAGGTGTAACTTTGACATTAAAGCAAGCTAGAATAAGATTTACTTACTTATTTTCTCAGAAACTCATACCAAAATCTATCGAATTAGGGTTTGAATGTGCTTTTGATGAGGTAACTCAGCATCAAAATAAGGGACATAAAGATGGAAGTCTCCATTATGAAGGATGTGCTGGAGATTTACTTTTATATAGAAACGGAGACTACTTAACATCTACAGAAGATTATAAAGAATTAGGAGAGTATTGGGAATCATTAGACGAGAATTGTCATTCGGGAGTAGGATTTTCAGATGGTAATCATTTTTCGTATAGTCCACCAGAGATTTTTGGGGACAGAAAGTGAGAAATTTTGAGTAAACTATCTATTATTAAAGACGGAAGTATTCAGGGTTGGTTTGTGTCTTTTGTAATCACTATTGTTTCTGTTTTATCGTTTATTGGAGCATTGTTTTTTGATAAGATTTGTGAAAGATTTGTAAAAGTGGGATCTATATGGGCAACACTAGTGATAGCACAGTTTACGGCGTGGCTTGCCTATCGTGCTTATACGAAAAGTAAGAATGAAAATTCTGAAAAAGAGGTAAGGTAATGGGAACAGCAGAATATCCAGGTATTTACGTTAATATAATAATTGCTATTGGTGGTGCCGTGTGGGTTTTACTTTCGACTCTGATAGTTTACATTTGGCAAGTTCAAAAAAGCCAATACAAAGAGGCATTAAATACTGTTTTGTCACGAGTTTCAGCATTAGAATTATCCAGCAGCATAGCCATCACTAAATTAGTTGAAACCCCGACAATGAGTATAGAGTCCCATACATCAATTTGTACTAAAAATACTAATGACGTGACGACCCATTTCGCTTATAATCTGGATAGTGCAATGAGGCTATTGACTCAGCGAATTGATTTAGTTGAGGTGAATATTGGATTAAAAATTGACAGAGCTATTTTACAATCTTTTAAGAATGGAAAGGCTACCTTATGATAACTCCAAGAGAGAGAGAACTTTTAGACAGGGTAGTTGAACGGGACGAGAATTTGAAGATTCATCGGAGTGAATTAGAAATGCAGGGTGAAGAGCTAAAAGAAACTCAGGAGGTATTGATGAAAATTTTAAGGGCCTCCTTTGAGTTAACTGGTACTGACGAACTATTAGAAAGGCTTAAAAGTGTGAGATGAGTCAAAATTTTCCTAGCTGCGACGAGAATCATATCGTCATTCGCACTGATGGAAGTGTTGGAATCGGGGTAAATAGTCAGACACATGGACAATTTTATAGTTCAACGGTGTCAGATTATGCAGAAATATCTTCTGATGGATCTTTTGTTGTACCAGATTGCCCTCCATATTTAGCTCCTAATTTTAGTCCATTTTATGTTGTGACAACTAATCATGCTTTCGATGAGGTTTATTTACCGTTTCAGAGTGCAACAGAAAGCGCCCATCTAATAGTTCTAACTCCTGGGGTTCCTTTAATTAATTTGGATATTAAAAAAGTTTTACCTTTTTCGTTAAAAAAACGAATGTTAAGACCAATTAGATAATTTTTTATGGAAAGAGGTAAGAGTCAAAGAGGGGTGTAACTTTGAATCCGTGTAGTTGTGAAACACAGTGTGAGATGAGTAATAGAACACCTATCGAACATGCGATTGCGGAGATAAGAAATTCAGCGGTTTGTCTCATTGCTATACTGAAAAAATTTGATATGGGGCAAAAAACTTTGACTTCTGTATGGTATGAGGTCGGTGAGGAAACAAAAAGGATTGAAAAGGCGAGGGAAGTATTGAAAATATTTTTGTGAGGTGTAATTTTGGAAAATTCTTTGCTTAAAATACAAGAACTTTACGATATCGGGTGGCAATTAGGATTTTCCACAGAGGGAGCTATTTTTATGATTGGTGATTGTAACTGTTCTTTTGATAAAGAATATGATCCAAAGGACGGACATGGATTTTCTGAAGTAGCTGTTCCCATAGGGGATTTTTGGGACTTAGACGACCTAATGGAAATAGCTTACCCTAAGTGCAAATGGTTGGTCAAAGGAGGTTAAAAATGAAAGTACAACTTTTGGTGGATGATGTGATTGTATATCAGCATGACGATCTCGTAACTCCTCCAGTTACACCACCTCCTCCTGTGCCTCCGCCTGTAGTTGTTCCTCCCGAAACTCCCCCAGTAACTCCTCCTGGTACCCCTTGGGTTTGGGATTCATATCCAACATTTAATCTGAATTCCGGGGATGAAAGGGTATATATTGTTAATATTAATACAAATTATACCTACCTAAAAATGTCTATAAGTGGATTGAGTATGAATACTATGGGAACATTTACTTGGACTTTCCCAGATGGAAGGATACTTCCGGTAGATGGGCAACGTCAAGGAGTAAGAGAGATTGCGGGGATGAATGGTCAGGGTTTATTGGTACTACGAGCAGTCAACAATATACCAGACAACCCAATCCCACGGGGGAGTCATGTACTTAGGATAAGTGCCTCTGGCACCCTTGGGAATTATTTCAAGGTTAGTCTGGAAGTTGCATAGAAAGGGGGGTGACTCCAAATGGCACCATTCCATAGTAGGGATACATCAACTTATCCTAACCGCTATGCGGGATAGCTCAATAAAGATCCGATAATGTGAGTAGACTTTTGTAGGGGGGTGTAACTTTGTCAGTTTATGCTGGAAATAAAGAGTTTGAAAATTTTGGAGAACTAATGAAATATTGGGATAGTCAGCGAACCTGTAGGACAAGTATTTTTAGATGGTTTAGATACTACTTTTGGAGAAAATGGTTAGATTTATTTAGAGATTCTAGATTATATATAATAAGATTTTATCAAAGGGGTGTAAGGGGCTGGAGTATGCAGGATTGCTGGTCTTTCGATTATTATTTATGTAATGTAATTTCAGAGGGTTGTAAACATTTAGAAAATGTAGCTCATGGACATCCAGTAGAGTTGACTTCAGAAAAATGGAGCGAAATTTTGTTAGAAATTGCAAGTGGGTTTGATGAATTTAAAAAGATGTTAGATTTTGATGTAGATACTTCTACTAAAGGGTCAACTAAAGAATATGTAAAGTTGTGTGATGAAAGAAAAGCAAAATTTGATAAATCTTTGGACTTAATGAAGATTTATTTTGGAAATTTGTGGGATTAATTGGGGTCGCAGATGCAGTCTTCTGACAAGATAATTAGAAAGCTAAGAAAGACAGATCCAAATGGTATTACTTATGCTATTTTTTGGTTTCTGTCTACACTAATAGTTGAAGAATACAAAGAATTTATTGCTGGGTTAGAAGATGAACTTTCTGAGGAAAATAGATGTATTATATTGGAAGCAATTTCGATAAAAAAGGCAGAAGATTACGATATGATAAGAGAGAATTATGACTTAATTCTCAAGCTTTACAATGACAACAAAGAAGAATTTCAAGACAGTTGTAAAACAGGTATTAGATCACGAGATCTCTCTTGCACTCAGACGTTCTGAGAAAGATGGATTAAATCTAGTACTTGAGGATCCTAAAGTACTGGCTAATCTGAAAACAGGAAAACTAGATGGATGGACCAGATACTACTATGCAAATCGGTCTATAATTAGAGCCAAAGAAATGAACTCAACGGCCCAAATCCACGTCCTCTGTAAATGCGGAGTCGAAATTAAGATCGACTCAAACGAAATGATAAACGTCAAATATGACCTGCGATGTCCTAGCTGCGGCGAGAATCATATCGTCATTTGCACTGATGGAAGTGCTGGAATCGGGGTCTATCGTAAAGGTCAGCGGCGTTTTGAACGTCCAAGTAATAGATCATGAGATCTCTCTTGTGTAAACTGACAAATTACTTAATTGCACACATTATTTTTGATCTTTTTGTATTAGTAATCTATACACAATCTACCAATACTGTTAAATTTGCATGGGATGCTTCAATAGGTGGAGTTGTTCATCATTATGAAATAGTTTTAATAAGAGAGGGGACTAATTTACAATATGGTCCCTATGGAACTATAAATACTTCTATAAGTATTTTAAAACCTAAAAGTGGAAGTTATGAGGCAAAAGTTAGGGCAGCCTGGATTGATGGTAAAGGAAACACGAACTATACAAGTTGGTGTTCGTCTATGGATCAAATGTGTGCTAAATTAAAAGATGGAACATCAGGTCAATGGAAAGTAAAGTGGAAGTTATCGGCTCCAATAGGACCGATTATTATTAATTAGAATGGAACGGTAGATCATTAATAGTGGTTTAGAAAATAATGACAAGATCAACTAAGTATACATTGAAGTTTAGTACTAATAAAAAGAAGAATTTGATCAATAATTTGTTTGATCTGTATTCTAAATGTCTTCAAGAAACTATTGATCTAATGTGGGATAAAAAAATACCACAAAGAAAGTGGTTATCTACTAAAGATGTTACTTGGTTAGGTAGTTTAGGAGGTCAGTGGAAGCAGCTTGTTTATACACATGCATCTCAGATAGTTAGAGGATGTAAAGCAAGAAAAGGAAAGAAATCTAAACCTAAGATGAAGAATTTTAGTATAAATATAGATCAGAAGATGGTGAAAGTAGAAAAATCAGGTAATTCTTTTGATAAGTGGATTAGATTGAGACTGCCATTCATAAAATTAGGTAAAAAAGTAGAAAGAATAGAAATTCTGATCCCACTGAAAGATCATAAACATAGTCTTAAATTTGAGAACTGGGAATTGTGCAAGTCTATTAGATTATCTAGAAATTCTGTTACTCTGATTTTTGAAAAAGAAGTTCCTGAAATTAAGTTAGATGGTAAGATACTAGGTTTAGATCAAGGATTTTCTAATTTAATTACAACATCTGATGGTCAGTTTATAGGATCTGATTTCACTAAAATTTATGATAAAATATCTAGAAAAAAACAGGGATCTAAGGCATTCAAAAGAGCTCTGATAGAAAGAGATAACGAAATAAACTATTTAATAAACAAAGAACTAGATTTATATCCGATCAAAGAATTGGTAGTAGAAGATCTAAAGTCAGTAAAAACAGGAATAAATGGCAGATTCAGAAAAACTTTTAATAACAAACTACAGAGATGGTCTTATCCTAAAGTGATGAGTAAGCTAGAAAGAACTTGTGAAGAAAACCGTGTTTTATTTACAAGGGTCGATCCAGCTTATACAAGCCAAACCTGTAGTGTCTGTGGATTCAGGGATAAAGATAATCGGAAAGCCGAGAAGTTTTTATGTCTGAATTGTAGGTATGCTGATAACAGTGATCATAATGCTGCTGTCAATATCTCACACATGGGAGCCTATAGTCCTCATGTCTAAGCAAAGAACTATCATAGGTAAATTCATCACTCTGTCTCGGCAAAGAGAGCTTAAACGCTCAGAAAGGAGAAAAGTATGTCGTATATTAAACCGAAAATAATGATGTGGGGAGAAAGTTTAGATTTAGATGTGGATCATTATCAAGTTAGATGGGCAATTCCACCTGCGATTATTAACTATGATCCGATAATTAATGCGGGAGTTAACGTTGGTAAAGTAGTACAGGTTTCTTTACCATTAGCAGGAATGCCTAGTGTTGATGGGCAGTTAAAAATAGGCCTTACGGCAGTAGATGACGTTGGGAATGAAAGTGATCCTGCAGAAGGAACTTTCCCTTTCGACTTTCTGCCTCCTGCTCCACCGACAAATCTTGTAATAGTGTAAGGTGGTTGTCTTGCAGGCTTAAAATTTTGTGGTATAGAATTTTTGGTAAAACATTTGTTTGTGAGGAGTAACTTTGTTAAAATCTCCAATTCCGTGCTATAAACCCCGTTTAGTAGGTGATGGGAGAGTTATGACAGCATGTGTTCAAACTGGGTACATGACTGGTAGTATTTATGTTTCTTGGGATTATGGTAATTTATGGGTTTTAAAGGGTTCTTATTCTTATCCTACTTATTATCCAGCCATATCAAGTGACGGTAAGTATCAGTTTGTATCTGGTAGTAAACCAATAGGTGTTGGTGTTTATTCTGGTAATATTTACAATTCTAGTGATTATGGAGATACCTGGATTTTAAAAGATTCGGGAATAACTGATGGTATAAAGTTAACTCGAGGTATAGCTATATCAGGCGATGGTAGTATTAGGACTGTTATTACAAATAGTGGT
>Ga0315278_10002921_pt1 | contig 15265 bp, 20 predicted proteins | sample YL17G06_0_MG_FD_203880 | JGI IMG/M metagenome (GOLD analysis project Ga0315278, IMG submission 203880) | Sediment microbial communities from Yellowstone Lake, YNP, Wyoming, USA - YL17G06_0 | ecosystem: Environmental > Aquatic > Freshwater > Lake > Sediment | place: USA: Wyoming | collected... | reverse complement strand
CCCGCATGTGGAGATTCCATGGATAACACGAAGCTCAAGAATGTGATTAAGAAGTACCAACAACACCTGGTCGTTGACCATGGGATTGGCCGGAATACCGTCGATGGATATGCGCGAAGCCTCAGCATAGCGCTGCGTAGGATGCGTAAATTTGCTCCAAAGCCAGCCGAAATCAAGCAGCACATCTTGTGGATGCACACCCGCAACTATTCGTACAGCCACATAGTTAACACCTCGATCGCAATCGAGCACTATGCAAAACAGAGAGGAATTACCATTAAAATCGGTCGACCGCGCAAACCAAGGCGCGTGATCAAGGATATCCTGACCGAGTCCGAAGTGTCGCGCATCATTCAATCGGCGCGAAACCTGCGCGAAAAGGCGATCGTCTGTCTCCTGGCCTATTCTGGGATGAGGAATCGTGAAGTTTGCAATCTTATGGTCCGCGAACTCGATCTTGGGTCCAACAGAGTGATCGTCCTTGCCGGGAAAAACAAAAAGGATCGCATCATCAACATTTCATCCGACTGCACCAAGGTATTGATTGAATATCTGAAATCCTACACGAGAAGTGAAAATGATTTCCTCTTTACTACCCTATCGAGACGAAACCAGTTGACTCCCGGCGACCTTCGTAAGATCCTGCGCACGGTGGCAGCGCGGCAGCTAGGAACGCGTCGAGTGTATCCCCACTTACTGAGGCACTCGCTAGCTACAAATCTTCTGAATCGGGGAGCGAGCCTGATTACAATTAAGGACCAACTTGGCCACGTCTTCTACGAATCAAGTTTAGTGTACGTTAACTCAACTGCGTTTCGTAATCGGTCAGAGTATGAGTATTATAAGCCAGCGTATATGTGATGCTGAAGATGCATCCCATGCCGCAGTGGATATCACCAGGCGTTATTTAAAGGCAGAGTGTTTGCAACCGGCGACTGCTGCCTATCATGATGCGCGAGGGAGAATGCGGCCGGTCTTTAGATGCCGTTCTTTGTTGCGTGCCGCGCAGAGGCGACACTGAGTCGAACGTCCGCTTCTCAATCCGACTCCCCTAACGACATGGACGTCTCCGCAGCGGCAACGACATTTCCATCTGGCAGCGCCGTATTTGTCACTATATGCAAACGAAAGCACAGTCCAACCGTTGTAGACCTTGCCGATTTCGTCGAGGAGATGACCCGCCGAGGTAGTGTCCTTGCGGTGACAGCCGCAACTTTTGCTATGACCGCTGCGCAAGCTGGATTGAAACACTGCGGCCTCCGTACCGCACGCGCATTTGCATAGGTTACCTGATCGCCAGGAGCGAAAGAGCCATCTTGAGCAGACCTGCGATCACGCTGATCACCAAGGCGCTGGTGCGCAGGCAGCTCCGCCAGCCGCTAGCGGCAACGCCCGAAGCTCCTAGAACGATCGTGACCTGACAGCCGCCGACACTGTAAATCGAAATGTTGTTGGCCATAGCGAGCCCTCCCTTTACGGGCAAGTGAGGGAGGAGAGCGTGGACATGTTCGCTGTCGAAGGCGGCGGCAAGAGCGATGCGATCAAATGCGCCGGGCGTTCCAGAAAGCGCGCTCCGCTCGGCGGACGTGCCGCTCCCCGCTGGCGCCAAACTTTAACCGCCTCCGCACAAACTCCGCGCCTCCGTTCGCAGGCTCACTGCGACACGTTGTTTGTCCAAGCGCTCCGGCTGAGTCCGGCTGGCTGCTCGCTCTTTGGCCTGCACCCCTTTCGACTCATCGCGAGAAAGGGGTGCAGGCCTCAACCACTACCGAGCCAAGGAGCGCATTTATGGAAGCCATCGACACCGAAATCATCGCAGCACTCACCGCCATTGCCACGCCAAAATCGATACCGTTCTGCTACGGCTGCTACGCCCGGGCCGTCACTGGCCGCTGCACAACATGCGGCTCGGACGACCTCATGCGCGAACTGCCGGGCAGCGGGGTCGAGTATGGCTGCGACTGGATTATTCGCGACATTTTAAACGCCGCACTGACTGCCGCCAACACCGAGGACACCTTCGAGCAGTCTATCGCCGGGTGCTATCCTGAAACCGTCCAGATCGGCTGGCTCACCTACGACACGGTCAGCGCGATCAAAGAACTGGGTCCGGTGTCGTGGAGTCTGGCCCATTCCGAGTGGCTGGATAGCGAAGTCTCAGACGTCCATCTCCTCAGCTTCGACGACGGCGGCACCCACTACTGGCGAACCGATGTCGAAGACTTTATCGAGGCTGAAGAACCGCAACCCAAGTCGTAGCCGCCTCGGTGCCAGTCCTGGCCGACGCCACGGACTGGCGTGCCCGGCACCCGCATGGGAATCACCTCATCCCAACTGGGCCGCTGCGACCTTACGTAGTCCAACGGTTTGGAAGTTAACGACTGCCTTGGCGACGCCGAACTCAGCCACCGTTTGCTCGACCTGGCCCGCACCGTAAACTTTGTGGATGACCTGCGTGCCTACTGTGATCTGGGGCGGCGCGGTCTCGCAATTTCAGCACGTTAGACCATGAGTCTTCCATAGTGGTACACCTTATGGTACTCTTTAGAGCATGGAGGCACCCGCTCAATGGAATCAACTAATCCCAAAAAGCTTCGAGCCGAGCTGAAAGACTACCTCGACCTTGCCATCAAAGAACCCATTCGTATTCAACGCCGCGAAGGCGGCTCGTTTGTCCTGATGAATGAGGATCTTTACGCCGAGATGCAAAGTGAGATCGTGGGACTCCAGCGCCGACTGCTCGGTTTGACGGACGCTCTCACGGGGAACGTGTCCGAGTACAAGCCAGTTAAAGACACACGTATAAAGCGGTTCGTTAAAAAGGCGAGACCTGCCTCATGACGAAGATCCTCTTCACCGGCGCTTACGCCGCAAGCCTGGAGTCCATCGAGGATTTTATCTACGAGTCCACGCGCGACCTAGCGGTGCTCACCAAATTTCTTGACGAGCACGACCGCACGGTTCAGTTTATAGCTGACAGCCCCGATACGCCAGCTGTACACCCTGCCACCGGTGATCAATCATGACCCTTTGGTGATGGTCGCTACCGACTGTTTTTTAAAACAGTGCGGGAAGAAGGTCAGGCTATCGTAGTTTACATGACTCATATCATCGACAATCGCAAGATGAACCTCGATATTTATCCGAGCAATACACTACCTACCTATCAGGAAGATTGAGCAGCACTGATGCTCCAGTGCAATTGCGCTGATCGACACGATCTTGCCAAGAGCGATTGGCATAGGCGCGACCTTAGCCAGACCTCTAGCCCATCCGAGTGGCAAGATAGCGTCGTCTCAGGCGGCAATTTGCTCACCCCAACTGGGCCGCTGCGACCTTACGCAGTCCAACGGTTTGGAAGTTAACGACTGCCTTGGCGATGCCAAACTCTGCAACCGTTTGCTCGACCTGGCCCGCACCGTAAACTTTGTGGATGACCTGCGTGCCTACTGTGATCTGGGGCAGCTTGATACTTGAGCGAAGGCTATTCTCAAGCTCGCTCATGCGCTGCGACCCAAGAGGAGTAAGGCAAAGCTTTCGGACTTCGACCCATTGGCCGCCTTTGTAAAAGCTGCTGGCCTTAATGCGGATCACCTCACGACGAGCCAGCAGCTCTAGGCGATGTTCAAACTGTGAGCGCTCGACGCCCCCTGGTTCGAACACCTCTCGGTAAATCCTTCCTGCCGCCTGCTCGTCTTTGGCGGCAAGCGTGCGGAGCAAGCGCAGATCGAAGTCGCGCGTAGACGGCAGTGCTTCGCTGTCTTGCGCGATGCCAATGGACGCTGGGCGGCACACGTCACACCGCCCGCAGGTTAGTGCGGCTTCTTCCGAGTCGCCAAAATGCGCCACCAAACGGCGCATGCGGCACTCCGACGATGCAGCGAACTGGGCGACTTGGAGGAGTTGAAGCGCCCGGTGCTTGCGTTGGCTCAGGTAGGAAGGCTCCCATCCCGGCTGACCGCGTAGCACCTGTCCTTCGACGTCCAGCGCGGCACCGCCGTGGACCCGAAGCTTATCGATGGCCGCCGTTACAACGTCCTCGTCGTGACCCGCCAAGCGCTGAAGCTGTTCGCGGGACATCGGCCTTTCCGGTGAAAGCTGGCGGTAGAGCTGTTGCAAGACCTGGAGGTCTGGGTAATTTTTCTCAAACAGGAATTCGTGGGTCCGCCGATCGACAAATGAATGCATCAGAATCGCCCGCGACGGCCGGCCGTCGCGACCGGCGCGGCCGATCTCCTGATAGTAGCCTTCAATCGTCGAGGGCAGGGCCATGTGGATGACCGTCCTGATATTGCTTTTGTCGATACCCATGCCAAAAGCGATCGTCGCCACCACGACGTCCACGTCGCCACGAACGAACGCAGCTTGGACCAGATCGCGGTCCGTCGCCGGCATCCCGGCGTGGTACGGCGCGGCCTTAAGGACTTTGGCCAGCTCGGTGGCATAGCGTTCGGTGTGTTTGCGGGTCGGGGCATAGACAATGGCGGGTCTGGCTGCCGGGTTAGTCAGGATGTTCTGTGCGATCTCAAGTCGATCGCCTGGTCCCAGCTCACCGATTTCGATGGCGATATTCGTGCGGCGAAAGCCGTGAATAAAGCGCTGCGCATCGGGCATACCTAGCTGGTGGATGATGTCTTCCTGGACTTGGGCCGTGGCCGTCGCCGTGAGCGCCATGATGGGTGTTGGTCGCAATTGGGCAAGACGAGGGCCGAGCATCCGGTACTCGGGTCTGAAATCGTGACCCCATTGCGAGATGCAGTGCGCCTCGTCAACAGCGATCAGGGTCGGTGGTCGTGACACGAGCATCTCTAAGAACCCTGGTGCGGCGAGGCGCTCCGGAGCGACAAAGAGAAAGTCGAGCCGACCCTGGTGGTAGGCTGCGAAGACCTGACGGCTGGCATCGCTAGCGCGACCCGCGTGAATACGGTCGGCGGTAAGGCCCAAAGCTTGGAGCTTGGCGACCTGGTCCTCCATGAGCGCGACAAGCGGGCTGATGACCAGGGTTGTACCGCCACGGGATAATCCGGGGATCTGGAAGCATAGGGATTTGCCGGCGCCGGTTGGCATGACGAGCAGGAGGTCTTGGCCTTGTGCGGCGGCGCGACAGACGGCTTCCTGGTGAGGTCTAAATTCTGTGTGACCAAAGATGAGCCGCAGGAGTTCACGGACATCGCGGGGGCGCTTTGATGCCGGGAGGAAAGGATGCGCGTCCCAAGTGGAGACAGAGTCAAGCGTCACGGAAAGCAGCTCAGCATCAGGGGATTTGGGGATTTCGATTCACATGGATAGGTCATAGGAGGATGGGTTGAGGATTGCAATAGGGTTTGCGCTCGGACTAGCGAGTCAACGCGGGCGACGCCATGCTAGGCAGCAAGCAATGACACGACTGAGGCATCATGCCCGAGGGTCGACATCCCAAGGCACCATATGGAGCTTTGACTTTGTAAGAAAAAAGCTATATTATTTCTTACAAGTTTATGGTGGATTTTTATGTCTAATAGTATTGAAAATCAAATAGTTAGATCAATATCTGCTCGTGGATTTGCCTGGGCATTTTCCAGCAAGGACTTCACCCACATTGCGAGCAGAACCGCGATAGACACAACACTTCACCGTCTGGCGAAGAAGAACACCATCCGCCGCGTCTGCCGTGGCATCTATGATTTACCAAAATATAGCGCCCTGCTTGCCCAGCCTCTAAGCCCTGATCTTGATGCCGTCGCCAATGCGATCGCGCGCAAGTTCGGTTGGCGTATCCAAATCAACGGTGCATCAGCGCTTAGCCTCATGGGTCTTTCACAGCAGGTTCCCGGTCGGGTGTCTTATGCCTCGGACGGCCCAAGCCGCGACTTTAGAGTAGGCTCGAATACTATCGCGTTTAAGCACACGCCACTGAAGGAGGCGGGATTTAGCCACCGGGAAAGCTCCATCATCGTCCAAGGTCTGAAGTCGCTCGGAGCCGGTCGAGTGACTGCCAACGAGGTCGCAGCTATACGTCGCTGGCTAAATCCTCGCCTGCGCAAGAAAGTGTTAAACGATACCAAAATCACTACGGGATGGATTCAAGCTGCCATCGGCAGGATTTGCCAAGGGGAGGACTGATGGACAACGTCGCAGTGCTGCCAGACGACCAGCGAGCTGAGCTATTTCGCGAAACGGCAACTCGACGCCGTATGGCCAACGCAGTCGCTGAAAAGGACTTTTGGGTATGCTGGTCACTCGCCAAGCTATTCGACGATCCCACGGTCTCGCCAAAAATCCTGTTCAAGGGCGGCACCTCGCTTTCCAAGGTATTTGGGCTGATCGAGCGCTTTTCAGAAGACATCGACCTCATCCTTGATTGGCGTGAGATCACCGACCAAAATCCCCAGATTCAACGCACGCGAACCAAGCAGGACCGCATATTTGCCAACTGTCAAATGAGGGCTGAATGCGCAACCTACTTAAGGTATCCGACGCTATTTCACAGTAAATTATACTGCGATATGAGGCCACTTGCTGCATCTAAATGCTGAATTGGACCTCAATTCACAGTAGCATCACCTAAAAACTCACCGTCAGATGAACTATAACATAATGATATCGTTGCAAATACTTCAAAGCCCTCGACTAATATGCCGCTAACTCGACTCGCCGACCTTAACTCCCTCCAATCGATCATCGTGCACCGCCAGTCCCGGCATGCATGCCTAATCCATCACTCGTTTGGCCCCTTGTTTTTTGTCGACTCATGACGATAAAAATACAGTATAATTAGACTGCTGCTACCTTCGCAGAGGCGTTGGCGTGAGTGTGCCCCGCAGATGCTCCCAGCAGACATCCATATACCTGTACTAAAAGGACAAAGTTACTATCAAGTTTTTCAATGATCGACCGATGAGTCATGGGTGAAACGAGGGCATAGCTGGGGACGAACGTGGATCGACACGACAGGCTATCATGTGAGTTAGCAATTTGGGCCGACGTCGTCCTGGAGTCCGGGATCTTGGCATTTGCCTCTCAGCGTTCGAACGAGCTTCGGCTGCGCCCGCCAGGCGAACTCGCCCGCCGGTGGGGCGTCCCTGACTGGGCCATGAAGCGCGCTTGCGCAGGCCTCCGCAAGGAGGGAGTTCTCTCGGACCTGGTGAGCCACCTCGATAGGTACATCGTACTAAAGCCCGCCGCCTTCCTTCGGGGTCTCTCGCTTCGCTTCTCGCGGCGCCTGGGCCAGGCAGTCCTCCTAAACCTCCCACCTGCATTGAGGGGCCAGCCCCCTGAGAAGATTGTCGCGGCTATTTCGCATGCCCTCAAATCCGCCGACGAAGGAGCGGTTGCAATCCTGCACGCCGCTCTCGCCATAGAAGAATCATGGCTCGCCCGAGCAAAGGTATATTCGGGTCCGGGGCCTGTCTCGCTAGCGCTATCCGGCGACGACCTCAGGGATGCGGCTGCGGCACTTAACCTAACCCGGCTTAAGGCGCGATCACGGGAGCGCTCGAAGGACAATCCGCTTGGCCTGCCGGATGGATTCGCCTATGCCGACCTCCTGGTCTTCTCGCGACGACCTGACGTAAAGCTAAGGATTGACGTCGGACCGTGGGCGCATCCAGCACCGAATCGTCCAACCCTGCGCCCCGTAAACCCGGTGGCAAACGCGCTACTACTCTCGCTCTTCCCGCTTCGAGGGGAGGAGGCCGCCGAACGACTCGTCGAGATTCTGTACGAGAACCTGAAAGCTAGAGAGGAGGGGCAATATGTCGGACCCGCGGATAAGCATCCTTGAAAAGGTGGCGATAGCGACCGAACCGCACCGGGACGACGTCGTACTTTGCGGCGGTATGGCCGCCTTCCTGATCTGCCGCGAGGCAGACGCCCACGCCGACGCCGCGATGACAGAAGACATCGACCTCACGATCGAGCGGCAGGCCCACCGGCAAAAGACGCTCCAGCAGGCAACCGTTCCGACCATAGCTGCAGGCCTAGAAAAGGCCGGATTTGAACGGGAGATCAATGCGTTTCCTATAGGCGACGGCAAACCCACGGAGAAGTGGGTGCAGGACGGAGATTCGTTTTACATCGAGTTCCTTACCGACGACCACCGGCAGCAGGTCCACGACATCTCAGGGATCAAGGCACAGGGCCTTTCCTATTTCACCATGAGCCTCGACAACACGTTCCTCTACCGACTGCCGAGCGGCCGCGAACTCAGGGTGGTGGCGGCACCAGCATACGAGATGCACAAGATACTCACCTTCGTCAGGCGCAAAACGGATGGAAAGAAATTCAAAGACCTCTACTATGTCGCCTTCGTCGGCGGAGCAGTCTACGACACTCCTGAGGCGCTTGCCACCGCGCTCAAAGCACTGAGCGTCGCGCCGGCCTGGACCAAGACAGCCGAAACCAATTTGGGTCTTGTTGTGGCAAATCTCGCCACTTGGGCGCAGCGCATCAAGGACAACGACCCAACTGGTACTCTGACGGCGGGGGGCATTACGGAGTTTTACAAGCGGCTCGCCACAGCATACAGGCCGGCCGGTGAACCAGAGTGGGGAATGAAATGAAGTGCAGCATTCACGCCTGTTCCGGCGACTACGTCAGCAAGCGCGTCAATCAATCCTTTAACTGTGACGGTCACCTAGTGGTGGTTGACGGAATTTCGGCCTTGGCCTGCGACGTTTGCAAAGACATCATATTCACCGCCGCTACCACGAAGGCCCTTGAGGTGCTGCTGGAGTCGACCACAAAGCCGAACGGGCACGTGCCGCTCTACTGGTTTGGGTAACGTCTCCAGCAGCAATGGGATTGCGCAGCGTTTAACAACCCTCTTGGCACCGAAATGGTGATGAGCGGTCGCGCCAACAAGCCTAAGGAATTTGTCGAAGCCGAGGACTATAACAGCGGCGTTGGCCTGCGTTTGACCATCCAGCCATATCTCACGCAACGTTCGGCAAGGGCCAAGGCGTTTTTTGCCAGCCTTCTGGCAAATCCAGACGTCGCTAAGTTGCGCGCTGAGGTCCTTTACTGCGCCAGCAATCACAGTAAGATCAAAGACCCAGGCAAGCATCATAGCAATTTTAAGCGTTGGCACGAACTCAGGCATATGTCCTTTGCCACCAGCATGGCGAACAAAATCTCCAAGGACGTCGAATGACGGACTTTCAAACAATGGAAAGAGTACTCGCAAAATCCAAATAATGTGACCTCTGGCATGCGTTTTGGTGACCTTTTAGGCATCTCCTCCCCACGGTGCTCACATAAATTGACCCACCCACGCTCAGAAAACTGACCCAGGTAGCTTGGGTGCGCAGTCCGTCGGACAGGCCAGTTACCCGAGCGGTTGGAGGCCTCAACGCGGAGGATGGGTGTGCTCGGGAGCCAGCCAGTCGCACGATGGTGGTCGGCTTTGTTGAGTCGCGGTCTCAGGACTGTCACCCAAGACGCAAGAAATGACAGCCATGCTGCACAAGCCCAATGACAACGCAGCGAAAGAGCGAAGGCGTTTCTTCAATTCAGATGCCACACTGGATATGGTGGTGTAGCCGCGACGAACGGAGGTCACTCGCCAAGCTATTCGACGATCCCACGGTCTCGCCAAAAATCCTGTTCAAGGGTGGCACCTCGCTTTCCAAGGTATTTGGACTGATCGAGCGCTTTTTAGAAGACATCGACCTCATCCTTGATTGGCGAGAGAACTCTAGGCGATGTTCAAACTGTGAGCGCTCGACGCCCCTTGGTTCGAACACCTCTCGGTAAATCCTTCCTGCCGCCTGCTCGTCTTTGGCGGCAAGAGTCCGTAGCGAGCGCAGATCGAAGTCGCGCGTAGACGGCAGGCCCTTCTCGCCGTGAGATCATTGAATGCTCGGCTCTTGAGCGCAATGATGGCTTCTGTACTAGCGACCGGAAGTCCTTTGATCTTGCGCACCGTGCTCTTGACTAACTCGAAGTAGTCGTCCTCAATCAGGATCGCCGATAGCGCGGCGCTCTCGGGCGCATCTCCGATCGGCACAACGTGCTGATTGTCAGCCAACGGGAGATCCTCAGGGCGCCGGCTAAAGATCTCGATCTGAGCTGGGTATTCGGTCTCCTTTGGCTTCATGAATCGATAGTAGGTTGGATTTCCGTCCTTATTTTGCCTGATCTCGTACTTCCCGGACTCAAGGTACGCAACAAGCCGCTGGCAGAATACCGTGGCGGGACGTGCGATGATGACAAGATCGATATCCTTGGTGGCGCGGAAGGGAAGCGCTTCGAAGTCCATGATCTCGTGCGCCGCAACGCCGCCAACCACGACAAAGTCGTCGGCGCTGTCGGCAAAGTGATCCAGGCCTTTGATCATGACGGTACTCCTAGGTCATGTTGCTGCAGAAGTTCAGCGAGCGCAATTCGAACACGATCATCGCCGTCGCGCATGTTCAGGTAGAGAGATATCGGATCGACGACACCGTCGTTGGCAGTCAGCGCCGGCTCGCGGTCCCATATCTCAAGGCGCACTTTTGCATCTTCGGTGGGCACGGAACGAGGGTGATCCAAGCGACTATAATGGCGACGACTCGTGGCGAATACCGGGATCTCATCGTCTGCTAGCAAGGTTGATCGGGCCAGCGCCGTTGCGCCAGCCACATAGGTTGGTAGCGCAGGCGGCAACGACTCAAGCATCACGATCTTGGAGAGGGGCGGCGTAAGAATCTTGACCGCATCCAACCACAAACTCGCTTTGTCGGCAAATCGTAGGATCTTACGCTGACCTTCCGCTTCGAGCTGGCAAACATTCGCAGCGACTAATTGGCCGACAGCTCGTTGCGCCGTCATGGCCGAAAGCGAGGTCATTCGGGCGAGATCGGCCCCAGACAATCCGTTAAGATCGCCACGCAGCAGCTGCCGTATAAGCAGCACTTCGGCCCCTTGACTTAGCCTGATCACCTGCGGTGCCTCATTCCCAGCGAGCAGTCTCCCGGTCGCCTTGATATCGAGCAACAGAAATGGCAAGAAAATCTGCCGGCCGATCACGATATGCGGAATGCGGCGATGGATCAGGCGTTCCCCAGTCCTCTGACCAGCAACGTCAGTGACAAAAACGACTTCTGCGCCAGTACGGGCCTTGAGCAACTCATAATGGCGAGACATCTCGATGACGCTAGGAACGTCGCCGGATCGCAAGATCGCCAATACCGCTGGAATCCCCAGGAGGCTAGTTTGGTATAGCTCATAGAGACCCCCGATATAGCGCGGAAGATCCACTTCCGAGCGCCCAGTGAATTGAATAGGGCCGGACCGGCCGGTGATTCGTTCGAGGTATTCACGCAGGTTGGATATCTTTTTCATATCTGATATTTACCATATATTGGCTAAGATAACAACTGTGTGGTACATGATCCATTTTTTAGTAACAAACTGATTATACTATCATAATTCGGAAATCAGCAAAGGCTCGGGTCATCAGGTCATCAATCAAGTTGCGGCCGCGATCACGGCAAAGGATAAATCCCACTTTCAACCACGCGGCGCCTACGCCGCAAACCTCCTGGGACTGACAGAACAGGTCCCCGCCAAAATCGTCTTCCTCACCGAAGGCACGAACCGCACGGTGACCATCGGCAGGACTAAAATTTCCTTCAAGAAAGCCACCGCCAAAAACATGGCCACCGCCGGCCGCATCAGCGGCCTGGTGATCCAAGCGCTCCGTCACCTAGGACAAGCGCACATTGATCAACGCATCACCAGCCAGTTGCGCAGTCGCCTATCCGACGCAGACAAAAAGCAACTTCTAAAGGATATCCGCTACGCTCCTGCTTGGATCGGCTCGATTCTACGTCTCATCGCCGCATCGAAAGGTTAAGGCATGAATCAATTCACTCGGCTCAGCCCCACTGAGCGCCGTGATTATTTTGAAGCAGCGGCTGCCAGTCTCGGCAACATGAGCGCTGAGATCATGCAAAAGGATTTTTGGGTTTGCTGGACCCTAAAGCACCTCTTTGACCTCGACGGCATAGGTGCTCACCTCACATTCAAGGGTGGCACCTCCCTGTCCAAGGTCTACGGCATCATCAAACGCTTTTCTGAGGATATCGACGTTGCTATTGAACGGGATTACCTCGGGTTCGGCGACGCTAAAGGTCCGGAGCATGCCACCGGCACAAAAGACAGAGAGCGACGACTTCAGGGCCTCAAGGCCAAGTGTCAGGACGTTGTCAAAGTCCAAATCCTTACGGCATTGTCAGAATGCTGCAAATCTTACCTTGGCACTGACGGTTGGAGCCTCGCTCTCGACCCGGCCGACCCCGATCAGCAGACGATACTTTTCACCTTTCCTAACGCCATCATCACCGGCCTACAGGGCTACGTGCGGCCCATTGTCAAAATCGAACTCGGCGCCCGCTCGGACCATTGGCCGTTGCAGCAAGCAACTGTCCAGCCATACCTGTGCGACGCCCTGCCCGACGCTCTGGCGTCCCCATCGACCCAGGTCCGGGTCCTGGCCGCCGAGCGGACATTTTGGGAAAAGGCTACGATCCTGCACATGCTTCATCATTGGCCTAGTGCCAAGGCATTTCCGACCAGAATGTCACGACACTACTACGACCTCTTTATGCTCCTTGAATCGCCCGTGAAAGAGCTAGCCCTGATAAATGAGGCGCTTTTGATCCGCGTCGCCGAGCACAAGAGCGTATTCTTCCGAGCAGCTTCGGCCAAATATGAGGAGGCACGGCGCGGGACCCTTCGCCTGGCCCCACCCGACCTCCGTCAAGTCGATCTCAAGGCCGATTTTGCGGCAATGTCGTCGATGTTCTTTGATGACGTTCCCAAATTCGATGCAATCACAGCCGCCATCGCGACTTTTGAAAATGGCTTCAATGGGGGATGATCAGCGAGAACTAGGGCCGGGAAAGACCGGACCTAGCGTCGGGACTGCAACCAAATCGCCACACTAATTGCTAACTCGCCGCTGGCGATCCGCTTACTACCAGGAGATGTCGCCAGAACTGGCGCTCTCGCCAGAACTGGCAACTATCCCACGTCGCCCGGTGCAGCAGACTCGCCACTACTTGGGCAAATTCCCACCCAGCAACAGCCCAAAGAATTCCTCCTTAGTGAGTCCGCGCCGCTCCTTGGACATACGCCGATACAGCAACTCCATCCGGTCCTTATTTGACAGCGTTCCATCGCATATGGTAGCCAAATGAGCGTCGGTTATCAGACTCAATCCGAAGCCAATCAGGTCGTCGGGTTTAACACGTCGCCCCAGGCGCTCTTTGTTGGCTCGCCGGAGCAACTGCTCCAGCTTCGCCTTGGTCTCATGACGCACCCGAACCGGCGCAGATGCGCTATTGTCTCGGCTAGGTTGATTCACTTTAGCTTCGGCGCTGTCAACAACCTCAATCTTCACTGTGACCTGGTCGGCACCTTCCCGAACCCAACACTTGCCACCAGCGGCGTCACCGCAGGCAGCTATACAAAAGTGACCGTTGATGCCAAAGGCCGCGTCACGACCGGATCGACTCTTGTGGCTAGCGACATCCCGTCTTTGCCTGCGTCGGCCATCGGTTCGGGAGTCCTAGGCGTTGCTAACGGCGGTACTGGTGCGGCCACCTTTACCAACAACGGCGTCGTCATCGGAGCAGGCGCTGGTGCTCTTTCGGGCGTGACAGGGACCACCGGCCAAGTCATGACCGTCAATGGCTCAAATCAGCCCGTGTTTAGCGCCATCGACCTCGGCTCCGTTGCTGCGGTGTCAGGCACCTTGGCCGTCGCCAACGGCGGTACCGGAGTCACAACGTCAACAGGTACCGGTAGCGTCGTCCTGTCAAACAGCCCGACTCTTGTCACCCCGGCACTCGGCACTCCCGCAAGCGGTGTCGCCACCAACCTCACTGGCTTGCCGCTGACCACTGGGGTTGGTACCGGCAAACGTCACCCTAGAAGGTGGTCCTATCGCCATCGGCGATTTCCTGGTGTCCTCTACCACGCCTGGTAAAGCCATGCGTGCCAAAGGTCCGGCAGAGTCCGGCATCATTGGGGTCGCCTTGAGCGCCTATGATGGTACACCCATCGCTGTGAAAGAATGGAGCGATGGGATCGCCCACGAATCCGGCCACCAGGTGTTGATGCTCGTCCATGTTGGGGCCGGCAGCCAGACCGCAGTCGCGCAGCTTAAGGCCCGAGCCGACAAAGCCGAGGCCGAGGCCGCACAGCTCAAGGCCTTCCTCTGCGGTCAATTCCCCAATGCGCCGATGTGCAAACCTTGAAGCGGGGCCGCTTACCAGGTCAGACAGCTTTGGTCAGACAGCTTTGGGCTGCCTTCAAGGTCAGACAGCTTTGGGCTGCCTTAAATCTTGGATAGAATCACTTAGGAAGGTCCCAACTGCCTTAAATCTCGCGCAAAATCATCTGGTGTAAAATCAGTTAAAGGTTTTCGAGGAAAAGCCGATATAATATGTAGAATTAGTTAGGATTGGGGGGGTGCAATGAAACCAGCTACGACAGAGCAAATCATTCGGGATGTCAAAGCGCTGCCGGAGGACAAGCAGTGGCAAGTGGCAGTCTTTATCAAGTCGCTCAGCGCTGGGGTGGGCTTCCAAGGCATGACTGGCAAAGAAGCAGTGAGGCTGTTTGCTGGCCTAATTGATGAAAAGTCGGCACCGGAAATGGAAGCGGCTATAGCAGAAGGATGCGAGGCGATTGACGCGGAAGGGTGGTGAGAGTTGTACCTGCTGGATACGAATATCGTCATAGAGCTGTTTGCCAAGAACCAGCATGCTATCAAACTTATTGACGGCCTAGGCGACGTAAGATCATGCGATGTCGTTCTTGGTGAGCTGTTCTACGGAGCACATAACTCAGAGCGCAAACAAGACAACCTCCTGAAAGTAGCGCGATTTGCTTCTCAATTCCCCATTATAAATACCGACAGAACCAGCGCCGAGATTTACGGGCTGATTAAATCAAGCCTGAAGTCCCAGGGGAAGCCAGCACCGGACAACGATATTTGGATCGCTGCGATTGCCAAGCAGCATGATCTGACGGTTGTTACCAGGGACGCACACTTTTCCGCCATGCCAGGTGTTAATGTTCTTGGCTATAGCCGATAAGCACGTTGCTGGCACTTTCGCACCAGCGACGTCCTAACCAATGACTTCGCCTTCGCGACCCGCCAGCTCGTCCTTGATGGCGGCAACGTCGGGATTGGGACGACGACCCCCAAGGCGACCCTCGCCGTAGCAGGCACGCAAGGTGCGCCAGCAACGTCCGGCACAACTCCGACTGCAATCGCTCGCTTTGAAACGAACTC
>Ga0315278_10002920_pt1 | contig 15265 bp, 17 predicted proteins | sample YL17G06_0_MG_FD_203880 | JGI IMG/M metagenome (GOLD analysis project Ga0315278, IMG submission 203880) | Sediment microbial communities from Yellowstone Lake, YNP, Wyoming, USA - YL17G06_0 | ecosystem: Environmental > Aquatic > Freshwater > Lake > Sediment | place: USA: Wyoming | collected... | reverse complement strand
ACGGCTTGCCATCGAGGCTGTAGGTGAACCAGGTGGCGAATATTGTGTCGCCTTGATGGGCAAAGTTGATTCCCCAACCCGACTCGGACGCCGCCGGCGCGTTCCACCACAGGCCCTGATAGTTCGCGGGCGCTGCACGCAGCAGCGTTGCGAGCACGATGGCTTTGGTTACTGGCTGCCCCTCGATGCCCACCTGCCGCAGCAGGACCAGATCGAGCCGGCCGTCGCCGTTTACATCGAGGACCAGCGGCATGAAGTTGCCGAATTGCGGGACGCTTTCCTCGAGCTTGCTCTGGCTGACCGGGGCGCCATTCTGCTCCAGATGCCAAGGGGTGAACTTGCCGGTGCCGTCGTTGAGCAGGATGAAACTCGTCGTGGTCGAGGCGATGGCAATGATTTCTGTGCTCACCTCCTGCTGGCGCAAGATGATGTCAAGGTACCCGTCGCCGTTGAAATCCTGAAGGTAAACAGAGGGATCGCCCCTCGGAACAACGCCCTTGAGCAGAAAGTCGGTGTGGTAGGTACCGCGCGCAACGAGCGTGATGTCGGTGAATTGGAATCCGCCATCGTTGCGAAAGATCTGGAGATACGTGCCACCGACGATCTCCCAGGCCACCAGCACGTCGTTGCGGCCGTCGCCGTCGATGTCGCCGCAGACGATCTGATAGGCGCCGCCCATCGTATTGGCCGGATCAGGGGTGAACGTCTGCAAGACCTCGATCTTTGCTGCCTCGGTGAAGACCCCATCGCCGGCCTGTTTGAAAAACCGGACGAAGTGGGTACCCAGCGTGTTGTTCCCACCGTGATACGTACCAGTAATGAGATCGACGCGGCCATCGCCGTCCAGGTCACACGCGGTGGTCGTACCCGGTACGGTGAGCCCCGTCAGCGCCTGGCCAAGCGCGATGTCTATGGGGAGGCCGCGCGTTGTGGCCGTGAATCCGCCCTTGCCGTCGCCGAGCAGCAGCGAAACGCCGCCGGGTCCGCCGGCCTGGGGGCCGCCCAGCCGCGTCAACACGACATCCATGTTCCCATCGCCATTGATGTCGGCGAGCGATGAAACATGATTGAAGCGATTGCCGTTGTCCGGCACCGTGTCGGTCGCGTCGTGCAGCTTGCCATCGGGGCCCGAAAGCAGCAGCGTGTTGCGTGCGCCGGTTTGCGTTCCGTCCCCCCCGATGCCGTCATCGGGGCCCGAATCGACAAAGAAGATGTCGTCCACGCCATCGTGGTTGAAGTCCGCCACCAGGACACTTATGACACTGATTACCGTCGGCACCTTGCCCGCAATCAGGCTCTCCGTCTGATCCTCGAAACGGCCGCCGCCCTTGTTGATCCAGATCCGAATCGGAAGCGCCGGAACGGAGACAAACCCCGGCCGGAGCACAATCCCCGGTCCGAAGACGATGTCCGGCAGGCCATCGCCATTGAAATCACCGATGCCGACGGCTCGCTGGCTCCCGTACGCGTAGTAACCGGCGCCGGGCTCCACAGGGTTCGGCACGAAAACCACCGGCGGGACCGGAATCTCCTGCTCGACCGCGGGCAGCACGAAGTCGTGCACTTTCGGCACCGCGGCGGCTGCGGCGGCGTTGGGACCAAGCACAATTGCGGTGACGAGCAATCCTGCGACGAGGCGCGCGGAAGCCATCTTGTCCAATCCTCACAACAAACGGCGGCCGACAACACAAGAGCGCGCCGGCTGCGACCGGACGATTGACTCAAAGCGGAAACAGCACTGGCGCGCAGGGCATAGCCAAGGCGCGGCATTCGCATGAGCCGCAACCGGCGGTCTGAGGCAACAGCGGCTGCGCGTTCCACTATGGCAATCGATCAGGATCGCAGTGAGCGGAGCCTGCGCGGGTTCTGCGGCAATTGCAAGCTGCGGCGCCTGCCGCGACACGCGACTGTCCGTTCTCAAGCTAATCGTATGGCGGTTGTGGGTCGCACTGTAAAGCTCTACATAGCGACCCCTATGCATAGTTGTCAACTATGCATTAGGGTCGATAGCCGCCAGTCACCCCCGCCAGCGGAATGGCCGCTGAATAACGCATGGCTGGCATCCAGGCGCGAACGGCAGGTATGGGCGGTAGCGCTGCCGTTCATCGCCGTGGATCGGCTGACCGTGAACGACCCGCTGCAGTCGATCGATTTTGCGCAAAGCTGACCGTCGCCGGCGGGGAAGCGGTCGTTCAATTTCGTCGTGCATCGGCGCGCGAGTTGTCGCGCGGGGCTGAATCCTGGTCCTGTGCCCCACTTCCTCCGGCGCCATGCGGATCATCGCCTTCGTCACCGACGGCCCCGCCGTGCGCGACATCCTCGTCCACCTCGGTGCGCCGAGCGCGCCACCCCGCAGCGCGCCCGCCCGCGGCCCGCCACCGTGGGCGGCCGCCGACGCCGAGCACGATCCGACCCCCGATCCGCCGCTCGCGCCCGCCCCGGCCTACGAATTCGACCAGCGCATCGCCTGGTAACCACCACCGCCGACGCTCGTCTCAGCGCGACGCCGGGCTGGCTCGTGCCGGCGGCCGTCAGGCGCGAGCCGCGGGCACGCCAGCGCACGCGGATCACCCGCACCCGAGGCAACAGCGGCCCCGCGGCGCCCCCCTCCCCGACCACGCCCTCTCCCCGGCAGACCGGTCGCGTCACCCCTTGATAACCTGACCCGGAAAGCCCTTCGGCGGCTTGGATTTCCTATCCTTCGGCGCTGGCGAAGGGCATCGCCAACCTCGAGCGGCACGTTACGGTATAATGCCGTATTGAATCTGTCAGGAGTTGATCGTGCCCGCCACTGCCCGCTTCGATCTGAAAATGGATGCCGCCGAGAAGGATCTGGTTTCGCGCGCGGCTGCCCTGATGGGCACCACCATGGCAGGCTTCGTCCGCGCAGCTGCCAAAGAGAAAGCCGCAACCCTGCTGGACCGGGAAACGCGCGTCACGATGTCGAAGCGTGATTTCGCCGCTCTCATGAAAGCGCTTGATGCGCCATTCAAGCCAAACGCGCCGCTCAAGCGCGCGCTGGCGGCGGCAGCCAAAATCCACCGTGCTTGAAGAGCAGGCGCTCGACACCGGCCGCCACGACCGCGCCGGGTTCACCTGCGGCGTGTCCGCGCTGGATGAATACCTGAGGCGCTTCGCGCAGCAGCACAAGAAGAAGGGCGTCAGCGCCATATATGTGTTGGTGGAGAGCGAGACTCCATCAATGATACTGGGCTACTACACTCTCAGCGCCGCCCAACTGGACATTGCCGATTTGAGCGATGCGGACCGCGTGAAACTGCCGCGTTTTCCGGTGCCCTGCATTCGCATGGCGCGCCTCGCATGCCGTGCGGGCCGGCGCGGCGAAGGACTGGGCAGGCACTTGATTGGTTGCGCAGTTACGCGCTGCCTTGCGGCAAGCGAGCAGGTCGGCGCCTTTGCGCTGGTGGTGGATGCGAAAGACGCTGACGCGAAATCGCTTTATCGGCACTATGGATTCACCCCTTGTACCGCCGCGCCAATGTCTCTCTATCTGCCATTGCGCCGCTGAAGGCAAGCGGCCATCCGCGGCGATTTGGTGGTCAAATCCGATGGCTTGGTATGGTTCACCGGCGTTCCAGAAGGGCATGCAGACCTGACGCCTTGACGCGTATCAATTCATCAACCCGAGCATCGCCGAAATCCTCCCTGAGTCACGATCGAACAGGAGTATCACCTTGGCCGCTACAACCCTGAGTCCCGGCACCGATACGTTGCTGTGCGAGCTTGCCGACGGCGTAGCCACGCTCACGGTGAATCGCCCGGACAAACGGAACGCCCTGTCGGACGAGTTGACACCAGCGCTGCGCCGGATGCTGCTGACGGTGGAAGCCGACCCGGCGGTGCGCTGTGTCGTCATCACCGGTCGCGGATACAAGGCTTCCCGCCGCGCTTCCCCGGCTCGATCGTGATGATCTCGCGATAGTTCATCATTGGCCCTGTGCGACACGAAGCGAAGCTCATCATGCCTGTCGCTTCAGCGCGGACTTCACCTGCAAGCGATACCCTTCCGGCACCGTCGCGAGGCTGGCGTTCAATCCCTTGCATGCCGTGCTGCTGCGCGCGGACGAGGTGATCCAGTGATGGAGCGGCGAACATTCGTTGGCGGCGTTGCCGCTGGGCTCCTCGCGTGGCCGCTTGGCGCCGCGGCGCAGCCGGCCGGACCGCGCCGGATCGGTTACCTCGGCATCAGGATGCCCGACGCCCGTGGGCGCGCAACAAGCGGCGTTCCTTCGCGGCCTGCGCGAGCTGGGCTGGATCGAGTGCCAGAACGTGACGATCGAGTAGCGCTGGGCGGAACGGAACCTTGATCGGCTCCCCGTCCTCGTCGCCGAGCTCGTGCAGGCCAAGGTTGATGTCATCGCGGCGTCGGGTACGCCCTCGATCCGTTCGGCTCAGAAGGCAACCAGCACGATTCCCATCGTCTTTGTCATCCTGACCGACCCGGTCGCCTTGAGGCTCGTGCAGAGCCTCGCCCGCCCCGGCGGAAACATGACGGGCCTGGCCTCCCAGTTCGAGGAGCGGATCACCAAGCAGCTCCAGCCGCTGAAGGAGGCCGTACCCAACCTTTCCCGGGTCGCGCCTCTCCATCACACCGGGAACCCGTCTGCCGTCCTGACAGCCGCGGAGACAGCGGCGACGAGTATCGGCCTCACGGTTCGGACGCTCAATGTCACCGAGGTGGCCGAGTTCGAGAACGCCTTCAAGGTGGCCCGAAGCGAGCGCATGGGCGCCGTCCAAGTGATGCCGCGCGGGCGATGGGGCGGCGGCCTTTGGTTACGGCCGCTGCGCTTAACGCCGATAAAGCCGGCGTCAGCCTCCACTGAAACTTCGTTTCGGTCGACGGCTCGGTGCGCATCGAGGCCGCCGACCGCGCCGGACGCGAGCGGCTGCTGCGCAACTCGCGCCCGGCCACCGTTCGCCCTGGACCGGCTGCGCCAACTCGCTCCCGAGCGCCTCATCTACGACCCCCCGAAACCGGGCCCCTGCGCGCTGCGCTCACCGCCCTCGCGCTGGCCGCGGCGACTGCACCGCCGGCCGCACCGCCGGCAGCACCGCCCGATCCACCCGCCACCGAACCGGCCCACCGCCGCGCCGCCCGCTATGCCTGGGCGCTGTTGCTCGCCCGCGTCGATGTCGCCCCGGGTGATCGGCATGTCTTCGTCAAAGGTTGCAGTAGTCGATTTTTTCCTCATTGCGGTGAGCCCTTCGCATTGAAGTCACCCGGATCTCTTCGTCCGTCTCGGCAGTGGCGATGGCCACCACAACCCCACGCATTTCGTCGCGCGCGTGCCAAAATCACCGACACTATGAAGAACGTGCAGGCGCGGCACCGGCCGCGCAGCCGCTAGGGTTTCCAGAGCCTCGTGACGCGAGCGCGCCGGATGGCGGCGTCACGGGTCGCGAGCGGCAGCGCGTGCGCGCGCGCCGTGGCGACGATGAGCCGGTCGGCCGGATCGCCGTGGAAGCCCGGCGGCAACCCGTCAAGCGCGAGCACCACGTCGCGATCGAGTGGGAGCACCACGACCATCCGTTCGTCCGTCGCGCGCATGAGCCATTCCGCGAATGGCATCGGCAGCTCGAGTCGACCCTTCGCATGCAGGACCTGCGCCTCCCACATGCTGATCGCCGGGATGCCGAGCCCGCGCTCCTCGGCCGTCCTGTCGAGCGCGATGCGTTCCCCGCGGGCGAGCGGCGATACGGGTGTCAGCCACCAGACCCACATGTGGGTATCCAGCAGCACTTTCAACGCAGTGCCTCGAAATCCTCGTCGTGCAGCACGGACTCGCCCGGTTCGGCCAACAGCCGCCCGCCGAGCGAGCGCAGCTGCTCCCAGGGCTTGCGCGTCTCGCTCGCCGAGGCGGCGGAGGACGGCGCCACGCGGGCCACGACCTTTCCGCGGCGGGTGATGGCGACGACCTGGCCGGTCTTCTCGACGCGGCGGATGATCTCGAGGCAGCGCTGTTTGAACTCGGTGACCGAAATGTCCATTTTGTGATTGTAGATGGCCATTTCGCTACAGGCAAGGCGCAGCGGGATCTCCTGGCGCGCCCCTCACGCGGCCCATCACGCCGGGGAACGCAGAGTCAGAGTCGACTTTTCGCCGGTGGTGTTTCCGATCCGGCGGCGGACCCGGAAAAGCCCAGTCTGACCCTGCTTTCTACCGCCCGGCCACCTTGGCAGGTAGCGGAAACCAGGGCCGCGTCTCGAAATCGCCATCGACGACGAGCGGCTCGGGCGCGATCGTCGGGGGCGCGGGGTCGGCAACCAGGCGGCGAGCTTCCGTCAGTTTCGATTGCGGCATCCTCGCTCGAGGTTTTGCCCGCGCCTACGGCGACGGGTGCGGGCACGACTTGCCTGTAGCCTTCTCGTGCCAGGGACGCGGTGTGTGCCCATCATGCAATGCCCGGCGCATGGTGGCGACGGCTCGGTGCGCATCGAGGCCACCGACCGCGCCGGGCGCGAGCGGCTGCTCCGCTACTCTCGCCCGGCCACCGTTCGCCCTCGACCGCCTGCGCGAGCGCGACCGCGAGCACCTCATCTACGACCCCCCGAAACCGGGCCCCGGCGGCAGTGGCCCGCACCGCCCGCTATGCCTGGGCGCTGTTGCTCGCCCGCATCGATGAAGTTTGCCCGCTGGCGTGCCCGCAGCACGGGGGCGAAATCCGCATCATCGCCTTCATCACCGACGCCGCCACCGTGCGCGCCATCCTCACCCACCTCGGTGAGCCGACGGCGCCACCCCGCAGCGCGTCCGCCCGCGGCCCGCCACTGTGGGCGGCCGCCGACGCCGAGCACGATCCGACCCCCGATCCGCCGCTCGCGCCCGCCCCGGCCTACGAATTCGACAGCGCATCGCCTGGTAACCACCACCGTCGACGCTCGTCTGTGCGCGCCGCCGATTATGGCCCGCTGATCGGCATGCCAGCGATCGCGGCCACCGCCGGCCCATCCGGATCCGCCGCCGCCGGATGCCTTCGTCTCCTCAGGGCGTGTTCATCGTGGTGCTGGCGATCGCGCGCCGACCAGGCTTCGAAGGCGGCACCCGAGTCGCGCTACAATTGCGCATCGGCGGAATCGCCGCGGCGATCTGTCTTGACACCGGATGCAACGTGGAAAGTCATGATTCCATCGACCTCATCTTGCGCTTCGGTGTGAAATACTCGGGCTGATCGCGTATCAAGCGCTTCCGCATATTGGTCTTCAACTTGCGTGTTCACACGAGTTGATTGCTTGCGTCCGGGCAGTGAATCCGCTTGTCTGGTGATTCTCAGGCGCACCCGGAATGCCATTTTCCGAATAGCGGCCGCGGCCTTCCGGCAATCCTTGCGATCACATGCCGAACAACCTCCGAGGCCAGGCGATGGATTTCCCCGCACTGAACAGGCTGGACTTCAAACTGGATGTCGTCCTTCAAACGACCGGCTATCATTCCTGGAACGTCGGAGAGGGATGGTCGCGCGCGGCTGAGGCCTTGGGGATTCTGAACCGAACCTTTCGTCCGCGGGCCCGGTGGGGCGAAGCGTGCAGGGATGATGACGGTCTCCATTCCTATCTTGGCAACACTCGGTCGGCAGCCATGCTCTTGCTCGGCTTTGATTGGCACTCCCAGGCATTGCATGATTCACCTCGATGGCGGGAGCGATGGAACCATGCCAAGACCTGCAAGATCATGTATGCCCAAGAGTCCGTTCACCGTTCTCCCGAGGCAATGCGCAACACCAGGATAGTTGACGCCTTTCATTCCGCGGCCGCACTTTGCGATTTCCTGATCTACACGGACTGCGAGGACCGTGGCGTGGTTGAAAAGCACGGCAAGCCCTCGATGTGGCTGCCGTTTGGAGTCGATACCACGACGTTCCGGCAAGTCACGCCATACCATGCGCGCAAGCGTCGGGCATATTTTCGCGGCAAGACACGTGGCTGGACGGCCTGGAATGAATACGCCGCAAGGACCCGGCTCCTCACTCGACTCGTCGCGGAAAATCTGGTGGATGTGATTGAATTCCAGAACAATCCAATTCGTCCGGAGACGTTGGTCGACGAGTTCAACCAGTATCAGGTCGCCGTCAATTTTCCATCCGTCTTTTCCAGCCATCCCACCCGAGTCGCCGAAGGGATGGCGTGCGGTTCCCTGATGATCACCAATCGGACCCGAATTCCTGCGGTCGATTCCCTTTTCGAGGACCGACGGCATCTCGTCTATTACAGCGACGCGGACGAACTGGTGGCCTGCGTCAAGAATAGCGTAGCAGATGAAAAACGTTGCGCCGAGATCGCCGCTGCGGGAACGGAGCATGTGGTCCGTGAATACAGCCTGGCAAAGCAGCTGGAGAAGATCCTGCGCTCATTGACCTGATCGACGACGGCACGATGATCGGGAAATACGCGGCATCCGTCGGCGAGGCCATAGCCCTTGCCATCAGCCTCCATCAGCGAGGGGAGCGCGCATCGGCCGGGCATTGCCAGAGTCTGGGAGTCGATTGTTCAGGAATGGAACCGCGCCGATTTTGCCCGGCCAGTCACCGTACTGGATCGCGGCAAGAGGCCTCGGTAGGCAGGTTTTCGATATCGGCAGATTCCCCCGTTCAGCTTTGCGGATACCGGCGCGACTGCCGATCAGCGTTGAAATTGCGCTGTCTTGCCCCGGGAGGCGCCGGTCAGCGACAGCACGGCGAGCGTCGCGTCGTTGGCATTGCCGGTGTTCCCGTCGATGACGACATGCCGATCGCACCACGGTCGGCTCTTGACTACGTTGGAAGCAACGAAGATCGCCACCACGGGCCGCCCAAGGGCTGCGGCAGCATGCATCAGCCCCGTATCGTTGCCGATGAACGCTTCGCACCCGGACATGTGGTCGATGATCTCCTCGAGCGGCAGGCCGCACAGGCTGTCGACCCCGGCCTCCTGGGCGATGATCCGCCCGTCTCGTTCCCAGTCGGCGGCGTCGCCGACCAGCACCGGCCGATAATCATTGTCCAGCAGGCGACGGCACAGCTGACGGTAGTTTTCGTTTCCCCAATGCTTGCGGTCCCAGTGACCGTCCTTGAGGTAGCCGATGCCGATGGCGATCCGCTTCGGTTGCACCGGCTGCGGATGATGCCGCAGACGCAGCGGCGGGGCGGCGCTCGCGAATCCAAACCGCCGCGCCATATCGAGCAGGTACTCGATCTCGTGCTTGAGGAAGCGCGCCTGCCATTCGCCACCGCCGGACTGCATGCACGGCTCCGGGAACAGCGTCGGAATGACACCTAGCGCACGGACGGTGTCGACATTCCCCCAGATCGGGTGGCACCACATCGCCAGGTCGAACGGGCCGGCGCCCTCCGGCAGGTGATCGCAAAGTTGCGTCACGACCGGCCATTCGGCGAATGCCGGCTCCGCGCCGCGGGCGAGGTTCGCGATCACCGTGATCTCGTTCCCGAGCGAATGCAGCGCCGAGATGAGCGGCGTCGTCAATATCGCGTTCCCGAGACCCATCAGTTGGACGACGGCGATCCGCATCGATCTTCCTCGATGAGGTATGCAGCGGCAGGCTGGGACCTGTCCCCTGGTTTCCCGGTGACCTCTCGCGCAGAGGACCAGGGTCGGTTCCCCGTTGCGGCAGCGACCGCGTGACCCGATGGTCCGATCGCGAGCAACCTCAAAAGCATCGCTGCCGCTGCACGAGCGCAAACGCGTCCATCCCCAGACGCTGGCGTCGGCGTACCTCGTCCAGCGGGATCGCCGCGAGGATTGCCGGCAACGCACTCACCTGCTCGTCCGGCACGTGAAGCAGGATTGCGTCCCAGTCTATCGCCGGCAACGACCCGCCGCGCGGCAACGCGGGCTCCGGCCCCAGCAAGACAGGGACCGCACCCACCGCCAGCGTCTCCCACAGCCGCAGCGTATTCGGTCCCGCGCCGGACGGGCACAGTCCGAACACCGATTCCGAGAGCACGTGATTGTACTCGGCAACCGTGTCGTCGATCCGGTAAGTCTCGGCCAGCGGTGCATTGCGCACCTGATGGCCGTAGACCACGTCCTCGAAATGCCAGTTTCCCGTGCTCACCCTCACGACGAAGCGGTGCGCGCTGGACAGGGCCTGCAGGCGCAGCCGCACGTCCGACAGGGAATTCCCCAGATGCGCACCGACGAACGAAGCAAGGTACTGCCTTTCCGCCGGATCCTTGCCCACCACCAGCCCGATGCGGCGCTCTGCGTCTTCCACGTTCACCGCATACAAGCGCCACGGATGTGCGGCAAACGGCAGCGCCTCGGACGCGGGGATGCCAGCCGCCGGCAAGTGCGACAGCCATACGTCAGTCAGGCCCAGCGAATGCCACAGCGGAACCAGCGCGCGCCAGTAGATGTGCTGGCACACCGTGTGGACGTGCAACCGGACGCCGAACTCCTGCAGCGCGTCGCGCAACCCGGGCAGTCGCGCGCGCAGCCCTTGCAATTGGAGCCCGTCACCGCGCTTCTTCTCGATGAATGTGGCCCACGGAAGGCCCAGGTAGCAATGCAGCGCGCCGTCCGTGGCCGCGAACGCGTTCGGGCCCGCATGGTTTGCCTGTGCGGCAGCCTCCGTGCGCGCCGGAAATTGCCAGAACAGCAGGTCGTCGGGATTGCGCGGCCGGCCGGCAACGACCGACGCGGGGTCGGGGAGACAAGGCGGCGCGAACCCCAGGCGGAAAAAGGCCAGATCGCGCGCCGCGTCATCGAGGCCAGCAACCTCCGAATCGGGCAAGAACCGATCCGGCGGTAGCAGTGTGTCGCGCAGCAGATAGCCGCTGTCGGCTGCGAAGACACGGAAGCGATCAAGACAGAACGAACGAACCAGAGCGCTCATGCCACCCCGGGCCGAGCTGCGGATGCCGTCTTCCCGGATTCGGTGGTAGCCATCGCCAGCATGCCTGGATTGCCTGCGGGGATGCTACAGCGCATCTTCGACCCGCCGCAAGCGTCCTCGCGGGGACTTCATCCCGTGGGCACCTGCCGGCTTGGCGACGATGCGGGTGCGGTGGTCGATCGGTGGCTGCGCGTCATTGGCATCGACGGTCCGCGGGCCGTCGATGCGTCGGTGATGCCGACGACCGTCGCCGGGAACGCGCAGGCCCCGGTGTATGCGCTCGCCGAGCGCGCGGTGGACCTGATCTGCGGCATCGACTGAACGCAGGCCGCGAGCAGGGCCCACCTTTCCACACGGCCGCCGGCTACCGGTCGCTGGTGCCGGACCTTTATCGCGGCAAGGTCGCCCTCGAGGCCAGCGAAGCCCGGCACCTGATGACCGGCCTCAATCTTGGCGATGCCGCCGGCCAGGACGTGCGCGGCGCGGTCCAGCATCTCAAGGCCACGGGCAGCGCGAAGGCCGGCGTCACCGGCTTCTGCATGGGCGGGGCGCTCACGGTCCTGTCGGCGGTGAACGTTCCGGAGACACACGCGGCCGTCGTCTGGTACGGCTTTCCGCCGCTCGAGTACGTCGACGCGACCAAGATCAAGGCGCCGATGCTGGGCCACTACGCCACCGAGGACGAGGCCTTCCCGATCGCGACGGTCGATGAACTGGAGCAGAAGCTGCGCGCGCTGATCTGCCGCTGCGTCAGCATCCGGACGCCGTCCCGCCAGCGCCGACGCTTGCCACCGCCCAAGGCCGGCTGCCGGTTAGCCTCCACTGATACTTCGTTTCGGTCGACGGCTCGGTGCGCATCGAGGCCGCCGACCGCGCCGGACGCGAGCGGCTGCTGCGCAACTCGCGCCCGGCCACCGTTCGCCCTGGATCGGCTGCGCCAACTCGCTCCCGAGCACCTCGTCCACGACCACCCCAAACCCGGCCCCGGCGCCGGTGGCGCACTGCTCCTCACCCCGCTGCGCTGTCCGATCCGCCGCTCCCGCCCGCCTTCGAGTTCGACCAGCGCATCGCCTGGTAACCACCACCGTCGACGCTCGTCTGTGCGCGACGCCGGGCTGGCTCGTGCCGGCGGCCGTCAGGCGCGAGCCGCCGGCACGCCGGCGGACGCGGATCACCCGCACCCGGGGCAACAACGGCCCCGTGGCGACCCCCGCCCCCCCTCTCCCCGGCAGACCGGTCGCATCAACCCGTGATAACCTGAACCGGAAAGCCCTTCGGCGGCCTGGATTTCCTATCCGTCAAGGATGCACTCGACCGAACCTTCGACGAGCCGCGGCCCTTCACGCGGAAGGAGCTCATGGTCTTCCTCGCGATCGGCGCCTGGATCGGATTCATCGTGCTGGACAGCGCGACGTACATGCTGCTGGCGCCGATCCTGATCGCGCAGCTGCCGCTGGCGCAGGCCAACGCCGTCAAGAACCTGGTGCTGATCCCGACTACCGCGGTATCGCTGCTCATCTTCGCGCGCGATGGACATGTGGCATGGGTGCCGGGCGGTATCATGGCGGCCGGCAGCATTGCCGGCGGCCTGGTCGCGGCGCGCTTGGCGATGCTGCCGGCCGCCAAGGTGTGGGTCTTCCGTCTCCTGGTCGTGGTGATCGTGGGAGAACTGATACCGATCGGTCAGCACCACGTTTGCGCGTTGATCTGAGCGACGCACACCCATCCGCCCCATTGATGCCGGCCGTGCCGGCGCGACGCGGGCTCTTCGGATCCGACCCGCATGCACGTTTCCATCATGGACCCTGGTCTTGCCAACAGGATCGGACACCATTTCGATCAGGACTTCCGCATCGCGCGCGCGCTTCGGGGGCAGGGCCACGACGTTGAAGTCTGCGGCGCGGCCCACGCGTCGCAGGAACTGGTGGATGCGTTTGCGGCGCTGGGCGTGCCCCTGCACGGAACCTTTCGCGCGGGCGCATATCACCGACTTGTCCCGGGCGAAGACAGCTGGGACCATTGGCAGCAGCGCGCCGCGGTCACCGCCGAGGATCTCGCCCGGCTTGCGCCGACCGACGTGGCGTTCTGGCCCACGCTGCAGCCCTTCCACTTCCTGGCCATGGTCCGCTTCCCGCACGGCAGCCATATCGTCGGCGGGCTTGATGGCCAGATCAATTTCTCGACCCCGCTCGGCGCCGAGCTCCTCGCATCCGGCCGCGACATGGCGCAGTCGCTGGCCAGCCGGCTCGAGCTCGGCACGTACGACCGCATCATTGCCGAAGCCTATCGTCCCATACTCGACGGACTCGCGGTCCGGCGCCTGCCGGTTCCGTACGACGGCCATCCCGCGCCAGCAGCGGAGCAGGTCCGCCGGATCGGGTTCTTTGGTCATCAGCGCGGCGAGCGCGGCGGCAACCTGATCCCGGAGATCGCCGCGGCGCTGCTGCAGCGGGGTCTCAAGCTGACGCTGCAGGACTCGAGCGCGAGGCTGAAGATGAAGCGGACGCATCCGGACGTCGCGGTGCTGGGCTTTGTCGACGATTTTTCCCGCGAGCTCGCGGCCTGCGACCTGATCGTGTGGCCGTCGGACCCGCAGTACTACGCCGCGCGCAGCTCGGGCGTCGTGTGGGAGGCCATCGCATCGGGCCGACCGGTCGTCGTTCCATCGCTGTGCCTGCCCGCCCAGATTGCCTTCCAGGCAGGTGCAGCCACGTTCTTCCATCAGCCGACCGCGCGGTCGGTGCTGCGCGGCATCGACGAGGCGATCGCGAACTATCCGGCGCTTGCCCGGCGCGCGGGCGAGCAGGCCCGCCGCTGGCAGGCGACGGAGGGAACCGCGCGCCTGGCCGCGGCACTCGTCTCCGGGAAACTCGCGGACTGGGGCTGGTCCAGGAATCCGGGCAGCGCGACAAGCTCCGGGTGGCACGGCAGTTGATCGACTCGGTCAGGGGTCACGTCAAGGAGGCGCGTTTGCTGATCAATGCGTGCGGCGCTAGCGCTGTCCGCTGCCTGCCCTCGCCGCGCGCGCTGATCTACCGCTGCGTCAGCATCCACGCCATCCCGCCAGCGCACGCGGATCACCCGCACCCGAGGCAACAACGACCCCGCGGCGCCCCCGACCACGCCATCTCCCCGGCAGACCGGTCGCGTCAACCCGTGATAACCTGACCCGGAAAGCCCTTCGGCGGCTTGGATTTCCTATCCGTCGAATGCCGGCAAGACCAGGATTTCCGGGTGGATGAGGGTGACCGCGATGGCTGCAGCGAAGAAGAGAACGGCCGAAACGGCATTGATCACCGGCGCGTCGTCCGGCATCGGCGAAGCGTTGGCGCAATGCTTCGCCAAAGACGGTTTCGATCTGGTGCTGGTCGCGCGCAGCGCCGACAAGCTCAAGGCGCTGGCCGCCGCGCTGACCGCAACGCACGGCGTGCGTGTGCGCGTGGAGCCGGCGGACCTCGCGCAACCGGGTGCCGCGGAAGCACTCGCCGCGGCGATGCACCGGAAGAAGGTGCCCATCGACATCCTGGTCAACAATGCCGGGGTGCTCGAACACGGCGCCTTTGCCGCCATGCCCCCGGCCCGGCATCAGGAACTCATCAGCCTCAACGTGGCGGGGCTCACCGCGATGCTCGCGCATTTCGTTCCGCCCATGGTGGAGCGCGGCCGCGGCCGGATCCTCAACGTCGCTTCGATCGCGGCCTTTCAACCGGTGCCCTCGCTGGCCACTTACGCCGCCACCAAGGCCTACGTGCTGTCGCTGACCGAGTCCCTCGCGGAAGAGCTGAAAGGCACCGGCGTGTCGATCACGGCGCTGTGCCCCGGCATCACGGCGACCAACATGATGGCCACCGTGCAGGCTGCCAACGCCACCATGGCGCAACTGCCCGGGTTCCTCGTCGGCGACGTGGCCGCGGTGGCCGCGGAAGGCTACGCGGCCTGCATGAAGGGCGAGGTCATCCGGGTCCCGGGCGTCGTGAACCAGGCGCTCGCGCTTGCGTCCCGCGCCTCGCCCAAGTGGCTGCTGCGCCGCATGTACGGCAGTGTCGGACGCCGGACGATCCGCGGTTGACGGCGGGAGCGACGCCCATGAGAGCGAAACGCGCGCCGGCGCAGCGCGCCTACGACGTGGTGCTGTACGGCGCGAGCGGATTCGTCGGCCGCCAGACCGTCGCCTACTTTGCGCAGCACGCCGCCGGACTGCGCTGGGCACTGGGCGGGAGAACCGCGGCCAAGCTGGAAGCGGTGCGCGACGCCTGCGGCGCGGGAGCGGCCGCCGCGGGCATCGTCGTCGCCGACGCCGGCGACGCCAGGGCGCTCGCCGCGCTCGCGGCACAGGCCCGCGTGGTCCTGAGCACCGCCGGACCGTTTGCGCTGTACGGCAGCGCGCTGGTGGCCGCGTGCGTCAAGCAGCGCACG
>Ga0315278_10002918_pt1 | contig 15271 bp, 14 predicted proteins | sample YL17G06_0_MG_FD_203880 | JGI IMG/M metagenome (GOLD analysis project Ga0315278, IMG submission 203880) | Sediment microbial communities from Yellowstone Lake, YNP, Wyoming, USA - YL17G06_0 | ecosystem: Environmental > Aquatic > Freshwater > Lake > Sediment | place: USA: Wyoming | collected... | reverse complement strand
AAAAAATACGCCGTCGTATCGGATCTGGAACATGCTGAAGCTCGTTTCGACGGACCCGAAAAAGCTCACCTTGGAGCTTGATCCCAACTGGGATATTAGGAAAGAAAACCTGCTGCTCCGGGCCTAGAACTGCTTGGTCGTCGTGAAGTGATCCGCATAAAGACCAGCAGCTTTTACAAAGACGGCCAATGGATCGAAGTTCGAAAGCTTTGCCTTACCCCTCTTGGGTCGCAGCGCATGCGCGAGCTTGAGAATAGCCTCCGCTCTAGTATCACGCCGCCCCAGATCACCGTGGGCACGCAGGTCATCCATAAGGTTTACGGTGCGGGCCAGGTCGAGCAAACGGTGGCTGAGTTCGGCATCGCCAAAGCAGTCGTGAACTTCCAAAACGTTGGACTGCGTAAGGTCGCAGCGGCCCAGTTGGCATTGTAGTCGCTGACCAACGTGTCGAGCATCGAGATTGAAACTTTCAGCCGCGCCAATCCGCAGCTATGTGCAATAATGGGTGTGTAAAGGCGTGCGCCAGGTAGGTGAGACTACGATCCCGTCACTGCGCCATCGCGCATAAAAGCGGCAAACCACCCTCGTGGTGCCGATATCGAGGCAGCCTGCTGGATTCAAGGGACCGACAGAATCTTGCCGAGGTTGCTGGACACCAGGAGCGGGGGGATCTGCTCGATGTGGGGACGCAGATGCTCGAAGCGGTTGCTGCGCGCGGCTACAATGATGATCCCGAACGGTAGATTGGCAATTCGTTGTTGAAACTGGAGATTGCGATCGACCGTCACGAAGAAATCAAAATGGCCGGTTATGGCCGCGAGCAGCTTGCCATTTGTCAGTCCCGCCCATCCCTGTTCCGGGACCGTCGAGACGAGAAAGCCAGATAGGCAATGCTTTGCCTTGCGAGGGATGCACTCGTCAAGAACCACTCGCATCAGGCCACCGCATCGATCAGTTTGTTTTTGATCAGCTCTAAGACCTCGATGACCTGGTGGCGAGATACGGTGGGAAAGTCTTCAAGGAAGCAGTCCAGGTTGTCACCGCCCTCAATGTAGTCGATGAAGGTCTGCACCGGGACTCTAGTGCCGTTGAACACTGGCGTGCCGCCCATGACATCCGGTGATTTGTTGATGGCCTTCGTGCTTTGCATGATCGCTCCTTCACCTAGGTGATTGGCGTGCGGGCCTCAGGGATCTGCCTGTGAGAGGATTTGGGGTCAGCGTTGCCGGTAAAACTAGCACAAGATTGTGATGCCCGCATCTAATACTCCAATCCTCGGCTTGACTCAGATCCTATGGCTCCGGGCGGTGACCAATCATGGTGGGTCAATTTAAGTGAGCGCTGGATGCGACGGGCGGCGCGGCGGCTATGAACCGGTAGGTCCGATCCGTTTGATGGGAAGGGTACGAATATCAGACAGCGCGTTGTAGGCGCCGACGCCAGCGACCGAGCCGTTGACATGAAGCATGTAAGATGGGGACGTTGTCCCAATCCCAACGCTTCCACCATTAGGTTGAAAAATCATCGAATAATTAGTCGCAAGATTGGTCCGGTTATAAACCTGAAGCCAGACTGGTCCTGCGCTTAGTCCACCAATGTCCAGGACCTCACCATTAGCTGAGTTCGTTTCAAAGCGAGCGATTGCAGTCGGAGTTGTGCCGGACGTTGCTGGCGCACCTTGCGTGCCTGCTACGGCGAGGGTCGCCTTGGGGGTCGTCGTCCCAATCCCGACATGCCCACTCTAATGAGATTATGCACTTTTTTTCATTTTTTTGACCGCATCGGCCAGAATCAGTTTTATGAGAGCTTGATACGGAACATCATCCTGGGAACCTAGGGCTTTAATCTCGTTAATCAAAGCTGTCGGCAACCTTATTGAGACTACCTGCGTTGGTGACGTTTCTGGCAACTTCAGTCCCAAAGATTCAAGTTTCAAAGGCCTCGCTGCATCAATAAATTGTGAAGTGTCCAGATCATCGTAATCGCCTATTTCCCTGCTCTTATTTTTTTTCTTCACTGGCATAGATCGTCCTCTCCTTTTTTGAAGCGGTCCGCGCCGTGATGATGCGGACCTTCTGAGACCTGAGGGTAAAACCAACCATCAGAATCCTATTTTCGATACTTTTTCCGAACAAAACATAACGCGCTTCTCTCGGGGTGGAATGCACGATATCGGAAAATAATCTATATTGTGGGTCGAAAAACACACTCTCAGCCTCTAAACGAGAGACACCATGCTTTAACTCGTTTTTTTGTATATTCCACTGATCCCAGTCGAACCCGAGTTCTTTCAATTTTCGGACCTTTTCTGTAGTGTTAGACACTACAAAACATCATGCATCAAATCGACCTAATCGGCAAGGTGCCTAACTTCTTTTCATCGGTCAAGCGACGACGTCTCTCAACGCTGCTGATAACATGGACCTTTTCAGCCATAAATCCGTCCTCGGTAAATGACAGTAGGCGGCTTGGGCTGCCCCTATCCTGACGTTGCCGGGGACCAGTGCCTTGACATGTAGCTACATGTTAGCTACGATCGGCCGATGGTCAATCTTAGTAAAAGCGATGGTACTTTTTTGTCTGGGACGATGACAACATTGATCATCTTGAAATGCATAGGATTGCACCATTTGAAGCAGAAGAGGTTTTCTTTAACCCATACGTTGTTACGCCCAACAAAAAGCGCCATGGTGCGCGACGTTTGCGTATCGATGGAGTCACAGACCATGGTCGGTATCTTCGCTTGATATTCGAGGACCCGGGGCACGAAACGGCACGAATTATAACTGGGTGGGACATATGAAAAAGGCGACAACAAAGAAGTCTACATCGCGCCGGGCGCGTCCAGCTCTGGCACAGCATGAGTACGATCCGAGCGAATGGGATGAATCACAGGCAGTGGCCGTGACCCCCGAGCCTCGTCCTTTGAGTGGCATTTCCACCAGTATCCGACTTCCGTCCGACATGATTAAAAAATTGCGCCGGATTGCGGCTAAAAAGGGCGATATTGGTTACCAGACCCTGATCAAGATCTGGATTGCTGAGCGGCTCGAGGTGGAGACCAAGAAGCGCGCGGGCTAGGGACTACGGTACCCAACTGATTCTGTCGATGATTTAAAGCAGCCCAATGCTGCATGGCCCCGGCCGTGTTTGCCACGCTAAGCCTCCTTTTTCGTGGACTTACCACCGATCGCCAGCTCTTCTTTTAGAAGCTGGTCGTCAATTGCTAAATTTGTTGGCATACACATTCCTCACACATATATGAACATCATCCAGACACACGAAAGTGTCTGTCAAGGACAGCGATTCAGGGCAAATGATGCTCAGTTGCTTTTACGTGGCTAAACACGATAATAATGTCCTGACGATCCACAACTCCTCCCAAGGATAGCGAATGAGTAAAGCAAACGCCGAACAAATTGACTATTGGAACGGTCGCGCCGGTGCAAAATGGGTCGCCATGCAGGCCAATCTCGACGCGATGCTTGCGCCAGCCACGACAGAGCTCAAGACACGCGCAGGATCTGTCTCGCAGCTGCGCGTGCTAGATATCGGCTGCGGCACCGGGGAGACTTGCGCCATCTGGCTGGACGGCGGTGCGCAGGTGACTGGAGTGGACGTCTCGGCGCCGATGCTCGCTAGAGCAGCTGAGCGAACGCAAGGGAAAGCCCGGCTGCTCGAGGCCGACGCATCTCAATGGGTGAGCGATTCGCCGTTTGATCTTGTTGTCTCGCGCTTTGGCGTCATGTTTTTTGCAGCACCCGATCAGGCCTTTGCAACGATTTTTGCGAATGTCCGCCCTAGGGGTCGCCTGCTGTTCACTTGTTGGCGCCAGGCCGTAGACAACCAATGGGTGAGCACACCACTAAGCGCCATCCGCAGCCTCTTGCCCGAAGCGCCGCCTCCACCCCCACATGCACCGGGTCCCTTTGCTTTTGCCGACAAGGACCGACTCGCTCGCATACTGATGCGGGCAGGATTTAGCGACATCGTCATCCAGCCAAAGGATGTGCCCATTTGTCTCGCAAGCGAAGGCGGCGTCGCAGCAGCGGTGCGCTTCGCAATGCAGGTAGGTCCATCGGGTGCCGCACTCGCCGAGGCAAGCGATGATGCCAAGGCGATAGCAGCAGAGCGGCTCAAGACGGTCCTGGAGCCATTTGACAAGGGCGGCGTCGTAACGCTCGGCGGCGCGATTTGGGTCGTCGAGGCGCGCCGAAGCGGGCCTATTTAGGCGTTGGACTCACTAGCCTCAGCCTCGCTGCTCGGCGTCGCCCGACCAGGTAGGTCTTTGCTTCCGACGAGGGTCACGTTCATGCCGATCTGCACGGTGACTGGCACGCCGCCGATATCCATGGTCGTCTTACTGTTAAGATTCCAACCGAGCGAACCAGTGGAGAATTCACGCGGTGGGGCCTGCATCGCGACGCCGTCGATGGTGATCGCAAGGGCTTTAGCCTTGTCCATGAATTCAGGCCGCGTTAAGGGACAAATCGTCTTTTTTGGTTTAGTCGCCAATGGATTCCTCTTTACCTAAGGGTGTAATGATCAAAGCTCTTCGCCTGAACTAGGCGCCATGGGTACGCTGCTGATGACAGTGCCAGCACGAAGATACCTAGATTCTCCCCATCGCGCTAGCATAGTGAACGTTGAGACCAACTTCGATCCGTCAAACCGCCTCAATTGCGCAGCGGTTTGCCGTGTTTCAGCATGGACTCGATACGTTCAAGGGTGTTCGGCTGCTGGCAAAGGTCAACAAATAAGCCACGCTCAAGATCGAGCAGCCTCTGCTCGCTGACCAAAGAGCCGGCCTCGACGTCACCACCGCAAAGCACAGTGGCGATTTTTTCACCTATGACGGCGTCGTAGAGTGAGATCCTGCCAGCTTCGACCGATTGCGCGAGGTCGGCCTTAAATCTCTGGATACCAGCCTGCCCGACAGCGCGGATGGTGTTATGCCGAGACTTCGCCACGAAGTCGGGAATCAAGGCCAAGGCCGCCTGCTTCGCCCTTGGCGCCACCAGCTCGCGCGTCGCTTCGATCCCTGTCGTCGCCGCTGGAAAGAGCCCCATCTCAATGGCTTCCTGCGCCGTGGCCGAGGTTTTCGCCGCGCTGATCAGGTTAAATACCTGGCGCAAAAAGGGCATGGGATCGCCACCCGCATCGTCAGACGCGCGAGCATAGGCCCGGAGTGCCAACTCCTTGGTTCCCCCGCCTGCGGGAAAGAGGCCGACGTTGGCCTCGACTAAACCAGCCTTTGTGTGGATGCTGGCCAGGCGCAAAGTCGCATGTAAGCTGATTTCGCAGCCAGCACCAAAGGTCATGCCGACGGGACAAGAAACCACCGGGAACTTGGCGTATTTAAGCTCTTGCATCAGCCCCTGAAACTCGGTCTCCATCTGGTCGATGCGCGTCCAATCCTTGCCACGGATCGCCACCAGAAAGTCACGAATATCAGCCCCGGCAGAAAAATGTGCCGCTCCATTGGCGATCACCAGCGCATCAAACTTGGCCGCCGTGACCTCCAGGCTTTGCCTGATAAAAGCCGTAGTCTCGGCGTTAATCGTGTTCAACTTCGAGTGGAACACCAAGCACGACACGCCGTCTCCGATATCGAGCAGCGTGGCGCTAGCCGTGCTGATGACCACGCGCGGATCGGTTTTGTCCTGAGCTAGCGGTAGCGCCAGCGGTGGCAGAGCTATGGATGCACTGCTGACACCATCGTGGGGCGCTTCTGCCGATTTAGTTTCAAACGTCATCCGCGACTCCTTCTGGTCTTACTGCCAACGATCAGCCTATGCTTCGGGACCCCTAGGCTCAGTCGCGACTGCTGATGCGCTCGCGCCACGCCCCGAGCCCACACCAGCAGTCAAACGCCAACGCTGAACATGCGGCGGCTCTGGGTCAAGCCAGTAGGCATCCCCTTCCGTAACGACCAGCAGTTCCTCGAATTTAACGCCGATACCACCCCGTGCAATATGTGGCTCAACAGCCCAGAGTCCCGCCTCAGGTGCATGCGCCGACTGGTCGCAACCATTCCAATACGGCGACACCAAAGGGTCATGCCGAGACGCCTCTTTCTTGTCTTTCAGGTAGTGAAAGGCGGACTTGCCAAAGCCCCCCGTTAAGGCCTCGTCGCCAATCCCGGGAGCGAAGGTGCTGACGCGGTGACCGATCACGCCAGCAGGATATGCGTGATGACTGCTGCGATAACCCGCCGCAGCGATTTGTTGATCCAAGGTGCGATAGACCTGCTGCATGGTCGCTCCCGCTTTGAGCAGGCGCGGGATCATATCCCGAAACGCCTCAAGATCCGCGAGCATAGCGTCCACCACGGGATGACCGCCAAAGGCGAAGGCATAGCCGATGTCCGATGCATAGCCGTCGACGATCGGCGCGACATCGAGGATGACCGGCATGCCCTGGACCAACCGACGCTGCGACGGTAAAAACTCTTCGTCGCTCCAGTCCAGGGCTAGTTCGGTGCGATCGCCAAACCACACGAAGGGAGCATGAAAGTAATGGCGAATATCGTGGCGAATCATGTATGCACGCATCAGGTCCGCCGCCTGGATTTCCGTCATCCCGGCCTCGAGCTGGGACTCGACATGCGTGGCACAAGCATAAGCGAGGCGTTGTGAGCGAAGGTAGCCGGCGAGGTCCGCAGCGGTACATGGATGTTCCGAAGTCGTCATGCTGGGCTCCTAGTTTGAGGATCTTATCTGATTACTTAACCTCCCGGCGCGGCCAAGGCAAGCACTTGTAAGTCATTTAAAATAGAGCTAGCGTCTAAGCTAAAGAGGAATCCCACATGAGCCTAAACATCGCCACCCTGCTGCGGGAATCGACGCTTAGATTCCCCCTTAAAGCCGCCTTAATCCACGATGGCGAGGTCCTCACCTACGCCGAGCTATGGACCCAGGTGCAGCGGCTAGCCGGCTCCCTGCGCGCCATTGGGCTTTCTCCCGGGCAGCACGTAGCGCTGATGTTGCCCAACACGCCAGCCTTCCCGGTCGCCTACTATGCGGCTCAGCTCATCGGCTGTCCGGTGGTTCCGCTCAATACGATGCTCAAGGCTGATGAGATTACCTACCATCTCAACGATAGCGACAGCTACGTGTTGATCGCCGGTGCAACCATGCGCGCTGAGGCCCTTACCGCTTGGCGCCGCGCCCCAAACTGCCCGCTGTTCATCGCCTGCGGTGGCGATGAGATGGCCCCTGAGCTGGAGGCGGAGTCAGACGGCAAGAAGGCCTTTGCCTGGACTCCTTTGCTGCAGGACGGACCGCTATACAGCGATCTCTATCCAAGCACTCCCGAAGACACTGCGGTGATCATCTACACCTCAGGCACGACCGGCCGTCCCAAAGGCGCCGAGCTAAGCCACTTCAATCTATTTTACAACGCCGCCTATATCTTGCAGCTACCGCTAGCCTTTCCCAGCCATGACATCGTCGGGCTTCTGGCTTTGCCGTTGTTTCATAGCTTCGGCCAGACGGCTCTGCAAAATGCCGTGCTTCTGGCTGGCGGCACATTGGTCTTACAAACGCGGTTTGAAGCACACGCCACGGCCACACTGATCGAGCAGCATCGCGTCAACTATTTTGCCGGCGTGCCAACGATGTACTATGCACTGCTCCACACCCACCATATCACCCCGGCGATGCTATCCAGTCTGCGCTTCTGTCTATGTGGCGGCGCAGCCATGCCCGAAGAGGTGATCAAGCGCTTTGATGCGACCTTTGGCCTCGATATCATCGAGGCCTATGGACTGTCAGAAACCTCCCCCGTCGCGACGATGAACCCCATCAACGGCGGCAAACGCGTCGGTAGCATCGGCCGACCGATCTGGGGCGTCGAGGCCCGTCTCGTCGACGCCGCCGGCGACATCGTCGTCACGGCCAACACCCGGGGCGAGATCTGCATCAAAGGCCACAACGTGATGAAGGGCTATTACAACCGTCCCGAGGCCACCAGCGAGGTGCTGCAAGACGGATGGTTCCACACCGGTGATATCGCCGAGCGCGACGACGATGGCTTCTACCGCATCGTCGACCGCAAAAAGGACCTCATTATCCGCGGTGGCTTCAACATCTACCCGCGCGAAATCGAGGAGATTCTCTACGCCCACACCGCAGTGATGGAGGCCGCGGTCGTCGGCCTACCGCACCCAAGCCACGGCGAGGAGGTCCATGCTTTTATCGTGCTCAGACCAGACTGCCAGGCGACGAGTGCAGAGCTGGTCCATTATTGCCAAAGCCGCTTGGCGACCTATAAATACCCGCGCCACATCGCCATCTTGCCGCAGCTGCCAAAAGGCCCGACCGGCAAGATCCTAAAACGGGCGCTACGCGAGAGTCACAGCACGGTCCTTTGACGCGTTTCTAAGCTCCAAGTCCGGAGGTCGAACATGCCCATCGTTTCGTCGCGAGTCGTGGTTCTGATGGCCCAAGTGTCCTTGGCCATTTTTCTCGGTAGTGGCGCTGCCCATGCCGAGATAGCCCATAGCACGCTACTTTCTGGTTGGGAGGAATACCATCCGGGCGGTGAGACCTCTTGTGCGCGCGGCGATCCATTCTCCTTTTTTGTTTACCCTGGTGACCCGGAGCGGGTCGTCTTCGACTTTATGGGTGGCGGCTCCTGCGCCGATGGAGCTGGTTGCGATCTCGGCTCAACGCGCTTTCTCGATCGCGTCGAGCCAGCGCGCTTTGCTGTGTTGTTCGGCATACCCGGAGTCAACGACCTAAGGAATCTTGACAACCCCTATGTCGGCTGGACCCGGGTCTTTATCCCCTACTGCACCGGCGATCTGCATTGGGGTCACATCGACAAGACCTACCAAAGTCCCCGTGGCTACAAATACCAGATCCGCCACCGTGGCGCCGTCAATGTCCAAGCCGTGATGGATTGGAGCAAGAAAAACCTGAGCGCTGCTAAGCGCGTCTTCGTCAGTGGCTGCAGCGCAGGGGGCTATGCCTCGGTATTTTATACGCCGTTGGTCCAAGAATCCTTCCCAGGCGCCGAGCTCGACCAATTTGCCGACTCCAGCGTCGCTGTTCCAGCGCCTGGCAAGCCAGGCCTCAACATCTACGGCTGGAATATGGAAGCAGCTGCGCCCAGTTGGATTCCAGACTTGGACCCGAAGCAAGTCGACTTTAGCACCTTAAACATGAACGATTTTTACATCCGCGCCGCTCGCCACTACCCAAACATCCACTTTTCCCAGGCGACCAACCATGCCGACACGGTGCAAATGGACTTCTATCCGAGTCCAAACAAGGATGAGTGGCGCCCAGGTATGTTCGCCATGCTGGACTCAATCGGCAGCGCAGTGCCCAATTTCAGTAGCTTTGTTTCCGTCGGCACCGTCCACTGCAATACCTGGAACAACGACTTTTATCACGTCAGCAGCAATAGCGTGATGCTGCGCGATTGGCTGTCTGGTGCAGCAAGCAGACGTCGCTTTAGTGACGTGAGCTGCAAGGCGCAAGGTTGTGACCGTTAGCGACAAGCCGCAGCCCGACGACGCCAATCCATTTGCCGGCGGCCATTTAACGCTATCGCCGGCAAAGGTGCTGCATCTTGTAGGAGCTAGTGGCGACGTCGCGCCGTCGCCACTGTCTGCGGCCTTTCGTCAAGGCCACGGTCATGGTCTCACCTTGTTAGCCGCAGGCTGGCCAACGGCCTTGCTCAACGCGCCTGAAGCGTATTGGCGCGACTTTGCCAAACTGCACCTAACGCGCTTTGTCGCCCAAGGTAAGGCAAGCCTAGATCCCAGCGAGGCGGCACGCTGGCTCAGCATCGCTCCCCCACTCCCCGGCGGCGAGTACCTCGACCTAGCCACCGTCGACCTTCTTTGGCACAGTATCGCCGCCGCCATCCAGTCGTGGCAAAACCAGCATCAAAAGCCGCTGCAAGAGCTGCTCGCGGCGCACCACGCAGCATGGGACACCCTCGGGCGTGTGTGCCTCAGTGTGGCGGAGCATGCCGCAGATCCAGATAAACCGTTTGCTTTTGTGGCGACCTACACGCTGCGCCTGTCACTCGGTGCAAAACCGCAGCATGCGTTGCTTGGACGCGTCCTCAAAGACCTCGTCGCCAAAGGCCAAGACGCCGGCGTGGCAAAGATCGGCGCGGCCTTGCAAGCCGCTGCAGCGCATAGCTCGATGTTGCGGGACATGATCGCCGACAAACGCTTGTTCGCGCCACAAGCGCTGACCAGCAGCGAGGCCTACCGCCTCCTCTGCGACGCCGGCAAGCTCGAGGCCGCGGGCCTGACGCTGCGCGTGCCGGCTTGGTGGAACAACGGCAAGCCGCCTCGGCCACAAGTCGCGGTCGAAGTCGGCACAAACCCACCAGCCAAGGTCGGCATTGGCGCACTTCTCGACTTCCGCCTGAGCCTATCACTAGCCGGCCAGCCGGTGTCGCCGGAGGAATGGGAGCGCTTGCGGCAAGCAAGTGCAGGTTTAGTGTTGATCCGTGGCCAATGGGTCGAGGTCGACGGCAAACGCCTTGAGCAAGTCCTCGGTAGTTGGGAACGCATCGCCGCTTTAGTCGAACAGCAAGGACTCACCTTTGCCCAAGCCCTACGCCTCATCAACCGCATGCAAAGCGGAGGCACCGCCGCGGCAACGTCCCCTCAAGACGCCGGCAGCGCGGACCTAGACTGGGCCTCGGTGCAAGCAGGCGCATGGTTGAGTGCAAGCCTGGAAAAACTGCGCCACCCAAGCACTACAGCCTTGGCCGAACTCGGTCCATCGCACCTCAAAGCGACGCTCCGCCCGTACCAAAAGGCTGGTGTCCACTGGCTCTGGACCTTGCACCAGCTTGGCCTTGGCGGCTGCTTGGCTGATGACATGGGTCTAGGCAAAACCATCCAGGTCTTGGCGCTGATGGCGATGATCGCCAAGGAGCGCATCGAACATGCGGACTCTCCAACCGATCAGCCAGAACATACCCATGATACCAAGCATACCGATCCACGAAGACCTCACCTGATCATCGCCCCAGCCACCTTGATCGGCAATTGGCAAGCAGAAGCGCACCGCTTCACCCCGCAGCTCAGCGTCTTTGTCGCCCACCCTTCGGTGGCCAGTAGAGCCGATCTACAGAACGCAGTAGGCCTGATTGCCAAAGCCGATATCGTCATTGCCACCTACGGCGCCCTCTCGCGCTATGACTGGCTACAGACCACGTCTTGGGATTTAGTCGTCCTCGATGAAGCGCAAGCGATTAAGAATCCACAGACGCAGCAAACGCGAGCCGTCAAGAGTTTGACCAGCCGGCACCGACTAGCCTTGACCGGAACGCCGGTGGAAAACCAGCCCCAAGACCTCTGGTCGCTCTTTGACTTTATCAACCCCGGCTTACTCGGGACCTCCGCGGAATTTGCCGCGCACCTGGCGAACTCCGCGCAACGCGAACACCCTTATGCACGCGTCCGTAGTTTGATCCAACCTTATCTCCTGCGCCGCCTCAAATCGGACCGCAGCATCATCGCCGACCTGCCGAGTAAGACCGAGATCGCGGTGCGCTGCTCGTTGACGAAGATGCAAGCCGCGCTCTATGCGCGCCTCGTCGACGAACTTAAAGCGGAACTTCATACCAAGTCTCGCCCGGAGCAAAGCGCGGCCGCAGGGGCCATTCAGCGAAAAGGTGCCGTCCTGACAGCGCTGATGAAACTCAAACAGATCTGCAATCATCCGGCCATGATCAGCGGCGATGGCGACTTTGCCGCCGCCAGCAGTGGCAAATTCCAACGCCTCCTGGACCTTGCCGGCGAGATCGCGGACCGCCAGGAAAAAGTTCTCGTCTTTACGCAATTTCGCCAAATGACCGAAGTCCTTGCGCAACAACTCACCAGGCTGTTTGGCCGACCCGGCTGTGTGCTCCACGGCGACACACCCATTGCCGAAAGACGGCGCTTGGTCGAGGACTTTCAACGCGAAGACGGCCCGTCCTTCTTTGTCTTGTCCGTGAAGGCAGGCGGCACCGGGCTCACCTTAACCCAGGCCTCGCATGTGATTCACTTTGATCGATGGTGGAATCCGGCGGTCGAGGATCAAGCGACCGACCGCGCCTACCGGATCGGTCAAACGCGGCCGGTCATGGTGCATAAGTTTAGCTGTGCTGGAACCATCGAAGCGCGGATTGCGGATCTGTTGGCCAGTAAGCGCGGTGTTGCAGACGAGCTGCTTAGCGGTGGTGCCGAGCTCAACTTAACCGAGCTAAACGATGAGGACCTGATGCGGCTTGTCGCTCTAGACCTTAAGCAGGCGCTGTTGGCGGATTAGGCCACGTGCAGTGCTATCGGTGCATCAAGACGGCGGTTCGGCAACGCAAGAACTCGCTGCTCGTTAAGAGCTTAGGTGCAAGCCATCGTTACGGCCTAGGTTGATTAAATTGACGACTCTATCGTCAATTTATCATATAATATGACGATAGAGTCGTCATTTTTCCAGTATTGGTAAATCATATGTATCTGAAACGCTTGATTAATATCGACTTCCAAAGCCTCGATCGCTCCCTATTCATCATGGGGCCAAGACAAACCGGCAAGTCCAGCTTTCTACGCCATCAGGGGCCGAACCAGGCCGTTTCGTTCAACCTTCTTGATACGAAACTCAGACAACAGCTTGAAAAGGCCCCGTGGATCTTACGCGAGCAAGTATTGGCGCTTCAACCGCTTCCGCAATTTGTGGTGATTGACGAAATTCAGCTTATTCCTGAACTCCTCAACGAAGTTCACTTACTGATAGAAGAAACGGGCATTCGCTTCGTCCTGACGGGGTCAAGTGCCCGAAAGCTCAGGCGTACTGGCACCAACCTGTTGGGTGGACGAGCCGATGAATATCATTTTCACCCCTTCTCAGCTATGGAGGTCGGCATCGCAGCATTTGATTTACTGAAAGCCCTCCGCTACGGCTTGCTACCCTCGGTCTATGTTGCAAAATCGCCCAAGCGCGTCCTTCAGGCCTATGCAAGTCAGTACCTGGAGCAGGAAATACGATTAGAGGGATTGGTGCGTAGTCTCCCCGCATTCTCTCGCTTTTTAGAAGTAGCCGCCCTTCGCAGTGGCACCCAACTAAACTATGAGTCTATTGCCAAAGACAGCGGCGTACCAAGGACCACCGTCCACGAATACTTTACCATCCTTTACGACACATTCTTGGCCTTCGCCCTTGAACCATGGACGCGTTCCACGAAACGGAAGCCTGTGAAATCGAATAAAATGTATTTCTTCGATGTTGGAGTCGCCCGCTATCTCGCTGGTCTACCACTCGTAGAATTTAAATCGAAAGATATTGGCGATGCCATGGAGCACTGGATCATGCATGAGATCAAGACCTGGATAGACGCCAACGCTCTAGACATAGACTTACATTACTGGCGAACCACTACCGGAGTCGAAGTCGATTTTGTCGTGGGCAACAGCGTGGCCATTGAAGTGAAGGCGAAGAGCGACATTCATAATGACGACTGCAAGGGACTATTGGCCATTTCGGAAGAAGGCATTGACCATCTATATGTGGTTTGCCTGGAAGAGAAAGTTCGCAAGCATGGTCAGGTCTCAATCTTACCGTGGCAGGATTTTCTAAAAAGGCTATGGACTGGCCAGATCATTGAAGTCCCAGCCTAAGCCTAGCAGCGCCTGCCGCCATTGTGCGCGCCAAGATCGGGATAAATCAGCCCGCCATTGGTATAGCCACCACCACCACCACCGTACGACCCGCCATTGTGGGCGCCAAGATCCGGATAAATCAGCCCGCCATTGGTGTAGCCGCCACCGCCACCGCCGCAACCGCCATTGCGGGCACCAAGATCCGGATACAGCAGCCCGCCGTTGGTGTATACGCGCCCACCGTTCCGCCCGTGATCGTTTGGTCCGTTATGGGCACCCAGATCGACATAAACCAGACGGCCAGGAACGTTGGGATCGTAGTAATAGTAACCGGTCGCCGGGCAGGCAGAATCACAGGTCGGATGCATCCAGGACTCGCCGCACTTGCCCCAAGCCGCTTGCTGCTCACAAGACGCACCGCCGATGCTGTTTCCCCGGTATCCGCACGCAGCATCACAGGTCGGATGCATCCAGGACTCGCCGCACTTGCCCCAAGCCGCTTGCTGCTCACAAGACGCACCGCCGATGCTGTGCCCCTGGGAGCCGCAGGCTGCATCACAAGTTGGGTGCATCCAGGACTCGCCACACTTGCCCCAAGCCGCTTGCTGCTCACAGGTGGAGCCGCCGATGCTATTCGCCCCCTGGAGTTTGCTGACCTGCGCCTCGCTCCGATGAGCGGCGTCAAACCCACCGCAGCCGTATAGCATGAGAGCGATCGTTGATAGGTGCAAGATGAGCATCGACCTAAATTGCATACGAATAGCCTCCCCGCTGATATCGTTCGCGGCTATTTAGCCTGCCTCCGGGCGGAAGTCATTCGATTAAACCGTATCTGACACGAAAGCGCCTTGTAATTCCTCAACGGCCTCTGCTCTAAATGTATGCGTGTGTTCGTACGGCCCATCAGTGCGCCTTGTGCGCTTGGCCGATTATAGGTAATATTTATCCATATCGGCCAAGATTTTTCAACAACATCTGGCCGATTATGATGATATTTACAGCATATCGGCCAGATAATATGGTAACCATCTATTAATACTAAGTCTTTTAAATTCATCGGACGCGATGCCGAACTCGCCGCCTTGAACGACCTAACACACGCGACCACCGCTTCGCTCGTCATCGTCTACGGCCGTCGCCGGGTCGGCAAGACCACCATCATCGAGCGCGCCTACGGCGACCGCAACCTCCTTAAGCTCGAAGGTGTCGAGGGAGGGTCGAAATCCAAGCAATTGGAAACAGCCTTACTGATGCTGTCCACGAAGCTGCGAGACCCAAGCATTGCAAAATTGAGGTTTAGTAGGTGGCTGGAATTTTTCGAATTCCTGTCTCGGCGTGTCGACGACGGCAAACACACGCTCTACCTTGAAGAACTCCAGTGGCTGGCCTCCTACGATGACGAGTTAATCAGCGACTTCAAGATCGCCTGGGATAACTACCTCAAGAAGAACCCACAACTGATCGTCGTGCTATGCGGCTCATCGCCATCGTTCATGGTGACGCATGTGATCAAGTCAAAGGCACTCTATGGTCGCTCCCAGCACCAGCTTCACGTCATGCCCTTTTCTCTTGCTGAAGCGGCAGAGTATTTTGGCGATGGATATGCGCCGTCTGCGGTGATGGACAGCCACCTCACAGTTGGCGGTATCCCCG
>Ga0315278_10002917_pt1 | contig 15278 bp, 16 predicted proteins | sample YL17G06_0_MG_FD_203880 | JGI IMG/M metagenome (GOLD analysis project Ga0315278, IMG submission 203880) | Sediment microbial communities from Yellowstone Lake, YNP, Wyoming, USA - YL17G06_0 | ecosystem: Environmental > Aquatic > Freshwater > Lake > Sediment | place: USA: Wyoming | collected... | reverse complement strand
GCAAAAGGCGACAAGGATGTATAGTTACGGGAACTTCGGAAGATAGGTTTTACCGCGGAGAACGCAGAGACCGCAGAGAAAGAATAGAAAGCAATGGCGAACGAGCTTGATAAAATTCTGATTAAACAAGGCCAGCAGGATTTTGCGGTACGGTTTGGAGTAAACCGGTCGGCCGTTATAGTGACTACGCATCTTGATAGCGAGAAAAACAAACAATTAGATGCCATCCTTGAAGAAGTAGCCAATCGTGGCGATGAAGCGGTAGCCGAATACACGGAGAAATTTGACGGTGTTAAACTTACCCCTGAACAGTTCAAAATATCAGAAGCAGAACTAAAAGAAGCCCACAAAGCAATCGACAAAAAACTTTTGAAATCGATTCGGCAGGCGATTAAGAATGTAAAAGAGTATCAGTCAAAAATATTCGTCGGCAAAGACAAGAGTTTTAAATCGACGGGTATAAAATACACGCCGATAAGACGGGTGGGGATATGTGTGCCGGGGGCATCGGCACCGCTACCTTCGACGGTCATTATGACGGCCGTTCCCGCACAAGTAGCGGGTGTGAAAGAGATTGTTGTGATATCACCACCAAGATACAACGGCAGTATTCACCCGGCAATATTGGCAACCTGCAAAGAATTAAAAATTAAAGAAGTTTACAGGATAGGTGGGGCACAGGCCGTAATGGCGTTGGCGAAGGGAACGAAGACAATACGAAACGTTGATAAGATTGTTGGGCCGGGGAATGCCTGGGTTCAAATGGCAAAAAAACAGGTTCTCGGTATTGTCGGCATTGACTCTATTGCAGGGCCAAGCGAGGTACTGATAATCGCAAATAATAAAGCCAATCCTGCGTGGGTGGCGGCTGATATGCTGAGCCAGGCGGAACACAATCCGGGGTCAGCGGTCTTATTCACGGATTCAGAAAAACTCGCTATTGATGCATTGGCTGAACTCAAGCGGCAAGTTGTGGAACTGGACAGGTCAAAGGAAACAATTGATTGTCTGCTGAAATTCAGCGCTATTGTGGTCTTAAAAAATATGGCGGACATAATATTTCACGCGAATCTTTTCGCAGCAGAACATTTGCAGATTCAGTGCGGTGATAATAGCAGAGCGATAGCCGACAAGATTAAAAACGCAGGTGCGATATTTATAGGTGATTATTCACCTGTGGCTGTGGGTGATTACTGGGCGGGGCCGAGCCATACTTTACCAACGGGGACAAGCGCGAGATTTTTCAGCGCGTTGAGCGCAAATGATTTCATAAAATCGACGAACATCATCGAATACGACAGGAAGAAACTGGCAGCCAGCGCGGAGGACATAATCCGATTAGCGGAGGCAGAGGGATTAGACGCGCACGCGAGAAGCGTTCGGATTCGGCAGCAAAAATAAGGCGACAACAGCAGGTTAGATTCCCCAATCGAGCTTCTTTTTGTATCGCAGATAAAACCTTCCCAGCAGATGCGCTGCAACCATCGCCAAATACACAAAGGCAATCTTATGCCACATAAAAGCTGTGCCCAAAAGATAATACCCAAGCAATGCTTGCGGCTGAGACAAATACAATCTGATGGGGACGATAAGCCAAGCAAGCACAGAAAAGGTTAAAACAAGCCCGCAATACGGTAGAAACGTTCTGTATATCGAGGAAATGACAACGACCGGATTAAGCACGTTGACCGAATCGAACAACGCCGCTGTTAGTAAAACCATTGGAAGAAAGAAAATACAGACGGCCGACAGCAGCCAGAAAAACAAATCTGTTCTTTCGGTCACGATATAATACGTGACTGCCGGGAAAAAGCAAACAGCCGCGACGCCAATCACAAGAAAAATCTGTGACCAGAATTCGCTTTTGTCGGGAGCATCATAAATGGTAACATCCGGCGCACGCAGGCCGCCTCTTGAGCTGTCGAAAACACAATGGCCGATGTAATAAAAGAAATAACCGGTAAACAGTAAATAAACAATAAGGGACATGAATCCGAGGAGGAGTTCGAAGAAGCGGAGAACAACAAGCCCAATCAATAGCGGCGTCACTATAAAAATTACAAGATGGATTACCCCTGAAACGCTCATTGGATACAAAAATATATCGATAAACCACGGCAAGGTTCTTCTCGGCAGCGGGTCGGGTTTAAAAACTTCCCGCTCCAACTTCTCTACCGCCAACCGCATCTTTTCGGCGGATTCCTGAGACCTCTGGTTCGGCGAATTTCCCTCCATTGCCGACCTTTCTTTCAAACGAGCCGGGGTTTACAGTTTTGTTTTTATAATCTCAGCGGCTTTCGCGATTGCGTCGTCGAGTTTGTCTGGTTTTTTGCCGCCCGCCTGCGCTATATTTGGTCTGCCGCCGCCGCCGCCGTCGATGATGGGCGAGATTTGTTTGAGAAGGTCGGCTGCGCCGATTTTACTTACGAGGTCGTCGGTTACGGCAGCGAACAGTGTCGCCTTGTCGCCTTCGGCGAAGCCGAGGACGATGACCGAGGACGGGGCTTTCTTCTTTAGCATATCAATCGCGGCGCGTGCCTGCTCGGCGGTCGTGGGCGAAAGTTTGCCTGTGATTATCGAGGCGTCGCCGACTTTCTCGCATTTTTCGAGAAGCTGTTTCGCCTCGGCGAGCGAATCGGAGGCGGCCTGACGCGAGGGGGATTTAAGCTCTTTGGCGAGCCGCTTATTTTCGGTGAGCAGGTTAGTGACTTTTTCGACGATGCTCGCCGCGGGGATTTTGAGCGCAGCGGCAAGCTCGTCGACGATGTCGCTTCTTTGTTCGAGGTATTTGGCGAGGCCTCGGCCCGTGTAGGCGGTGATTCTGCGAACGCCGGCGGAGATGCTTTCTTCCCTGATGATTTTGAATCCGCCTATAACGCCTGTTCGGTCAACGTGTGTGCCGCCGCAAAATTCCTTGCTGAATGCCTCAAGGAGACCATCCTGATGCGGGGCACCGACGGCAACAACGCGGACATCGTCGCCGTATTTTTCGCCGAATAACGCCATTGCGCCGAGCTTGTCGGCCTGGTTTCGAGGCAGGACGGCGCAGGTAACGGGCAAATCGGCGGCGATTTTGTCCCTGACGAGCGATTCGACCTGTTTTGTCTGGTCGGCACCAAGCGATTTTGGATATGTGAAGTCGAAACGCAGGTAATCGGGACAAACCAAGCTGCCCTGCTGAGCGACCGAGCTGCCGAGAGTTTGCCGCAAGGCCCATTGCAAAAGGTGCGTGGCGGTGTGGTTTTTCTTTGTGGCGTCCCTGTCGGGGCTGACTATGGCGGTAACTTTATCGCCAACGGCGATAGTTCCTTCGAGTAATTTGCCCCTGTGGATTACGCAATCGGCGACTTTCGTTGTCGCATCGACGACGAATTTGCCTTTGTCGGATTCGATAACGCCGACGTCGCCGACCTGTCCTCCCATTTCGGCGTAGAAGCAGGTTTTGTCGAGAACAACAGCGGCTTCTGCGCCGGCTTTGATTTGGCCTGTTGTGTTGAATGCGCCCTGGTCAATGAAGCCGAGCACTGTTGCCGAACAGCGGTCGGCGGTATATTTGAAGTGGTCTTGTGTTACGGGCAATTCGGTATTGGCTACCGTAACGAGAGTTTGTGTGCCTTTTTGCGCCGCCCTTGCGCGGCTGCGCTGTTTCTCCATCAGCTTATCGAAGCCGGCGGTATCGACCTTGAGGCCTCGCTCCTGCGCCATAAGCTGGGTCAAATCGACGGGGAAGCCGTAGGTGTCGTAAAGCTGGAATACATCGTCGCCGGAGATGGTTTTGTTTTTGGATTTTAGCGATTCATCGGCGGCGTCGGTGAAAATCTCAAGTCCTCTGTCGAGCGTTCTGCCGAAGCTTGCTTCTTCGGATTCGATTACAGTGGAGACGTAATCAGCGCGAGATTTTATTTCCGGGAACGCCTCGCCGAGGCAATCATCGACGGCGGGGACAAGTTTGAAGAGGAACGGGTCGTGAAGGCCAAGCTCTCTGCCGAACCTGAAGGCACGGCGGAGAATTCTGCGGATGACGTAGCCCCGGCCATCGTTGGATGGCGTTGCGCCGTCGGTTATGGCGAGGGTGAGCGCGCGGATATGGTCGGCGATAACGCGGAAGGCGTTATCGGTTTTGTTGTTCAGTTGCGAGGTGAATTTTTTGTGGGTCTCTGCGGCAAGCCGGTCGATTACGGGCATAAAAAGGTCGGTGTCGTAATTGCTGCGTTTATTTTGCAGCACGGCGGCGATTCTTTCGAGGCCTGCGCCGGTATCGACGTATTTGGCGTTAAGGGGCGTCAGCTTGCCGTCTTCGGCTCGATTGAATTGTATAAAGACGAGGTTCCACAATTCGATGAATCTTGCGCAGCCGGCGTTTACGGCGCATTTGTGTCCGGGGACGTTCTTTTTGTCGCATCGGTCGGGGCCAAGGTCGATGTGGATTTCACTGCAGGGGCCGCAGGGGCCGGTTTCGCCCATTTCCCAGAAGTTGTCTTTTCTGCTGAATTTTAGGACGCGGTCGGCCGGCAGTCGCGTAACCTTTGTCCAGAGGTTTGCGGCCTCGCTGTCTTCGGGGAGATTATCGTGGGCATCGCCGGCAAATACGGTCGCATATAATTTAGAGGGGTCGATACCCCAGACATCGGTGAACAACTGCCAGGCCCATTCGATTGTCTCGGCCTTGAAATAATCGTCGAATGACCAGTTGCCTAACATTTCAAAGAAGGTGTGATGGTAGTTGTCGTGGCCGACTTCTTCGAGGTCGTTGTGCTTGCCGCTAACGCGCAGGCATTTCTGGCTGTTGACTGCCCGGCGACAGGCAGGTGCGCTGAGGCCGAGGAATATATCCTTAAACTGGTTCATCCCCGCGTTGGCGAACAGCAGCGTCTGGTCGCCGATGGGGACGATGGGCGAACTGGGGACAAACTTGTGGTCTTTGCCTTTGAAAAAGTCGATGAAGCCGGCTCTTATTTGTTTTGCGTTCAAGGTCATATCTGCTCTGCGAAATTAGGTTGTCGTATCGTCTTTTTTGATAACGATGCCCTTGTCCATACTATTCGCTATTTTTTCGAAGGCCTTGACGAACCTGTAAACCATAATAATAACGAACAAAACGACGGCGATATTAAAAAAGAAATAGCCATAACCCAAAACCTTGGCCTTCCAGGACGGCTTTGGGGCAGGTTTGTCGGGCTGCACCGTTGTGTTCTGGTAGGCCTGATTCTGATAAGCCGGATTCTGGTAAACCGGCGCTGATTGCGTCGGCGTTGCTGCTGCTGCAAGTAAATTCATAGAGCTATCCTTTCTGAAATAGTTCTTAACCACAGATTACACTGATTGTAATTTTTTTTGAAATCCGCAACTTAGTATTTATTTGTCCGCCCCGGCGGATTTGTCCTCGATTAGTCCTTTAGCAACGAGGATTTTGTGTTTTATCTGTTCGCAGAGGTCATTGTTGTCGATAAGGAATTGTCTCGCTTTTTCCCTTCCCTGGCCCAGACGGATTTCGCCGAAACCAAGATGAGTGCCGGATTTTTCGATTACGTTGCACGCGACGCCGAGGTCGAGCAGGTCGCCTTCATAGCTGATGCCGTGGTCGAACATAATGTCGAATTCGGCTTCGCGGAAAGGCGGGGCGATTTTGTTTTTCACAACCCTGGCGCGAACCCTGTTGCCGACTGCGCCGGTATCTTCCTTGAGGGTCGTTATGCGTCGCAGGTCGACGCGAATCGAGCAGTAGAACTTGAGGGCGTTTCCGCCTGTGGTGGTTTCGGGGTTGCCGAACATCACGCCGATTTTCATACGGATTTGATTTATGAATATCAGCGAGGTTTTGCTTTTGGCTATTATGGCGGTGAGTTTCCTCATCGCCTGGCTCATCAGTCGTGCCTGAAGGCCCATGTGGCTGGCGCCCATTTCGCCTTCGATTTCGGCTTTCGGGGTCAGGGCGGCGACTGAGTCAACGACTACAACATCAACGGAGTTGGAGGCAATCAGCATTTCCACGATGTCGAGGGCCTGTTCGCCGGTATCGGGCTGGCTGACGAGAAGCGAGCTGACGTCAACGCCGAGACGCTTTGCCCAGGTGATGTCGAGGGCGTGCTCCGCATCGATGAAAGCTGCGACACCGCCGGCTTTCTGGGCGTTGGCGATGATGTGCAGGGCCAGGGTGGTTTTGCCCGATGACTCGGGGCCGAAAAGCTCGGTGATTCTGCCGCGAGGGACGCCCGTACCGCCAATCGCAATATCGAGCGACAATGCCCCGGTGGATATGCCTTCGATTTTGGCGTATTTGTGCTCGTCCATCTGCATAATCGAACCCCGGCCATATTGCTTTTCGATTTGAGCGATGACTCGCTGCAATGCTGATTCTGCGCCTGATTTATCCCCAAGGGACTGCTGTGGTCTCAATGGTTCAACTGCGCCTTTGGTTTGCTGGGTGGTCTTTGTCTTTGTCATTTTTCTCGGCTCCTCCTAATTTTAAAGTTCAAAGCGTAAAATGCAAAACCATAACTAAAAACCTAAATCTCACGTTTTCCCTTCAGCGTAAGCAAACTCGCCCCGAGCATTTTTGCTATCTGTTCGGTTTCGTCGATTAAAAACATCATCTCGGGCCCATCTACTTTCCTGGCATCTTTTAACAACCCAAGCCAATATATGGTCTCGTTTGCCGACTTGAGCGAATAACTAAAAAAGTTAGCAAAATCTCTTTTCGAGCTTGACCCCTTGGCCTCAACAATGTTTGCGCCTATAGAGGTAGCCGACCTTAACAACTGATTCGCAATAACCTGAGTCGCTTTGTCATTTGGCAAAGTATCGATAAAACCTATTACTCTTATAGAGTGGGCATACGCCCTGTCCTTCAAGCCGGCTTTCGGTTTTACGCTTTGGTTTTGCATTTTGCGTTTTCAACTCTGCGCTAACTTAAACTCGTCTAATAGAGTATAGTTTGGGCCGGCCGGTGTCAACTGGCTTTGATAGACGCAAATCGCATCGGCGGCGATTGAGCCGAGTTTGAGATGCGAAAATTGCGCGATTGCCTCGCCCATCTTAATGCCCGCCATTGGGTGATTGACCCGGCAAAGAGTCAGGTGCGCAGAAAATTCCCTTTGTTCCTTTGGGTAGCCGAGTGGGGTGAGGAGGTCGTCGAGGTCTTTTTGCAATGCGAGTAATTCCTGTGGCACGGCCATCTTGGCCGTGTTTTCACGGGCTGGAAGCCCGTGCCACGAACTAACGCCCACCCATACGATTTTTGCGCTTCTGCCTCCAAATGAGCCGACGGATTCGATTTCGAGGTTGAATTTCTGATGTACTTGGGCAACGGTTTTTGCGATTTCCTTTACCTCTTCTAATTGCTCACCGCTTATTTCGCCCAAGAATTTCAGCGTCAGGTGGATATTATTCGGCTCGACCCATTTGAGGTCGCCCTTTTTGACGTCAACCTTCGAGGCGATTTGTTTTTGCAAATCCGCGATTGCCTTTCGGATTTTGTCGTCGATATCTATTGCGATAAAGCAACGCATATTGTATTCCGGTTAAAACTTTACGAGTTTGCGAAGGGTATTGAGCCGGCTGTCGATGTTACGCCTGGTTGTTTTCGTCAGGCCTTTGAGTGAGAAATCGGAGATTGTGAAAGACGCGACGACTGTACCATAAGCGACGGCCTTTTTGAGCGTCGCGAAATCGGTCTTGTTCTGCCCTGCCAGGTAACCCATAAAGCCGCCCGCGAAGCTGTCGCCCGCGCCGGTGGGGTCTTTGACAATAGTGGCGGGATAGGCAGGCAGAATAAATAATTGTTCGATATTCGTAGCACGGCCATCTTGGCCGTGCTTGCACGGGCTGGAAGCCCGTGCTACGTTACCGCCCGCCTGTCTTATGATTGAGCCGGATTCGCCTTTCTTGATGACTACGACAGAGGGTCCGAGTTTCTCTATTTTGGCAGCAGCGGTTATGAGATTGTGGTCGCCTGATAACATCCGTGCTTCAGTTTCGTTGAGGATGAGGCAGTCGATTTTTTTCAGGAGTTGTTTCAAATCAGCAAGGTTGTTATTTATCCAGAGATTCATCGTGTCGGCTGCGACAAATTTGGGGCGATTAAGCTGGTCGAGAAGCTGGATTTGCAGAATCGGCGCGGTATTTGCCAGGAAGACGAATTTGCTGTCTTTGTATTCATCGGGCATTTTGGGCGGTTCTTCCGCCAACACATTTAACTCGACGAAATCTGTTACGGCCTCGTTCATCGCATCCACGTATGAGCCGGCCCAGCGGAATGTCTTGCTTGTGTGCCGCAGTTCAAGGCCGTTGAGGTCAACAGGTCTGCCTTTGAAGATTTTCTTCAAATCGAACGGGCAATCGGCGCCGATAGCGCCTAAGAACCGCACGGGTGAAAAGAAGCTCGCCGCCATACTGAAATATACAGCCGAGCCGCCCAGACAATCTTTACTCACCCCAAACGGCGTCTTTACGGTATCAATCCCAATCGAACCGGTTACCAATAGCGACATATTAATTTACTCCTCGCTTATCGCTCGCTTCTGCATCAGCTTTGATAGCATATTTAATTTCTTCTCGAATGTACATTACAACAACTGGTATTAGAAATACAAGAAAAGCAATGAACCCATAAGCGTTGATTTTTTCCAATCTGGCAGCGGAGAAGGGATTTGTATTAGCAAATACAACGTTTATTACTGCAAGGGCTAATGCCAATATTGAAAAGATAATAAGGCAGGCGTTAGCAATCTTTGAACCGTTAATGTTCTTATAAGCTTTTGGAAAAGGGTGAATGAATCTCCGGCATAAAAGAGGGACAAAATAAAACAGCCACGCAATGAAATACCATTTCAAGAAGAAAATGATTGCCCAAACAGCCGTCATTCCAAAGGTCAACAAATAGAAAAACGCGAGTTTTGCCTTAAAAGTCAATTTTATTTCCCTCCGAACTTGGCAAGTGTCGTATCGATTCTTGCCAAGGTTTTTTCTTTGCCCAATAACTGGACGGAGTCGAAGATTGGGGGGCTTATGGTTGAGCCGGTGATGGCAACGCGGAGGGGCTGGGCGACTTTGCCTAAGCCGACATTATTTTGATTGGCAAGCGAACGCAGCATATCCTCGATACCCTGCTCGGTGAGTTCCGGCATCGCTGCCAATTTGTCGCGGACGAGTTTGAGCATCGCAAGGCCATTATCTTTCAACAAAACCTTTTGCACGGCCTTTTCATCGAATTCAATCCGGTCATCAGCAACAAAAAGGAATTTGCACTTGTGCTCGATATCAGCAAGCGTTCTTGCGCCTTCGCAGATTTTAATAAGCCGAAGAAGGGTTTCGTCGTCGGCTTTGGCGACGGGCCCGCCTCGACTCGCGTCGGGCGAGGCGGGCGAATCGACAACTTTCAAATACGCCTTGAAATGGGCAAGCAATTTTTCTTTGGGGAGCATTTTCAAATGTTCGGTATTGTAGGCGACGAGTTTGCCCCGGTCGAACAAGCTGTTTGATTTAGTCAGGCGGGTAATGTCGAAGCAGTCGATTAGCTCTTGCAAAGGCATAATCTCGCGTGTATCGCCTGTGCTCCAGCCCAACAGGGCGATGAAGTTTACCATCGCTTCGGGGATGTAGCCGCTTTTGAAGAAATCGACGACGTTTATTTCCGGCAAACTGATGCCGAGGTATTTTGCCATTGCCTCGATTGCGGGGACATCGGGAACGCTTTCGCCTGCTAAAAAGGATTTTAGCACATCTGCGCCGATTCCGCCGACGTCAGCGAGCTTCCCAAGGTAGATTTCCGGTCGGGCCTTGATTGCCTTGCGGAGGGTTTGCGGGCGTTCGCGTTTCGATAGTTTGCCGCCCGATTCGCTTATAGTTACGGACATATGGGCATATTGGGGCGGATTGCCGAAACCGAGCGCCTGCCACAATGCCTGCTGGCCCGGCGTGTTCATTAAATGCTCCTGACCCCTTATTACGTGAGTGACACCCATAAGGCGGTCGTCGATTACGCAGGCGAAGTTGTAGGTGGGAAAGCCATCGCTTTTAATGATGATGAAGTCGCCGAGTTCGGCTGTATTGAAACTGACCTCGCCGCGAACAATGTCATTGATGACGATGATTCCTTCGGGCATCGCGAAACGGATTGTAACAGGTTTACCTTCGGCTTTCGCCTTCTCGACATCCTTTTCGGTCGGCAGCACGGCGGGCCTTTGATAAATGAACCCCTTTTTCTGCGCCTCGGCCTGTCCGCGGAGCTGTCCAAGCTCTTCAGCCGACTCAAAGCAATAATACGCCCTGCCCTGCTCAAGCAGTTGCCCGATGTATTTATCGTAGGTCTCTCTTCGCTGTGACTGAAAATATGGCGCGTTTGGGCCGCCAACTTCAGGCCCTTCGTCCCAGGTTATACCCAACCATTTCAGGTCGCTGATAACCTGTTGTGTTGCGGTCGGGGTATTGCGTTTGAGGTCGGTATCCTCGATGCGCAGGATGAATTTGCCGCCTGTCTTGCGGGCCAAAAGCCAGTTAAACAGGGCTGTTCTTGCTCCGCCTATATGCAGATAACCCGTCGGCGACGGGGCGAAACGTGTTACGACCATTATCCGGAACTCCAAAAAGGTATTTAAGGCCCGTCAGGATAAGCGTAAACGCCGCAGAAGTCAATTTTCAAAACCGCCGTTAACAGCAATACGAGAAGATAAGATTGAATTTACCGGCAGTTGGCCTTATTATAATGGCAGTGATATGGTAGATATTCGAGAACATATTGCGTATTGGCAAAACGGAGCAAAAGAGGACTGGGAGGTTGCCAACCAGCTTGTTGATACAGGCAAGACCCGGCATGGGATGTTTTTCGCACATCTTGCTCTTGAGAAGCTTCTTAAAGCACATATCTGCAAAAAAAACGGACAAACTTGCGCCAAAAATTCATAACCTTGTCCGATTGGCGGAAATAGCAGAACTCCTGTTCGGGCCGGAAGATGTGGATACTCTTGCCGAAATGAACGAATTCAACCTTGAAGGCAGGTATCCAATCACGTTTGTCTCGGCCCCAACGAAAACCGAATCTCAGGCGTATATGAAAAAAGCAAAGGGCATATTCGAATGGCTGACCCAAAAGTTATAGCCACTGTAAAAAAATACCTCAAGAACCTGACCCAGAACGGCCTATCGGTCGCATTCGCGGTATTATTCGGTTCGCAGGTAACGGGCCGGGCAAACGACCTTAGCGACATCGATTTAATCATTGTTTCACCTCAGTTTGACGGCAAGATAAGCAGAGATATCATCAATAAGCTATGGCACATAGCAGCGCGGACCGACAGCCGAATCGAACCCATCCCCTGCGGCCAAGACCAGTGGAAAAACAACAATTCCGATGCCATCCTCGAAATCGCACGAACCAAAGGAGTTACAATCGCAGGATAAATCTTTCCGCTGTTCCTATGGTAAAACCACGGGTATAGCGTTAAAGCTTGCTTGACGGCGACGGGCGGGGGGACTAAAATGACGATTATTGGCAATAATTTTGAATCAGGATTGGTTTATCGGATTGACTGATGGCGAGAATTAAACTGCCGGACGGCTCAATTATAGAAGCCGATGACGGCGCAACGGCAAAGCAAATAGCGGAGAAAATCGGCCCGGGACTCGCGAAGGCGGCCATAGCGGCAAAAATCGACGGCAACCTCGTTGACCTGTCCACTCCGATAAACGGGGACGCGGGCATCCAAATCATCACAGCCAAAGACGCCGAAGGGCTGGAAATAATGCGCCACAGTTGTGCGCATATTATGGCTGAGGCGATTTGCCTGCTCTGGCCCAAAACAAAACTTGTTTACGGCCCGACCGTGGAGGACGGGTTTTATTACGATATTGACCTCGATGAGCCGATTCGCCCGGGCGACTTCGAGCGCATCGAGGAAAAAATGGGCGAAATCGCCAAGGCCGACAAGCCCTTCGTCAGGAAGGAGATGTCTCGCGCCGAGGCGATTGCCAAACTGGCGAACGAAAAATACAAAACCGACAACGTCAACCGCGCCACCGGCGACATAATGAGTTTTTACTCCTCCGGCGATGGCTTTGAAGACCTTTGTCGCGGGCCGCACATCCCAAGCGCGGGCAAGGCGGGCGCATTTAAGGTTATGTCGGTTGCGGGAGCATACTGGCACGGCGACCCGACGCAAAAAATGCTGCAAAGGGTTTACGGCACCAGTTGGCGAAACCGTAAAGAGCTTGACGAATACCTTACCCGTCTCGAAGAGGCGAAAAAACGCGACCATCGCGTCATCGGCAAGCAACTCGATTTGTTCAGTTTCAACGACGCGGGGCCGGGTTTTGCGTTTATGCACCCCAATGGAATGATTATCTGGAATTCGATAATCGATTTCTGGCGGGGCGTTCACAAGCGATTTGGCTATGAGGAAATCAAGACGCCCATCATTCTCAATAAAGAACTATGGCACAGGAGCGGCCACTGGGACCATTACAAAGAGAAGATGTATTTCACCCGTTTTGACGACGCCGATTACGCGATAAAGCCGATGAACTGCCCGGGCGGCTGCTTAGTTTATCAAACCCGCAAACATTCCTACCGTGAATTCCCGTTGCGGGTCGCCGAGCTGGGGCTTGTCCATCGCCACGAGGCGAGCGGCGTAATACACGGGCTTTTCAGGGTACGGCAGTTTACTCAGGATGATGCCCATATCTTCTGTACGCCAGACCAGATTGAGGCGGAAATAGCGGGCGTTATTGAGCTGACCTTCGAGATATACCGGGCGTTCGGTTTCTCGGATTTCCACATCGAGCTATCCACCAAGCCCGAAAACCACATCGGCTCCGATGAAATATGGGACATCGCCACCAACGCCCTGATTAATGCCCTTAAGCACAAGAATATCGATTACAAGGTCAACGAGGGCGACGGCGCATTTTATGGCCCCAAGATTGATTTTCATATTGAGGATTCGCTCAAACGCTCCTGGCAATTAGGCACTATCCAGCTTGATTTCTCGATGCCTCAGCGATTTGAGCTTGTCTATACCGACAAGGACAATACCGAAAAGGCGCCGGTTATGATTCACCGCGCGGTGCTGGGCTCGTTCGAGCGGTTTATCGGGATTCTCATTGAGCATTACGCGGGTGATATGCCTTTGTGGCTCGCTCCCCAGCAGGCGGTAATCCTTCCCATAAGCGAAAAGAGCAACGATTATGCCAAAGCGGTTGAAGCCCGGCTAAAGGCACAAGGATTGCGTGTTTCCTGCGATTTGACGAATGAGAAAATAGGGGCAAAAATCGCCAGAACGCACGGCGACAAGCCGGCATATATGCTTGTGGTCGGGCCAAAGGAATCGCAGTCGGACTCCGTCAACGTCAGGATTCGCGGGCAGGAACAGACAAAAACGCTAAAAGTCGATGAATTTGCGGCAATTGCCTCCAGGAAAATTGCCGATAAGCAGATAGAACTGGCCTTGTAGGCCGATGAATTGGTTTAAGTTAACCGACAAGTAACCGTTTTATAGTTTTTGGAAAGGTGATAGTTAGTGATAATCAAGGTAAAGGGTTTGAGGATAAACGGAGGGATACGGGCCGATAAGGTTCGGCTCGTCGATGCAGAAAACAATCAGGTCGGCATAGTTGAGCGGCTTTTCGCCCTGGAAAAGTCCCGCGAGGCCAACCTGGACCTTGTCGAGGTATCGCCGACCAGCGACCCGCCCGTATGCCGGATAATGGATTATGGCAAGTGGGTCTATGAGCAGAAGCGAAAAGTCCGCGAGGCACGCAAAAAAACCCATCATGCCGGCGGGCTCAAGGAAGTCCGGCTGCGGCCCGAAACCGACACGCACGACATCGAAATCAAGGTCAAGCACGCCCGCGAGTTCATCGAAAAGGGGCACAAGGTTCAGTTTACGCTCATTTTCCGCGGTCGCCAGATGCTCCATAAGGACAAGGGCGCCGCAGTTCTTACCGGGATAGTCGAGTCCCTCAACGACATAGCCAAGGTGGACCGCTCCAATGAGATGATGGGCAAGCGAATGACCCTTGTGGTCGCGCCCAAGTAGCGATTTTCAATTTTTCAGATACCGTCGGCCGGGGCCGAGCAACGCCTCTTGAATCGAAAATAGAAAATTGAAAATCATAAATCAAGGCGGTTGACCTGCTTGCGCAAATAGTGTATACTTCCCCATTCGCTCGTGGCAGACAATATGGTTATGCGCCGCGATTTGGTGGACTTTTTCAGGGTAGAAACAAATGCCTAAAAACAAAATGAAGACCCATAAGGGAATAAAAAAGAGATTCAAACTTACCGCCAGAGGGAAGTTGTTGTACAAGCATCCCTCCGGCAATCATTTAATGAACAGCAAGAACGCCAAGCGGCGAAGAAGGATAGCCCATCCCGCCATTATTACCGGGGTTTACGCTGAGAAAATCAAGGCGATGTTTGGCAAATAGCGTTATTTCGGCCCGCCTCGCCTGGAAAATCGAGAGTCCGCGGCGGGTCGGCTGAGCAGTGAGTTGAGAAAGGAAACCGGGTATGCCAAGAATTAGAAAAGGCGCCGCAAGACGGCAGGCGCACAAAAGGGTTATGAAGCTGGTAAAGGGGTATCGCAGCTCTGCCGGCCATCTTTATCGTGCCGCGAAGGAAGCGGCTGTGCGGGCGGGCGTTTACGCGCGTGCCGGCCGCAGGCTGCGCAAACGCGATTTCAGATCCTTATGGATTACGCGATTGACCGCCGCCTGTCAGCAGAGGGGCATTATGTACAGCCGACTTGTTAACGGCCTGAAAAAAGCAAATATCGCCCTGAACCGCAAGATGCTCAGTGAAATAGCAATCGCCGACCCGGTAGCGTTTGACGCAATCGTCGCGGCGGCAAAACCGGCAACTATTTAAAAATCACCGCCTCCCGTAAGGGACGCCTTATGGCGGAGAACGCCCAGACCGCAAAGAAAAAATAAAATAATCTCTGCGTACTCTGCGGCCTCCGCGGTAAAAAGAGATTGGCATGCTCGAACAGTTCGCCAAAATCGGTCAAGACGCCCTTGAGGAGCTAAAAGCTGTCGCCGATTCCGCGGCACTGGAGCAATTCCGCATAAAATACCTGAGCCGCAAAGGTCTTGTCACCCAGATACTCACGCAGATAGGAAAAGTTTCAGCCGAGCAAAGACCGGCAGCGGGCCAGTTGGCCAACAAAATCAAAAACGAGGTAAACGCCGCATTTGAACGGCTCAAGGCAAAAATCACACAAACCCAGCAGGCCAAAAGTCGGCACCTGATTGACGTTACCCTGCCCGGGACACGACCACGAATC
>Ga0315278_10002916_pt1 | contig 15279 bp, 9 predicted proteins | sample YL17G06_0_MG_FD_203880 | JGI IMG/M metagenome (GOLD analysis project Ga0315278, IMG submission 203880) | Sediment microbial communities from Yellowstone Lake, YNP, Wyoming, USA - YL17G06_0 | ecosystem: Environmental > Aquatic > Freshwater > Lake > Sediment | place: USA: Wyoming | collected... | reverse complement strand
GCCAGCCCGAATCGCCGGTATTCGACGTCCATTGCGACCGTCGCTTCGCCGAGGATCTCCGAAAGGGTGCCGGAGGCCGCACGCCGGCGCAGCTCCATCTGCCAGAGCCGCTCCGAGGCGTGAACGAACCCGAGCGCGCGCACCGCGTCCTCGACGCTTCCTGCGCGGATCGTTGGCACGCCCCAACGGTCGCGCCAGACGGTTATCGGCGTTCGGAGCCCGTCGAGCGCGAAGGACCCGCTGGCGGGGGGAAGCGAGGCGCGCAGAAAGACCCACCCGGCCGCCCCAGCGATGACCGCGAGAACGATCAGGCCGAGGATCAAGCGGCCCACGAGGCCGGCCCCCGTCTTCAGGAAGTAGAGCAGGCCCCGTGCTGGCCGGGAGACATCCGGCGGCGGAGGCGGAGGAAATGGAGGGAGCGATTCCATGTGCGGAGGGCATGGTATCGGAGGTGGCGCACCGCATGGTATCGGAGGTGGCGCGCGGAATGTTGGAACTCCGAAAGGCCCCGCCGTGGGGTGCTATGCTGCGCGGCGATCTCCATGGTTTTCCGCGACTTGCCTCGATACGACAGCCTGCCCGTTTTGATCGTTGGGGCGGGCCCTGCCGGCTGCGCGGCGGCGCTGGCGCTGCGGCGGCGCGGCCGGCCGGTCCTGCTGATGGACCGCGCGCGGTTTCCCCGGGACAAGGTGTGCGGGGACGTGCTGCTTCCCGAGGCGGTGGAAATTCTCGCGGACCTCGCGGGGGCCACGCCGCCGGATGAAGGAGCTCGGTGCCTCGGACTTTCATACACCGGTCCCTCGGGGAGGGCGTTTGCCGGCGGGTTCGCCGACCGCGCGGGCGCGCGGCGGTCCTGGCGAACGGTGCGCCGGAAGGTGTTCGACGCGTGGCTCCTCGACCGCGCGCGCGAAGCAGGAGCCGACGTGCGGGAAGGGGTCTCGGTCGTGGATCTGCGGCGGGATGCGGCCGGGGCCGTGTGCGGCGTGCGGATCCGCGACGAGCGCGGGCGGGAAAGCGAGATGCCGGGGGCTGCGGTCATCGGTGCGGACGGTGCCACAAGCGCCGTAGCGCGCGCGGCCGCCACGCCATCGGGGGGTCTGCCCGCTTCGCCCGCGCCGAACCGGCTCGCCGTCGCGGTGCGCGGGTATGCGGAAGGCCCGGACCTGCCGGTCGACATGGCCGAGGTCCATGCCACAGCCTCCACGCTGCCGGGGTGTGCCTGGCTCGTTCCGGTCGGAGGCGGCCTCTGCAATGTCGGGGCGGGAATCGTGCTCGCCGACGCGCGGCGGCGAGGAGTCGAGCCGCGCGAGCTGCTCGATCGGGCGTGCGCGGAATCTCCCGAGTTGGCCCGACGGCTCCGCACGGCGGAATTGACGGGAGTGCGGGGATGGTCGCTACCGCTCGCCGGCTCGCGCCGGCTGCTCGCCGGGGCCGGCTGGCTCGTCGCCGGAGACGCTGCCGGCCTGATTGATCCGCTCACGGGGCACGGGATCCACACCGCTCTCGCCTCGGGCCGCCTGGCGGGGGAGAGGCTTGCGGAGGCACTGGAGGCGGGAGACCTGTCGGAGCAGGCGCTGAGGGGTTATCAGAGGGAAGTGCGACGACGCTGGGTGCGTCCGGTGTTGTGGAAATACGGGCTCCAGAGAATGCAGGCCCGCCCGGCCTTCGCGGACCTGATCGGCTTCGCCGGGGCGCACTCCGTCGTGATGCGGGGCTTTCTCACGCGGCTTGCGGGTCATGTGCATGCTGGGGCGGCTGTGCCGGGTGGGCTGGGTTCCGGCTTTCGCCGGAATGACGAAGTGAGGGGCCGGCACGGCGAAGTGAGGGGCCGGAATGACGATGTGCGGATCCGAAGCGAGGGAAAAATGGAAGTCGAGCCGTGACGGCAGACGAGATTCGCCGGGGGACACCGGGCAACGGGCCGATTTCACGGGACGCGGCGCTTGCTGCGTGCGAGCGGATCGCGGAACGGGATCGGTCGAATCTGTACCGGGTGAGCCTGTTTCTTGCGGACAAGCGGCGGTGGGACGCGTTTCTCGCTTTCTATGCGGCCATGCGGGTCATTGACGACCGGGTGGACGGGTTGGCCGACGCGGGGCGGCTCTCCCCCGAAGCGCTTGCGCGCGAGCAGCAGGTGCTCTCCGACTGGCAGGAGCGCCTCGATGTCGCCCGCAAGGGCGAGCCGCGATCCGAGCCGCTCGACGTCGGACTCGCGGAGGCCTTCGCGTCATTTCCCGTGCCCCGCGAAGTCTGGACGGATTTTCTCCAAGCGATGGCGTGGGACCTGCGGCACGATCGGTTCGAGAGTCCTGCGGAATTCCTCCGCTACGCGAAAGGAGCCACGGCGGCTCCGACGAAGATCTTCGTGCAACTGCTCGCATCCGAACCGGCGGATGGCGAATCCGGCACCCCCGCGCGCTACCTCGTTCCGAATCTTGGCGATGGGTTCGACGCGGCGGCCTGCGGGCACGACCTGGGCGTTTTCGCCTACATCGGCCATATTCTTCGCGACGTGGTGGCCGACCTCGAAATTGGCCCTCGCGGACGGATCTACATTCCGTTGTCGGATCTGCGCGAAGCGGGACTCACCGAACAGGACCTCCTGGCCATGGCGGCCGCGGGCCAGGGCGATGAGCGGTGGAGGGCCTGCATCCGGGCGCTCGTGGCCCGGGCGCGGGAGTTCGAGCGAAGGGGAGTCGCGATGGCGGAGGCACGGGGCCCCGCCCTCCGGCCCGACTGCTGGTTCATCCTGACGCTCATCATTCTTCTCTACCAGGATCTGCTGGATCGGATCGAGGCGGACCCCGACGCGCCGCTGCGGCGCGACCCGATCCAGGGGGAGGCAGAGAAGATGATGCTGGCCTCCCGGGCGGCGCAGAGATGCGGGTTCCGGCCCGAGCCTGCCATCCGGCCCAGCCCCGGCTCGCCGGGACCGCCGGTCGTCTCGTGACCGGGTCGGCCGTGGACCCGTTCGCGGATCCCCGGTTCGAGCAGTTTGTCCACCTCTTCAACGAGGGCCGCTGGTTCGAGGCTCACGAGGTTCTCGAATCTCTCTGGCTCGAAGCGCCTGAGTCCATGAGGGACCCCCTCCAGGCGCTCATCCAGGTCGCAGTCGGCTTGGAGCACGCCCGGCGAGGGAACCGGCAGGGCGCCCTGCGGGTGCTGGAGCGGGCCGGGAAGCGCTGGAATCTCCGGGAGAACCCCATCGGCCCGGCAGGCAGCGGCCATGCCACCGAGACCCTCGCCGCATTCGGTTTCCCGGACCTGCTCACGGCCGCAGACAATTTTGTAACTGGAAGTGCGGGTGCCTCACCGCAAATCATTCTCCCGCCTGGTTTTCCGCGAAACCCCCACCTATCCCGTTGACCCGTTGCCCTCATGGCCGTATACCATTCCAGTCCGGGATTTGTGTGCCCGGTCCCGTTGTGCCGGTAGAGTCGCATCCGGTAGAGTCGCGTCCGGGGGGGTCCCGTGCGACCGCCACCCCGCTCGCCAAAGTTGTGAGTCTTGCCCCCGTGGCGCACCTCCTCGCGCTTCGGAATAAGGAGTTCGCTCATGAGGCAGTTCGCGCGGTCCCAATCGCCCTCGAAAGTTGCCCTCTCGCTGCTGATCCTGACACTGGCCGTAACAAGTGTCTTCGCCTTTCAGGCGCAGCGCGTTCCCAGTCGCTTCGATGCGCTCTCCCTTCCCGATCCATCAGCACGGTCGGCAACGACCGGCCGGGCGATCGAGACGTTCGATGCCGCGGATCCGCTTCGACTGGGCTGGGAGCAGTTCCGCATCGCGAACGGCGGCGGGTGGAGGGTTCACATCGACAGCCGCTCCGGCGCGCCGTTGCTCGTCGAGGGGCAGGGGATTCCGTGGATCGCCGGACGGGGCAATTCCCTCAAGGATGCCGGGCCGGTGACGCTCGATTCACTGGAGCGTTCCCTGCGGTCGTTTCTCTCCTCGAAGCGCGGCCTGCTGCTGGCCGATGATTCGGAGCTCGTCCTCGCCCGCGACGCCTCGGGACTGATCGCTCCCGAGGTCTGGCAGGTCGTGTTCCAGCGCCAGGTGAGCGGCGTTCCCGTGGCAGGCGACCGCTACATTTTCACGATTGGCCACGGCAACCTCGTGTCATTCGGTGCGACCCGCTGGGGACGGATTACCGCCAGCCCCGCCCCGACTCTCGACGCCGCCGGCGCCCTGGCGCGGCTGACGGGTTACATGGGCCTGCGGACCGAAGACGCCTACGAGATCGTCGATCCGGGACACATCGAAATGTTGCCCAGTCCGCGGGGCAACCCGGAGAACGAATGGACCGGGGCGGCGGGCGATGGCTGGGGCACGGCCCTAGCATATCGTCAGGCTCTCCGCGTCGCCGGTGAGCCGGGGACATGGGTCGGCCTCGTGGACGCCCATACCGGCGCGGTCCTCGCCCTCTACGACGACAATCACTACGCCCTCGCGAAGGGCGGCGTCTATCCCGTTTCCGACGACCAGATCTGTCCCGACGGCTGCGAGCAGCCCGGCTGGCCGATGCCATACGCCGACATCACGATCAACGCCTCCGGTCAGACCGCGAGCACGATGGGCCTGTTCAACTGCTCCCCGGGCGGAGCGCTGGCAACGACCACCCTCGCCGGTCCTTACGTCCGCGTGTTCGACAACTGTGGCCCGGTGTCCGAGTCCATCTCTTGCGACGCCGATCTCGACCTCAAGCAGAGCACCGGCGCGGACTGCGTCGTGCCGAGCGGCTCCAGCGCGGGCAACACCCACGCCTCCCGCACAGGCTTCTATCATCTCAATAAGATCGCCGAGCACGGCCGGTCCTGGCTGCCTTCCAACGTCTGGCTGACCCAGCAGCTCGTCGACAACGTCAACATCAACTCGACCTGCAACGCCTACTGGAACGGGTCGGTGAACTTCTACAAGTCCGGCGGCGGATGCAACAACACCGGCGAGATCGCCGGGGTGTTCCTGCACGAGTGGGGTCACGGGATAGACCAGAACGACGGGGGCGGCTACGACAACCCGTCGGAGGCCTATGCCGACATCACGGCCTTCATGGTGACCCACGTGTCCTGTATCGGCCGCGGGTTCTTCCAGTCGGGCAACTGCGGCGGCTACGGGGACGCCTGCCTGAACTGCAGCGGAATCCGCGACGACGACTGGGACACGCACGCCAGCCACCAACCCCACACGCCCGCGAACTTCCTGCAGCCCAACTGCGGCGGCGGCTCGGGCCCCTGCGGCAAAGAAGTCCACTGCGAGGGCTACGTCAGCGCCGAGGCGCTGTGGGACCTCGCGAAGCGCGACCTGCCCCCGACCGGCATGGACCAGGAGACGGCGTGGGCCCTGACCGACAAACTTTGGTACAAGTCGCGCAACGGCTCCGGCGGCAATGCCTACAACTGCTCGCTGCCGAACTCAGACGGCTGCAACGCGGGGTCCTGGTTCACCAAGCTGCGCACCATTGACGACGACAACGGCAACCTCAACGACGGCACGCCGCACGCGGCGGCCATCTTCGCCGCTTTCAACCGCCACGTGATCGCCTGCGGCGGCGTGAACGACGCCTCGAACACGAACAGCAGCTCCTGCCCCTCCATCGCCGCCCCGACCATTTCCGGTCAGGCGGGTTCGAGCTCCGCGGTGCTGTCGTGGAGTTCGGTGGCGAATTCGTCCACCTACCACGTGATGCGCAACGACCAGGGCTGCGGCACGGCCTTCACGATCGTCGCCGACGTCCCGGCGCCGGGGACGAGCTACACCGACCAGAACCTGGCCGACGGGTTCACGAACTACTACCGGGTCCAGGCGGCCGGCACGAACGGCGCGTGCGAGAGCGCGGTGTCCAATTGCATCGCCGTCACGCCGCAGCCCTTCGCCGGGACGGTCTCGTTTGAGAGAGCGACCTACGGTTGCTCGACTCTCCTGACCGTGAAGGTGAAGGACGGCAACATCGGCACCCCGACCACGACCATCACGATCGCGAGCAACTCCGAACCGACGCCCGAGACTGTGACCCTCACCCAGCAGTCGCCCGGCAGCGCCACCTACACGGGATCGATCCAGGCGACCTCGGCGCCGGCAGCCCCCAACGGGCTGCTGTCCATCTCGCACAACGACGTGATCACCGCCAAATACATTGACGCCGACGACGGTCTGGGCGGGCACAACCTGCTCCGCCAGGGGACTGCGATCGCCGACTGCGTCGGTCCGGCGATATCCGCGGTGGGCAGCAGCGGCGTGACGGATCATGTGGCGGCCGTCAACTGGCTGACCGACCAGGCGGCCGACAGCGTTCTGAACTGGGGCCCGACGCCTCCGCCGGCCAACACGAGCTCGAACGCCGCCAGTGTCGGCACACACTCCATCGCACTGAGCGGCCTGCAACAGTGCACCGTCTACTACTACCAGGTGAAATCCACCGATCCCGCAGGAAACCTGTCCACCGACAATAACGGCGGGCAGTACTACCACTTCGAGACTCTCGGCAACTTCGGCCAGGGGCTCCAGCCCTGCCACCAGGGCCGCGTATCGCTCAACCAGAGCGCATATGCCTGCTCGGATTCGGTCCGGGTCCAGGTCATCGACATCGACCTGAACACCAACCCGGGCGTGGCCGAGACCCTGCTCGTTCAAATGACCTCGACCACAGAGACGCAGCCCGAGTCGCTGCTTCTGACGGAAACCGGACCGGCGACCTCGACCTTCGTCGGATTCCAGGCGACGAACGCCGGGACCGTCGCGCATGACGGGATCCTGCAGGTCCGCGGCGGGGATGCGATCACGGCGACCTACCACGACGCCAACGACGGTACCGGCGCCACCCATGTCGCGTATTCGAGCTCGTCGGCCGACTGCGCGGGGCCGGCGATCTCGGGGATCATCATGACGGACCTGCCACCGGGCCGTGTCCAGGTCACCTGGTCCACTCCGGAGCCGGCCACGTCGCGCGTGGATTGGGGCCCGACAACCGGCCTCGGAAACGCCGTAACCGACGGTGCTCTCGTGACCTCCCACTCGCTGTTCGTCAGCCCGCTCAGCTTCTGCGGCAACTACTACTTCAAGGTCACCTCCACCGACACGCACGGCAACACCGCCGTGGCGGACCGGGGCGGCCTGCTCTACAGCTTCCAGTCCGGTGACGTCCCCGGGCGGGTCTACTACGACAACTTTGAAACGGCCGGCGGTTGGACGCTAACCGGCGACTGGCAGCGGGGCACCCCGCAGGGGCTGGGTAACCCCGGCGGGCGCGACCCGTCAGGGGCTTGGGCCGGCAGCGGAGTCATCGGCAACGACCTGACCGGTGTCGGCGCGAACCCAGGCGACTACGAGCCCAATACGACGTCCACCGCGACCAGCGCCGTGATCAACTGCACGAACCTCCACAACGGCCAGCTGATCATCCGGCGGTGGTTGAACCTCCAGGCTTCGCCGGCCGACAGCGCGAAGGTTGTCATCCAGAAGGGAACGGCCGTCACGCCCGTCTGGCAGAGCCCGACCTTCAGCACCCTGGACTCGAGCTGGTCGCGGGAGGTCTACAGCATCTCCGCCATCGCGGACACGAAACCGAACGTTCAGCTCGCCTTCAGCCTCTCGGCCGACGCTTCGCTTCAGTACGGCGGCTGGAACGTGGACGATGTGCTCATAAAGGACGGCAGCCTGCCGGACGCGAAGTTCTGCGGCACTTGCGCGCAGAAGCCTTCCTTCGCCGGGGCCACCTTGGCCGTGGACAACACCGCCTGCGGGGACACCGGCATCACGATCAGCTGGCCTGCGGCGGCGGCCTGGGGCTCCAGCGGGTCGGGAACCTACGCCGTCTACCGCAGCACGACTCCGAACTTCACTCCTTCGGTGGCGAACCGGATCTCGATGGGGCTCGGTACGCTGACCTACAACGACGCAACGGCTCCGAACGGGGCGACGCTCTACTATGTGGTCCGCGCCGAGAACAACGAGACCTGTTCCACCGGTCCGAACAACGGAGGCAAGGAAGACGACAACCTCGCCTACGTCTCCGCAACCGACTCACTGTCCCAGCCGACCCCGGCCGATGTGGGTGCAACCTTCCGGGCGGCAGAGATCGCGGACACCACCGTGCGTCTCACCTGGACCGCCTCCGCGGGCGCGGCCAACTTCCGCGTCTACCGGGCGGACAACCCCCGTATGATCGCCGCCCTGCTGCTTGGCACGACCCCCGGGATCCTCCTGGAGGACACGGGGGAGGCGACTGGTCAGACGAGCCGCTACTACGTCGTCCGCGGCGTAAACTCCTGCAACGTGGAAGGCCCGTAAGTCGTTTATAATCAATGCTTCTAGAGGGGGGGGCGGTGATCCGCCCCCCCCTTTGTTTTCCACCAATTTTGGGGCGAGGTTGCGGGAAGGGCGCGAGGGTCTGGTAGAATGTAGATTGAATGAACGGGCGCGCCGGTCCCAGAGGCTGCCGAAATGCCTCCCGGCTGCGCTGTAAAGAGATATTTGGCGACCACTTCTTTTTCCGCGTCCCCCGACAGACTGACGGGCGGCAACGCTCGGCTCCGACGGCCGGGGGGGGAAACCCCTGCGGGAAGGGACCTGGTGCGCCTGCAAACCGCGAAGCGTTCCGGAGGGCCCCCGAGGGAGGAGCCCCGGAGGAACGCGGCGCAGGCCGCGCGGCCGAAACGCCCCAACGGGCATTCCGGGCGGCCGGAACAGGAGCTTCATGTCGAAGGTCATGCTCATCAACGTCTCCCACGAGGAAGAGAGCCGAGTGGCGATCGTCCAGGGCGGCGTGCTCGAGTCGCTTGAGATCGAAAACATCTCCCGCACTCTCAAGGGGAACATCTACAAGGGAGTCGTCAACAATGTGAATACCGCCCTGGAGGCCGCGTTCGTCTCCTACGGAGACGAGCGGGCGGCGTTCCTTCCGCTCGATGAGGTCAACTTCAAGGTCCTTCCGAGCTTGCCGGGCAAGGAGGGCCACCACGGTCGTGGTCGGATCACCGACCACCTCCAACCGGGGCGCGAAGTTCTCGTGCAGGTGATCCGGGACGCATTCAATTCCAAGCCGCCGACCCTCTCCACTTTCTACTCGCTGCCGGGGCGCTATCTCGTCCTTACCCCGAAATCGGACGGACAGGGCATCTCGCGGAAGATCGAGGACGCCTCCCAGAGAGACCGGCTCAAGCGGATCGTGGAGGAGCTGAACCCGCCGGAGGGGGTCGGGGTGATTGTCCGCACCGCCGGGATGGATCAGAGCAAGACCGAGCTGCAGCGCGACCTGAAGTACCTGCTGCGGTTGTGGGAATCCATCGATGCGGCCGCCGCGACCCACCGCGCCCCGGCGCTCATCTACCAGGAGCGGGACGTCGTGCTGCGCACGATCCGGGACCACTTCACGCCCGACATCGAGGAGGTCCTGATCGACGACCAAGAGGTCTTCGACCAGGCACGCCGGTTCGTCCAGGCCGTCATGCCGGCGAAGGAGAAGGTGTTCAAGCTGTACACGGGCGACAAACCCCTCTTCTCCAAGTACAACCTCGAAGACCAGATCGAATCCATTTTCCGCCGCGAGGTGACCCTGAAATCCGGCGGGGCCATCGTTATTGACGAGGCGGAGGCGCTGACGGCGGTCGACGTCAACTCCGCGCGGTCGGCTCGCGAGGGGACCATCGAGGAAATGGCCCTGCGGACGAACCTGGAAGCCGCCGAAGAGGTCGCCCGCCAGTTGCGTCTGAGGGACCTGGGTGGACTGGTCGTAGTGGATTTCATTGACATGTACCAGGACAAGAACAGCCGGCTGGTCGAGAAGACGATGCGCGACGCCCTCAAGAAGGACAAGGCGAAATACGACCTCACGCGCATCTCGAAGTTCGGCCTGATGGAGATTTCCCGACAGAGAATCAAGGTCACCAAGGCATCCGCCGCGTACACGCCCTGCGCCCGCTGCGAGGGAACGGGGGTCGTGAAGACGATCGAGGCGGCCGCCCTGTCCATTTTGCGTCGGATCCAGGCCCGCGTCGTGAAGGGGGATCTTGGCACCCTGCGCGCCGTCGTCCCGGAGGAGGCCGCGGTCTACCTTCTCAACCAGAAGCGTGGCGAACTGGCGGCTCTCGAGAGGCGCTACGACACCCGGATCGTCATCGTTCCCCATCTGACGATGAACCCGAACCGCGCCGAGATCGAGACGATGCCCCGGGAGACCCCGCGCGAGGCGCCTCCGGAGCGGGCCGCGCAGCGCCCCCTGATCGCCGACGATGTCGAATTCGCTCCGCCGGAGCCCACTTTGGAGGAAGCGGCCGCCGAGGACACGGAGGCTGCCGAGGACACGGAGGCCACCGAGAAAGCGGAGACCGTGAGGGGAACGGAGAGGACCGGCGTAGGGGATATTTCACCGGCGACTTTGGGCGCATTGCCCCTGCCCGCCACGATTTCGGAAGGCTCCACCGAGCCGCCTGCCCCCGCTGTCGTCGCGATGGACGTCGGGGCCGCGGAGAGTGCCGTGGCGGAGCAGCCGGGGGCCGAGGAGGGTGCTGGGCCGGGCGGCCACAAGCGGAGACGCCGGCGTCGTCGCTCCCACCGTGGCGAGGCTGGAGTCGATGCCGCCCCGATTGCTGCGGCTTCTGATGACGAAACCGCATCCCCCCCTGCCGAAATTGCCGCTTCGCCTCGTCGCAGCTCATCTCAGCTGATGATCGAAGTTGGCCCCGAGGACGAGCTCTTGGACCAGGCGAGCGACGGGGAACCGGAGGGAGCGGAACTTCTGCTCGATGCGGTTCCCGTGTTCCTGATCCCGGAGGCGGGCGAATTTCCCGAGGAGGAGGCCGGGGAGGGCGAGGTCATGAACGGGGCCGCCGAAGCGGTTGCGGACTCAGTCGCTGAAGCGTCCAAAGGCGCCACCCCTGAAGATGCGGGTGGATCCCCCACTCAGCCGCCGAAGAAGCGGCGCCGGCGTAGGCGCCATCCCCGCCGCGGAACCGGAGCGGGACAGGCCGCAGCCCCGGCCGGTGAGCAATCCACGCCAAGTTCGCTTCCAGCTCCGGCGTCACCCGCTGCGTTCGCTCCGGATACCCGGCCGTCTCCCCCGAGCAGATGGCAGCAACCCGGATCGGGATCCGATGCGCGCTCGGCACAAGGCGAGGCTTCGGAACCGCGTCGACCGTCGTCGCCGTCCACGGAGGGACCGTCCGACCTCGAACAGGACATCCCGGGCGGCTTGTGGCAGAAGCTCCGCGGCGGCTCGAAGGGCCGCGGCCGCGACCAGGACTAGGCATCTGGCGACAGGTACATCTGTCACCAGTCCCGGGGGCGTGAAGACGGCCCTTGAGTCTGTGCGCTGGTGTTCGGGGTTGATTGAATCGGGGGACACCCGCGATGGCGGGCCGGGACGGAGGTCAGGCGGCCGGGACAGCAGCCCGGGCGGTGCGGATCACCCGAGCCCGGCGGCTGACCTGTCGGACGAAGGCCTGCACGTCATCCCGCACACCGTCATCGTCATCCTCGACGAACGCGCGATCCCCCGCGTTGTAGGCGGCAAGGGCCAGATCCCAGGACCGGTAACGCTCGTGAAGCCGGCTGAGCAGGATCACCCCCATCTCGATGTTCGTCCGGGTGTCGAGAAGCTCCAGCCAGCGCGGCTGGGGCAGCCCTTCACTTTCGGCAAGGTCCCGGGCGACGGCCGGCATCACCTGCATCAGGCCGACAGCCCCCACCGGTGAGACGGCCTCCCGGTCGAACCCGCTCTCACGGTGAATGACCGCAAGGACCAGGGAGACCGGAACCTGGTGCTTCAGGGCGAACTCCCGGGCAATCGTCACCTCGGGGATCAGGCTCTCGACCCCCGGAGGAGTGCCTCCGAATTGGCGGATCAGGCTTTGCGTGCGGCGTGCCAGCCGAAGGTCTGCCTCCAGCCGGGAATCGACCGGCACTCCTGTTCCGCCTTCTCCGGCCACGAGCCGTTCCACCCGCGCACAGGCAGGGCGAATGAGGTTGTCGAGGTCACCATGTGCATGCAGGGGCAGGAGCATAAGGGCTCCCCCCAACAGTCGCGCCAGGTTCCTTTCCGAAAACCTCATCACTTGTTCCTCCTGCCGGCCGGCAAACCGAGACTCGGGAAGCAATCGAGGGAACAACGCTGTGAGGGGGTGCCGACAAGGGGAAGGTTAGCACGCGATCGGGCCGGAGGACAGGCAAAAGAACGGCCTTCCCATAAAAACATCGTATCTATATGAAATAGTGTGACTTATAAATAAAAACGCCTTGGGAATCCGCTTTCGAAACGGGCGGGGAGCAGTCCCGGGGTTGCCTTCATTCGGCCCTATGCGGATGGGCGTTCCCCGGCCTTCTGCAGAGATTCCCGGGGGGACTCGGTTTCCGGGGCTGACTCGGAGGACTAATGAACCCAGCCCTTGTCGGCGCGGGCATCGAGGAGCGGCCGCCGCCCGGCAAAACCATCGGCGATACGGTGCCAGTGGGCCACCGTCGGCTCCCCCAGTTTCCAGCAGAGAAAGACGAGCTCGGATCCGAGCAGGCAGGGGAAGTCAATCATGCCGGCTTCGGGTCCGTTGACGAGGCAGCCGTAGGCGTGGATTTCGGCGATCAGGCTGCGGGCCTCCTGGACGAGCCCCGAAACCGCGCCTTCGTCGAGCGCCGCATGACGCGCCCTGTCACGCCGGGTGCCGGCGCGGCTGTTGGCACCGGCCGTCTCGATCTGCGCCCGCGCGCGAACGATCGCCTCCTGGACACGCACCACCTTGGGGTGGATCACAAGGATGAGATGGTTGGCCTCATCCACGGTGAACAACCGCGATGCAGTTTCAGTGGTCATCGGGTCGTCCCCCTCCCAGGATTCCCGGCATGCGCGTTGTGCGCGGTCGCGGGAGCAAGAGTGTACGATTCCCGGAGCGCCGCGACAACGAAATTGAATCGGATCTCCGCTGCGTCCGAACCGCGCCGCCTCGCCCCGGCGCCCCCTCGGGTCTGGAGAGTCCAGCCCTCCCCTGGGGCCGCCCCGTGAGGATGTAAACTGCCAACTTTCTTTCTCCGGGGGCCGGAGGGGCCGGCGACCACGGGAGGAGAGGGAAGAGGTCTTGCCGTGGGACTCATCGGGATCGCGGTCGCACTCGGGATCGTGGAAGGCCTCACCGAGTTCCTCCCAGTCTCCTCGACAGGCCACCTGATCATCGCGGGGCGGCTTCTGGGGCTGGCGGGAGAGAAGGCCGACTCCTTCGAGATCTTCATCCAGCTGGGCGCCGTGCTCGCGGTCGTCTATGAGTACCGGAGGCCCCTCGCTTCGGCCGCGTTCGGAGCCTTCTCCCCAGGTCCGGAGCGCCGTTTCGCTGGCGGACTCGCGGTCGCATTCATCCCGGCCGCCCTGTCGGGCCTCGTCCTGCACCGATGGATCGAGCGGCACCTGTTCTCGCCGCGCACCGTCGCTGTCGCGCTGGTAGTCGGCGGGATTGCGATCCTTCTCGTGGAGGCCTGGCTTCGCGCTCAAGGAGGGCGGGGCCTCATCGGCCGCTACGAGGAGGCCCGCGACCTTCCGATCTCGGTGGCCCTGTGGATCGGCCTCGCCCAGACGCTCGCTCTGTGTCCGGGGGTGTCCCGGGCCGCGGCGACGATCCTCGGGGGACTCCTCGTCGGGCTGACGCGCCGTGCCGCCACCGAATTCTCGTTCTACCTGGCGGTCCCGACCCTCGGCGCCGCCTGCCTCTACAGCCTCGTAAGAGTCGCTCCGCAGCTCAGCCGCGAGGATGCGGCGTTCTTCGCGGTCGGCTTCGCCGTCTCGTTCGTCGTCGCCCTGGCGGTGATCCGCCTGTTCCTCGCCTGGGTGAGATCGAGGGATTTCCGCCCGTTCGCCTGGTACCGCATCGGTTTGGGCCTTCTCGTGTTGTGGCTGGCCGCAGGCCCCGCTCCTCCCGCGCCATGAGACGCCCGGCCGCTACACGCGCGGGCTGGGGCCGACCCCTAGTCGTGCTCCTTCCTGGCCTGACCCGGCGGGACACCGCCATGGCCTGGAGGCACGCCGCCGTGGCCGGGCGGTACGCCGTGCCGGTCGTCCCCGTCCATCTCGTCCGACTTGGACTTCCAGGGCCGGCCGCGGTTGTCCGCCACGACGATTGGCACGGTCCTCCCCACGCACTGCCGCGTGAGTTCGTAGACGGGTATTCCCGTGATGCGGCTGCCGATCTGCACGCGCACGAGCGCCCGCACGTCGTCATCCACCAGGCGGACCTTCTTTCCCCTCTTTCTCCAGTAGCCCCAGGCCTTCCCGTAGGGAGGGCCCGGATCGCGGTCGATGCCGACGAAGAGCACATCCATCGGGACGCGGACGCGTTCGAAGACGACCGACCAGGAGAGCCCGCGCGATCGCAGGTTCACGATGAACTCCGCCGAGCGGTGCGAGCCGTCGGCGAGGAACAGGACGACGGGAAGATCCTCATCAAGGTAGCGCAGCCGCGGCAGCACCGGCTCGAGAGCCGGCCGCGGGGCCTGGTAGGAGCCGACGGTGAGGTTCAGAAAGAGCTGGCCGTCGTCGCTTGTGTGCTGGGCGTTGAAAAGAAAATCGAAGCTCGTGGCCGCGGCGGCGGGCAGAGCGGCCGCCGAGACGGCGCACAGCAGGGCGGCACATTGAAGCAGGCGCGCGTTCATGTCGTACCTCCTGGTCCCCCGGGGAACGCGGCCCGGCGCTCGGGCCGCTCAGCCTAACTTCGCGTCCGGCGGCGATGCCGTCAAGGAGGCCGGGCCGACTCCCGGATTACCCCTCGTCCTCGGCCTCCAACCCGCCGCGGCGGCGCCGGACGGAAGGGACTCCGGCGCCCGGATCCTCCGCGAGCACGCCCCGGCCGAGCCAGCCGCCTCCGTCCATCGTCAGGCACTCGCCGGTGATGTATGCGGCGTCGTCGGAAACGAGATAGGCGCAGGCGCTTGCGACCTCTTCGCGCCGCGCGAACCGGCCGAGCGGGATGCCGCGGCGGACCTTCTCCTTCAACTCTTCCGAGGGCCAGAGCCGGTTGGCGGCTCCGCGGGAGTCGAACGGCCCCGGTGCGACTGCGACGACGCGGATGTTCCGCCTCGCCCACTCCACGGCCAGGGTTCGGGTCATCGCGAGAACGCCCGCCTTGGCGCAGGCGGAATGGACGGTCCCCGGCCCGCCGGTCCAGGCGTAGGTCGCGACGATGTTGAGGATCACGCCGCCGTCCCGCGCCATCATCTCCCGCGCCGCGGCGCGCGAGGCGTTGAAGGTGCCGTTGAGGACGATGTCCACGACGTTCGCGAACGCCGGCTCCGGGAGCTTCTCCGCGGGGCGGATGA
>Ga0315278_10002915_pt1 | contig 15279 bp, 14 predicted proteins | sample YL17G06_0_MG_FD_203880 | JGI IMG/M metagenome (GOLD analysis project Ga0315278, IMG submission 203880) | Sediment microbial communities from Yellowstone Lake, YNP, Wyoming, USA - YL17G06_0 | ecosystem: Environmental > Aquatic > Freshwater > Lake > Sediment | place: USA: Wyoming | collected... | reverse complement strand
CGTCGGAGCGGACGATGACTTTCTCCCGTTCCTCGTTTTCCTCGAGGCGCATCACCCAACAGCCCTTGTTCTCGCCTTCCCCGGCCAAATAGATGGCCTGCCGCTCCTTGAGGAGGTCGAAGGCCCTCTCCCAGAACCGCAAGTGGAGGATGGTGCTTTCGCAGGGCAGGACGTCGTAGGCGATGCCCAGCCGTCTCATCGTGGCCAGATGGGCCCGCACGATGCGCCGGGAGACATAGCGGGACAGGGCGTATTCCGGGTCCTGGCCGTGCTCGATCTTTTTGATAATGGCCGCCTTCTTGGTCTGGGCTTCGGGGTGCTCGGCGAGGTAGATGGATGCCCGGGCGTAGAGGTCCCAGCAGTCGTAATCGAACCTGCCGGAAAGCTTTTCGAGGTCCTCGAGGGTCTTTTTTTCGAGTTCCATGAAGCCGAAGACGACGTCGACGACCTGGACGCCCGTGTCGTCGATGTAATTCTGGACCTCGACCTTCTCGCCCTTGAAGCGCAGGCAGCGGGCCAGGGTGTCGCCGAGGCAGGCGTTGCGGAGATGGCCGATGTGGGCGGCCTTGTTCGGGTTGATGTTGGTGTGCTCGATGATGACCTTGTCCTCTTCGGGGACGAGCGTCGACTTCCCGGCGGCGCGGAGCGCCTCCGAAAAGACGGCGGCCTTGTCGAGCCAGAGGTTGAGGAAGCCGCCGCCGGCGACTTCCGCCTTGACGACGCCTTCGACTGAATCGAGGAGCGAGGCGGCTTCCTGGGCGATCGTGCGGGGGGCCTTCTTGAGCGTCTTGGCCAGCTGGAAGGGGAAGGTCAGGGCCAGGTCGCCCATCTTCGGATCGGGCGTCGGGGCCATGTCGAGGTCCTCGCGCGTGACCGGATAGACAGCCTTCAGCCTTTCGTAAATCGTTTCTTTCAAGCGGGTTTTGAAGCTGATCATGTTCGGTCACTTATTATAGCAAATTCGCCCCCGAGGGCAAGCGGGCGCACATTGCTTGTGGACTTGATACAACCCCCACCGGCATGTTTCTTGAATCAGCCTTCCCGATGTGCCGGGAATCTATCGCCCTCGCCGGCGGCGGGGGCGGCGGCAGGGCCCCCAGGCTTTGTCTGGGGATCATTTTCCGCCGTACTCAGCCGCGTATTTATATCGCGGGTGAGTGCCCCGAGCTGTGCTTGGGGGTCAGCTTCCGCCGTACTCGCCCGTATATATAATCCACGGGCGAGTGGCGAGCCGAAGGCTCGTCCCTTGACATCCGGAGCGCACGGCCCTCTACCGGGGGCTGTTCCATAACTTCGACCGCTTCCTTTCAGAATACGAGATACGTTCCTCACGGAGTATGCCGTCGTGGATCGGATTATGGAGCATCTGACGCTGACCCTTGTCGCGGAGAAGCCGCCGCCCGCCCAGATCTTCGAACAGGCCGCCCTGATGGCAGCCGCCTCGCAGCACTCATGGAGACACGTTATCGGCTCCATGAGTGCGGCCGAGGAGAGCGGGGATCACGAATAGAGGGTGATGCCAAGGTGGGGAGGGGAACTGTCCAGGTTCGGGCGGTTTTTCGGCCGTCCTCACCGATAATCCGCCCGCCGGAATTCCGGCCCCCGGATTTTGAGTTCTCGACACCTGTCCGGGGCCGGGATATCCTTATTTCATGAAGGGAAGGGTTGATTCTGAGCCCGCAGCCGGCGATCCCATGCCGCGCGAAAACTCGATCTTCGCCCTGACGATGGCTTTCACTTCGTTCGGATGAGCAATCTTGACCGCGACCCCCATCTCCTCCAAGACATCTACCATCGCGTAGCTCGAACGGCCAGTCTCGATCTCGGCCCGAAGGTTGGGAACCCGGCCCGATCGAAGGACCTGACCTTCCTGGTCCATCATCATCATCTTACCTATCCTTCCATTATTTAGCTCAAATTGACATCCCCTCACTTCATAGTTTATCATCCATGACGATGGGACGAGATAAAATTGGCGCATGATTGCTCACTCAGCCAGCGCAGCCGAAAAGCATATTCCTTTCTTGTTCCTCAAAAAGGGAGGAAGATGTCATGAAAAGCAATAGAATTATATGGGTAGCATTATTGAGCGTTTTGTGGGCAGTGTCTTTAACCGCATGTGGGGGAGGCGGAGAAGACGGCACGACCACTGCTCCATCGGCCCCAACAGGCGTCTCTGCCACTGCCGGTAACGGCCAGGCGACGATAAGCTGGAGTGCAGCAAGCGGCGCGACATCTTATAACATCTACTGGTCGACGACATCTGGAGTGACAAAGACAAACGGCACAAAGATTACCGGCGCCACAAGCCCGTATAGTCATACGGGACTCACATATGGCACGACATACTACTATATTGTCACGGCTGGCAATTCCTCGGGAGAGAGTGTGGGGTCGGCCCAGGTATTGGCAACGCCTACAGCGGACCCGGCCATAATCACCGGATTTGCTCCAAAAAGCGGCACAATGGGTTCACTAATAACTTTAACCGGCACACATTTCAATACAGAGATTTCAGGTAATACTGTCAGAATAAACGATCTTGTTGCTGCTGTTACCAATGCTTCGGCCAGTGAACTAATGGTGATTGTTCCTGAGGGAGCCACAACAGGCAAAATTTCTCTGACAATTGGAGAAACGACCACTGCCACCACAGATAATTTCACAGTCACTGATTTTGAAAATAAATTTGTTGTGCAAGGCCTTTACGTGCAATTTGACAGACGTGGCGTTTGGTCAGGATATTGGACCGGGCAGCTCGTCAAAGATTTGAACATCTTTGAATCTTCACTTGGCCATACAGTTGCAGAAGAGGTTAGCCTGCAACTTGATGAAATGAATAAGATCGGAGTAAACACTATTGCCCTTGAACTACGGAGCTCTGACCCGGGTTGGACCGGTGGATTCGACTATCCTGCATGTAATTTGCACGAAGCGCTCGGATTGTCCTATCCTGTTCCTACACAATCGGAAATTACAAACTTGCTTACCCTTTTCGATCTGATTCACAACAAGCAAATTAAAATAATGCTGCGACTTGTGAATACACACATGGAGGAACAGCCCCCTTTAAACAACACACAATGGATAAGTGCCATATTGAACGTAGTTAAAGACCATCCTGCTCTCGACCTGGTACTGTTTGAAGGGAATACTCGATTAATCGATAGCAATGGTGACGGCATAGAAGATCAATGTGGGGGACCTGCTGAACCACCCTTATGGCTCGGCCCGTCGTCTGTGCCTGCAAATTACGTCGAATGGGCAATACAATACGGAATGATATTGGGTTTACCTGCAAATAAACTTTCATCAGAATGTGTTGTGGGCAGTTATATTGTTGATGCAGAATCGCCGGCTGGCCCTGATGCGACTGACTTCCATTTGTGGCGTACGGTAAAGGTCTTGAAACAAATATTCGATGATCTTGCCGTGCCTGATAATCAACGTACATATGCTATCTCGTTTTATCAGCAACGGAAATGCGAGAACGCTCATGGTGTTCCTTGTGTGGATACCGATCCATCTGTCTGGGCCGAAGAAACATGGAAAAACGTTTTTGAAATTATTGGAAGAAAAGATTCCAGGGTCGTTGCCGTGGAAATGGGATTAAATAAATATGATCCCAACTGGACGACAGAACAGGCATTCGAAAGCCATATTAAACTGATAAAGAGGTACGGCGTGGCAGGAGGCTGCTTCTGGAGATGGGTTTTTTTTGATGATAATGAAAAAAATGATCCCACATTATCCACTCCTGTTAAAAAGAGAGGTTTAACCTTTGAGTACAACGCGGTGAAAGATATAATGGCACAATATTACCTTGGTAAGTAAAAAAGATCGGTTATCATTCATCCTACGCTGCAGTCCACGGCTGGCTATGACGAAGGTTCAGAATTATCCTGACCAGCGCAACGTATTTGATAGCCTGATGGGCGTTGTAAGTGCCTCGGACCGAAAGGACTTTAGCGCGACATGGGAACTCGAAACTCAGAACGTCGCTCAGGGCGTGTTCATGGTTGAAACCTACGACAGTGCGATTGGCTGTCCAGCGGCGTGATAATTTACGAGCGGATCGGCGTATAGATCTACGAGTTGGGACGGCGGTTAAGGCATCGCCGGAAGGTTCCCCGAAAAGAGAAGGTGTGGCATCCTTCTCCTTCATCTGCGAGATGGAGAGGAGAGAGGAATGCCACAGACGCGGCTTACGCCCGCCGACGCGGATTTTATCATGAAGCTCAACGAAGTGGGATATTCCAACTCGGAGGTTGCCCGGAAGCTTGGGGTAACGGAGGGGGCGATCCGGTATCGGTTGGGACGGCAGGCCTTGGAAGACGGGCGGAAGGCCAAGCCGTCCGTTTTGGATGGGTATCGGGGGGTGATCGAGGTCTGGATTAAGTCACGGGCGAGTGGCGAGCCGAAGGCTCGTCCCTTGACTGAAAGGAGGACCTCCAGGCCCAGCTCGGCGCTCCGGGCCAAGACGAAGCCGGAGGCCGAGCGGGTGGGGAAGTCCATGCTCCGGCCGATACTCGCCTTGGATCGGCTGACGTTTCTGGAACCCGAAGGCAAAGTTCGTTACCGATATGGCGAGAAGGGTGCCGAGCAGGAGACGATGGATTATCTGGAATTTCTCGCCCGGGTGACCTCGCATATTCCCGACAAGGGGCAAGTGATGGTCCGCTACTTCGGCCTTTATGCGAACGCCCATCGGGGGAAGGTCAAGAAGGAGCGCCAAAGCCCGACGGCGTTGCGGATCGTTGAGGAGGAGCTCCGGCGCCTTCCTTCCAAACCCTGACTCGGAAGCCTCGTGAAGGACAGACGAAGCGTCGGGCTGGGCGGCCATGATCCGGAAGGTCTATGAGGTTGATCTGATGATCTGCTCGAAATTCGGGGGCCGGATGAAGGTCGTCGCCTTCATCACGGAGGTTTCCGTCGTGGATCGGATAATGGAGCATCTGAAGTTGGCGTTTGTGGCCGATAGGCCTCAACCTTGTAGTCCTCATGGCTTCCATGAGGGCCGCCTTCGCGTGTTCTTGAGCAGGTCGCCCTGCCGGCGGCCGAGGAGAGCGGGGAATATTTCTAGGATTTGATGATCAGGAGGGCGCGGGAGTCTATCATCTTTCAGCCGGTGCGAGAGGGTTTTCCGTCCAAATATGCTTTTCGGGCTCGATTTTCGCATTTTTCGGTGTCATTGACATCGCCGAGCGGCCGGAAGTATATTACCCATGCGGTCAAGCAGGGAGATTCATCGGTCGGAGCAGGAATTTGTCGAATTCGTCGTGTACCGGGAAAAGCAAATTCTTATCCTTTCAAGTTTCATATTCATCGTCAGCCCAACCGCCGAACGCTAGTTTTCCGGCCCTTGAGAAAGCGGCCGAGGACCTCACAAATAGGCCCGGGGGGAGGCCGTTTTAGGCCGGGAATTGGTCCCAGGAGGCCCTAGGAGGGCCGATTGTCCCAGACCCGACACCAGGGTTGGGGGTGCCTCAGTTGGATAGAGCAGCGGATTCCTAATCCGGAGGTCGCCTGTTCGAGTCAGGCCAGGGGCACGTCCCATTTATACGTCATTTCAATCACTTACCCTGATTCCCTTTTTTAGCCTGAGTTATCACAACTGAGCCATTTTAGGCGGTTTTGTCCCCGCCGCGTCCACACGCCTTAATGGGGACTTGTCTGGAATCTGCATTAGATGGTTCCACAGGCAGGGCCAGAGCCTTGAAAAGCTCACCTAGCCGATATAACATTGATGTCAAGGAGGGAGCAAGAAATGAGCCTATTTAAGAGTCCACAAGATAAGCTGTTCCAGGCAGCGAAAGAAGGCGACCTTAATGCTGCAGCTAGGTTCCTACAGAAGGGCGGCGACGTGCACGCCAAGGATACAAATGGCTGGATGCCTCTGCATTTAGCTGCGGGTAGGGGCCATATGGATGTTGTTAAACTGCTAATCGCCAGAGGAGCTGACGTGAACGCCAAGACCTCAGATGGGTGGTCAGCACTGCATAAGGCCGTTTTTCAAGGCTATAAGGACGGGGTTGAGCAGCTGATTGCCCTGGGTGCTGACGTAAACGTCAAGGATGATGCTCGATGGACACCGCTACATAATGCCGCTCACTTCGGCCACCGGGAGGTTGCCGAGTTGCTTATTGCTAAGGGTGCTGATGTGAATGCGAAGAATGACGAGGGCCATACGCTGCTGCAGATGGCTATTAACAATAATGACGAAAATATGGCCGAGTTACTCAAGAAGCTCGGGGTTCTATAAACAGAAAGCGTTACACGGGTAGAGGTCTGTCCCGCCTCCAATATTCCTTAAACGGCTCGCCGGACTCGTTCGCGAACCCGAGGTTGACAAAAATCCTTGAGAAGAAGTCCATTTCTTGTCGTCTACAGATGGTCGATAGTAGACACCAGTTGACAACGATATAGCTTCGGCTCATAAATCTCATGGAGGGAACTTCACCGTCGTGCCCAAGGATGTTGGCCGGAGCGGCAGGGCAAGGCACCGAGCCAGACAGGAGGGCTAAAATGACGCAGATGGGACCACCTGCACAAGATAGCCTCGGTTTCAAGCGAATCACCATTGCCAACTGGCAGGACCGAGATATGCCCATCGGTTTCTCCGCCCTTACTCCCGATTCATGGGTGGAGCACAACCAGCAACCTCAGCTAGGTTCGAATGTTCCAACCGATATCGCCGTGCTGTTCGAAGTTGCCCGAGGCGCGATGGTTTATGGTTGGTTTTTCAATCCGCTTATCACTCTGGCTATGGAGCAGTGCTCGCGGGTGCTTGAAGCTGGCGTCAAGGCTTGCTGCTTGGAGCATCGCATCCCGACGCAGAGGTTGGACAAGAAGGGCAGTCCGTTACGGACCAAAAGTGGCAGGCCTATCGATACATCCTACTCTGAGAATATTGCCATGCTCGTAAAGGCCGAACTCATCCCTGCCAGCGATACAGACCTTTGGAACATGGCTCGGGACCTTAGAAATCTATTCTCACACCCAGAACGGCAAATGATATTTCCGCCGGGCGTTACCCTCGGCATGCTTCAAACGACCTCGGTCCGGCTGAACGAACTATTTCCCTCGTAAAATAAGGGGGAAAAGCGGTGAGGACGCGAACGGAAGGTAGCAACTACCTTAGGAGTGTCTGGGCAGTTCAAGGAGTTGCACACCCATCATGAATGCTGATAACCCAATTCTACATGACGCTCGCGAAATATTTGACTCCTATCTCAGGGCAACGAGCAGCTTCGTAAGGGCAAAACCTTTATCATTCGGAGTCTTCGAGTATCCCCAAGATACTATCCAGACTGATTGTGTGGCGTTCGCTCACATGTTTAGCTGCGTCTGGGAGGCTATTAAGAGCGAGTTTCAGGATTATTTTGCTCGGAAGCCTAGTTCGTTTGCCAAGTTGGTTACAATTGTGACTTCCGGTGCCAACACTGATGCCCCATATGCCCGCTTTTGGGTACAGGATAAGAAGAGCGAGAACCTGGTCTCAGCTTCTCCTAACACCGAAGACTTAGTGAATAAGTTGTGTAGGACACTAAGAAACGGCTTTGACCACTTCAACTTTCGTTATATCAATGTCTCGCCTCGAGATTACTTTCAGCATCTCTCGCTTACGTTACTACCAGCCGTCGCCGACCCTGACTTAGTTAACAATTATCGAATCTTCATCTGCGATTGGGACTCTTGGCAGGGGAAAAAATTTATGCAACTATCTTCGAAGACTAGGATAGTTGAGACGCATTTCGCGCGATTACGCTACGCTCTTTTTCGCTTTTTTGCTGACTTCTTCTCCGAACCCGGGAGACCCCCGTATATGGACATACTCAGGCAAGTTCCTCTGACATAGGTGCCCTGTTTTAGTGAGCATGCAATGAGGATTAGATAGTGGTAGCAACGGGCTGGAAGACTGGAACGGCAAACCCCATAACTGGCGGCGGTTACGGAATTAGAATTAAGAAACTAGACCGGGATATGTATTTTAGCCGGGACTGGAAATCTGCAAGAATCGAACTTGATACGGGCGAACTACATGAAATCAATATTTCTAGGGCATTTTGGGGGAATTGTTATGAGCTTAGGAGCAGGTTCATAGGCAAGTGGATGATTCAAGAAGGATTATTGCCCTGGAATGAGTTTAATCCGCCCGCCTGCAGATTAGAACCCATTAATGGGAACATGTTCAAGATACATAAAACGTAGCGTGGATTCAATAGTTTACAACTGCTCGTCCAAACGTATCTATATGCTTAGTAGTTAGGACTAGGAATGGGGTCCGTGCAGTTCCGCCCCTTTGTCTATAAGCATCAAACGCTTGCCTCATTGTGATTCTTCCATCCTCAATTGTTGAGGAGGCAATTGAGAACGCAACAAATTGCGAGGCGTTTTCTAATGATTACTTAATCCTTCCACTTTGAATTCTTATTATGCTGCCTTCCCTCAGGTATTTCTTGAAATATTCGTTCGTGTGCTTATATTCTAGTTTCTTAGTAATACCACTTGTCTTTAAGAGTTCCTCAAACGATATCCCTTGGCTACTCGAGCCAATAATGGCAATAACCTTAATGGCCATCTTGTCCGAAGTGCAAAAATGTAGACTCTTATCATTTTGGATAATACTGAGTGCTTCTAGCTCTCCAGGATGGAGTTCTTCTTGGATGTTCCTATCAAATTGCTCAATGAAAACTCGCATAGCAACTGCTTCTATTGACGCCTCTTGAAACTTGATTCCGGCGTCTTTTAGTAAATCAAAATTGTGCCGCTTACCGTGCTCATCCTCATAAAAGTAGGCTTCATCTCTTAGAATAATGGACGATATCTTTACTTGGTTCCCTTTTATTATCTGTTCCCATATGCCGAGGCGATGAAGGTCAATAATTACATCGGCATCAAGTAACAATATATTCAACTGAATAATCCTCGCCCTCGCGATAGCCGAACTCTTTTAGGAAGTTTGGGATTTCGCTGAATTTCTTCCCAACATATTCCGCGAGCTTTGCCTTTGAGATTTTACCCAGGTGAAACGCTCTTATAGCGAGAGAAATATAGCGTGGCGAGAGATAAGGATTTCTCATTCTCGTATCTACATTACGTGTCTTTTTCTCTGCTTCTTTAAGTTTACCTAACTCAATTTCCTTGGAAACAACTTTCTTGTCTAATAAGCCGAGATTTACCAGCCGCCAGAGAAGTGCTTCGATTGATACATCAAAATCTTGGGCAATTTCGATAAGGCTGAAATAGGTAATTTTCCCAGAAGCTATCCTCTTTCTTACCTCCCTCCTAATCTCATCCTCTGGCATTAGGAAAGCTGATGCAAATACGTTAGCGAGTCGCTCGATATTGTCCTTCTTATATATCTGCTCGAAGCGGAAATGGCCCCAAGTGATAAGATGGAAAAATTCGTGGGCTAAATCAAAATTCCGTCTCCAAGGGGCATCATTTGAATTGACTAATATTGCCATTCCAAACTCAGAAATAGTAGAACCTCCGGATATACCGTCTGGTAGATTCAAATAGAGAATTTTAACTCCTATTTTATCTTCAAGTATTTTCGCCAAAGAACAAGACGGCCTTGCTCCTAATCGTAGAAGATTGAGATAGTCAGAAGCCTTTTTAGCAGCATATTCAAATGAATTCTTATTAAGCAACTCGCTCTTATCTGTCAATAATAATAAGCCCCGATTTTCAACCTCCTTCTCACCTAAGAGCTTAAGTAGGGCCTTATACTTCTCGCAATAATTGAAAAACGTCCTCTTAACTTCCTCTTGTTGACTATTTGGTTCTGGATTCCTCCAAAGAATTTCACTTTCTTTTTTCTGCTCCTCTGGAAAGAGGAAATAGTTAATATCTCGACGATAAATCTTTGATAGACTGGCCAACTCCCAAGCTTTGATATCCCTCTTCCCCGATTCCATACTGCTAAGTATTTGATAATGCGAAAAACCCAGCTTATGCGAGACATCCTTTAGAGTAAGTCCCAAGGCCTCCCTTTCCTTTTTTAAGAGTGAGGCCAATTGCATTTCTTCAGGCATTTGGGTCTCCTTATTGTTATTATACATATAACGTTTTCTTATATTGTTGTCAAGCATAGCTCATATATATAATAATTATATATATGAGCTATGCTTGATTTGGAGATTCGGAATCCAAAAAATATGAACCCTCGTTTCCCCTGGAAAGTCCCGTTTTCTCCTGATTCATCATCTCTTTCCTTTAAGAACCATTTATCCAAGTTCGGCGAGTTTTAGCAAAATCTGTTACACCGGCGTTCCATGGAAAGAGGTCTGCCTTCCTACCTGGCCGCTGCTTACGATTATATCCCTTGTGATTGCTGCACCCGTAGCTCAGTTGGATAGTGCGTCTGACTACGAATCAGCAGGTCGGGTGTTCGAGTCACCCCGGGCGCGCTCTCTTATGCCCCTCTGAATATTATATTTATCAGCGAGTTACGATGAGTCCTGTCCCTCTCATCGTCTTCCGTCCGAAACCGTAATTTTACTGCGCTTTCAGTCTATTCTGTCACGCCATTGTCACACGGCCGGAGGAGGTAGAAGTCCGCATCGGCGTCAAGCAGAATCAACCTCGCTAAGTAGTCTCCACGGCCATGCTAATAAATATGTTGCCTTAGATGCGGTCGAGGGGCAGATTCAATTCTTATTACCAAATACCCTTCTGTGATTTATTTATCACTTTCTTTTCAAATTCCATAAAATTATCACCCGAATATTCTACAACCAGTTGGATTTTATAATTGTCTCCTTTTAAAAACAGTCGAATGGACGTTTCAGGAGGACGCCATTCTGCCAAATATTGAAGATGCCCGACACTCACAGCCATGCCATATTCTGAAGGGTCATCTTGATATAGCTTATCTGACCAAATTGTTCGGTCTTTATCCGGTATTCCATAGCTTTCATTCAGCTTGCCCTTAATCTTCTCGAAATCCTCAATATATATATTTTTATTTGAATGCTCTTCCCCAAAAATATATCGGGCTCTAGTTAACATATTGTCCGCAAAATAATATACAACCTGGCAATTTAAGCCCGCAACTTCCGTATTAAAATAAAGGGCGTCTAGGCCACTGAGGTCTCCGCCCAGTTTATATTCCTGTAAGCCGCTTGTTTCTGTGCCCTTTACTTGGTCTTTACTCATCCCCCACAGAGTTGTTCTGAATCCATACTTAGATAAAGTCGGCCTTGAAATTGCCTCAGGTTGCATAGTATTTTCGGCTTTTTCGACCTTCTCTGCACCAAATATTTGTGCAACTAGAACGATACGTTCTTTGGTTGCTATTTCTAAAGACGTTTCTTCGCCTTCAAAGCCAAATTCAAACCCGTTCAAGTAAGATGAACGGTATACGACTACCGGGCCGACCGCTTGTTGGAAAATATAATCAGGTTGTCCATATATTTCTTCGGTAAAAGCCTTTATTCTCGCTACTGATGATAAGTCAAAATATTGTGCCGTTTTTCCTTTTAGATATTTCTTAAACGCTGAGTGCAAAGCAATCCCATTTACAGTTTTTGAATCAGGGGAAAAGACAATTCTAAAAGAGTCACCAATATCGAGAGTATAAGCATATTTTCCTTTAATTATATTATGCTGGGTTTTATTAAACTTATTCAGCACTGATTCTATAGAATCCCCAAGGCTAACTCCTCGCACGCTCAATTCTATTCCAGAAGGCGGTTTTGCCATGCTAAAAATATCAATATTGGTTAATTCGTATTTCTCTTGTGCACAAAGAATTCCGAGAGATAAGAATATCAGGTACATGAATAGAGATAAATTTTTCATAATCCCCTCCATGAAATCGATTACCTAATAGAACCTCAGTAGAAAACGAAAGTCAAGCAAGGTGAGGCCCTCGGGGAGGCCGGTTGCCCGGTCGCTCCCCGGTTTTGGACAGACGTTGGTTAGAACGCCGGCCTGTCATGCCGGAGGTCGCGAGTTCGAGTCGCATCGGCACCGCTGCGTATTCCGACGATTCCGGCCACCCATTCCGAACGAAGGCGGCCACGTGTCGGAGCGGAGCGACGCTGGGCATGACTTATGTACCTGAGTGGCCGGAATCGTCGGAATACGCATCGTGTACCGGGAAAAGCAAATTCTTATCCTTTACAGGGCCGGATCGTCCCGGCCTAATTCCCTTTTTAATACGCCGTTTTAAGCCCCTTTAAGCCATGTTCGGGTAAAAAGTGGACAAAATGTGGACAAGCAAGGTGTTCTGGAGAAGGAGCGTCGTACAACCTGCGCCCGTGGCTAAACGGATAGAGCAGTGGACTTCGAATCCGCAGGTCGCCCGTTCGAATCGGGCCAGGCGCGCTCTTCTTTTCTTCCCATATTCCCCGAGAAAACCAGCGATATAATTATCTTGGGTTAAGAATCAGGACTGTCGCAAATTTAGCCAACTTTCCGCTATTTTCAACAGTCCAGTTGCACAATCGCTGCACAGCGAGTGGAGGGCCATGGTGGCATATATCTTAAGAATGTTGGTCGATAGCTGAATGATCCAGGTCCAAATTTGAATAATCGATGACGAACTCTTTATGTTTCTTTTTATCGAAGACGGCGTTCTCTAATTTTCCTGTTTTAAGGTCAATCCCAAAAAAGAGTTCAATGTATCCTGGGAGCTGCGAGTTTTCGGGGATTACGCCAATCTTGACGAACAGGCCTGATCCGTCCGTATAGAACCTAATAGAATCAGTCCAGTTTGGTGAAGAACGCAGTAGACTGTTTTTTGTGAGGTCTCGCCAAGCAGGGGCCACGAGTATCTTGTTTTCTGTTAAGTCAAAAATAGAAAAATCCCCATATTCGTCTATGTCAGGCAGTGCGCGGGGAGTAACGAGGTACCTATTCCGAAAGATCCGATAGGTTCCGCCGCCGAGGTTGAATAACCTTCCATCGTCTGTGATGACGATTGTCCTGCCATCATAATCACCGTATTTGGTTAAGATATAATGTCCTGGGGATTCTTGTTTCAAAGGCAAGAAGATCCCGGCTCGCGATCCCAGGGGCTGAATATCCTCGAAATCTAGTTTGTCAACGCACTTGCCTTTTTCCCATAGTTCGAGGAATTCTGATAACCAGAGAGGCTTTATTCCTGCGTCAATTTGCTCTTGAGTTGGAAACTTAGTACGTTCTAGACGTTTAATGACGATTTCGTACTTTCCAAACGAATAACGGACCCCGATTGTTTTTAGATCTTCTTGGTTTTTGGATTCCTGCGCTGAGATCGGAGCGATTAGGACGAGTAACAGGATAAGTTCTTTTCTCATTTCCCTTTCTTCCGGGGATTATAGGTTTATTAATTTGCGCCCGTCAAGAATCTGAACGGGTCCACTACATGGGCAACGCTTTCTGCCTGGAGTCGCGTTTCCACTGCCGATAGTATTGATAAGGGGTCAGGTAATCAAGCGACTCGTGCGGCCGGATGTAATTGTAGACATGTTCCCACTTGGCCAGCTGCTTGTTATGCTCCTCTAGGTTCAGATCGACGTCGTAGACCTCGTAAAACTCCTCCCGGTGGGTTCTGTTTGACCTCTCGACATGCCCGTTGAGCTTGGGTGACTTGGGCGGCAGGACGAACAGAGGGATCTTCTTGGCTTTGCATTCCTCCTCGAACTGATCCTTGAACTCCGAGCCTCCATCGATCTGGATGGCTCGGATCGGATAAGGGAACTTCTTTCTCAGATAATGGAGGAAGTGGGCCGCCTTGAGGCTGGTCTGACGCGTGTACGCCCGGATGACATCGTACCTACATACGACATCCCGGGCCGAGAACTGATAGCGGATCTCCCCGGGCACGAACTTGATCTGCAGGGTGTCGACCTCAACGAGATCTCCGGGCGCCAGGGCCCGGTAGTCTTTAGGCTTCCTGACGGCATATCGAGGCTTCCAACGCCGTTTTCTGGCCAGCTTGGCTTGGGTGACGTTCACGGGCTCGACCAGAACACCCCGAGCCTTGAGCCGGTTCATCACCCGGCCCACGGTCGAGGCCGAGACCAGCCGCCGCCGGCCGGATGCCCGCCCTGATACGCAGCCGGACGCTCCGGACGATCGGGGCCGGCGCGCCCTTCGTCTGGAAGGCCCCGGCCCAGGGCGAGTGGCGGGTCTACGCGTTCAACCTCTACAGCCATGCCGGCGCGGACGGCTCGACCGTCAATTATCTCGACTCGCGCCTGGCTCCGGCCTTCATCTCGACCGCGCTCGAGCCCTACGCCCGCCGGCTGGGCGATAAGCTCGGCAAGTCCGTCCCCGGCGACTTCATCGACAACGAAGGCGACTACGGCTGGGGCCTGGCCTGGTCGGACACTCTGGACGCTCGCTACAAAGAACGGTTCGGCCGCGATATCCGACTTTGGCTGCCCCTCTCGGTCGACAGGGACGTCGAGGGCGTCTTCGCCCGGGCCCGCTGGGAATGGTTCGACCTCGTCTCGGACATCTACGCCGAGGCGTTCCGGGCGGTGACCGACTGGCACGAGAAGCGCGGCATGTCGACCACGGCCCACTTTTGGGAGGAAGGGATCCAGCCCCAGGTGAGCGCGGTCGGCGACCACCTGAAGATGCTCCGCACGCTGACGATGGCGGGCCAGGACTGTCTCGGCCGGAAGCCGCTCCGGGTCCACGACTTCAAGGAGGTCGAATCTGTCGCAGAGTTCGAAGGCTCGCGGGCCGCGACGGAAATCATGGGCGCCGGGGCTTTCGAAGGGACGCCCTGGAACACCTTCAATCCGGCCTTCCTCAAGCAGGCCGCGAACGCCGTGACGGCCTGGGGCATGAGCCATATCATCCCGCACGGCGTTTTCACGACCCGTAAGCTCACCGGCAATCCCTGGCCGCCGGACTGGTACTCGGAAAACCCCATGTTCCCGTACCTCCACCTGTGGACGGACTTCCTCCGGCGGGCGAGCTTCATCAACTCGATGGGAAACGCCGTGCCCGACGTCCTGCTCTGGAACCCGATCGAATCGGCCTGGATCCAGGCCGACGCCGACATCCTCGACGTGGAGATGTGGGCCTTCTCCGAAACCCATCCCGGAGGCAAGCGGATCAACGAGATCGACCGGGTCTACGCCAAGGCCATCGACGACCTGACGGCGGCCAGGGTCGAGTTCCTGATCGGCGACCGGCATTACCTGAAGCAGATGGAGGTCAGGGGAGGGAAGCTCGTCCGCGGCGAATTCACGTTCCGGACTCTCGTCTTGCCGGCGGTCGACATCCTGCCGCTCGCGGCCGCCCGGAAGATCGTTGCCTTCGCGGCGGGCG
>Ga0315278_10002914_pt1 | contig 15280 bp, 13 predicted proteins | sample YL17G06_0_MG_FD_203880 | JGI IMG/M metagenome (GOLD analysis project Ga0315278, IMG submission 203880) | Sediment microbial communities from Yellowstone Lake, YNP, Wyoming, USA - YL17G06_0 | ecosystem: Environmental > Aquatic > Freshwater > Lake > Sediment | place: USA: Wyoming | collected... | reverse complement strand
TGGTAGCCGGTATTTCGGCCGTATTCTTCTTGTTTCCAGCAAGGGCCCGGAAAGCCAGCACGAGGGCAGTCAGTACGAGTGCTACAATGTTTTTAATGGTGGCTTCAGGTTGCTGCAAGCGTTTAATACCAGCCTACGCGACTGATGACTCTTGGAGTGCGGATAACATCCTCTTCTTCGCTTGCCAGGACGCCTGGCGCAAGCTCCTCCAAGAAATCGACCGCATCGCATCCATCGCAACCAGGCGGTGGGCCATCATCGGTCAATCTCAATGAAGGCTGGTATAACTTGGCCAGACTCTAGAAGTTCCAGCCTGAACCTGCCGTTCGTTCTCGGTTCATTTGGCGCGCTTCAGCCACACCCGGTTGTCATGGTAGGTACCGCCGGCCGCCGGTGCAGGCTGGTCGCACCCCGTGAGCGTATTGATGCCCTGGCCATCCTCGAAGGCCTCATTGGGCCAGATCGATTCCGCAATCAATACGCCGCGGCGCTGGCCGTCATGGGACTTGGCATGGAGGGTGACCACGCCACGCGCACTCCCCACCCGTACCAGGTCACCATCGCTGATGCCGGCATCCGCCAAGTCGAGGGGATGCACGAAGAGCGTGGGCCTGCCCTCCCGCTTCAGCGAAGATGGCGTTTCATTGAAGGTGGAGTTGAGGAAGGTACGGGCCGGACTGGTGGCCAGCCTGAAGGGATAGGCCTCCGTGGCTTCCTCAATGGCGCTCCAGTGGTCGGGAAAGGCCGGCATGTCATGGACAGGCCCCAAGGCCCCATTGGGCGAAAGATAGGCTGCCTTCACCCAATCTGGTTTGAAGCGGAACTTGCCACCGGGGTGGCCGAAGCCTTTCAGGTTATGGGCGGTCTCAAAATCCGGCTGCACGTCAATCCAGTTTTCCTCGTCTAGCTTCTCGAGGTCGGGCCGGCGTGAGTGCTGCAAGGTCCAATCGATCAGTTCACGGGGGCTCATGCGAAAGCCATCGTGCTCGGCACCCACACGGTGGGCGAGGTCGCATAGCACATCGTGGTTGCTGCGGCATTCCCCGGGTGCCTCCACCAGCTTGCGGCCCAGCATGATATGCTGGTGGCCGCCGCCCTGGTAGACATCGTCGTGTTCAAGGAACATGGTGGCCGGCAACACAATGTCAGCAAAATTCGCCGTCTCTGTCATGAATTGCTCATGTACGCAGACGAACAGGTCCTCGCGCGCGAGCCCCTGCTTCACCTTGGTCTGGTCGGGAGCCACCGATGCAGGATTGGTGTTCTGGATAAGCATGGCCTTCACTGGTGGCCCGCCCGCAAGGTCGAAATCATCACCAAGAAGGGCAGGCCCGATGCGGCATTGATCAATGACGCGAATGCCACTGGAAGCAGCGTCTGTCCCTTCGATCATTTTCTTGTCCCACTCGTAGATGCCGCTGTTGGAATGCAGCGCGCCGCCACCTTCATATTTCCAGGCACCTGTGACCGCCGGAATGCAACTCACCGCATGCATGTTCACTGCGCCATTTCGCGACCGGCTAAAACCATAGCCCAGCCTGAAGAAAGTGCGTTTGGTCTCGCCAATGAGCTTCGCGAAGGCCTCGATCTCGGCCACTGGAATATCACAGATATTGGAAGCCCATTCCGGCGTCCTGGTCTTGAGGTGGGCTTCGAGTTCTTTTGGGTGGTCGGTGAGCGCTTCAAGATAGGGCCAGTCGGCATAACCATCCCGGAACAGCACATGCATGATGGCGCAGGCCAGCGCCCCGTCGGTGCCTGGCCGAATGAGAACCTTCACATCCGCCTGCTTCATGGTGCCGGTATTGTAAATGTCGACGCAGGCAATCTTGGCACCGCGATCCTTGCGCGCCTTCAAGGCATGGGTCATCACGTTGACCTGGGTGTTGACCGGGTTGCCACCCCAAATGATGATCAGGTCAGATACCTGCATCTCGCGGGGGTCAACCCCGGCAATCTTGCCAACGCCCGCATAGTAACCCGGCCACGATAGGGCGATGCAGAAGGTGCCGTACATGCCGGAGTAGCGCTTGGCATGACGCAGTCGCTCGATGCCGTCGCGCATCACTAGGCCCATGGTGCCTGCATAGTAGTAGGGCCACACGGATTCTGAACCATGTTCAGCCTCGGCCTTGAGGAAGGCGGCCGCCGTTTCTTCCATGGCCTCGTCCCAGCTGATGCGCATGAACTGGCCACTGCCCTTGGGCCCCACCCGCTTCTGGGGATAGAGCAAGCGGTCGGGGTGGTGAATGCGTTCAGCATAGCGGCCGACCTTCTCGCAGATCACGCCGAGGGTGTAGGAATTGTCCTTGGCGCCACGCACGCGGCCGATGGTCTTCTCATCGAGCAAGTCCACCTCGAGCGCACAGGCCGAAGGGCAGTCATGGGGACACACGGAAATTCCAGTCCTGATATCGGGGCGAATGTTCATGGACGCTGTGTATAGCCCAATCTATACTTGTCGTCATGCTCTCCATAACGTCCCCGCAAAACCCCACCATCAAGCTGATCCGTTCGCTGGCCGAGAAAAAATACCGGCAGGAATCAGGTCTGTTCGTGGCCGAGGGATGGGACATGTTGGACCGGGCGCGAAAGGAAGGCTGGGTACCAGAACATCTTGTTTCCACCCTGCCCATTTCCCCCTGGGGAGAGACGCAACCCATTTACGTGACCGACACAATCATTGAGGGCTTAAGTGGCCAGAACAACCCGCACACCACCCTTGCCACCTTCAAACAGCGTTACCAGACGGCACCGGAGCAAGCGGGCGTCTGGGTGGCCCTTGAGGATATGCGCGATCCCGGCAACCTCGGGACCATTATCCGCAGCGTGGATGCCGCGGGAGCTGCGGGCATCATCCTCGTGGGCCAGTCTTGCGATCCCTTCTCGAGCGATTGCGTGCGGGCCAGCACGGGCTCCATATTCGGCGTGCCCCTGGTGCGCCTTGAAACCCCAGCATTTGCTGCACTGGCAAGAGGCTGGAATGGCGACGTGGTGGGAACCCATCTCAAGGCGACGGAAGATTTCAGACGAACGTATAGCGAGTCCACCCTCCTCATCATGGGAAGCGAAGGCCGTGGCCTTTCTGACAAGGTGGCTGCCGCCTGCAAAAACCTTGTCCGGATCCCCATGCGTGGCGGCGCCGAATCCCTCAACGTCGCCATCGCCACGGCACTCATGCTGTATGAAATCGTAAAACCTTGAGTGGCCAAGGGTTAGCCATGCTCACCCCTAAATCGGGAAACTGGACCTTGAGGCCCCCATTACTTGCGAGCTATTCTAAGTCTCTCAACGGAGGAACGGAATGAAGTCTCATGCGCGGGTAGTGGTAGTCGGCGGCGGCGTAATGGGGGTGGGCCTGCTTTATCACCTGGCGCACGAGGGCTGGAGCGACGTGGTCTTGGTCGAAAAGGGCGAGCTTACCTCCGGTTCAACCTGGCATGCCGCGGGTCAATGCCCGCAGTTCAATGGCTCCCTCAACATGAGCAAGGTGCACCTCTATGGCACGCAGCTTTACCCGCAGCTGGAAAAGCTCACGGGCCAGGCTGTCTCCTGGCATGGCTGCGGCGGACTGCGCCTGGCTATTACCGATGAGGAGGTGAACTGGTTCAAATATGTCTACGGAGTGTCACGCATTGCAGGCTATGAGTCCGAAATCCTCGGACCTTCGGAAATCAAGCAATACCATCCCTATCTCGAAACCTTCGGTGTGAAGGCGGCTTTCCACACCATCACCGATGGCCATGTGGCTCCTGCCGACATTACCAACGCCATGGCCGCGGGTGCGCGCCAGAAGGGTGCTGAAATCTACCGCCGCACCCAAGTGACGGATATCAAGCAGCTGCCCACCGGCGAGTGGGAAGTGATCACCGACAGGGGCAACATCATTTGCGAGCATGTGGTGAACGCGGCCGGTTCCTACTGCGATGTCGTGGGCTCGTGGACCGGGCACAATGTTCCCATCGCCAACATGCTGCATCACTACATGATCACCGAGCCGCTGCAGGAACTCGTCGACCTCAAGATGGAACTGCCGGTAGTGCGCGACCCCTATTCTCATGCCTATCTTCGCGAAGAAACCAACGGTGTGCTCGTGGGACCCTACGAAACGGAAACCGCTCATGTCTGCTGGGATGGCAAGCCGCCCGCCTGGGATTTCGAGAGTGAACTTGTGGAACCAGAACTGGACCGCCTGCTGCCCTGGCTGGAGCGCGCCACGGAACGCTTGCCCCTGTTTGGCAAGGCCGGACTCAAGTCGGTTATTTCAGGCGCCATCACCCATACGCCGGACGGCACCTATCTCTCGGGCCCGGCGCCGGGTCCCAAGAACTATTGGATGCATTGTGGCGCTTCCATCGGCATTTGCCAGGGCGGTGGTGCCGGCAAGTACCTTGCCCAGTGGATGGTGCATGGCCAGGCTGAAATTAACATGCGCGAGTTCGACCCCCGGCGCTTCGGCAATTGGGCGACCAAGGACTACACCACGGAAGTGTCCATCGCCGACTACCACCACATGTATTATTGCTACAAGCCTGGAGAGCAGCACCACGTGGGCAGGGGTCTGCGCAAGTCCTCCCTGTTTGAAAAGCTAAAATCCCATGGTGCGCAATTTGCACAGATCTTCGGTTGGGAACGACCGCGCTGGTACGACAGCTCAGGCAAGGGCGAGGCGTTCTCCTACAAGCGCTCCAACTGGTTTGACGCGGTGCGCGAGGAGGCCAAGGCGGTGCGCGAGCGTGTGGGGTTGATGGACCTTTCCACCTTCTCCAAGTTCGAAGTGAAGGGCAAGGACGCCTACGCATTTCTTGATCGCATTTGCGCCAACAAACTCCCGACGAAGGATGGCGGCATCATCCTGGGCCACCTCCTGAATGCCAACGGCTTCATTGAATCCGAAATCACCGTGACGCGTCTTGGCGCAGAACATTTCTATGTGTTGTCTGCGGCCGTCGCCCAGTTACACGACAAGGACCAGTTGGAGTGGCGCAAGGTGGCAAATGAGTCCGTCACCATTACCGACGTGACGGATGACTATGGCGTGCTGGTGCTGGCGGGCCCCAAGGCCCGTGATGTTCTCAAGCAATGCACCGCAACCGATCTTGCCGACTCCTCGTTCCGCTGGCTCACCGCCCAAGTGGCCAAGGTTTCAGGGATTGCAAATGTGCGGCTGCTGCGGGTCAATTATGTAGGCGAATTGGGGTGGGAACTACACGTTCCCATGGCTGAAATGCCTAAAGTTTTCGATGAACTGTTAAGTGCTGGCAAATCCTATGGACTGAAATTGTTTGGCACCTACGCCATGAACAGTCTGCGCATGGAAAAGTCCTACCGCGGCTGGGGTTCGGAACTCACCAGTGAAGTCGACATGTTTGAGGCCTCCATGGACCGCTTCATCCACCTCGACAAGGCGGATTTCATCGGCAAGGCCGCCACCCTCTCCATGCACCAACGCGGCCCCCGCATGAAGCTTGTGTGCTTTGAGGTGGCAAATACCGATTCGGACTGCGTGGGCAATGAGCCCGTTTTCCAGGGCGACAGGATTGTGGGCCTGACTACCTCCGGCGCCTTCGGGTTCGCGGTCAACTCGTCCTTGGCCTTCGCCTATGTCGACCCCAAGCTTACCGACCCAGGCACGCGGCTCGACGTGCTAATGTTCGGTGAAAAAAGGAAAGCAACAGTCATTCCGGAGTCCCCTTGGGATCCAGCCAATGCCAGGTTGAAGGCCTAGGGCTCGCTCTTAGAGCGACGTCAAATTCTTGGTAGGCGGAATGTCTTCCCAAGAATTTCCTGCCGCAATGATGCAGGTCTTTCCTTCCGGCGAGGTCATCAGGATTGTCCAGGTGCCAGCTTCCGACGTGTAGATTTCAAGGAGGTTGTTTTGCCCGGCGATGGCGAGTGCCTTGCCCTGCTCCTCAAACTTTTCGTTCAAGGCCTTTACAAAATCTGCCCTGCTTCCGCACACGGAGGCAGCCTGGGCCTGGCTTGTAAAAGCCACGGCAACTGCTAACGCACACACCAAGTTAAGCTTAGTCATAATACTCCTCCAGTCTCGCCGTCCGAGGCGCCGCCGGAGGAATCTCACCCCCTGAAGGTCAGGCAGGCCCCGGAGCGGTTATGCCGATTTGATCGTTCATACGCAGCTCCAAATACTCAGTGTGGTCATCATGCGCCCAAACCGTAAACGAATTGCGAACAATGGTATGATGGGTTAGCAAGGCAGCATGCCCGCCTCCCACCCCAAGCCCCTCATCGGAATTACCCTCATGATCGCCGCGATGCTGGTGATGCCGTTCCTTGACGTGGTGGCCAAATTCCTCGGCCAGCAGAACGTGCCCATCGTCGAAATCGTCTGGGGGCGCCTGGTTTTCGGCACACTATTGACGGCTCCACTGGTCATCCGCAGCGAGGGCCTCAAGGGTCTTGTGCCGCAACAGGCGCATTTGCACGTAGCCCGCGCTATCCTCGTTGCCTGCGCGACGGGCCTGTTCTTCTGGGCGCTCAAGTACCAGGGCATTGCCGAAACACTTTCCATCTACTTCGTGCAACCGCTGGTCGTCACCATGCTGTCGCCCCTGATTCTCGGTGAAACGGTGGGCTTGCGGCGTTGGCTTGCTGTCATCGTGGGCTTCATGGGAACCCTGATCATCATCCGCCCGGGGTTTCAGAACGTGAACCCCGGCATGTTGATGGCGCTGGGTGCGGGCACAGCTTCGGCAATCTACATGCTGATTTCACGCATTCTCGCCGGCCAGAACCGTGCCAGTGCGTCGACATTCCATACCAGCCTTGCAGGTGCCGTGATCGTCTCCGTTGCCCTGATTTACTTCTGGCAGACACCCACCTTGCAGCAGTGGTTTATGTTTGTGCTGCTGGCCTTCTTCGCGACCCTTGGCAACTACTTGGCGATCCGCGCGCTGGAATACGCCGAGGCGTCGCTGCTGGCCCCCTTCGGCTATACCGAGATGATCAATGCTGTTTTGGCAGGCTGGTATTTCTTCGGCGACTTTCCCGATGCCTGGACCTTTACGGGTGTTGGCATTCTCATCGTCTGCGCAATCTACCTATCCTACCGTGAGCGCATCAAGAAAACGGCGCAGTCCTACCAAACGAATGATATTGCCCTTTAGTTGGCCAAGGACTTTTCAATGCGTCGGTCGCGAATGAACCACAACACGGCAATCGCAAAGTAAATAGTAATGGAAATCCATGGATTGAAAAATGCCAAGGCTACGGCCGTCGCATAGAGGACGACAGAAAGCCTCCCCGTGAGGTCGGATCCAATGGCCTTGGCAATATTCGAATCCTAGCCGTGGAATTCGAGGATTTTCATGGTGAGAATGCTGTGGGCTGCCCCGGCTAGCAGGAGGTTCAAGCCGAACATGATCACCGGCCGCTCGCAAAATGGTTCGCGCCCATCCAGGCGGTCGTGAATGGTACAAGCTATAGCCAGAGCAGCAGATGCAGGTTAGCCAAGAGGATTTTTCCGTTGACGCGCTTTACGGTGCGCAACAGATGGTGATGGTTGTCCCAGTAGATCCCGATGTTGACGAAGCTCAGCACATAACTGAGGAAAACAGCCGATAACTCCATCAGCGCTTCGAGCATCGGTTCACTGGGGTTTTCAGCTCAAGAACCATGATCGTGATGATGATCGCAATCACGCCATCGCTGAATGCCTCTATGCGCCCTTTGCCCACGTAATTCTCTCTTAACCGATAAATCCAACTCCACTGTGCGAACCATCACAATAGGGCTTGTTGGCGGAATGACCGCACCGGCACAGAGCTGTTTTTGTCACCCGATTTGTCGTGCGTCCTGTACCGCTTACGACCTCCAGGTTGCCACTCACCAGCAAGGGCCCATTTCTGGAAGACTTGATGTTCAAATCTCCATTGCGGGCTTCCAGCAGTTGGGACTCTTGAGTTTCGGGTTCGCCGGTCGCAGCAAACCCAGCCGCGGTGTGGCTGCCATCGCAAAACGGCTTTTTCTTAGATTGCCCGCAACGGCACAGAGTCGCGCGGAAGCCTTCCTCCACACCGTCAATCTTGAGTGGTGCGTGAAAGGCAAGCGGTCCACTTTCCCTCACCCGCACGGCATTGACGATGGGTGCTGTTTCGCCCGCTGTGCCATCCACCCGGACATAACGGATAGCCCCTGACGGACAGTTGTGGGCAAGTTGTGCCATGGCATCTGAATTTGCCCTGTCGGGGTGGATCCATTCTCCCTTGACGTTGGGCACGAACACATCGGGCCGGTCGAGAACGCAGTTGCGCGAATGGATGCAGCGGCTGCCGTCAAAATTAATGATGAACTCGCGCCCGACTACTGTTTCAACTGACATGACATTCCTCAAATCCAATAATTACTACTATTGGGTGGGGAGTGTAGTTTGAAAAAATTCAGTGCGCAACTGCAGGCGTTGTCCGGTCACGCAGTTTCAGCAGGTACCAGACGACGGCCACGCCGAGCGCCTTGCTGAGAACTTCCGTGGTGAAGGCAGCCGGTGTGAGGTAGCCCGCAAGGTACTGGAAGGCCAGCGTGTCCAGCGGCACCGACAGAAGGCTTGATATCAGGATGCGAGACTGAAGGGGGCGCTTGGTGAAGGAATAGATCGCCCAGTCAGCCATTTCAGAAAGCACGAAGGCTGTAATGCTGGCTACCGCGATGGCGGGATCGACCATCAAATAGGTGATGATCCCAGCAAAGAGGGTTGCCAGCAATACCTTGTGGCCAACCTCACGCTGTGCATAATCACGCAGTACAAACACGAAACCAACAATGACGTTGGCGATATAGAGGTCACCGAAGGGCGTTGTCCATGGAGCCATAATCGTAAACGTCCAGTTTACCAGGACGATGCAGACAACGTAAAGGGCGACCCACACAGTGTTAGCCTACAATTTCGGATGCTTTGAAGTTCATCTTGATTTCCTTCTTGGCATTCTCGGCGCTGTCTGAACCATGCACCGAGTTGGCGTCGATGGATTCGGCAAAGTCCTTGCGGATGGTGCCTGGGGCAGCATCGGCGGGGTTGGTTGCCCCCATGATCTCTCGGTACTTGGCTACCGCGTTGTTGCCTTCGAGAACCTGCAACACGACGGGACCAGAGGCCATGAACTTGACCAGGTCCTTGAAGAAGGGTCGCTTGGCATGCACGGCGTAGAATTTCTTGGCATCAGCCAGCTTCCACTTGACACGCTTCTGGGCCACGATGCGAAGGCCAGCGGCTTCGATCTTGGCATTGATTGCGCCCGTCAGATTGCGGCGGGTTGCATCGGGCTTGATGATCGAAAAAGTACGCTCGGTTGCCATGAGTCATTCCTGTTGATTAAATGGATTGGGCCGCCTTTTAGAGGCGGCCCCAAAGACTTGCAAGTGCTGTGACGCTTTATTCTTCTGCCTGGCCGATCAGGGCCGTGGCACGGCTTACCGAAACCCGGCGGTTTTCCTGTTCGGCCTCGGCTGTTGGAATCTTCAGGTAGCGCTCGCCGTAACCTATAGTCTTCAGGTTTCTGTCCGGAATGACATAGTAGGTGGTCAGCGCCTTCTTGATTGCCTCAGCACGCTGGCGCGACAGGGCGAGGTTGGCAGCATCCGAACCCACTGCATCCGTGTGGCCTTCAATCAGGAACACTTCGCGGGGATGTGCCGTCAGGATGCGTTCGATGATGGCACCCAGCCGGTCAAGGTTGGACACTTCTTCAGCCCTCACGAAGGCCTCGTTGAAACCGAAATGCACCGTATCGATTTCGATGCGGGGCAGTGCCGCCCTGAGATCAGGTGAAGCTTCGACTTCCTGCACCGTATAGCGGCGGGTGATCTTCTTGCGGGGCGGTGCAATCAGCACATCCTGCAATTCCGCATCATCGACTTCGGCCGCATAGACATCAACCATGCCGTCATCTTCCTGGTAGCGTGAATCATCGAGCATGATGTCATCCTGGCCGGCATAGTATTGAGCGCGCAGCTCAGCTTCGCGCAGACGGCGCTCGCGCATCAGGCGCTGTTGCAACTGATACTGGTCACGCTCCATGACCGCACGCCAATAGAACCGCTGCTGCTCTTCGTAGCGTTGGTCATAGGTGGCCTGGCGGTAAACCTCGAGGCGGCGGCGGAGTTCATAATCTTCCAGATCGTCAGATGGCCTGCGATCGTTGAGTACAATCTCAATGGACACGTTGATGTCATTCTTCTCAGTGCGCGGTGGGCGCGCCTTAGAGGGCGGTGGCGGTATCGAACCTGGCTGTCCGGTGGCAGCGGGTGGCGGAGCGGTTTCGGCCACGGCAACCCGGTTGCGCAGGATATCCCGCTCAGCCTTCAGTTTCTTGCGGAGTGCCCTTTCGGTATTGCGGGACAGCTGGTTGCTCGCCATCAGCTCGCGGATGCCATCCAGCCGTTTGCGCAAATCAGCGTCACTGAGTTTATCTGCCGGCTGCGGGTCGTCCAGGAATGCCTTTGCCTTTGCCTCGGCTTCAGGAGTTCCGGCATTGCCGTCCAATTTCTCGGTTTGGGCCTTGTCGACTGCAACCGGCGCAGCAGCTGCCGCTGCAGGTGGCGTGGCCGGCACTTCCACTACCTTCGGCGGCGGTGGAGGCAACGGTGCCGTTGGCGCAACTTCAATGACCGCAGGAGGCGGTGGTGGAACGGCAGCATCACCCGTGGCTGCAGGGGCGGCTGGAGCATTTGGCGTCTTGCTGGCGGCATTCTGGTCGCGCGTCATCAATTCGGTACGTGCTGCCTTGGCTATTTCTGCAAGCTGTGCACGCGTATCATCTGGCAAATTGCCTGACTTAGAAAGCTGGCGGGCCGACTTGAGGCGACCGGTCAGCTCTTCTGGGGTCATTTCAGTCAACGGCCGCGTATCAGCCAAAAGATTTGTCACATCGGCGGGAAGCTCCCCAGCGGCGGGTCCTGGCATAGCAGCCTGCGCTGGCTGCTCGGTGGCAGGCGGTTGCTCTGCAGCGGGTGGCTGTTCAGCCACTGGGGCTGCTATATTGGCGGGCTGATTGGCTTTTGCCGCCTGCTCCTGGCGGGCCACGAATTCGGTGTGTGCCGCCTCGGCGAGGCCTGCCAGCTGGTCGCGCATGTCCTGAGGCAGGCTCTTCATCTTGGCAAACTTGCGCGCCTGCTTGGCGCGCGCATTGAGTTCGTCATTGGCGAGATCAGAAGCGGGCCTGCCATCGCTCAGGAGGGCCTGGACTTCCTGCGGAATTTCTGCGGCAGCCGGTGCTGGCGCTTCGGCGGGCTGGGCAGGCGCCGGTGCTGTTTCAGCTGGCTGCTCAGTGACCGCTGGCTGTGCGGGCGCCTGTTCAGCAGACTTTGCGGCCTGGGATGCCGCCTCGCGGTTGGCAATCTCTGCTCTGGCAGCCTGGAAGATGCCCTGGAGCTGGCCGCGCGTTTCAGACGGCAATCCCATCATCTTTGCATACTGTCGTGCCTGCTTGGCGCGTGAAACGAGTTCTTCTGTCGAGAGTTCGCTCAAAGGACGCGAATCCCCGATCAGGTCCATGACTTCCTGTGGGACCTGTGGAGCGGCTTCTGCAGCAGGTGCTGCTTCTGTCGCAGGTGCCGTCGGCTGTTCAGCTGCAGGCTGGGTTGCGTCCGGATTGTCCTGCCCCAACACGGGTGCTGCAATCAGGGCCAGCGCCAAAAGACTTGACGCCATTGCATTAAATTTCATTTTTCGCCTCCCGAAAGTCCAGCGTGCATGATTTGGCGCTGAAAAGTTGAATGTGGTGGGGTAAGTAGAGATTTTATGCGGCAGAACTATGGGGCAATTTGGCCTGTTTGCCACAAGCATGAACGGTTGCTGACAGCATTTGCTCCATGGCAAGCCTAGATTTAAAGCCGTCCTGCCTCGATAATACGTTTCAAGAAGCCGCGCGTGCGCTCTTCCCTTGGGTCACCAAACACCTGTTCGGGAGGGCCTTCCTCATGGACCACGCCCTCGTAGAGAAAGCACACCTTGGAGGCCACTTCCCGGGCAAAGCCCATTTCATGGGTGGCAAGCAGCATGGTCATGCCCTGCCCCGCCAGGTCCCGCACGATGTTCAGGACTTCTGCCACCAGTTCAGGGTCGAGGGCGGACGTAATCTCGTCCAGCAACATGAGCTTGGGTTCCATGGCCAGAGCCCGCACGATTGCCACGCGCTGCTGCTGACCGCCCGACAGGCGGTCGGGAAATTCCCGTGCCTTCGCCTCGAGGCCAATGCGCTTGAGAAGGACCATGGCTCGATCCTCGGCGGCAGCTTGGTCCATTTTCAAAACCTTGGCGGGAGCAAGCGTCACATTCTCGATGACACTCATGTGAGGAAACAGGTTGAAGCTCTGGAAAACAATTCCGACCTGCTGGCGCAATTTGTTAACATCAATGCCCGGCCCGGAAACGCGATCATCCTCCAAGCGGATTTCGCCGCCCTGGATTTTCTCAAGCCCGTTGATGCAGCGGAGCAACGTTGATTTTCCGCAACCCGAGGGCCCGATGAGACAGACAACCTGGTGCTCTTCGACGCTCAAGTTCAGGCCACGCAGGACACGAACCAGTCCGAACTCCTTGACCACGTCCTTCATTTCAAGAAAAGCCACGTCAGCCCCCTGCCCGTGTGCGTGCGTTGTCGCGCTCAATGAGCTTGTCCACAAAACGGGCCTGCGGGATGGTGATCAGCACAAAGAGAATTGCAACAATGGTCACTGCCGATAGGTTGAAGGCATTGGCCGCAATGATGCGCGACTGGTTGAAAGCGTCGATCACACCAACAACCTGTACAAGGGCGGTATCCTTCTGCAGACCTATGAAATCGTTGAGCAGCGGCGCCATGATGCGGCGCACAGCCTGCGGTATCACCACATAGCGCATGGTTTGCATGTAGGACAAACCAAGTGAACGCGCAGCCGATACCTGGCTCCAGTGAATGCTCTCGATCCCGGAGCGATAGACTTCCGCCACGTAAGCCCCGTAGGTCAAGGTGAGCGCCAGGACACACCACCAGATGACGGGTATACGTGTGGCTGTCTTCAGTTCCATGGGAGACAGCATTGAAAGGTCCGTGAACAGCCCCACTATTTTTGGCACGATGAGTTCGGGCAAGCCCGATATGGGTAGGCCGAAACCGATGAGGTAGAGCGTTACAACCGCGGGAAGCCCACGGAACACATCACAGTAAATGATGGCCAGCGCTCGGATGGGCTGGCCGGCTCTTCCCGGCATCATGCGTGCAAGAGCCACGACGAGGCCCCACACCAGAACCAGAACTTCGGCAATGACAAAGATGAAGACGTTGTTGAAGAGGAAGGACTTGGTCACCTGCCACCACTTGGCGCTCATCAGCGGGAGCAGGAAGAATGTTTTGCCCACGGCCGCATCATTGGTGAGGATGAAGCATATAAAGGCAAGTCCCATCAGGCCAAACACACCCCAGCCGAATGTAAGCCATGCAAGATCACGCGATTCCGCTGTTGCAATGCGCATTTCGACGAGATCATTGCGGGCGGCAGCCCAGCGCGCCCTCTGCAGTTTGCGGTAGGACCTCAGGGCGGGAACGAAGGCAGCCGCGCTGGACCCAATGCAGAGGCCGAAGAGGACCTCCCAACCCGCACCATAAAAATCGAGGCCATGTAACGCTCCCCTCACAAGATTGGTTCCCGCTATCGTCGCAATCACACAAACTGCTGCAAACCAGACTGAAGCGATGCTGATCCATGTTGCCGAATTGGGATATTCGGTTGGTGCTTGAGGTTCGTTCACATTGTTGCCTGAGCGCAGATTGAAACCCCCGCATTGCTTGCGGGGGTTTCACGTTGGTTACTGTGGGAAGTAGGGAACAGTCGCCGGATCCTTGCCCCAGGCGGCGGCAAGATACTTTTCACCCAATTTCGCCATGGTGCCATCGTCAATCATCGCCTTGATGATGGAATCGATGGTGGCCTGGTTGGGAGAACCCTTTTCATAGATGGCGCCATAGCTCTCGCCGGTCTTGAACTGGCCCACAACCTTCGACTTGCCGCTCGTGCTCTTTTCCTCAGCAAGCGTGATTGACGTATCCGTCATGGCCGCGTCAATCTGGCCTGCGCGCAAGGCTGTGAACATGTCCCCCTGGTCGGGATAAACCTGCACATTGGTGAGGCCGAGTTTGTCGGTAGCAAAGGACGCACCGGTGGTGGCCTGCTGAACGCCTACTTTCGCAGACTTCAGGCTGGTTGCATCAACCGGCGCATCCGCACGGGTGATCACGCCAATGTCGGAACTGAAATAGGGAATAGAGAAATCCACCACCTTCTTGCGATCCTCGGTGATGGAGACTTCCGAGAGCGTGAGGTCATAACCAGACGTCTGGCCAGCCACCAGCGGATCCCAACCCACGTTGACAACTTCCAGCTTGTCATACCCGGCGCGCCAGGCGATTTCGGCAGCCATGCAATACTCCATGCCATCCTTGATGGCTTCAGGCGTATCGCCATTCCACCAGATGGGAGCCGGCAATGATACCTGCACGGTGAGTTGGCCGGGCTTGGCAGGAGAAGCAATGGGGATAGACCCCTTGACACCAGTAAGCTCGCAATTGCCAATCATGTCCATCGACATGGCCGATGTGGAAAAAGCTAGTAATGCAGCTAGGGCCAGAAAATTACGTTTCATTTGCGCCATTATGAACTCCCTGTTTTGATGTCAACGTGAGCATACACTGAAACGGGCGCCTTGATGCAAGGGGAAATTAACCAGTCCAGCCAAGCCCTTGGGCCACGCAATTCATTGTCATAAGCAGCGGCATGTTCATGCGGCCATCCCGCTTTTCGCCACGCGTTTCCCGCAGCAATTGAACCTGCCAGAGATTGGCGCGATTGACGACCGGGCGGACCCGGTCGAAACGTCGCCGGAAACCCTGGAAACGTTCGCACAGGACCTTGGCTGCCGTAAGCTCTAGGATGGCAGTGCTGGTGCGCCTGTGTTCATGGGTGATGAGTGCGAATATCCGTTCGGCATCATTGCGATCGGGCACCAGTTCCGCATATTTCTCGGCAACCGCCATGTCGGCGAGGAAAAGCGATTTTTCGACCTCGTCGACGGCCAAGCGGAAGCCCCGGGACTTGTTGAACATGTCGCGAAGCAGCATGAGCCCTTGCGGACCACGAGCAGACAGGAAGTCGTCCAGTGCGTAGCCCAGGCCATACCAGCCGGTCAATAGGTGGCGATTTTGGCTCCAGGCGAAAACCCAGGGAATGGCTCGCAAATCTTCGATGCCCTTGGCCCCGAAGCGGCGGGCTGGACGCGAACCCAGCTTCA
>Ga0315278_10002911_pt1 | contig 15286 bp, 9 predicted proteins | sample YL17G06_0_MG_FD_203880 | JGI IMG/M metagenome (GOLD analysis project Ga0315278, IMG submission 203880) | Sediment microbial communities from Yellowstone Lake, YNP, Wyoming, USA - YL17G06_0 | ecosystem: Environmental > Aquatic > Freshwater > Lake > Sediment | place: USA: Wyoming | collected... | reverse complement strand
GTTTTCGTCGATGAGGTTCCGCGTATCGGCGGCCATTTTTAAAAGAACGCTCAGCTCCTTGACCGAGAGATCCGGAAATTCAGCGAGGAAGGCCGGGTCGAAAATCGGAATCAGGAACTCTCCGCCATGATCCTCGATCGAAAGATTCACCCGCCGGGGCAGCTCCGCTAAGAGGATTAAAATCCGTTCGAAATCGATCAGGCCTTTTCCGGCTTCGGCCGTGAAGGAGACGAAGCCGCGCGGCGTCAGGTCGATCGCGCCGTCCTTGATGTGCGTCGTCACGACCCAGGGCAGGATCCTCCGCGTCGCCGCGACCGGATCCTCGAGCATGGTCAAAAGATTCATGGTGTCCAGGCAGACGCCGAGATATTCGTCCGGCCCGGCGTCGCACATCTCGAAAAGCCTCATGAGCTCGAAGGTCGTGAACTCGAAATGCGTTTCGAGCGCCAGAATCACGCCGTGGTCTTTGAGCATCGGCCTCAGCGGCCGTAGGCTCCCGGCCATTTCCTTGAGATATTCCTCCGTCGATGGAGAGCCTTTCTTCCAGCGCATCAGGCCGCCCGAGCATGAGCGGATCGTCCGGACACCCATCAAGGAAGCCTGTTCGGCCGCTTTTGCGTTTATGGCGGCGACATTTTTCGGGCGGCCGGTGGCGATATCGAAGGGGATATGCTCGCCTCCGCCCCATTCGAGGTAGAGATCGTTCTGGGCCGCGTATTGGCTCAGCTCTCTCAAAAAGGATTTGTCCCCGGCCTGGGGCGGCGTCTCGGAGAATTGGACGCCCTCGGCCTCGTTGATCGTCGCCCAGTCCAGGAGCTCGAACGGATCGAGGTCGAGCGGCTTGAGGCTGTAGCTGTCGATTCCGACCTTGAATTTCCTCATTTTCTTGCCCTTATTTTATCACTTTCGGGACGGCCGCGACAACGGACAAAAAAATGGTTTTTGTCCGTTTGACATCCCTTTTCCCTTTTTATATAGTCAACGTTCTCATGAATAACGGGGACGCTCGCCGAATTCGGAAATTCGGAACGGCGTCCCCGTTTTTTTTGGAAGGAGGTTCCATGCCTAAAAAAACGACGATCCTGAAATGGACGCTGCTTCTCATCGTCCTGGTCCTCTTGCCCCTGAGCTATGCGGCCGGACAGGCTGCCGCCAAAAAGCCGATATCCTACGACGCTTATAACGGCTGGCGTTCCATCCAGGGGACGCAAATCTCGCGCGACGGCGTGTGGCTGGCCTACGCCCTGACCCCCCAGGACGGAGACGGCGAGCTCGTCGTCCGGAATCTGAAAACGGACAAGGAATTCCGGGCGGCGCGCGGCAACGCCCCGGTCATCACCATGGACGGCAAGTTCGTCGTGTTCAATATCGCTCCGGTCAAAGAGGAAGCGGACAAGGCCAAAAAAGAGAAGAAGAAACCCGAGGAGCAGCCCAAGCCCGGCTTGGGGATCATGAATCTGGCCACGGGCGAAATCGCGACGGTAGAGCGCGTGAAAAGCTTCAAGGTCGCCGAGGAATCGGGAGCCTTCGCCGCTTATCTCATGGAGCCTCCGCTGAAAAAAGCCGACGAGAAAGCGGACGAGAAAAAAGAACCGGCCGTCAAGGAAGCGGAAAAGAAAGCTCCCGCGGCCAAGGAAACCGAAAAGAAACCCGCGGCCGCCGAGGCCAAGAAGAAAAAAGAAAAAAAACACGAGCCCGGAACGGACCTCGTCGTCCGCGAGCTGGCGACGGGCAAGGCGTCGACGATCAACGAAGTCACCGAATACGCCTGGAACAAGCCCGGCACGTGGCTGGCTTACGCCGTGATGGCGAAAAAGCCCGATGACGACGGCGTCTTTGTCCGGAAGTCCGCCGACGCCATGACGATCTCTCTCCTCAAGGGCCAGGGCAATTACAAGGGCTTCGCTTTCGACGAAAAAGGAACGCAGCTGGCCTTCCTCGGCGATCGCGACGAATGGAAGGCCGATGTCAGCTCCTACAAGGTTTACCATTGGGTCGAGCCCGGCGTATCGGCCCTGGAGCTCGTCTCCGCCGCGACGGCGGGAATGCCGAAAGGCATGGTCGCCAGCGAAAACGGCAAGCTCAATTTTTCGAAGGACGGCGGACGGCTCTTTTTCGGCTATGCTCCGGCGCCCAAGCCCGAGCCGGCCGAGGATGCTCCCGATCCCGTCAAAGTGGACATCTGGAATTGGAAGGATCCCGAGCTTCAGCCCATGCAGAAAGTGCAGGCCGACGAGGAGAAAAAGCGCAATTTCACGGCCGTCGCGCACCTCAAGGAGAAGAAGCTCGTCCCGCTGGCTTCGCCCGATATGCCGACAGTCCTGTTGTCCGATGACGCCAAGCTCGTCCTTGGCTCCTCCGACGTCCCCTACAAGCAGCTGGTCTCCTGGGACCAGGGATACAACGATTATTATCTGGTCAACATCATGGACGGGACGCGGAAGAAGATCCTCGAAAAATCCCCGAATGCCATGTCGCTCTCGCCCGGAGGAAATTTCCTCCTTTATTACGAGGACGCCGACCGGAGCTGGTACACGTACCGGCTCCTCGACGGCAAAAAGCTCAACCTGACGTCCAAGCTGGGCGTGAAATTCGAGAACGAGGATCACGACACGCCGGACGATCCCCGGCCCTACGGCGCGGCCGGCTGGACGGAGGGCGACAAGACGATCATCCTTTACGACCGCTACGATCTCTGGGAAGTGAAGCCCGACGGCTCGGGCGGACGGATGGTGACGAACGGCCTGGGCCGGAAAAGCCGGCTCGTGTTCCGCTACAACCGGCTCGACCGGGAAGAAAAGACGATTCCGGCCAAGTCGCCCATCTTTCTCTCGGCGACGGACGATGCGACCAAGGCCTCCGGATATTACCGGGCCTCGCTCGCGGTCAACGCCGACCCGGTCAAGCTGGCCATGCTCGACAAGCGGTTCGGCGCCCTCCAAAAAGCCAAAAACGCGGACACGTTCTTCTTCACCCTGTCCCGGTTCGAGGAATTTCCGAACCTCTGGACGAGCGGCCCCGACCTCGCCGACATGAAAAAGCTGAGCGAAGCCAATCCGCAGCAGGCCCTGTATGTCTGGGGCCGGTCCGAGCTCATCCACTACCTCAATGACGACGGCGTGATGCTCGAGGCGATCCTGACCAAGCCGGAGAACTTCGATCCTTCGAAAAAATATCCGTTGATGGTCTATATCTACGAGAAGCTGTCCGCCGGCCTGCACAACTATGGCGCCCCCGGGCCGGGCACGAACATCAACCCCGCCCGCTACGTCAGCAACGGCTACGTCCTCCTCCAGCCCGATATCGTCTATGACATCGGCTATCCCGGCTCGAGCGCGATGAAATGCGTCCTTCCGGCCGTCCAGAAGGTGGTGGGCGAAGGATACATCGATCCGAAGCGGATCGGCATCCAGGGCCATTCCTGGGGCGGCTACCAGATCTCCTACATGATCACCCAGACCGACCTCTTCGCCGCGGTCGAGGCCGGCGCCTCGGTCGTCAACATGACGAGCGCTTACGGCGGGATCCGCTGGGGGACGGGCATGTCCAGGGCGTTCCAGTACGAGAAAACGCAGAGCCGGATCGGGGCTCCTCTCTGGACCAGAGCGCTCCAGTTCATCGAAAACTCGCCGTTGTTCTGGGTGGAGCGGGTTTCGACGCCCTACCTCACCATCCATAACGACGAAGATGACGCCGTGCCTTGGTATCAAGGCATCGAGTTCTTCAGCGCCCTCCGCCATCTTGGAAAAGAAGCCTATATGTTCACTTACAACGGCGAGAAACACGGGCTGAGGGACCGCGAAAACATGAAACACTGGAGCGTTCATCTGGACGAGTTCTTCGACCACTTTTTGAAGGGCGCGCCTTTGCCGGAATGGATGGACAAGGGCGTCCCTTATCTCGAGAAAGGCAAGCGCGATGTCAATCCGCTCTACAAGAAGGAACAGAAAAAATAGGATTTTTGTGCTATATTGACACGTTGAAAGACGGTGACATGATCGCGAGAGGAGCTTTGCCATGCTAGATAAACTCCAGGAAGCCTTGATGGCCGGAAAAAAGAGCGACGTGGAGGCGCTCGTGGATCAGGCTCTGGCCGCGCGGATTCCCACCCGCCAAATTCTGAACGAGGGCCTGATCGCCGGGATGGAAAAGCTCGGGGTGATGTTCAAGAACAACGAGGTCTTCATTCCGGAAGTCCTGGTGGCCGCCCGGGCGATGAACGCCGGCCTGACCAAGCTCGAACCCTATCTGATCAAGGACAAGATCGAGCCCAAGGGCCTGGTCGTGATCGGCACCGTCAAGGGCGACCTTCACGATATCGGCAAGAACCTCGTGGCGATGATGCTCAAGGGCGCCGGCTACAAGATCATCGATCTCGGCGCGGACGTCGCGCCGGAAAAGTTCGTCGAGGCCGCCCGCGGGAACAACGCCGACGTGGTCGCGCTTTCCGCGCTCCTCACGACGACGATGATCCAGATGAAGGCCATCATCCAGACGATACAAAACGCCGGATTGGCCGTGCCCGTGATCGTCGGGGGAGCGCCGCTGACGCAGGATTACGCGAACCAGATCGGGGCCAAAGGCTACGCCCCCGACGCGGCCAGCGCCGTGGATATCGTCCACCGCCTGATCGGGAAATCGGATTGACGAGCGGCCCGGCCGGCATTTGAAAATTGTTTTTTGTTGATGTAAAATTCGGAAAAAGCGCACGATGGCAAAGGAGGCGCGTATGAAACATCTCAAGCCTTTATACATCCTCATCGCGGTCCTGGCCCTGGCCACTCCCTATCTCGCCAAGGACAAGATCATCGAAAGCAAATGGACGCCGGCCGCTCTCCAGATCGATGGAAAGATCGCCGAGTGGGCCGACGACGTCCGCGAAACGCAAAAAAGCGAGCAAGTCAGCTATGCCTTCAAGAACGACGCGGAGTTTCTCTTTGTCCTCTTCGTTTTCAATGAATCGAAGACCGTCAGCTCGATCAACCAGACCGGCATGACCTTTTGGGTCAACACCGAAGGCAAGGAGAAAAAGATCTACGGGCTGAAATTCTATCCCAAGACGCTGACGGGAGAGCAGCTCGTCAAGGAAATGGAAGCCAAGGGAGAGATGGTCGCCGATGACAAAAAAGCGGAGATCATCAAGAGCAAGGCTCCGTTCAGGGTTTTCGCCAGCGATGCCATCAATAAAAAAGGCGAAATCATTCCCCATCCCGGCAAAGGCATTGCCACCTTCCGGACGGGCCAGGTCAACAAGGATCTGGTCTATGAATTCGTCATCCCCCTGGCTCTCTTCAGCGATCCGACGACGCAGACGCCGTTCGATCCGGCCAAGCCGTTCAAGCTCGGCTTCAATTGGGGCGGCATGACCGAGGAAATGAAAAAGGCTCAGGCCGCCGAAATCGGGGACAGGGGCGCCCAAGCCCGGGCGGGCGGGGGGGGGGAATCGGGCGGCATCGAAGGGGAAATCAGAGGGGATCTTCAGAGCATGAGAAGAATGGCCCAGCGGGTCAAGGAATACGATTTCTGGATCGATTTGAAGCTTGCCGCCAAGCAATAAACAAAACGAAAAAAATCCGCACGTTCCGCTAAAGCGGGACGGAGACGAGGATCGCTCCGGCGAAAGCGATCACCACCGCCGCGAGCTTGATCGGCGTGATCCTTTCTTTGAGGAAAATCGCCGCCAGCATGAAAATGAAAATCGTGCTCATTTGATTGAGCGCCGCGGCGATCGACGCCTGCGCGAATTTCATCCCCCCGATCCAAACGACCACGGATAAATACGAGCCCAGAAACGAGGCCGGGATCAGGATTCGAATATTCCTGAGCGAGCGCAGGGGGGCCATGATCACCCGCCGGCGAGGGTGGAACGCGAGGAATAGCCCGATCGCGGCCGCAGCGCCCACCGTCCGAACGAAGCTGGCCCAGACCGGAGAAGCCTCGGCCAGCATCGGCTTCATCATCACGACGCCGGCCGCCGAAAAGAACATGGACAGGATCCCGGCGCCGATGCCGGACAACAGCGCCCGGCGTGGAATCTGAACGTCGGTTTTTTTCTGCAGGATCAGGACCATGGCCAGGACGATGAGCGCGGCGCCGAGCGTCTGCGTGGGGGTCATCCGTTCGCCGAGAAAGAGGAACGAGAACCCGATGACGAACGGGGCGAAAGCGCAGTCCACGATGGCCGTGAGCTCGGCGCCGAGCCTGTTCAGGGCGACGAAGAGAAGGGTGTCCGAGACGGCGATGCCGATGATTCCGCTCAAAAAGAGCAGGACATAATGGCTCTCCGAAAGGGGCGGAAAGAACGGCAATCCCAGCCCGAGCATCGTCAGCGACAGCAGGGCCAGGGCGAAGATGATCTTGAACAGATTCAGGGAGACGGCGGAGACCTTTTTGCCTGCGATCCGGAAGAGGATGACGGCGAAGGCCCAGATCAGGGCGGAGAGGAGGGAGAGAAATTCCCCCGGGTGAGGAAGCCGGAGCCAGGAATCGAATATGGTCCGCATGGCAAGGGATTCCTTATAGCAGATACGGATAGGCCGGTCAAATGCGCTCCCGGTCCGGGATCGAGAGAGCGGGAGCGGTCGGGTGACCGAGTCTTTTTGACATTGCCGCGCGGTTTGTGTTTAATGGGCGGATGAAGATCTTCGGGCTCCACTGGGTGGATCTCGGCATCGTCTGTATCTATTTCATCGTGATGCTCGGGCTCGGTTTCTGGGCCTCGCGGCGGACAAAAAACCAGGGGGACTTCTACATGGCCGGCCGGCGGCTGGGCAAGTTTTATCAATTCTTCCTCAACCTCGGATGCTCGACGCACGCCGACCAGGCCGTCGCCGTTTCGCGCGAAATCTATCGCCAGGGCATCGGCGGCATGTGGATCCAGTATCTCGTCCTCTTCCTCACGCCTTTTTACTGGTTCACGACGGCCTTCATGCGCCGGTCGCGGCTCATCACCCTCGGGGATTTTTTCACCGAGCGCTTTAAAAGCCGGTTCCTCGGCGCCTCGTTTGCTGTGTTCACCCTGGTCATGGCTTTTATCGGCGGGGGGGCGGGCTACATGATCGCGGGCAAGACCGTCCAGGCCCTTACGCCCAAGCCCGCCGAAAGCTACACGTCCGAGGAGCGCCGGAGCGTGGAGATGTTCCGGGAGTACCAGGACCTGAAGAAGGATCTGGACGGGGGTCTTTCCGCCGGGCAAAAAATCCGCTACGACGAATTGAACGACCTGAATAAAAAAGGCAAGCTCCAGTCGTTCATTTCCTATACGAACCCCCTGGCCGTCTACATCGTTTTCGCCGTCATCGTCAGCATCTACACTATGATGGGGGGATTCTTCGCCGCGACGCTGACCGATGTCGTCCAGGGATTCCTGATCATCATCTTCTCGGTGATGCTCATCCCCCTGGGGCTGGCCAAAATGGGCGGATTCGCCGGTCTCCATGCCCATGTCCCGGACTACATGTTCAAGCTGTTCGGATCGGCGACCACGTCGGAATACGCCTGGTACACGATCCTGGCCATGGTCCTCGCCAACCTGGTCTCGATCATCGCCTCCGCGCCCATGATGCAAACGGCGGGCTCGGCCAAGAACGAAATGACGGCCCGCTTCGGCATGATCATGGGGATGTACATGAAAAGGCTCCTCATGATCTTCTGGGCCCTGGCCGGCCTGCTGGCCGTCGGCCTTTTCGCCGGCCAGCTTCACGATCCCGATCTTATTTGGGGGCTGATGACCCGGGAGCTGCTCTTCACGGGCGGCATCGGCCTCATGCTGGCCGGCGTCCTCGCGGCCAGCATGTCCAGCCTGGGGGCCTCGTCCGTGACCTATTCCGCCCTCTTCATCCGGAACATCTATCAACCCCTCGCCCCGGATAAATCGGAACGGCATTACCTCGCCGTCGGGAAGATCGTCGTCGCGGTCACCCTGCTCGGCGGGGTCGGCGCGGCCCTTCTCGTCGGGAATCTCCTCTACCTGTTCCAATATTTCATTTCCTTGCCGGCCGTGTTCGGCGCTTCGATCTGGCTGGGCTTCATCTGGCGCCGTCTGACGAAATGGGCCGTCATCATCCAGATCGCCGTCTGCTTCACGATCTACGCGGTTGTCCCCAACGTTTTTCAGACCTGGAATTGGGCCAGGACAAATCCGGCTTTTCTTCAAGAGACGAAGCCCAAGACGGTCCTGATCGCCACCGAAGCCCTCAAGGAAGACGTCGCAGCGGGAAGGGCCGGGCGGCTCGGCATGAAGATCGAAAAACCGTACGTCATCGAGCCCGCCGCCGTTTTCTTCGAGAAGGTCGTCCGGATCAACGCCGACGATCCCCGCTCGCCGAAGACGGGCCTCGGCCGCTTCAACGCCGAAGTCTGGGTCTTGAGCTGGTTCGGCATCGATTTCACGAATTTCACGAAAGCCCAGCTGAGCGCCGTCCGCTTTTTCTTCGACGCCTTATTTCCCTTCCTCCTCTTGTTCCTGATCAGCGGACTGACCAAGCCAGCGCCGAAGCCCGATCTGGACCGCTTCTTCGGCCGGATCCACACGTCCGTCCAGCCGACGCCCGAAGAGGACGCCAAGGCCGTCCAGGACGCGTACGATAACCCGGACAAGTTCAAGACCAGGAAGGTCTGGCCGCGCTCGGCCTGGGAGATCATGAAGCCGGGCAAGTGGGACATCATCGGATTCGGCGGGAGCTGGCTGCTCGTCGGCATCATTATCCTGCTCCTGTGGGTCATGGTTTCGCTCCGCTAATGATCGATATAAAAGACCTCACCCTCGACGAACTCAAAGCGGAGCTCAAAGGAGCCGGGGAGCCGGCTTACCGGGCGGAACAGATTTTCGATTGGCTTTACAAGAAGGGCGCGCTCCGGTTCGAGGGCATGACGAACCTCGGCCAAGCCTTCCGGGAAAAGCTCAAGAAGATGTTCACCCTGGGCGCGCTCGAGCTTCAGGGCGTTTTCCGGTCCAAGGACCGGGCCGTGAAATATATCTTCCGCCTCCAGGACGGCCGGGGGATCGAAACCGTGCTCATCCCGGCGGGCGGCCGGGCGACCGTCTGCCTTTCGACCCAGGTCGGCTGCAAGTTCGGATGCGCCTTCTGTGCCAGCGGACTCAACGGATTCACCCGGAATCTGACGCCGTCCGAAATCGTCGGCCAGGTTTTATTTCTGAAAAGCCAATTGGACGTCGCCCTGACGAACATCGTTTTCATGGGCATGGGCGAGCCGCTCGACAATTTCGAAAACCTGGCCAAGTCGATCCTCATCATCAATGCCGCGGAAGGGCTCGGCATCGCCGCCCGGCGGATGACGATTTCGTCCATCGGCGTCATCCCCGGCCTCGAGCGCTTCATGGCCATGGATCTTCAGGTCAACCTGTCGATTTCGCTCCACGCGGCGGGCGACGCAAAAAGGACCTCCCTGATGCCCGCGAACGTGAAATATCCCCTGGAAAAGGTCATCGCCGCCTGCGAGGCGTATGGGAAAAGCGGAGGCCGCAAAATCACGCTCGAATACGTCCTCCTCAAGGGCGTCAACGATGCTCCGGCGGACGCCGCCGGCCTGGCCCGCATCGCCAAGCGGCTGAAAGCGAAAATCAATCTCATCCCCTATAGCCCGGTGAAGGGATTGCCCTTTGAGGCTCCCGATGAGCAGCGGATCGACGATTTTACGAGGATGCTCGAGGAAAAAAACGTGCCGGTCACTTTGCGACGATCGAAGGGGCGGGATATCCAGGCATCTTGCGGCCAACTGGCTGGAAAACTCTTGTAGGGAAACCCCCTTCGGTATTCGAAATAGGGAGACACAATACCCATTACCCAGTTATTTTGACTACGGATTAAAGCAGAATTGAAAAGATAGGTATCGTTTCTCCCTGTTGAAACAGGGAAACAGGTATTGTGTCTCCCTATTTAATTTCAGTGGTCAGCGGCGGCCTAAGACGGCCAGGGTTTCGATATGCGGTGTATGGGGAAAGAAATCATAGGCGCGAAAGGCCTGGATTTCGTAAGCCCGGGCCAGGTCCTTGAGATCGCGCGCCTGGGTCGTCGGATTGCAGGAAAGATAGAGGATCGTTTCCGCCGGATGATCGAGCAGCGCCTGGACGATCTCCGGTCCCAGTCCCTTGCGCGGGGGATCGACAATGACGGTCTCCAATTTTTTTTCGAGGATCGCCGACGCCCATTCCTCGCTCGTCCCTTCGAAAATCTTGAAGTTCGCCGCGCCGTTGCGCGCGATATTTTTTTTCAGGAATAAGATATTGGCCGGATCGGATTCGACGCCCCAGACGTCTTTGACCTCAGGGGCCAGGGCGAGCCCGAACGTCCCGAGTCCGCAGAAAAGGTCGGCGAGGCGCTCCGTCCCCTTGAACCGGGCCATGTCTTTCATGTCTCGAAGGACCCGGTCCATGATCCCGACGTTGATCTGGAAAAAGGACCGCGCTCCCACTTCGAACGCCGTTTCGCCGATCTTCTCTTCGATGAAATTCCGCCCCCATTCCAGCGTCTCGTGATAGGCTTTTCCCTTTTTCGTGAACGAGACGATTCCGGCCAGGGGGAAGCGGGCGAGCAATCCCGAAAGAATCGGATCCAGGATCTTCGGCCCGGACGGGGAGGCCCAATGAAGGCTCAAAAGAAGCTCCCCGCTCGCGCGGCTCACTTTGGCCTCGGCTTCTTCCAGCGATCCGAGCTTGTTCTCGTCGACGATCGTCAACAGCGCTGTCATGAGCTCGCTGACGGCGCCCGCGACGAGATGGCACTCGGCAGCGGCGGACGGGGCCCCGGGCTCCGCCTGGTGGTCAACTTCCGCCGCCTTGGCTCGTCCCTTGACCTCGACGAAGGCGCTCCGGGAGCCCGGAACGCTGTAAGCGAGGCGGGCTCTTCCGCCCGGCCAAATGACGTGATACCGGACTTTGTTCCGATAATGCCAGACGTCCGGCGAGGGGGCGAGCTCGAGGCCCATCTTCCCGAAGTCCACGAGGCCGTCCAGGATTTCGCCCAGCTGGTTTTTTTTGAGCTCGAGCTGATCGGCATAGGGCATGGACTGGTAGGAGGAGCAGGCGAGATAATGCCCGCATCGCGCTTCGACGCGGCGGCCGGATTCCCTGATGATCCTCACGGTCCGGCCCTCGCTGAAGTTCTTTTTTTCCCGGAGCGTTTCGACTTCGACGAGCTCGCCGGGAAGCCCTTCGTCCGTGAAGATCACTTTCCCTTCCCGAGAGGCCATCCGCCGTCCGGGATAGACGATCTTCTCGATAACGACCTGCATGTTATTACGCTCGGGCGGAGGGAAAGCTTTCGTAGCGCGCCAAATCGACCCTGGCCCCCGGGCGGCTCCAGGGGACATCGAGTTCCGAGGGCAGCCGGAGGGTTTCATAGCAGCGCTCGAATATCTCGTCCAGCCCCGCGACCCATATCCGTCTCCGGTCCGGAGCCGTTTCCCGGCGCAAAAGCTGTTCCGGGAAGCGGGCGATATCAGGCATGGAATCCTGCAGGCCGTCGAGGCAGAGGGTCTGGCTCAGGGCGGCCTCGAGCCCGCAGACCGGGGGAACGCCGGTCCGCGCGGATTCCAGGCAGTCCTGGAGTTTTTTCATGGGCTCATGGTCCGGGCAGCCGTAATTTTTTACGGTTCCGTCCGCGAAGCGGGCCTGGATATCCGTATTCCGGCCGTCGCCGGCGACCGTCCCTTTTTCGAATTCATAGAGAAACACCGGCCCCTTGTCGGCCGCGGAGACATGGCTGACGAAAAAGTGGATGTCCGCGCCCCCGTCCGTCCGGCAGCGGACCGCCGCCGTGTCGAAATTTTCGATTTCATAGGCGCGATAGAGCTCGGCTTCGACCTCGACGGGGACCGCGCTGCCGGCTCTATCGCAGCCCAAAACATAAAAGATATTGTGGAGATCATGGGCCATGGCGTTGTTCGCGGGGCTGTCCAGGATCCAGGCGCCGGACCGATCGCGCTTTTTTCCGGCCCAGTCATTGCGCCCGTAATAAGCCAGATCGCGCGGCCAGAGATAGAGGCATTTCATGCGCCTCGGTTTTCCGAACCGGCCGCTCAAGATGTCGGTCTTGAGGTCCTGGATGGCCTCGCTGAACGACCATTGATATCCGATCGCGACCCACCGCCCCGCCCTCGCTTGGGCTTCGGCCATCCGCCTTCCCTCCTGGATCGTGGCCGCGACCGGTTTTTCGCAGAGGACGTGGCTCCCGTTTTCGAGAGCGAGGCAGGTCTGTCGGCAATGATATTGGATGGGGGAAGAGACAATGGCGAGGTCGGCCGAGTGGCGCTCATAAAAAGCCGCCAGGTCGGCGTAAATGGGGATTTTTTGGGCTTGAAGACGTTCGAGATGAGGACTTCGCTCGGGGAACGGGTCCACGACACCCTCGATCCGGAATAGGCGGCCTTCCGTTTTATCGAACAACTCCCGCAGATAAACCGCGCCCATGCCGGCGCTGCCGCATAGGACGATGGCTACGGGGTCCGCGTCTTTCATCTCAAAGCGGTTCTTCGAGCAGATCGACTTCGCGAAAGGCCTTGGCTTTCCTGTCGAATCTCAACGTCTTGATTTCGAATCCTTTGAGGGCGACCGTCGTCTTTGCCCGGAGCATGGGCAAGGCCAGCTCGCATGTCCTGTCCTTGCCTGTCGGTTCGAAGAGGCGGATGATCAAATCCTTTCCCCGTTCGGCCTTTTTGAGCGCCGCGATTTGGACCGCGGGATCGGAGAGGACGGCGCACGGCCTGGCCTTTTTTTTGTTTCCCGGCGGGAAATAGGGGAGGACGTAGGGTTTTTCGTTCTTGACCAGGGCTTCCCGGTCGATGGCCTCCAGCCGCAAGGCCGCTCCGCCCCCGTTGATCCAGAAATGGAAGAGGTGCTGGCCCTGGTCGATGCGCGGGATGAAGCGGTCCTGGTGAAGGAGGGGCCTTTCGCCGGCGGGGTCGGCCGAATGGGCGGGGGAGCGGACGAGCGAAATCCGCATTTCTCCGTCCGCGAAATCCGAGCCGTGGACGCCGTCATTGATGACCGTCAGGGCCAGGTTCTTCTCGTCCGAAACGACGGCCGCCCATTTCTGGGAAACGGCTTCATCGCCGGTCGCGGGGAGTTCTTCGACGCCGAAGGCCGTCTGGCCCAGATACCGGGCGGGGGCCAAGCACGTCGGAACGGCCAGCTTCAGCATTTTGTCCTTTTCGTTCCAGAGGAGCCTGGCTTCGATCTCGACTTCGGCTCCTTTTTCGGGCAGCTTGTATCTTAGGCAGAGGAATGAATCCCCGTAGCCGAAAACGGCTTCGACGATCGTCCGGACCTCTCCTTCCTCGATGACGCGGACCGAAGGCAACAGGCCCTGGGTGACGCCGGAAAACCGGGTTCCATTCGCGGGATCCAGAAGCGTGAAAGCGCCGACGACGCTCCGGAAGGCGCGGACGCTCATGCCCCAGGGATCGGAGTTGTCGGCGATGACCAGGGGCCGAAAAGCGCCGGGGGCCAGGAAATCGACGCCGCCGCCGCGGTATCGATCGAGCAGGCCGGTCGCGCCGTTGATGTCGACCTCCAGGTCGCGGGTTTTAAAATGGATGATGCCGTTCGCTTCCTTCAGGACGGGCGTCGGCCTAACGGCGCTTTTTTCCAGGCGGCAGGAGAACCGGTTCATCCGGCCGGGCTCGAGCGTAGCGTTGAAAACGACCTTTTTGCGCCATTCGATGCTCAGATTGCTCAGCTCTTTTTCCGGCTGGCAGGGGAGAGCCTTACCTTTCCGGAATATCTTCGGCGTCAGGTAGCCGCCCTCGAAGTTGGGCTCGCGATCCTGAAATTCAGAGGAAATGATGCCCTCGATTTTGAAGGGATGGGGATTGTAAACGAAAATCGGGATTTCGCCGTCTTCCGCGGGCTTTTCGCCGGCCGCCAGGGCGAAGAACGCTCCGGCCTTGACCCGTGAGGCTATCTCGAGCCCGTGGTCGAGAAGCCGGACGGCCCCCTCCTCGGCGGGCTCGATGGAAGAGCCGGGGAGGATGTCGTGGAACTCGGCGAAGGCCAGATCGCGAAGCGCGGAGCGCAATTCGGTCTCGGGATATTTCAGCAGGCTCTGGAAGGCTGCGGCCGAGGCCATTTTTTCCGCGCCGTAAAGCTCGTTTTCGAGCCGCCGGTGCCTCTGTTTCACCCGGGCCATGGTGGTGTAGCAGCCGACGGCCCACGGATTGATGTCGTCGGCGTGGCGGGGCAGCTCGCTCTTTCGCTTCCCGAGCTCCTCGAAATAGGCCTCGGCGGTCGAATGGACGATCTCGAAATCCCGGGTCGAGGCCATTAAATCTTTCAAGTCCGCGAGGTCGCGCCCGGAGGCGCCGCCTCCGTGATCGCCGATGCCCCAGAGCAGAAGGCTCAGGCCTTTATCGGGGTGCGCTTTCATCCAGTCTTCGACTTTGGCCCGCGCCCCGCCGCCGCGGGAATTGTAATGGGCCTGGGCCCGAACGGCCATGATCTCCGAGCCGTCGTATCCGACCCAGAGGAATTCGTCGGCCGGGAGAGCGGCGAAGGCCCGGTCGGGCCGGCAAAAAAGGTAGGAATGATATCCGCTTTTGGCCAGAATCTGGACGAGGCCCCGGGTGTGGCCGAACGGATCGAGGTTGGCCCCCGTCTTGACCTCGACCCCGAATTTTTCCTTGAAGTAACTTTTTCCGAGCAGGATCTGGCGGACGAAGGATTCGCCGCTCGGGATGTTGACGTCCGGCTGGAGAAACCACCCTCCCAGGATGTTCCATTTTCCCTTGGCGACCAGCGCCTGGATGCGCTTGAAGAGGGCGGGCTCGTAGGCCTCGGTCCATTGATAGAGGAGCGCTTCGTTGTGACAGAAGATGAAGCCGCCATCGCCCTCGCAGAATTCCGCGGCCGTCCGGAACGTGGAGAGGGCTTCGCCCGCCCCTTCCGGCCATTCCCACAGCCAGACCGGATCGAGATGGGCGTTGCAGACGAGATGGATCTTTTTCAAAGCAATTTCAGGGAGGGCATGAAGATCGAGACGACGGTGTAGGCGGCGAAGAGGATGAGGACGACGGCCAGGACGAAGAAAATCTTCTGGAACGTCTTGAGCTGGAACTGGTGATGGTGCTTGGCGACGTAGTGGGTCAGGATGAAATACCAGAGGCCGCCGCCGATGCCGCAGGACAAGGCGAAAAAGACGCGCGTGGTGATCGTCCCGTAGACCATCCAGTCATAATGGCTGACCGAGCCGGCCATGAACAGCCAGAAGGCGTAGATCGTCGGGTTGCTGACATAAAGAAGAACGACGCCGAGCAGGGGCCGCGGCGAGAA
>Ga0315278_10002910_pt1 | contig 15290 bp, 9 predicted proteins | sample YL17G06_0_MG_FD_203880 | JGI IMG/M metagenome (GOLD analysis project Ga0315278, IMG submission 203880) | Sediment microbial communities from Yellowstone Lake, YNP, Wyoming, USA - YL17G06_0 | ecosystem: Environmental > Aquatic > Freshwater > Lake > Sediment | place: USA: Wyoming | collected... | reverse complement strand
TCGCGACCGATGATAAGGGCTGGAAGGACGGATTCTTCCTATCTCCGGACGGGAAATGGGTTTCTTATTACACCGATGATTTCATCAAGACCCGCCCCACATCGACCATCTGGGAGGTCAAGGTGGAGGACCTCATCAAAGGGAAGAAATAGACCCTGCTTTTTTGCCGGCGGCGCCTACTTTTTCGCCTTGTCCGCGGACAGGAAATTCTCCATGACCCAGACCTGGGATTGTTCAGGATTCACGCCCATGGACGAAAAGGCGAAATGCTGTCCGTCTGGATGGACGTTCATATAGCGGAATCGAGCCATCGACAGGTCGATCTTTTGGGCTTCTCCTCCGTCCGCAGAGACACGATAGAGATCACACATATCTTCGGTGGATTTCTGCAGCTTGGAGAAATAGATAAAGCGTCCATCGGCGCTCCAGGTCGGCGTTATAACGGGACCTCCTTCTTGTTCGAAGCTGTATAGTTCTCGAGGATCTCCGCCCGAAGTCGGCATAATTCTTATCACTCTGTTGCGTTCCCTGTTCACGAGGGCCAGCCATTTCCCGTCTGGGGATATATCGAAAAACTGGGCATTAGAAGGGGAGCCGGAAAGCCGCTCTTCCTGTTTTGTTTCAAAATTGTGGACGAAAATAGAACCCGTTTTTCCGGCCCGATCGCCGGTCGAATAGAACATAACTTTCCCGTCCTTGGACCACTGGTGTGAGTATATCGCCGTTCCTTTATCGATCAGCACAATAGGTGCGACGGCGCTTGTTTGGACATCCACCCGGAAGATGCCTGGACGACCATCCTTGCCGGTTCCCTCAACAGAGACGGTGCGGCCGTCGGGCGCCCAATGGGGATAGCCAAACGTCACCAGATCGGGATTTAGCTCACGAACCCGGCCTGTTTCCAGAGGGAGAATACGCAGGGTCTGGCGAGGCTGAATTGTCGGCATGCTCGGGCTAAAGATATACGCTAATAGTTTTCCGTCAGGGGAATAATCAGGGTAGGCGTTGTACCCTTCTTGAAGCAAGACAGCTTTTTTTATAGGACTTGAGATCTTCCCCGTTCTGAGATCGATCCCGACCACGTACACATCAGTAGCGCCGCCCCGGAGCCCATAAAATAATGCTCCTTGTGAAGTGATGCCCATAGGCCAGACCGAGCCCACGCCAGGCTTGACCAACAGGGGGCTTCCCTGAGGTTTTCCTCCGGCGATGCGAATGAACCACACATCCTGTGTCCCTGTCCGGTCGCTATAGAACAGAAGGCCTTTGCCGTCGGGCGTCCAAGCGATGACCGAATCAACGGCGGGATGCTCGATCAAAGAAATTTCCGTGCTTCCGTCGGCCGAAAGCAAGAAGATATCCCTCTCTTCATCCTTGTTTTCCCGTGGGATGTCGTAGGCGATATATTTTCCGTCCGGCGAGAATACAAATCCCCAGGGTTTGAGAATTGTCGAATGAATTTCGAATTGAGTTTTCAGAACTTTCACCGAACTTTCGACAACGGAAATCAAGCCCAGTTGGGTTATCTCTTCGGCGGTCGAGTTCTCCACCCTGAAGAAACCTGCCAAAACGGATTTTCCGTCAGGAGACCAGTCAAACGGATGGATATAGTCCTCTTTTGTTCGAGGCTGATAGAGAATGCGCGGATTCAAAGCCTCGATATCGACGATGCGCAACTCATAAACTTCATCCTTGTTATACCATTGATAGACGATTCGCCGGCTGTCCGGAGACCATTTCGAAAACAACGCGAATTCCGGGGACTGCGCCCACGAGCCCTTGTTCGTCAGCCGCCGGTTCGTCCCTGTGGCGAGCTCTCTGATCGCTAAGTCTCCTGTCACCCAATCCACGAACGAGAGATACCGGCCGTCGGGGGAGACGGCTCCCATGGTATCCACTCCCGACCCGGCCCATATCTGGCGGAGTTTGAATTCAGCACCTCCTGTTTTCATGAGAGAGCGAGATCTGAGAAGAAGAGAGAGCTTTTCTTTGGCCTCCCGGACCGCCTCCGACTGTTCCGGGTAATTGTCGAGCACTTTCTGGAAGGCCTTTTCCGCTTCTTTCGTGCCCAGTTTTTCGTGGCACAGGCCGATATGGAGCTGGGCCATGGCGGCGATACCGCGGCTATCCGGGAACCGCTTCAGGAGATCCTGGTAGATCCCGATGGCTTTCTGCAGGTTCCCGCCCACTTCTTCCTCGTAGAGGCCCGCTTTATAGAGCTGCTCGGCGCTCTGCTGGCCGGCGCTCGAAAGGGCCAAGGCCAAAACCGCGATGATAATGGCGCACACGATCAATCTTATTTTCATGGTTCGTGCCTCCTCATGGTTTATCTCCATGAGGGAAGATAGGCCCGCGCCGCGTCGCGCGCTTGATGCTTTGGCGACCTTTCCATGAAGATTCCATGAAAATCGGTCATCCCGTGAACTTGTATCCGATCCCCCTCACGCCCAGAATGTATTTCGGCTCCTGGGGGTCGTCCTCGAATTTCTTTCTCAATAGCGAGATATGCTTATCGACGGTCCGGGCGTCGACATAGACGTCCTTGCCCCAGACGTTGTCCAGGACTTCATTCCGGTGGACCACGCGCCCCTTGTTCTGGACGAGAAAATGGAGCAGGGCGAACTCGAGCGCGGTCAGGGGAACCGGCTGACCCTGCTTTTTCGCTTCGTACTTGACGAAATCGAGCTCGATCGCGTCGAACCGGAAGAAATCGATCCCCCGATGCGGTTCCTTGGCCCTCCGGAGAATGGACTTGATCCGGGCCAGAAGCTCACGGGAGCTGAACGGCTTGGTGACATAATCATCGGCCCCGAGCTCCAGGCCGAGCACCTTATCGATCTCCTGGCTTTTCGCGGTCAACATCAAGATCGGCGTCATGACCCGGTCCTGACGAAGCCGCTTGCAGACCTCGAACCCGTCCATCTTCGGCAGCATGATGTCGAGGACGATGAGGTCGAAGGAACGCTCGGCGGCCATGGACAAGCCTTCGAGGCCGTCCCTCGCGCAAGAGACCTCATATCCTTCAAGCTTGAGATTGTCCTCGAGCGGCATGAGGATGCTTTCCTCGTCTTCGACGATCAGGATCCTGTTCATTTCAGCCCCCCTTTTCTTTGCGGAAGCGGCAGGCGGATCGAGAACACGCTGCCCTTCCCGGGCTCGCTTTCGACATGGACTTTTCCCCGGTGGGCCGCGACGATCTCTTTGACCAGCGTCAATCCCAGGCCGCTGCCCTTGACCGTCCGCGTCAATTCGTCGCCGCCCCGGTAGAAACGCTCGAACAGCCTCGGGATATCTTCTTTTTTGATGCCGATGCCGAAGTCCTCGACGGCGATCGCCACGGCCTGCTCCTCGCCAGAGGCGCGGACCGATATTCTCCTTGAATCCCCGGAGTACTTGATGGCGTTGTCGACCAGGTTGGTCACGGCTTGGGCTAAGGCCGTCCGGTCCACCGCAAGGAGAGGGATCGGACCCTCGACGTCGAGGCCGATGTCGAAGCCTTCGTGACGCACCCGCTCTTGAATGGACGTGACGACCTCGGTCAGAAGGACGGAGATATCCGTCGTCTCGAAAGCGAATTCCGCCCGGCCCTCCTCGATCTTGGCCAGGCTGAGGATGTTGTCCGTGAGCAGCGCCAGCCGCTCGCTCTGCTCGAGCAGGACATCGTAATATTTCTGGCGGCGCTCCTCGGAAGGCACCCGGCCCGATTGGAGCATCTCGGCGAGCTGCCGGATCGAGGTCAGGGGGCTCTTGAACTCATGGGAAACCGTCGAGACGAAATCAGACTTCATCCGGGCCAGTTCCAGCTCGTGGGAGATGGAGCGGATGGTCAGGATCAGGCCGAAGATGAGGATGCCGGCAATGAGGAGAAACACGAAAGAGTAGAGGCCCCGTCGCGACAGGAGAAACGTTTTGATGAGGCGGGGCGGCGGCTGATGGAATTCCAATGTCCAGTCCGGAGTGTTCGAGACGAAACTCGTTCGGAATGTCACCGGGCTCGCCGACGGATTTTCCGACGCCAGAATGACCGAGCCGTCCCTTCCCTTGACGGCCCATGACGTCTCTCCCGAAGGGAAGTTATCGCGCAGGGCCGGCCGGAGGACATTCTCCCTGAGCCGTTCGGTGTCGATGAGGATCCCCCAGGCCTTGTCCGACGCGTTGCCCGCTCGCACCGCCGGCCTCTCGATCGAGACGAGATAGGGGAGGTTCCCGATATCCAGGGCCAGCCTGGCCAAGGGAGGATTCGCCGCTTCCGGGCCGCCGGTGGTCTTTGCCTCCATGGCCGGGGCCGCGCTTTCCTGGAAAACGATCATTCTATCCGTTCGTTTTCTTGACTCGGCCTCTTCGTCTCTAAGAGCCTGGAATTCCGTCCGGAGGGCGGTGAGATCAAGACCGGGCGGAGGACTCGAGAAGAATGTCTCAATATTGCTCTTGGCGCGCCCGATGAAAAATTCATACTCGGCCCTCTCCAGCTTCCATTCTGGTCGAAGAAGGGATCGATAGAATCCGACGGATGTCTGGAGGGATTTCGCGAGGTCCCCGAGCTCCCGGGACAGCCCGCAGATTTCCAGGGCGGCTGACGGGCCAAGCGGCATCCCTCCCGGAATCACGGCCCCGCCGTGCTTGAGAACGATATTTTCATAGGTCGAGACGGCTTCCTTGAGAAGTCCGGATTTCCTTTGGACCCTGGCCACGGCGTTCAGGATCATCCCCGCGAGGCGAGGATCGTTCGCGCGTTTCAGAGCCTGCCGGTAGGCGGCTAGAGCCCTCGGATAGTTTTTTTGCTGGAACTCCAGCCGTTGGGCAGCTTGGATTTCAGCTGATTCGCTTGAGTCGGCAGGAGGGGAGGAGCCGGCTTCTCGACGGCCGTCCGGAACATACAACGACCTGGCGATAGGGAAATGAATAGCCTTGAAGTCCTGGAGGTAAAAGACCTGCTCGACCAGCGGGCTCGCGGCCGCCAGCTTTTCCAGGGCGGCCGCTAATCCGGGCGGCGGCATCCCGGAATGATCTGCCACTATCTTCGAAAGAGCTATTTCGACGGCCGTTATCCCGTCATCGACCGTGCGGATGACATGGTCGGCGGTCCGCCGGGTTTCGTCGAGCCGTTCCTTTTCGAGAAGAGCCCGATCATTCTGAACGCCCCGGAAGGCCAGGTATCCCAGGAGAAGGCTGGGCAAGACGATCCCGAGCCCGAAAAGCAGAACAATTCTGCGGCGTTGATGCATCTGGCCTTTCACCCCGGGGACACGGGATGTCTTACCCTCGATCGAAGACTTGTCATCATTCTAGAACACGATTCCGCCGGTTACAAGCACTTCCGATCTCGTCGGCTTCCTTCAACCGGAAGCATAGCGAGGATCGTGCCTCAGGGCCTTGATGATTCGTGGATTCTTTGGCGAAGATTGCGTGAAGGCGGCGCTGCCGCTATTCCCAGATCAGGCTGTATTTCCTGAGGAGGTCGATACCCTCGACTTCTTCCTCCACCCGGGCATACACCTTATTTTTTCTGATGACCTGGACCGTTTCGGCTCGAGGATGGTAGAACTTGGCGATATAGCGGCCTTCGGGGTCGAAGACGTCATAGCGGTCGAGTTGGTTCCCCTCCTTGTTGATGTAGTCATAGGTGCGGACATAGAAGCGGTTTTCATCGTCGACATAGAAAGTAAATACCGGAGGAAAATGCTTGGGAACTTCAAAGCTAATTCCGGGCCGGATTCCCCGGTCGCCCCAAGTCTGCTGGATGAGCCTTTTTTCGTGGGCTTCGGTGATCTTCACAGGGTCGAAGTCTTTGATGATCCTCCTGAGGGCCTTCCCCTCCCTGTTCATGAGAGTGAGCTCGTATTTGAGGGGATCGAACCAGACGATGTTCTCATCCCGGGTAATCTGAACGAAGATCGCCGGTGAAAAGGCGGGGACGACTTGGGGCGTCATCATGACTTCGAAGGAAGCAAAGGTCGCCAGCGGATCGAACGCGGGGCTGAACTTCTTGAGTTCATAGGTGGTCTTGGCTTGGTCAAAAGTCCTCGAGATCGCGTAGAAACATCCTTCCGAGTCCACTTTGAATCTTGTGATGGACCTGTATTTCCCCATGGGAATTTCCTTGAGCAATTCGCCTTCGCGGCTGTAGATAATCAACTTGCCGTTCGCTTGGTCATTGATGACGATCTTGTTCCCCTGAAAGATTCCCAAGTAGCGGGGGAGGCCGATTTCGCCCGGCCCCTGGCCTTTCCGGCCGAAGCTCCGCACGTGCTTTCCGTTCTTGTCATAGACCTTGATAAGGGTCTCTTTCCAATCGGCGGCATAGATATATTCCTGTTCGTCAACCTGAACGTGCTGTAAGCCGGAAAATGCGTAATTCGCGTCTTCCGTATCTTTGCCGATGGTGAAATCCTCCTTCAGTGTGATCTTGGCGGGCCGGCCCTTGATCAGAACCGGTTCCTTGGGATTATAGACGACAGGAATGCCGTTTTCGGTTTTGATTTGAATCTCCTGAGCTTGAAGGCCGTTCTCCGCAAGGAAGACGGCGGCCGCTCCGAGCAAGACGAAACCGATAACTGAAAGATTCCGGCTCATGGTTTACCCCTCCTCATGAATTTGATCCCAAACTCCCCAGGGCTATCTGAATGTGATCTTATCAGGATTAGAGATTATTTCCTACTCCTTTTTGATTCCCTTTCGGCGGGCAGGAAATTCTTCATGACCCATGCTGAAACCTTCCTTCCCTTTGAGCTCCAACTGTTTTCCGCGACTATCGATCTTCATCACTGAGGTAGCCTGGATCAGATTCTAGGAGAGAGGCCAATGGAAATTGTCACGAAAATGTCATGACAGACCATGCCCGCCGGGCTACAGGAGGCCAAGAACCCCGACCCTTCTTGATTTCATGATCGTTCCCCCCATGGATAGAGCGATCGGGATCTCCCTGCCGCGCCGTCTTGCGGTATATCTGCGCTTCGATGATCCCCTCTAAGCGTCGTGGGGAAGAATAAGAGATAATATAAAGACTGTCAAGAATGCCCGCCCGCGGGCCCGGGTTCACTCACGATGCTCCATTCACAGGAACAAGAGCGAAGCAAGAGAAAGCCCGATGAGGACCAGGGAGAGCTTGTAGAGCGTGCGCCACGCGGCGTTGGCCTCCCGGAGGATCTCGAATTCCGTGACGTAGACGACCTCGCAGGCGCCGTTGCCCCGGTCGTTCCGGACCGTGCTCGAGCCGCGAGCGTAGGGCGTGCCCTTCTGGCCGTAGGACACGAGCCAGCCCTTGAAGCGGACCTGGTCGCCTTTGCGCGCTCTCTCGACAGACGCGGCGACGAACGGATCGGCCGGGAGCAGGTGGTTGTTGGACAGGCAGTTCTCCGTGAAGATCCGGCCCGTCTCCCGGTCGGGATAGCGGTAGAAGCAGGTGAAATCGCGGTTCCGGAACGTCATTCGTTTGTAGACGCCGGTTTCGACGTTTTTGCCCCAGATGACACAGACGTCCTTGACGTTGATGTAATCGTTCCACAGCTTGTGGGAGACGTCGATGAAAGAAGCGGAGTCGTGATAGGAGACGATCATCCCCCAGAGCTCGTAGCTGAAGAGGGGCGTGACCGTGTACATGACGTCCTTGCGCGTGACCTCGAACGGTTCCGGAACGCCGTCTTTGGTCTGGATGGGGTTCTGGAGGAGCGATTCGAGGACGAGGCCCTTGTCGGGGAGCCGGTTGCGCATGAAAAAGGAGACGACGACAGCGAGGGCCGCGATCGGAAGGATGACCTTCGCCAGCAGTCGAAGTCCCGGTGTCTTATCCTTCATCTGATGAGTATCTTTCGCTTCCTCCCGCATCTAGGATGAGAAGCGCTCGGTGAAGAAGATGAAGGCCAGGGCGCGGGGGTGTTTCTTCAGCATGGGGCCGCCTTTCGCGCGTCGCACTTGGGTGCGGGGAGTATCCTAAAGGAAAAGCGGGCTGAATTCAATTTTGACAAACAATTGACGACTTTTTGACAACTCCCGCCTTGCCGACGTATATCTTATTGCCGGAAAGACACTAAACGTCCCAAAGGAGGGCGCGACCATGAAGACAAGGTCCCTTTTCCTCATCCCGGCCGTCGCCGCGGCCCTGGGTTTTCTGGCCGCTTGCAAGGGGGGAAGCCCCACGGAACCGCCGCCGCCTTCGAACATCACGTTTCGGGGGTCGATCACGTCCGGAGGAACAGGGCTCACCGGCGTGCAGGTCTTTCTTTCGTGGGATGTCTCGAAGAGCACGGTCACTAACGCGAACGGAGAGTTCTCATTCACGGGATTGTCGGGAAGCCACTTCGTCGTCACGCCTTCGTTGCCGAACCATGCTTTCACGCCTTCGAACTATGAATTGGGAACTCAGTCCAGGAACGACCTCACCTTCACGGTCCAGCCGTTGTCCTACGGATCCACGGTCGGCGCCCTCGCGGCGGACTTTTCGGCCGTTAACCAGAGCGGCCAGAGCGTCTCGCTGTATTCGAATTTCGGCAAGGTCGTCCTCATCGATTTTTCGGCCGATTGGTGCGGGCCCTGCAGGAACGAGGCCGGCCGTGCCGAAGCCCTCTATCAGACCCACAAGAGCAAGGGCTTCGAGATCGTGACCATATTAATCAGCGGCTCTCCGGCGGTCTGGGCCAGTACGTACGGGTTGACCTTTCCCGTGCTCGACGACACGGCGGAAAGCCTCTGGGGTATTTACGGGGAGGGCTACATCCCCCTGAATATCGTCCTCGACAGGAACATGACGATCCGGTACAAAACGGCCGGATTCGACGAAGCCGCGGTCGCCGCCGCGATCAAGAAATACCTCTAGAACCTCAGGAAAGCTTCGCAGCGGACCCCCTCGAAGGGGGGGAATAGCCGGCACACACCGCCGGCGCATTTTGTCGATCCCTTGGTGGAGCCCACGAACAAACGCAGGGCATGCCCGCCGGCGAACCTGACTTCGAGCTGGCCGGCCCACCAGTTCGTTTTGCCGGTCAGGAAGACGATGGCCGGGTCGGTCGTCCTCTCGTAAAGAGCCGACACTACCCAGTGCGGAGACTTATGGAGTGAGAGGGAAGACCTGATCTCGGAATAGTCTACGTATCGTCCGTCGAAGACCTTGTGCTTCCAGTCCGCCTCCAGACTCCAACCGCGGCCGAGGGGACAGCTGGCGTTGAGTTGGTGGTGAAATGTCTCCCCGTCGGTGCTCATGAAGGCGATGGACGTGTCATTCTCCCATCTCCATCCAGCCAATCCGTGCAGGTAGCCGCCGTTGTGGAATTGTTTCTCGACGCCGGCGAAGAGGTGACTGATCTCGCGATCATAGGATCCGTAAAGCCGATGATTGTCCGGATCATCGTCGAGAAACAGGAATTTGCCGAAGAAAAGAGTGCGCGAGCCCGGTAAATAGTAATCGAGCCGGGCGGAGTAGCCTGATATATCCGTCCGGTCCCCGTCGAACTGGTCGGCCAAAATGTCGAGCTCCTCGCTCTCGAGAAGCGGCGGCCGGCTGTATTCGAAATTGAGCTCCTTGTAGTCTTTTAGCTCGAGGAGAAGCGAAAAATCGCCCAAGCGAAGTTTGGATCCGAGATAGAGCCCATGTCCGTCAACGGGCTCTTCGGTATCATAGACCCGCCGCCTGATGAGGGAGAATTCGCCGTAGATCTCGACCATCCCTCCGAGATCGGGAAGTTCCAGGCTCACGGATCCCTGGTCGACCCGATGGCTCCCGAACTCGGCGCCCGGTTCGAGGTCCGCGCTGACACCCTGGACGCGGACCGTCCCCAGGCCGGCTTTCCCCCAGCGGACGCTGCCGCCGACAACCTTGTCCCTGACGCTGCGGTCCTCGGGACGGTCGATCCAGCCGCCGAAGAGTTCCCCGGCGAGAGGACCGGAACCGAGGGATACTTGGCCGCCGTCGACGGTCGTGTCGATGACGTAATCCAGGCCCTCCTCCTCGAAAACCTTGAGAAGGCTGAAGACCAGGCCCCGGCCCAGCGAAGCATAGAAGTCGCCCGCCCTCGCCCGGAACCCTTTCATCGAGTACTGGGCGTAGCGCTTGGCCAAACGGAGACTCGGATCAAACGGGGAGAAAGTCAGGTCCGAATCAAACCGGGCGCCGACCAAGGCTCCGCCCCTGGCGACCGACAGGTCCAGCTGGTTGATGACTTGGGAGTATTCACCAGCCTGGCTGTTCTCTCCGGATCCCTCGTTCGGAAGGCGGAGGAGGAAGGATTCATTGGCCTGAACAGAAGTCTTGGCTTTGGGCTTGGCTTCGGGCTCCTCCAGAAGAACGATAATTTTTTGCTCGAGGAGGCGTTCATCGCCGGGGCTGTATCCCTGATGAACGTAGCGGATTGCGCCTTGTCTGTCCAGGAGCACCGAATAAGGAAGGTTGAGCCGCGGATTGTAGAGCGAAACGACCTGGGAATCTGTGTCCAACAACACCGGAAGCGTATAGCCGTATCGGTCGATAAAACCCGAGACGCTCGCCATCCTGTCCGGCCCGTCGACGCTTATGGTCAGAACCTGTAGACCCTTTTCCCCATAACGGTCCAGGAGCCTCTGGAGATGGGGAAATTCCTTGATGCAGGGGACACACCAGGTCGCCCAAAAATTGAGGAGGACAACGTTTTTAGGGAAAAAGTCGCTCAGCTTGTGGGAATGGCCGCCGAGGTCATTCAACGTGAAATCAGTGGCTTTTTGGCCTTGCGCCGGGAGGGGGCAGAGAAAGACCAGGCAACCGGCCAGCCAAAAAAGATAGGCAAGGAAGCTCCTCATCCCGTCCGCTCCCTGCTCCCGGGTTCTCCAGCCCATTCCGGCCCGCGTGGATCCTGAATCGAAAGAGCTTATGCTCTCCTGCTTGCGAGCAACCGCTTGCCGTTAGCTGCGATTATAGGTCCCGGGGATTTCCGGAATATAGTCCAGGCAATATCCGGTGTCAAGGCGGGAGTGGCCCCTTCGTGTTGACTTCGCCCAACGCCGGAGATATATTCCGGGATTCATGGAGGCGCGATGAGTCCCAATCCCTTTCTTGGAGTTTTACTTCATGCCCTGGGCGGGTTCGCCGCCGGGAGCTTTTATATCCCCTACAAGAAAGTCCGCGGCTGGGCCTGGGAGACCTACTGGCTGACGGGCGGATTCTTCAGCTGGATCATCGCGCCCTGGGTCGTGGGCTTCCTGACTTGCCCGGACCTCATCGGGGTCCTCACGTCCGTATCTATCAAAACGCTGCTTTGGACCTACCTTTTCGGCGTCATGTGGGGGATCGGCGGCCTGACCTTCGGCCTGAGCATGCGCTATCTCGGGCTGTCGCTCGGCATGGCCCTCTCTCTCGGGTTTTGCGCCGTCTTCGGCACTCTCGTCCCGCCCGTCTTCGAGGGCCGCATCGCCGGGCTCGTCGCGACGACCTCGGGCCGGATCGTCATCCTCGGCATTGTCGTGTGCCTCACGGGCATTGCTATGTGCGGCCGGGCCGGGATGAGGAAGGAGAGGGAGCTCTCCGATGCCGAGAAAAAGGCGTCCATCGCCGAGTTCAGCTTCGTCAAGGGAGCCTGGGTCGCCGTTTTCGCCGGGATCATGAGCTCCTGCATGGCCTTCGCCTTCGCCGCCGGCAAACCCATCGCCGAAGCGGCCGTCCGGAGCGGGGCCCAGCCGCTTTTTCAGAATTTCCCCGTTTTGATCGTCGCCCTTTTCGGCGGCTTCACGACGAATTTTATCTGGTGCACGGCCCTGAGCTTCCGCAACAAGTCGGGTCGCGACTATCTCCGGGTCAAGGCGGCCGATCCGGCCGAGGTCGAGAAGACGGCGGCGGCACCGTCGAATCCGTCGCTTCTTTCCAACTACATCTTCTCGGCCCTGGCCGGGACGACATGGTATTTCCAGTTCTTCTTCTACGGCATGGGCACGACGAAGATGGGGAAGTACGACTTCTCCAGCTGGACGATCCACATGGCCTTCATTATCACCTTCAGCAGCCTGTGGGGGATCTATTTCCACGAGTGGAAGGCCACGGGGAAACCGACCCGCCGCCTCGTCGTGGCCGGGATCGTCGTCCTCATCCTTTCGACGATCGTCGTCGGCGCCGGGAACTACGTCGCGACCATTCCCGGGGGCTCTTCGCCGCAGGATCAGTCCCAGGCCTCGGTTCCCGGCGCATCCGAAGTCGGCGTTATGGAAACCAACATGGGGACGATGGTGTTCGAGTTTTTCGAGGCCGACGCGCCCAAGACCGTCGCCCAGTTCAAAGCCCTCGTCCGCAAGGGCTTCTATGACGGCAAGGACTTCTACCGGGTCGTCCGCGGCCACGTCATCCAGGCCGGCGGCGGCGACGCGCCCAAACTGCCGCCGGAGTTCAACACCCGACCGCATGTCGTCGGCACGTTGGGCCTGGGCCGGACGGGCGACGAATGGAGCGGCGACTCAGAGATCTACGTTTGCGTCGCGGCCCGGCCCCACCTCGACGGCAAGTACACGGTGTTCGGCCGGCTCACCGAGGGGTTCGACGTCCTCGAGCGGATCGCCGTTGTCCCGGTCGAGGAGAGATGGGAGGGGCAGGATAAGAGGATGGCCATGCACAAACCGCTCGAGCCCGTCGTCATCCAGAGCGCCCGGATCGAAACGCGCTAACGGTTGATTTTGAGCCCCGAGCCTAGTATTCTCTTGGGATGATTTTGCGGATGCGTCTCGTTCGGGCGGTTCTTTTTCCAGCCGTCTCCATCCTTCTTACGATGTCTCTCCCCGCCCAGACCCCGCCGACCGCGGTCGTGGACATCCTCAAACTGCCTCGCACCCAGCGCATCGTCATCTCGCGCCTCTCGGGACCGATCACGCTCGACGGCCGGAGCGACGACCCCGGCTGGGAGGGCGTGCCGCCTTTGTGCATGGTCATGCAATCGCCGAGCTTCGGCGAGGCCTGCTCGGAAAGGACTGAAGCGCTCCTCGGGTACGACGACGATTTCGTCTATATTGCCGGCCGCCTCTACGACAGCGAACCGGACAGGATCCAGGCCCAGACCAAGAAGCGCGACGCGATGGTGGCGACCTCGGACTGGTTCGGCGTTTTCTTCGACACGTTCAACGACAAGGAGAACTCGCTGGCCTTCTTGACGACGCCCTCGGGGCTGCGCTTCGACGCCGCCATCTTCCGCGACGCCCAGGTCCATCAGCCGACCGATATGCCCATGAACCTGAGCTGGAACACCTTCTGGGACGTCGCCGTGGTCCGCACGGAGGAGGGCTGGTTCGCCGAGATGCGCGTCCCTCTCTCGAGCCTCCGCTTCCAAGCCGAGGGCGGCGAAGTCGTCATGGGCGTGTCCGTCTTCCGCTGGATCAGCCGCCGGAACGAGGTCGATGTCTTCCCGGCCATCCCCATGAACTGGGGCCAAATGAGCGCCTGGAAACCCTCCCAGTACCAGGAAAGCGTCTGGCCCGGTCTAAAGGCGCGCCGGCCGCTCTATCTCACGCCCTACGTTCTCACCGGCTTCGACCGGACCTATGAACTCAACGACGAGGAGACCGCCTACGTCAAGGGCGGCTCACCGAAATTCGAGCTGGGCCTCGACTTCAAGTACGGACTGACCGGCAACCTGACGCTCGACGCCACGATCAATCCGGACTTCGCCCAGGTCGAGTCCGATGACGTTCAGGTCAACCTGACCCGGTTTTCCGTGTTCTTCCCGGAGAAGCGGCTTTTCTTCCAGGAGCGATCGAGCAATTTCGATTTCAACATGGGCGGACCGAACACGCTTTTCTACAGCCGCCGGATCGGCCTCGTCGGCGACCTGGACGATGACGAACTCCGGCTCGCCCGCATCTTCGGCGGTGCCCGGCTGGTCGGCCGCCTGGGGGGATGGGACGTGGGCCTGCTGAACATGCAGACCGCTGCTCGCGAAGACAATCCCTCCGAGAATTTCGGGGTCCTCCGGCTCCGGCGTCAGATCATCAATCCCTATTCCTACCTTGGCGGAATGCTGACCAGCCGCCTCGGCACGGACGGGCGCTATAACGTGGCCTACGGTCTCGACTGGATCTGGCGCATCCGAGGCGACGACTATTTCACGCTGCAGTGGGCCCAGACCTACGAGGACGGGGCGGCCAATCGGACCTTTGACCTCGATTCCGCGCGGGTCGCCGTGATGTTCGAGCGCCGGACGAACAAGGGCTTCGGGACGACGCTTCGGTTCGTCAGGGCGGGGGAGGATTTCAACCCCGGCATGGGCTTCATGATGCTGGACGATTACACCGGTTTTTACAGCCGGACCCTCTACGGCTGGTTCCCGGGCAAGGATTCGGCGCTGACGAGCCACAACGTCTTCTTCGAGACACGCCTGTACTGGGACAACGCGACCATGGGACTCATGCTCGCCGAGATCGGCCCGGGCTGGGAATTCGGGGCCAAAAGCGGTTTCGCCGGCATGATCCAGCCCAAGCTCCATATCGACGATCTGACCGAGCCCTACGAGCTTTCCGACGACGTCAGCGTTCCCGTCGGGCGTTATGTCTATCCCGGCCTGACCTTCCAGCTCCAGACCCCTTCCGGGCGTCTCTTCAATACGCTCCTGACGGGGGACGTCGGCGGCTACTTCGACGGCTGGCGCGTCTCTTTGGGTGTGACGCCGACCTGGTCGGGCATCCCCGACCTCGAGATCGGCGGCATGTTCCAGTACAACCTGGTCCGGTTCCCCGCGCGCGGCCAATCGTTCTTCGCTCCCATCGGCCAGCTTAAGGTGCTGGCCACGCTCAGCGTCAAGTTCTCGGCCAGCGCCCTCGTCCAATACGACGGCGCGGAAGACGCGGTATCGGCCAATTTCCGGTTCCGGTTCAATCCCCGGGAGGGGACGGACGTCTATATCGTCTACAACGAAGGGCTGAACACCGACCGCTTGGCGAGAACGCCCGTGCCGCCGCTTTCGAGCGGCCGGGCGCTTTATGTGAAGTTCAACTACACCTTCGATTTTTAGCGGGCGGACTTGAGGCGGTCCCAGACCTTGACATAGAGGGCGTTGACCGCGCCGATGTTGGCGATCATCTCGCTTCTGGATTGAATCTCCGGCTTTAAAAAAATTCCCGGGTTGTCGCGGATCTCCGGCTTGAGCAGGGGGTAGGAGTCTTTGTTCGGGCAGAGGAAATAGATGAACTCTGTGTTCTCGGCCGCGACCCCCGGTTCGTGGAGGAAATCGATGAAGGCGTGGGCCAGGGCGACCTGCCCGGCGTCGGCCGGGATGACCAGGTCGTCGCAGGATATGATCGTCCCTTCCTCGGGGACGAGGAACCGGACGTCCGGATTTTCTTTGCGGACTTGAAAG
>Ga0315278_10002906_pt1 | contig 15299 bp, 14 predicted proteins | sample YL17G06_0_MG_FD_203880 | JGI IMG/M metagenome (GOLD analysis project Ga0315278, IMG submission 203880) | Sediment microbial communities from Yellowstone Lake, YNP, Wyoming, USA - YL17G06_0 | ecosystem: Environmental > Aquatic > Freshwater > Lake > Sediment | place: USA: Wyoming | collected... | reverse complement strand
CACCTATTACTGTTCCACTCTCACGATTAAGATCGATTGTTACTCACGTTCTCGATTTGTGTTGTCCTTTCAGCTTTGACAGGTCAAAAGCCTCTATGCTAAAGTCCGCGGAAGTGTTGAGGTTCTCGTCTTTTTTTCTGTCCGTTTCCCGGGAACGAACACATGAGCGCAACGAACTCGCATGTGGTTATTGTGGCCGGCGCCGGACCAGCTGGTATGGCGGTGGCCAGCACTTTGGGAAAGGCCGGCCATGAAGTCATTATTCTGAATCGGGACATCAAGTTCGGCGGGCTGGCTGAATACGGGATCTTCCCCTCGAAGCTGAAGCTGCGTGGTGGTCTCAAGAAGCAGTACTGGGAATTGCTCGAGCGACCGAACGTCCACTATTTCGGCAATGTCTCAATCGGCAACGGCAAAGATCTCACCGTCGAAGAGGTCCGAAACCTTGGCGCCAGCGCGGTCGTGTTTTCTATCGGCGCGCAAGGGACCAAGGCGATCGGCGTGGAAGGGGATTCGGCTACAGGGGTCTTTCACGCGAAAGACGTGGTCTACCATTTCAATCGACTGCCCGGTTTCGGCGACAGGCCGTTCGATATGGGCAAGCACGTGGCGATAATCGGAGCCGGCGATGTGATGGTCGATATCGCCCATTGGCTGATTCGCTACAAGAAAGTCGAGCGGGTCACAGCGATCGTGCGGCGTGGGCCTGCCGAGCGAAAGTACAATCCGAAAGAAATTCGCGCGGTGTGCGCCAACATGGATGTGGACGGGATCGCCAATGAGGTGGCTCGGATCAAGGATCGCCTTGCCGCGGTCGGCCAGAAGGCCGATGAGGTGCTCAAGGCGCTGACTGACGAATTTACGAAATGCGAACCGAAGATCAGCGAGACGAAGATGGGTTTCAAGTTCCTCGCGTCTCCCAAGCGTATTCTTGTCGAGGGGAACAACCGCGTGCGCGGGCTGGAAATGGAAGACAACAAGCTCGATCCAAAAGGCGAGGATACGGTCGCGGTCGGGCTGAAACAATATTATGAATTCCCGTGCGACGCCGTGATCTTTGCCGTCGGCGACAAAGTCGATGAGACCGTCGGACTGCCGTACAAGAGCGGTGTGTTTGTCACCAACCCCAATAAGACCAATCACGATCCTGACGATGCGCTCTTCCAGGCCTACGACGAAACCTCAGGCAAGATCGTCGACGGCGTGTTTCTCGCTGGATGGGCGAGGAAGGCGAGCGAAGGCTTAGTCGGCATCGCCAAGCGGGACGGGGATTGGTGCGCAGAAGTGGTGAACCGATACCTCGAGACCAAGACATCGGGCAGTCACTCTGATGCGAAGGCCGTCCTTGACAAGCTCGCCTCGATCCTCAACTCGCACAAGAGCCACCCGGTCGATGTGAAGGGGCTCCGTGTACTTGAATCGAGAGAAAAAAGTCACCAGGGGGCGACAGATAGTATCGGGGAGTTCAAATACTCGAGCAACCAGGACATGATTGAACTGATCGAGCAGGGAAAGGCATAACCAGTAGAAGCGATCGGTCGAAGCGCTAGCCGTCCCCCCACTTCAGCTTTTCTCGCAGGACTTCATAGTATCCACTTTCCGGGAAGCGAATCAGTCTTGTCCGGTGTTCCGACACCTTGATTTCAACGGTATCGCCCTGAATCATCGCCACTCCAACCTGACCATCCAACGTCGCCATCGCGCCATCATCCCTGCTCGTCAGCGTCACTTCGATTTCGGCAGTTCCCGGAACGATCAGGGGACGGTGTGTCAGCGTGTGGGGACAGATCGGCGTCACCATGAGTGATTGGACGGCCGGATTGATAATGGGGCCTCCTGCCGACAGGGAGTAGGCCGTCGATCCCGTTGGTGTGCTGACGATCACTCCATCGCCCCGCAAATTGGTGACGAACTGTCCTTGGATGGCAATCTTCAACTCGATCATGCGAGCCAGCGTACCTTTGCTGATCACGACATCGTTCAGCACCACCCCTTGCGCAACCGTTTCTCCATGCCGATGAATATGCGTCCGTAGCATGAGCCGCTCATCGAGAATAAAGTCATTCGCAAATACCCGTTCGAGCGAGGGGTACAGGTTCTCCAGCCGGACTTCGGTCAAAAACCCCAGTCCGCCCATATTGACGCCCAGGATGGGAATGCTTCGCTCCCCGGCAAGTCGAGCGGCATTGAGCATCGTCCCGTCGCCGCCCAAGACAAGAAGTACGTCCGCTTTGCTCGCCAGCTGAGTTTTCTGATAGCCCCCCTGTTCACCGAGAAGAAGCGCCGACGTCGTGTCCAAAATCACATCAATGCTTCGAGCCCGGAGCCAGTTGACCACATCTTGCAGCGTGCTCTTCACCTCAGCAAAGTGAGGTTTTGTCAGAATCCCGACACTTTTGCTTTTCATTGGTGATACCCTGTCGTGACTCCATTGAGATATCGGTGAAAATGTGCGGGATTGTATCGGGAGGGTTCTTTTGAAGTCAACGAACCAGATCACGACAGGCCTTCATCACATGTCTTCTAGCATGTATTTCGTCCCCTCTAATTCTTGGCTTGTGCGATTGTCTCGTAGCCTTGACACTTAAAATCCTTCTAGTTAGAATTGGATCAGGTTTTTCGATGGGTTTGCGCACATGGAACTGGTTAGGTTCCACCTAAAAGGAGGCAGGATGTTCGAACGATTCACGGATAAGGGTCGAAAGATCATCATCCTCGCGCGGGAAGAGGCTGAGCGTCATCAAAACGACTACCTCGGAACCGAGCATCTCGTCTTGGCCATTCTCCGTGAATCCGACGGGATTGCCCTGATGATCTTGAAAAAGATGGGACTCTCGACCGAACAAATCCGTTTGGAAATTGAGCGGAATTTACCCGGCGGGGGGACCACCATGACCTTTGGGGAGATCCCCTTCAGCCCTCGGGTCAAGAAGGTCATCGAATACGGGGTCGAAGAAGCCCGTCTCCTTGGACACAATCATATCGGCAGTGAGCACCTCTTATTGGGCCTCCTTCGAGAAGAGGAGGGGATCGGCGGAAAGATCCTCCGTAGCTTAGGCGCCAATCTCCTGACCGCCCGACAATTGACCGTGACATTCTTGCGGAAGTCCGCCCCGCGTGAGCGCGACCGGAAGAGCAACACCCCGGCCCTCGATGAGTTCGGTCGTGACCTGACCCAGCTTGCCCAGGAAGGGCATCTGGATCCCGTCATCGGCCGAGCCGACGAAATCGAGCGGGTACTTCAGATTTTGAGCCGCCGTTCGAAAAACAATCCCGTGCTCATCGGGGAAGCCGGCGTCGGCAAGACCGCCATTGTGGAAGGTCTTGCCCAACGGATCGTCCAGTCCGAAGTGCCGGATAACCTGCTCTCACGACGCGTCATTGCACTCGACCTCGGTTCACTGGTTGCAGGGACGAAATATCGCGGCCAATTCGAGGAACGGCTGAAGGTCGTGATGAAGGAAATCGTCCAGGCCGGAAACATCATCATCTTCATCGACGAACTCCATACCTTGGTGGGAGCAGGGGCGGCAGAAGGATCGATTGATGCCTCCAACATGCTCAAGCCCGCACTGTCGCGCGGCGAAATTCAGTGTATCGGCGCCACGACTCTCGATGAATACCGAAAGCATATTGAGAAAGACGGAGCCCTCAAGCGACGGTTCCAACCGATTCACGTCCAGCCGCCGAGCCTCGAAGAAACGGTGCTGATCATCCAAGGGCTGCGCGATCGGTACGAGGAACATCATGGTGTCGAGATTTCCGAAGAGGCCATCCTCGAAGCGGTCAAGCTGTCCGATCGATACATCAGCGACCGCTTCCTCCCGGACAAGGCCATCGATTTGATTGACGAGACGGGATCACGGGCAAAATTGCAGACCTATGCGCTGCCGTCGGCCCTGAAGGCGATGGAGCAAGAGCTGAAGAAAGTCTCTCGTGAGAAGGAACTGGCCATCTCGATGCAGAACTTCGAGGAGGCCGTCCGTCATCGCGAGGAAGAAGAACGGCTGCGCAAACTCCTCGATGAATCGAAGCGCGAGTGGAAAAAGAATCAGGAAAAGAACAAGCCGACGATCGGAAAAGAAGACGTGGCCTATGTTGTCTCCAAGATGACGGGCATTCCGCTCTTCAAGCTCGAAGAAGAAGAATCGAACAAACTGCTGCGCATGGAGGAGTTCCTCCATAAACGCGTGATCGGACAGAACGAAGCGATCTCCGCCGTGGCTCGGGCTATTCGGCGGTCACGTGCAGGCCTGAAGGAAGCGCGGAAGCCTATCGGGTCCTTTATCTTCCTGGGACCCACCGGGGTTGGGAAAACCGAGCTGGCAAGAACGTTAGCGGAGTTCCTCTTCAATAGCGAAGACTCACTCATTCGGATCGACATGTCCGAATATCAGGAAAAGTTCACCAGTTCTCGACTCTTCGGAGCCCCTCCGGGGTACGTGGGATATGAAGAAGGCGGCCAATTGACCGAACGGGTTCGGCGGCGGCCCTATTCAGTGGTCTTGTTCGACGAAATCGAAAAGGCCCATCCTGATGTGTTCAATATCCTGCTACAAGTATTGGACGACGGGGTACTGACCGACAGCCTCGGACGCAAAATCGATTTCAAGAATTGCGTCATCATCATGACCTCCAATATCGGGACCAAGCTGATCCAGAAAGGGGTCTCGCTTGGATTCCAGAGCACGGAAGGCGATCAGGAGCGCCATAAGAAGGAAGAAGTGTTGGGAGAATTGCGCCGCTCGTTCAGCCCGGAGTTTCTGAACCGGATCGACGAGATCGTGGTCTTCCATCAATTAGACAAAACGCATCTCTCCAGTATCCTCGACATCCTCTTGAGTCAACTCAACCTGCGTCTCCTCGACAAGGGTGTGGAGCTCGAGGTTGAGGAAGACGTCAAACAGTGGTTGATTAAAGAAGGCTACGATCCGCTTTACGGAGCCAGGCCGATGCGCCGTACGATCCAGCGTGCGATCGGCGATCCACTCTCCGAAGAGATGATTAAAGGACGGTTCAAGGAATGCCGAAAGATCCGCGTGGTGCTTCGCGACGGCGCTCCGGTATTCATCGAGCAGGAGGCCATGGCTGGCGTCTAATGTCCCAGCCCTATTCGAGACGTTCGCCACACCATCGAGTACGACACGGCCCTTGTGGCGCCAGCGGCCACAAGGGCCGTGTTATTGGGCCTCCCTCAGACTGATGCAGTGTTCATCGATTCATGTCGCGTGATCGGCAAAGACTTCATGATGACGACCGTTGAACAGCCCACCTCCGCCTGGGTGCCGGGTCCCATCCTTGGTATCGAGACGTCGTGTGATGAAACAGCCGCTTCTGTGCTTGCCATAGACGGCGCCGTCCTCTCGAACATGATTTCGTCGCAGCATGCCGTTCATCAGCGATTCGGTGGCGTCGTTCCAGAACTTGCCTCCCGTGCCCACATTGAATCGATTGAACATGTCTCCGCTGCGGCGCTGCAACAAGCCGGTCTCGTATGGACGGATCTCACTGGAATCGCCGTCACCCAGGGACCCGGCCTGGCCGGCGCGCTCCTCGTCGGGGTCAACTATGCAAAAGCGCTGGCCTATGCGTTGAATATTCCGCTGGTCGGCGTGAGCCATCTTGAAGGCCACATCGCTTCCGCCTGGTTGCAAGACCCAGCATTTCCATTACCCTCTGTGGTCCTGGTTGTCTCGGGTGGACATACCCATCTCTATTATAAGGAGCCCAGCGGTCACTGCCGGCTCCTTGGCGCTACCAGAGACGATGCGGCAGGGGAGGCCTTTGACAAAGGCGCTCAGTTGCTTGGACTGGAATATCCGGGAGGACCAGCCATCGATCGCTTGGCTCGGCAGGGAAACCCAGAGGCCATTGCCTTTCCCCGATCCTATCTCAAGAAGGGGAGTCTTGATTTTAGCTTTAGTGGTGTAAAGACCGCGTTGCTCTACCGACTTCAAGCAATGCCTGAGCACTCTCGCACGGCGCGAGCTGCTGACTTCGCGGCCGGCTATCAGGAGGCCATCGTGACCGTCTTGGTTGACAAAGCCTTTGCGGCAGTCCGGTCATCCGGCGCTCATGCATTGGCCGTCGTCGGAGGGGTGTCCGCCAATTCTCGGTTGCGCGCGCTGCTCCAGCAACGAGCCGCATCCGAAGACCTGCGCCTGAGCCTTCCCCCGCTGGCCTACTGTACGGATAATGCCGCGATGATCGCGGCAGCGGGGAGCCAGGCTCTTCGCGCCGGGCTCCGTGCACCCATGGACTTCGATGCCAACGCTTCGCTGGCTTGTTCATTTGGTCTATCTGGTCTGTCTGGTTTCTCTGGTCTATCTGGTTCATCGTGTTAGTGTTGTTCAGCCAAACACACGAGACAGACCAGATGAACCAGACAGACCACACACGCAGAGTTTTTCCGCAGCCTGCTAACCAACGACTATAAGGACACGACGCCCATTCCAGACATTCACGGACAGGTCCTCGGTCTCCGCGCCGGCCAGCTCGCCATGCTTGAGCGGCTGTATCGTCGACGTATGCCCGTGGATGATGTCCTCTCGCTTGAAGCGGCAAAAACCCTCGCACAGTTCACGCACGAGATTCGGCGTCCTATCGGACTGGTCATCACCAGGCGCGGAGCCGTGCAAGACGTCCTGGTCGGCGCCGGTACCGAGCCCTCGCCAACGACTCTGGCCACGTTTCGTGCAACCCCGCGATCGCTGAGGGGCCTGCGCCTGATCCGCTCGCACCTGAAGGAACAGCCCCTCGGTCAAGAGGACCTCACCATGCTGGGCCTGCTCCGACTCGACATGATCGGAACATTGGCTGTCACCCCCAAGGGCGAACCAGGGTTGCTCTCCCTGGCCCATCTGAATCCGCCCAGTCCGCAGGGGCAGTTGTATACACTGCTGGAGCCCACACTGGTGCATCAATGCCCGGTGAGTTTCGAGACCTTCATTCGTGAACTGGAGTCAGACCTCCAACGTCAGAGCGGGTCGCACACGATGGTCCAGAATCAGACCGCCATCCTCGTGAGCGCCTCGCCCAAGAGTAAGGCCGAGCAAGAAGAACGCCTCGCCGAGTTGGCAGAACTGGCCTCCTCCGCAGATCTCACGGTGATCGACCGTTTAGTGCAACGCACCCAGAGCGGCCATCATCGGTTTCAATTGGGAAGCGGCAAACTCAAAGACGTGCTGATGCAAGCCATGCAACAGGGCGCAGATCTATTGATCTTCGATCAAGATTTGGCTCCCGCGCAACTGCGCGCCATTGCGGAGATCACCGACCTCACGGTCATCGATCGGACCCAGCTGATTCTCGACATCTTTGCGCAGCGGGCGCATAGCCGAGAAGGCAAGGTGCAGGTCGAATTGGCGCAACTTCGTTATCTCCTCCCCCGTCTCTCCGGTCAGGGAACGAGCCTCTCGCGCTTGGGCGGGGGCATTGGCAGCCGAGGCCCCGGTGAAACGAAGCTCGAAACGGACCGCCGTCACATCAGAGAGCGCATCGACTATTTGGATCGAGAGATCGAGGGCTTTGCCCGTCACCAAGACCAACGGCGATCGCGCCGCGTCCGACAGGCGTTCCCCGTCCTGTCCATCGTGGGCTACACGAACGCCGGCAAGTCGACATTGCTCAACGTCTTAACGAACAGTCAGGTGAGCGTGGCCCCACGCGTATTTGAAACGCTCGATACCACCAGCCGCCGACTGCGTTTCCCGCATGGCAGGGAAGTGATCATCACCGACACGGTGGGATTTATTCGCGACCTTCCCAAAGATCTCCTCGCAGCCTTCAGAACGACATTGGACGAATTACGCGATGCCGACCTCCTCCTCCATGTGGTCGATGCAGGGGCGAAAGATCTGGACGCCCATATCGCAGCGGTCGACACCGTGCTTCAAAGCCTCACCCTCGATCAGCTTCCACGGGTCCTGGTGTTTAACAAGTGCGATCAGCTTCCGACCGGGCAAGCGGAGGCCCTCTGTCGGCGCTACGGCGCGATCGGGATTTCGGCTCTGCATCCGGAGACCTTGCCCCCACTGATTCAGCACCTCGAAGAACGGTTGGCCGCGCTCGTCCCGGTGGACGGCTCTTCCCAGAAATCGGCAGCCCCGACCGTCACGCTTGCATCTCGTCCTTAACCCGCTGCACAATCGACCCGCGCTGGTACCAACCATGACCACGAAATCCCTGCCATCTTCGGATCATCGCAAGCGTCTCCGAGAGATTGCAAAGACGCTCCAACGCACGATGCCAAGCCCGAAAATGGAACTCGGCCATCGTTCCCCTTGGGAGTTGCTTGTGGCCACGATCCTCTCCGCCCAATGCACCGACCAGCGAGTCAACCAGGTCACCCCGCCGCTCTTTCGGCGTTATCGGCGACCGGCAGAGCTGGCCGCGGCCAATCTCCCTGAACTCGAACAGCTCATTCGTTCCACTGGTTTCTTTAAGAACAAAGCGAAGCATCTCATCGCCTCCAGCAAGGCCGTGACCGAGCGCTTCGGCGAACAAGTCCCACACACGATGGATGAGTTGATCACCTTGCCTGGCGTCGGTAGAAAAACCGCGAATGTCATGCTCGGAACCGCCTTCGGGCAGCCCAGTATCGTCGTCGATACCCACGTGAAGCGCGTGGCGAAGCGACTCGGTCTGACCAGATCCGACAATCCAGACCTGGTCGAACAAGACCTTCAGCAGCTCATGCCAAAATCCCAGTGGACAGCCTTCTCGCAACGCTTGTTGTTACATGGCCGCTATGTCTGCCTTGCCAGAAAACCCCAGTGCCGCACTTGTCCGGTCTATCGGCAGTGCCCATGGAAAGAGAAAGGTCCCCAATGATTCATAGCATGACCGGTTTCGGTCGTCGGCAGGCTCCTTGGCAGGAGGGGTCCGTAACGGTGGAAATGCGCTCCGTCAACCATCGCTTTCTTGAAATCGCCTGCCGCCTTCCCCGGCCATTGAGCCACTTGGAAGACTCGTTCAAGAAAGCCATCCAGCAACGCTGTACCCGTGGACGCATCGACATCACGGTGACCGTCCAAGGGAGCAAAGGCCGCGCCGGAAGCGTCAATCTTGACCAACCCCTCGCGAAGCAGTACCATGAGGCCCTGCGCACTCTCAAGAAATCCCTGAAGCTGAGCGGTTCCATCGATCTGGCGCTCATGGCCGGGCTCCGTGACGTGGTGTCGGTATCGGATCAACCAGCGGAAGACCCGAAACTGGCAAAGATGGTTCAACAGCTGACCACCCAGGCCCTGACAGATCTTGATGCCATGCGAACGCGCGAAGGAAAGGCCCTGGCAGAGGATATGAGCGCGCGGGTCCAGACCATCCGTGAGCACAAGACCTGCATCGCCGCACGGTCCCCTCTGCTGGCCCAGGAGGCCTTTGACAGAATGAAGCTTCGTGTGGAGAAGCTGCTGGGTTCGGAAATCCCCGATCTCCCCCGGCTCTATCAGGAATTGGCGGTCTACGCGGATCGTGCTGACATTACGGAAGAAATAGTCAGATTGGACTCGCATATGATACAGTTCAAAGAGACGCTCAACCGGGCAGAGTCTGTGGGCAAAACACTCGATTTCCTGCTCCAGGAATTCGGGCGGGAAGTCAACACGATCGGCTCAAAAGCCAACGATGCGGAAATCGCCGGTCATGTCGTTCAGATGAAGGCCGAATTGGAACGCATTCGCGAACAGGTTCAAAACGTCGAATGAGCTCAAGCACCACGACAACTTCCACGGAGCCGGCGGCCAGCCAACCGCGGTCCTCGACGGATCGACGGGGAATTCTCTTCATTATCTCCGCGCCCTCCGGAACGGGGAAAACCACGCTCTGCAAGCAACTCACGACGAACCTTCCAGGGCTGTGGCATTCAGTGTCCTATACCACGAGGAAGCCGCGGCCAGGCGAAGAGCATGGGCGCGAGTATTATTTCGTCGAAGAACAGACATTCCAAGAGATGGCCGCGCGAAATGAATTCGTCGAGTGGGCCCGCGTGTATGGACAGCTCTACGGGACGCCGTGGAAATCGCTGACCGAAAAGATCGATCAAGGGATCGATGTGTTACTGGAGATCGATGTGCAAGGGGCCATGCAGGTCAAGAAACGATTTGAGGATTCGGTGTCGATCTTTATCCTTCCTCCCTCGATGACCGTACTCCGGTCCCGGCTCCAAACCAGGGCCTCCGATACCGCGGAAGAGATTCAACGGCGGCTGCACAAAGTGAAAGAAGAGGTGTGGAGTTACCGGGAATACGCCTATATCGTCCGAAACGAAGACCTCGACCGGTCGCTCCGCGATCTCGAAAGCATCTTCTGGTCAGAACGCTTGAAGACGAAACGATTGAACATGACGTGGCTCGAGAACAATTTCATTCTTGACGATGAACAGAAAACAGGAGATCGCTAAGATCTTCCTTAACCCAAAGGAGTACCGCATCCATGATCGACATGTTGAGACTCTTGCCCCAATACACCACAGACGAATTTGACTCACGCCACCGGCTGGCGATCGTCGCAGCCCAGCGGGCGAAGCACATTTTGCAGGGATCGCGTCATGGCGCCTCGCGCTTCACCAAAGAAACGACTATCGCCCTCGATGAAGTCCTCCGGGGACAAATCAAATACCTCGTCGGCCAAGAAGCGCAGGATGCGATGAAGGAAGCGAAGCGCGGCAAAGAAGGCGAAATGGAGCGCATCGCCATGATGACCGGCGACGATGCGAAGGAAATCAAGAAAGAGCTGAGCGTCTATGTCGACGACACCCCGAAGCCGGTGGTGGGTGCGAGCGAGGAGTAATTGGTGAAGATCCCCGGCTCCATAGGGCCGACGTTGATCGGGAAGCAGATCGTGCTCGGCGTGACCGGCAGCATCGCGGCCTATAAGGCTGTCGCGTTGCTCCGGAGCTTGCTCCGTGAAGGAGCGATCGTGCACGTCGTGATGACGCAATCGGCCACGAAGTTCGTCACCCCGCTGACGTTTGAAGTGCTCTCCGGCCATCCCGTCTCGACGGATCTGTTCGAGGCGCATCAGGAAATGAAGCACTTGTCATTGCCCGAACAGGCAGATGCCATCGTCATTGCGCCGGCCACGGCCAATTGTCTCGCCAAGGCATCGCTGGGGCTGGGTGACGATTTGCTCTCGACCCTGCTCCTCACGGCACAATGCCCGCTGATTGTGGCCCCCGCCATGGACGGAGGGATGTGGACCCATCCATCCGTCAGAGAACACGTAGGAACTTTACGTGCGAGGGGAACGATCGTGGTGAATCCCGATGAAGGTCCGCTCGCTTCCGGACGGATCGGCCAAGGCCGCTTGGCAGAGGAAGGCACAATTCTCGAGGCTATTCAGGCGGCGCTGGCTCCACGACGCGATTGGCAAGGGCACCGCATTCTGGTTTCGGCAGGCCCGACGCAAGAGCCGATCGATCCGGTGCGGTTCATTTCAAACCGCTCCTCCGGCAAGATGGGCTATGCCATCGCCGAAGCCGCCCAGGCGAGGGGAGCCCAGGTGGTCCTCGTCACTGGTCCCACGGCCTTACCGACTCCGAGAGGCGTCGAGGTTGTTCCGGTAGCCACGGCTGAAGAAATGACGCAGGCCCTGTCCGCGCACCTTGCATGGTCCACAGCGGTGATCATGGCCGCCGCCGTGGCGGATTTTCGTCCCAAGCACCCTGCCTCGCAAAAAATACCAAAACAGGGGCGAACCGACCAGACGCTTGATCTCGAACGGACCACTGACATCCTGACCTCCTTATCCGCCCAACGGACCACGCAACTCATGGTTGGCTTTGCCGCGGAGACCAGCGATCTGATCGCCCACGCGAAAGACAAGCTGACGGCGAAAGGGCTCGACCTCATCGTCGCAAACGATGTCACGACATTGGGAGGGGGATTCGGCAGCGATCAGAACGCAGCCACATTGATCGACCGGCAGGGGGCCATGACAGAACTGCCGCTGATGCCAAAACGAGCGCTCGCCGACGCGATCCTGAACCGGGCGCAAGAACTGCTCCGCACCAGACCATCCAGCCAGACCCCCAAACCAGTGGCGGGAGGACGCTAGCAGCCCATGGCTCAGAATCAGAACACCGCCGTGAACGCCCAGGAAATCGATCGACTGGCCACCCAGTTAGCCAAAGATCCCCATTCCAAAGTGTTCATGCCACTGGCCGATGAGTACGGAAAAGCCGGCATGTGGCAGGAAGCCGCGGTCGTCCTTGAAGACGGCCTGAAATTGTATCCCGGCTTCATTACCGCCATGGTCGCGCTCGGACGTGCCTACGACCACATGGGTGAGGCCATGAAAGCCCAGGCGATTCTGGAAGAATCCGTCAAGTTGAGCCCTGAAAACCTGCGCGCGCACCGGACCTTGATCAAGATCTACCAGAGCCAGGGGCTGAACGAATCGGCACTGCAATCCTGCGCCGCCATCCTGGCGATCAACCCGCGTGATGAAGAAGCGCTCTCAGTCCAATCTTCACTAGGCGGACCGCTGAAACACAAGAAGGAACCGGAACGGCCAAAGCCGGCGGCTCCAGTCACGCTTAACCTCTCCGCCCAGCAGGCTGCTGCACCGCCTGCTCCTGTCGAATCCAAGGTCTCCGCCCCAGAGACGAGTACCGCACCAGACCTGCCAGTCTCAACACCGGCCGAACCAGAGATCGCTTCTACCGACCCACTTATTGTGGTACCGGAACCGATGGAGACGGCCCTCCACACACAGGATCAGATAGGGGAGCAGCGCGCGGTGCCGAAGCCGTATCCCCAAGCCGCCAACACTGTGCTGGTGCCGACTCCATCGCCTCACGCTGAAGTCGTGGCCCAGCTGGAAACCTGGCTTCGCACCATCGAATCACGTCGTCTCGATCGTGACACCACGAACGAGTCGCAGCCAAAAACTTCCTAATATTTTCCGCACGTTTGACCGGTCTGAGGCGGACTGCTACAATGCCGCCCGGCTGGACCCTGTCACGAGGGATCATCCTCACGTATCCAGTATGTGAACAGAAAGACATGCTACGAATACGAGTCTTACACGGTCCCAATCTGAATCTCCTCGGGACCAGGGAGCAGTCGATTTACGGCACCCTGTCCCTCGACGCCCTGGACTCAGACATCACGAAGCTGGCGAAGGAGTTGGCCGTGAAGGTGGATCTGCGCCAGTCAAATAGCGAGGGTGAACTGGTCACCTGGATTCAAGAGGCTCGGACGGGATACGACGGGATCATCATTAACCCGGCCGCCTATACCCACACCAGCGTCGCAATCCGGGACGCCATTGCGGCGGTCGGCCTGCCGACGGTTGAGGTGCATCTGTCCAATATTCATCAGCGGGAAGAATTTCGCCATCGGTCCTATGTCGCGGGAGTCGCGATCGGGCAAATTTCCGGCTTGGGTCCGACCGGCTATCTCCTCGCACTCCGTGGGCTGCACGACCATCTGACCACATCCCGACGCCAGAAGAAAACGGCCGCACCAGCGACATCGCGACGGACGGCAAAAGGAACGAGATAATTGCGGAGCCGGCCGAGCGGCATCTGACAGTCTGAAGGGAGTACCGAGTGATTTCCACGACCGATTTTCGCGGTGGCGTGCGGCTCATGGTTGATAACCAGCCGTTTTATATCGTTGAGTTTCAACATGTAAAACCGGGCAAGGGCGGAGCCTTCGTGCGCACCAAGCTCAAGAGCTATCTTTCAGGCAATGTCCTGGATCGTACCTTCCGATCCGGAGAGCGGTTCGAAGAGCCGGACCTCGAAGAACGGACCATGCAATTCCTCTATGCGACCGACGACGCCTATACCTTTATGGACACGGAGACCTTCGAGCAACTGACGTTCGAGAAGGGCAAGCTCGGCGACAATGCGGACCTCTTGAAAGAAAACATGACGGTGAAGATTCTCGTGTACGAACATCGCCCGATCGACGTCGAACTGCCCATCTTTGTCGAACTAAAAGTCACCGATGCCGAACCGGGCTTCCGGGGCGACACCGCCACGGGCGGCACCAAGCTCGCCACCCTCGAAACCGGCGCCCTCATCAAGGTGCCGCTCTATTTGGAAGCCGGGACTGTCATCAAGATCGATACGCGTACGCGAGAATATGTGGAGCGTGTTCGGTGAGTAAACAGAAGTCGAGAAGGCCGAAGAAGCGCAGGACGCCGATCATCCTGCCTCAGGCCTTTGCCGCAACCCAGAGCGAGCAAGGCACACCCTTACTGTCCGGACAACAGACCAAGCACATCCAAGAACTCATCGACCTGCTCAAGAAGAACAATCTGACCGAACTGGAACTGGAGCGCGAAGGCCTCAGAGTCCGCGTGCGATACGAAATCGGAGTCAAAACGATCACGGCCACCGTCGCCGACCAGGGGACGCCCGGCTCGACCTCAGCCGCTCAACCCACTGGGGCGGCAGGCGTACAGACCGAAGACACAACCGGCATGATCACCATCGCATCCCCGATCGTCGGAACCTTCTATCGCTCCCCCTCGCAGGATGCCGACCCCTATGTTGAAGAAGGGGATTACGTGAAAAAAGGACAGGTCCTGTGCATCGTCGAAGCGATGAAGTTGATGAATGAAATCGAGTCGGAGGTAGATGGGCGGATCACGAAAATTCTGGCCGAAAGCACCAAGCCGGTGGAGTATGGCCAGGCGCTCTTCCTCGTCGATCCGACAGCCACCCCGTAGGAGCCTATCCGACATTGAACGTTCTACTGCGGCGAACGAGAGCCAAGCATCTACGTTGTTCTCGGCCCCGAAAAATCCTCCTCGTATTCCAGCGAATACGCCTCCGGTTTTTCGGGGTCTGCGGCCGCGCAGCTGCCGGCCCCTCCTTCGCCTCGTAACGAATGGCAATGTCGGACAGGCTCCTGGCCCTCTTCCCTCGACCCACATCGGAGTACTCGCGTGTTCAAGAAAGTGTTGATAGCCAATCGCGGTGAGATCGCGCTTCGGGTGATTCGTGCCTGCAAGGAGCTCGGCATTAAGACCGTCGCGATCTTTTCTGAGGCCGATGTGGCGAGCCTCCATGTGCGCGCAGCCGACGAGAAGATCTGCGTCGGGCCTCCAGACGCCGCCCTCAGCTACAGAAATATTCCCAACGTCCTGAGCGCCGCCGAGATTACCGGCGCGGACGCGATCCATCCCGGCTATGGATTTCTCTCCGAGAACGCCCACTTTGCCGAAGTCTGCGAGTCCATCGGTGTCAAATTCATCGGCCCCACGTCCGAACACATCGCCCTCCTGGGCGACAAAGCCAAGGCGCGCGAAATCGTTGCCCGCCGAGGCTTACCGGTCACGCC
>Ga0315278_10002905_pt1 | contig 15304 bp, 17 predicted proteins | sample YL17G06_0_MG_FD_203880 | JGI IMG/M metagenome (GOLD analysis project Ga0315278, IMG submission 203880) | Sediment microbial communities from Yellowstone Lake, YNP, Wyoming, USA - YL17G06_0 | ecosystem: Environmental > Aquatic > Freshwater > Lake > Sediment | place: USA: Wyoming | collected... | reverse complement strand
TGTCGGCGCAAAGTACAAATGTCCGGTTTTCTCCAAAGTAGAAATGTCCGCTTTCCTCTTTCCATCCGTCAGGGTTGAGGCTCTGCGGAGGCGCCCGTTGCCGTCCGCCGCTGCGTTCCGGCGCGCAGCAGGCGCGCCTTGCGCAGGGTCGTGAACGGCTTCGCGAGCTTCGCTTCGGTGCGCTCGCGCTGTCTCTGCTTGATGAACTCCATCGTCTCGGCGAGTCGCTTGCTGTCGACGACTTCTGCCGCCTGCACGCCGTGCTCTTTCGGGAAGGCCGTTGCCAGTAGCGCGTGCTCGCCGTTCCAGAAGCAGAGCGACCCGTCCTCCCGCTCCTCGAGGCGAACCCTCTTCCCGCGAGCCGCCCGCGCGGCGTCGGTCGGGTCGAGGACGTAGAGCACCCGCTTGTAGTTGAGCGTCAGGCTCTTCGAGACGAGGCGCGTCTCCTGCCAGCTGAAGATGCGGGCCAGGTCGTCGGACGACTGCAGCAGGCGGTGGGCGTCGTGCTCGCTGCGCGGAGCGCACGCGAACCGGCGGTTGTAGTCCGCCATGAACTCGGGCGCGAAGGCGTTGGCCGCCGCGAGGTCGCTGATCCCACGCAAGCGGAGTTCCTTCACCAGCCGATCTTGCAGCGTCAGGTGAGCGCGCTCTACGCGGCCCTTCGCCGCCGGCGAGTGGGCGCAAAGGAGGTCGATGTTCAGGCTGCCGAGGGCGCGCACGAACTGCGTGACTCCGGTCCCCGCGCCGGGCTCCTTCGTGTTCACGCGGAACACCGTGGCCTTGTCGCTGTAAAGCGCCACCGGCTTGCCGTGTTGCGCGAGGTAGGAGCGCATCGCCGTGAAGTAGGAGAACGCCGACTCCGACTCGCAAAACAGCAGCTCCATCAACGCGCTGGTTGCGTCGTCGACGAACACCAGCAAGGTGCAGCGAGCCGCGCGCTCCTCGAACCACTCATGGTCACAGCCATCGATCTGGATCAGCTCCCCGCGACACGGCCTGCGGCATCGAGGCTGCTGGACGCGCGGCTCTCGGTGAGCCCGCGGGATCCAGAGGCCGTCCTCGACCATCCAGTGCCGGAGGGTCTCGACGGACAACTTCAGTCCGTGTAGCTCCGTCAGCTTCTCGTGCGCGAGCGTCGGGCCGAAGCCCGCGTACCGGGAGCGGACGGTGGCGAGCGACTCCCGGCGCAGATCCGAAGCCAGCCGCCGATTGCTGGGTCTGCCGCGATGCTTCGACGCCAGGCTTCCGGCGCCGTCCCGCGCGTAGGCTCGCTCGAGCCGCCGCACCTGCCGGCTCGTCAGGCCCAACATCCGCGCTGCCTCACGCTGCGTCAGCCGCTTCTCGATCACGCGCTCGATGACGCGCACCCGGTCCAGTTCCTCGTAGCTCATGCTCACTGTCTCCATGGCCGCGGGGGTACCGCGGGCGGCTGGAGAAAGCGGACATTTCTACTTTGGAGAAAGCGGACATTTCTATCTTGGTACTACATCCCTGCTTGACAGAATGCTGCTTATCGGACCTTGCCATGACGCAGCTTGGAATCCCTATGCGCTTGCCAGCCGCTCGGGCAGCATGTTCGTGAGAAGGACGTCCGCGCGATCCACGAGCCGGTGGAGCGCGGCGACGGCCTCTGGCAGCGCGAGGTCGAGCGCGACCGAGCGCTTGCCGCGGTTGTCCATCTGGAAGTGCGGCGCGAGCGGGAAGTCGCTGTCGAAGCCCGCGAAGCGCGGCAGGCTGTGGCGGTAGATCTCGCCCCAGGGCACCTCGACCTTGATGACATCGGCGCCGAGGTCGGCCATCAGGGCGCCGGCCGCCGGCGCAGCCACGAAGCTCGCAAGCTCGACGACGCGGATTCCCGAGAGCGGTGCGGACATGCGTCGCACTCTATCCGAGCGGCGCTGCCGATCGCGCGCCCACTTCGACTCGGACCCCAGCCACGGATGAGACGCGACGGCCTCTGGGCGGCCGAGTCCTCAGGCTCGCCGCCGCAGCCCGCAGGTCCGCACGCACGCGGCGTTGAGGCCTGCGAGGGCGCGCTCCTCGTCGACCGCGTCGCCGCGCAGGTACATCCACTGCGCGACGCCGGAGAGCATCGCCACCAGCGCAGCGGCGGTCGCCTCGGCGTCGAGCTGCGCGTCGGCGAGCCCACGCTGTTGCCAGCGCTCGATCGCCTTCGCGACGCGCGCGACGTGCCGCTGGTGCGAGCGCAGCCGCCCCTCGCGCACGCTCTCGTCGTGCAAGGCGACCTCCTCGACGAGGCGATAGAGGTCGGCAAGTTCGCGCACGACGGTGAGGTAGTTGCGGTTCGCGATCTCGAGGTTCGCGATCGGGTCGTCGCTGCGGCCGCGGTCGAACGCGACGACGTTGCGCTCGATCTCGCGATCGATGCTGGCCGCGAGCGTTCCCAGGATGTGCGGCTTCGACTCGAAGTAGGTGTAGAAGCTGCCGCGCGCGACTCCCGCCTCGGCGACGATGAGGTCGACCGTGGTGTTCGCGTAGCCGTGGCTCGCGACGACTCTGCGCGCCGCCTCGAGGAGCCGCTCGCGCGAGCGCAGCGCCTTCGCGCCGGGTGCAGCGGTCGTGGTCGCGCGGCGATCGGCGGAGGTGCCCGTCGGCCGCCAGCCACCGCGCGTCGCCCGCTTCGCGCCGCGCGAGCTGCCTCGAGTCGGCCGCGGCATCAGCGCGTCATCGCGACGCCGGCGCGCTCGAAGAGGGCCGCGAGCGCTTCGATCGAGCGCAGCGTGCCGTCGAGCGTGCGTTGGCGCGGCTCGGGCACGAAATGGGTGACGCCGGCTGTGCGGTACTGGTCGAGCTCGCGCAGGATCTGATCGGGCGGGTCGGCGACGCCGTCCCAGCGCGTGCGCATCGAGATGGTGAACGCGGGCTCGGGACGCGAAGTGCGCAAGCGGTCGACACGCTTCGCGGTCTCCTCGGGCGTCAGGAACGCCCCGTGCCAGCCGTCGCCCGTCCTCACGGCGCGATCGAGCGCGACGTCGGCGTGACCCCCGATCCAGATTGGAATACGCCGCGCGGGCTGCGGCTTCGCGCGAATGCCGACGAAACGCGCGCCGTGCACGGGAAACTCCGCGTCGATCGGGTCCTCGGTCCACACGCGGCGCAGGATCTCGAGGGCTTCGTCCGTGCGTGCGCCGCGCTCGGCGAAGGGCACGCCCAGCGCGTCGAACTCCTTCTCGAGCCAGCCCGCGGCGGTGCCGAGGATGAAGCGCCCGCCGCTCATCACGTCGATCGAGGCGATCATCTTGGCGACGACGAGCGGGTTGCGCATCGGAAGCACCAGCACGGTCGTGCCCAGGCCGACGCGGCTTGTTACGGCCGCGACCCAGGCGAGCGCCGCGAGCGGCTCGAAGATGTAGACGGAGGGCGGGTACTTGGCGCCGGTCGGCACGACCAGGTGATCGCTCACCCACACGTCGGCGAAGCCGAGCTGCTCCGCGAGCACCGCGGCGCGGCGCATGGCCTCGCCCGACGCGGCGGGCCCCGCCTGCGGGAGATGGATCCCGGCTCTCGACTCGCTCATGCACTCCTCCGCTGATTCGACATCCATGTCGAGTATGCGATACCGTCGCGCAATGGTCGAGGCCGAGATCGCGATCGAGACGGGCGAGGGCGCAATGACGACGTTCGTGGTGCGGCCCGATTCCGCGGGCCCGCACCCGGTCGCGCTGTTCCTGATGGACGCGCCCGGCAAGCGCCCGCTGCTGCATGCGATGGCGCGCCGTCTCGCGTCGCACGGCTACTACGTGATGCTGCCGAACCTCTACTACCGGACGTGCGCCGCGTTCGAGCTCGACTTCGCGAGCAAGGAATCCTTCGCGCGCATGAGCGAGCTGATGCGCGCCGTCAGTAACCGCATGGTGGGGCGCGATGCGGCGGCGTTGTCCGCGCATGCGGAGCGCGACGCGGCGGCGGATGCGAGCCGCGTGGGCGTCGTGGGCTACTGCATGAGCGGGCCTTTCGCGCTGTGGGTCGCCGCGGAGCACGCGAGCCGCGTGCGGGCGGCGGCCTCGTTCTATGGCGTGCGGCTCTACCTCGATGCGGCGGACTCGCCGCATCTCCGGCTCGGCGAGATCGCCGGCGAGGTCTACGTCGCCTGCGCCGAGCACGACGAGTGGGTGCCGCTCGCGATGATCGACCGCTTCGAGGCAGCGCTGCAGGCGGCGGGCACGCGCGGGCGAGTCGAGCGTTATTGGGGCACGAAGCACGGCTTCGCGTTCGCTGACCGCCCCGCCTACGACGCGAGAGCCGACGCGCGGCACTGGGCCGCGCTGCTCGAGCTGTTCGCGCGAAACCTGAAGCCGGGCGCCTCGCAGCCGGCGGGAGAACGCAGCGCATGAGTCAGATGATCGTCCTCGCCGGCACCGCCGAGTTCGCAACGAAGGAATGGCGCGACGGCTGCCTCGCTTCGAGCCCGCAGTACCAAGCGCCCGCGCGCACCGAGGAGCCCGGCTGCCTCGCCTACTACTTCGCCCCGGACCCCGTGGTCGATACGCGCATGGTCGTGTGGGAGCTGTGGGCGGACTCGGCGGCGCTCTCCGCGCACTTCCAGCACAGGAACTACCGCGACATGGGCGCGCACTTCGGACGCTTCGGAATCGTGAGCGCGGAGTTCAAGAAGTACCGCGTCGACCACGTGGAGCCCGTCTACGACCCGACCGGCAAGCCGCGCGGCGACTTCTTTCAACTGAAGGCCTAATTGCGGCGCGCGACGCCGAAGAACTGGAGGAATCGATGCCGACCGAAAACCGTGGATGGTTCTACGCCAAGTTTCCCGAGCAGAGCGGCAAGCTGCTACCGGCGACCGCGATCTTCGGGCTGCGCTCGCGCGCATAGGGATTCCAAGCTGCGTCATGGCAAGGTCCGATAAGCAGCATTCTGTCAAGCAGGGACGAAATGAGGCAGGAAGCCCCACGCACGGCGCGATTTCAACGGGTCGGGAGCGTCGCGAGCGCCTGCGGCCGGCCTCGTCGCATGGCGCGCAGCGGCAACCGAGAGGGCGCCGCGATTCCGGGACAGGGGTGACCCGAGGGACCGGGGCGGGCCCTGCGCGCCGACGCCTCCTGGTGTGGCGGCACGGCGCGCGGAGCGCAGGCTAGTCGGTGTCGTCTTCGTCGGGGGCCGTCTGATCGAACTCCCAGGCAGGGGCTCCACCCGAGAACTCGTCGTCGCGCCCGGCCGACGCGGACGGCGCGGGAACGAGTGGCGGCGCACGGGCCGGCAGGTCGAGGCACTCGAGGATCTTGCGGGCGACGTCGGGGTCCTCGATGGCGGCGACGAGCCGCATGCGCGCTCCACAGCGCGGGCAGCGAAGCGCGTCCACCTCGAAGACGCGCTGGAGGAGCTCGGCCCAGGCCAGCCTTCGCGGGCGCGGGCGGCCGGCTGCGGCGTTGGGAGGGGGATCGCCGCGATCCGGCGCTCGCGGATCGCGTCGCGCCGAGCCGTCGTTCAACTCGGGCTCGCGCGCGCACCGGGGCCGGGCGCCTTCGATCCCGCGGACGTCCCCATCCTCTCGATGCTGGTCTCGATGCTGGGCTCCCTCGCCGCGGATCCGTCCACGTCCGCTCCCCGCGTCGGGCGCGGCCCGGGCACGACGCGATCGCGGGCGCTCGCGCACGGTGCGAGGACGCCGTGGTAGCGGACCTGGTGGGCGCGCGGCGGCGGAATCAGGGGCACCAGCCGCTCGAGGAGCTCGTGGGGTTCCATCAGGATGTGCGTGGTGCCATCGCGCCAGCGCGTCTTCAGCCGAAGCGCGAGGCGTCCGTCGGGCCGCTCTTCGAGGCGATCGCTCGCGAGCGCAGGCCGCGCCACGTAGTGACACAGCCGCTCGAGGCGGCGCCGATCACGGGCGGGCACGGCGACCTCGGCGTGGAGGCTCATGCCGCCCTGCTCGGGAACGCGGCGCGAAGCTTCGGGATCGTCGTCGGTGTCTTGGGGCTCGACGCGATCGCCAAGGCGCCGCCAACGCTCGCCTGCGTGGGGACCGGTCGCGATTCGGGTGCGCAGCGATGCGCGGGCGAGCGTCGCGAGCAGGGGCTCGTCGCGGGCGAGCGCATCGTCGTCGCCATCGGCGCGCGACGCAAGCAGTCTCGTGATCCGGCGCGCCGTGCCCGCCAGCACCCGGCCGACCTCGTGATGGCTCGGCGGAGGCAGGGGAAGGAAACGCGTCGGCTGCCGCTCGGTGCTGGCGTAGACCCCGCCCTGGACCAGCGTGTGGAAGTGGAGGTTCGCATTCAGGGCGGAGCCGAAGCGCTGGATGAAGGTGACCGCGCCGCACTGGCCGCGAGGAGCACTCCCCTGCTGGCGCGCGCGGCGGCGGAGCTCGGCGAACAGGGCGCGGAGGAAGGCGCGCAGCACGGCGCTCGTGAGCCTCGCGTCGTAGGCACAGCGATAGCGAAGCGGATAGGGAAGCGTGAGGACCCACTGGCGGACCGGCACCTCGGGGAGGACGCAGTCCACGAGGTGCGCCGCGGTGTCGGCCATGCGCCGCCCGCCGCAGGAGGGACAGAAGCCGCGTCGTTTGCACGAGAACGGAACGAGGCGATCGAGCCCGCAGTCGTCGCAGTGCACACGCAAGAAGCCGAAGGCCAGCACGCCACAGCGGAGGTAGTCCCGGAGCTCGTGCTCGATGAAGCGGGGGACGGGCTGGTCCCGCCATCGAGCCTCGGCCAGGAAGGTCTCGAGCTCCCGCCGGACGACGCCGTAGAGAACGCTCTGCTCGGGGCAGCGGGGCGCGTACGCCAGCTCCGCCGCACGGCGAGGAGTGCCATGCGAATGGGGATGACCCGGAAGGGATTGCGATTCCAACCTGAGGCGGCGGTTGCCAGCTTCATGCCCTGCTCGTACCCCGCGCAGGCGCTCCGCGTGCGCTCGAGAACGCCCTACTGGGAGGTCCGAGGCGGTGCGTTCCCCTTCCGCGCTCGAACGCCCGTCCACACGAGCGAGACCACGGACGCGGACGTTGAACGCGCGCCGCGAGATCGTCGCAAGACCCGAACGCCGGCAGCGACTGCGGCGCGGCGGATCCTCTGCCGCAGATCGAAGGCATCCGTCGGGACGAAGGGATGAGCGCTGCATCTGCACGGCAGCGGACGGTGGCCCGGGCGACCTCGAGGACGCTCGTGGAGATGCTTACAGCAGAATGATCCGAAAGCAGCATGCTGCGACAGCAAGATAAAGGCGGGCCATTTTTCGGTAGTCAACTTGAATCATTGACGAATCCTTGGCCCATCTCGATTCGTGTGCGCCAGAGTGGCCCATGGCTCTTGACGTCTGTTCCTGCGCTGCAACGCGCAAGCTGTCCGACCTTGGGCGGACCGGCCCCTTGCAGCGGATCTGCAGCGCGGGTGACGAGATCCTTCCGAAACGGCTTCCTTCCTGACCGATCGACTGCACAGCGCGGAGCAGCGTGTGCCGCCCATCCACGACAGGTCGATCGCCGCCTCGCTCGATCGGGAGCGCCGTCCGCGGGCCGTTCTGCCGCCGAGAACGATGCACACGCAACACCAAGTCGGGAACGCGGCGAACCCTTACTGGGGACGTGAGCGGCAGGGCAACCGCATCGCTTTCGGCATCGGAACCGCCGGCTGATGGCGCGCCTCTCTCGCGACGGAGCCGGAGCGGGCTGGCGGAGGATCCCTCCGCCGCAACTCGAATACTCCGTCGGATTCCGGAGGATGGACCGCGACTTCCGGGAATCCCTCCGTCCTTTATCTTGCTTTCGCAACCTCTCCCTCTCACGTCCTCCTCCCACCTCTCCAATCCCGCATCTCGACGTGACACAGCGCAGCCATTCCCCTCCCGACCAGCTGCAGCCGAGGTGCAGCGCGCGCGTCCATCAGCCTGCCGCCGAACCTACGTGGACGTGCAGTGACGCTGCCGCGGGCGCCTCGCGATGGAGGCCCGGCTCGCCTGCGAACCCGCTCGCGGCAACGCGCACGTGCTTGCCGGCCGGGTCTCACGGGAGGAACGCGAACGGCACCCACTGCGGCAGCTGGCGTCGAGCATCAGTGAAGACGACCGATCCGGCGCATGTCCCACGGCGTACCCTGCCAACCTGAGATGAGCCCGTTGTCCCCGCAGCTCGGGCACTGCCAGCGGATGCGTGCTTCGGCATTGATGACCGCCTGGATGCGGCCCGCGCACGGCCGGGCATTTCGGCGATGCCACCAGCGTCGTCGAGGTAGTCGGTCATGTTCACGATCCAGGTGCTCGACACGACCTGGCTCGCATCCCGACTCAGGCACCGGCTGCTGCGGGCGTCACGACGTTGATCGACGGCTCGTTGGTCAGGGCCGCCGCAATCGAAGCGGCGACCCGTTCGCTCGCACGGCGCACGTCCTCGGGGACGTGGTGGACGTAGCCACGCGTCGTGTCGCGCCGCCGGATGGAGTGTCCGAGCAGCTCACCGGTGAGGTACGGCGAAAACCCAAGTGCTTCCGCCTCCGAGGCGAACGTATGCCGCAACACGTAGGGCTCGGCGTGCGGAATCTTCGCTACTTCGAGCAGCAGCTTCCACGGTTTCCTGAACTCGCCAATGGGGCGCGGCTCGCGCGCTTTGCGCCGCGAAGGAAACACGAACGGCGAGCCTTCGATGGGCGGCAGATCGCGCAGCACCGCGAGCGCGGCTTCTGCGAGCCACACGTCGCGGTCGCCCGTCTTCGCGTGGCGTAGATGAAGTACACGACGTCCAAGGTCGACGTCGTCCCAGCGCAGCGTCTTGATCTCGCCGGGGCGGCAGCCCGTCAGCGCGATGAGCCGAATCAGCGCAGCGACGCGCGGCGGCACGGTCGGGAGCTTCCGGCCGCGCCGCGACTCCAACGCGCGGAGTGAGGCGCCGAACCGCGTCAGCTCCTCGTGCGTGAGGTGCCGCGTGCGTCGTCGCTCCTCGTTCCGCTCGACGCGCCGGCATGGGTTCGGGCCGGAGACGAAGCCTTGATCCTCGGCCCAGCGCCAGAGTGCCGAGAGCAGGTCGACCACGCGGTTGGCGAGCGTCGGACGGTCGGCGAGCGCGTCGTGCAGCGCCAGCGCATCGCCGGGGGCCAGGTCGGCGAGTCGTCGCCGTCCGAGCCGCGGCCGAATCTCGGCGCGGAGCTGGCGCTCATACTCGACGCGCGTACGCTCGCGGAGCTTTCCCTTCGACACCATCGCGCGTTGATGTTCGAGCCAGCGGTCGGCCAGCGCATCGACGGTCAGAGGTCGCTCCGTCTTCGCGCGCGCGGCGCGCAGCGCCTGCTTCTCGGCCAGAGGGTCGCGTCCCGCGGCGACCGCGCCCAGCTTCTCGATCGCGAGCTTCCGCGCCTGGTCGGGCGCCAGCACGCCGTGGCGTCCGATCGCGAGCCGACGGCTTCGGCCCTCGGCGTTCCGGTACTGCACGACGTAGGTACGCAATCCGTTCGGCGTCACGCGAACACCGAAGCCCGGGAGCGTTTCATCCCAGACCCAGACGTCCCGGTCGCTGGCAGCGAGGGCGTCGACGAGGGTCTTGGTGATCCGGCCCATCTGCGCTCACTCCCCGCCTGCTCGGGGGTCGCGCCCCCGGCGCATCCATATCAACTCAGGCGCGCTCGAGCCCCAAAAAAGTAAGCAGGGGGTAAGCACGCGGGAGCGGAAATGAGAGTATCAGGGCGCGGCGTGGCGTGGAAGAGGGTGGCGGCAAATAGCTGGTAAGTATTCGAATTCTCAGGCTATCTATTGGTCGGGCCGACTGGATTTGAACCAGCGACCTCCTGAACCCCATTCAGGCGCGCTACCAAACTGCGCTACGGCCCGACGGGGCATTGGGTAGCCGCCGGCACGGCTCCTGTCGACCGACGACCTGCTAGAGCATCGCCTTGATTGCGAGCAGTTCTTCGCGAATGCGTCGATAGCGCGAGAGGTGGTCGATCTCGAGGCCGAGGTCGACCTGCGGGACCTCGAGAGCGCGCGCGACACCGAGTTCGCGCAGGCGTTTGCGCGCGCCGGCGATGGTGAAGCGCTCCTCGTGCAGCAGGCGCTTCAGCAGCAGGATCACTTCGATGTCGCGGTGGCGGTACAGGCGCTGCTGCGAGCGCGACTTCGCCGGCGCCATCCAACGGAACTCGGACTCCCAGTAGCGCAGCACGTGCGCCTTCACCCCGGTGAGGCGCGAAACCTCGCCGATCCGGTAGTAGCGCTTCATGGGGTTCACCGCGGCTTCGGCGGGCGCGCCCGCAGCGTGCGGAGACTGAGCAGTCTCTTGCGTCACCTGCCCCCCCTGGAGACTGCGCGTTTAGTCGTCCGACTCGTCGTCGAACTCGGGGCCCGTCTCCTGCTCGTCGTTCAACAGGTTCTTTAGCACGAGGGATGGCTTGAAGGTGAGCACTCTTCTCGCTTCGAGAACGATTTCTTCGCCGGTCTGCGGATTGCGGCCCTTGCGGGCGTTCTTCCCGCGCACCACGAAGTTGCCGAAGCCGGAAATCTTGACCTTCTCCCCCGCTTCGAGCGTCTCCTTGATGATCTCGAAGACCTTCTCCACCAGGTCAGCCGACTCCTTCTTCGAGAAACCCACGCGCTCGTAGATCTGCTCGACGATCTCGGCCTTGGTCATGGTGCGACCTCCCACGCGATCACCCCCCCACTGGGTTGGCCTCGCCGGTTCCCTGCCGCAGCTCACCGCCGAAGCGGTCGGCGAGCATGCGCACGACGCGTTCGGTCGCACGTGCGACCTCGGCGTCGAGCAGGGTCCGGTCGGGGCGCTGGAAGACGAGACGGAAGGCCACGCTCACGCGACCTTCCGGGACACCGGTTCCTTCGTAGCGATCGAAGATCTCGGCGGCAACGAGATGTGGCCCTGCCGTGCTGCGGATCGCGTCCAGCACGCCGCGCGCGGGCTCGTCGCGCGACAGCAGCACCGCGAGATCGCGTCGAACACTCGGCTGGCGCGACACTTCGCGGTACTTCACGGGCGCAGGCGGCGTGGCCACGATCGCATCCAGATCGAGCGCAAAGATTGCGCAGGACGCGTCGATCTCGAAACGAGCCGCCGTCTCGGGGTGCAGTTCGCCAACGACGCCGACGCGCTGGTTGCCGAGCGCGATCACGGCGCTCGCACCGGGATGCAAGAACGGTTCGTTCGCATCGGCGGAGAAGCTCGCCGCGAGGCCGAGATCATCGAACAACCGTTCGACGGCCCCCTTCGCGTCGAAGAAGAGCGGCGGCAGCGTGGGCGCGGCCCAGAGACCGCCCTCGCCGCGCAGCACGACGCCGGCGACATGGAGGGTCTCGCTGGGCAACTCGTCGCTCGCGACCGCTGCGAACACCCTCCCCACCTCGAAGGCGCGGACGCGCTCGACCTGACGGCTGCGATTGGTGCGCGCTACGGCGAGCAGCGATGGCACGAGCGTGGTCCGAAGCTGCGACTCCTCGTCGGTGAGTGGATTCTGCAGGCGCACCGCGCGGCGACGCGCGTCGTCCTCGGGAAGCCCGATGCGATCCAGGTCCGCGGCGCTCGCGAACGGCAGCGTCATGCACTCGACGAAGCCTGCCGCGCACAGCGCGTTGCGCGCGCCATCGACCACGCTGCGCCCGCGCGACACCGCAACCGGGACGAGCTGCGCGATCGGGAGCGTCGTGGGTAGATGGTCGTAGCCGTGGATGCGCGCGACCTCTTCGACGAGGTCGACGTCGCGCCGCAGATCGTTGCGCCAACTGGGCACCCGACAGCGCAGCGGCCCCTGGCCGGCGTCCGTACAGGCGACGTCGACGCGCGCGAGCAGCGCGGCGATCGCAGCGCGATCGAAGTGGGTACCGAGCAGGCGATTCACGCGTTCGGGATCGAGGGCGATCTCGGCAACCGCGAACGGCGCGCGGCCGCTCGCCTCCACCACACCCGGCGCGACACTGCCCCCCGCCAGTTCCGCCAGCAGGCGCGCGGCGCGGTCGATCGCGCGGCGTAGGCCGTCGCGGTCGATCTCGCGCTCGAAGCGGTAGGACGCTTCGCTGTTGATGCCGAGGCGGCGCGCGGTGCGCCGCACGCACAGCGCTTCGAAGTGCGCGCTCTCGAGCAGCACGTCGGTCGTATGCGCGCCGACTTCGGTCTCCGCGCCGCCCATCACGCCCGCGATCGCGATGGCGCGCTCGGCGTCGGCGATCACGAGGTCTTCGCTCTGGAGTGCGCGCGTGACGCCGTCGAGCGTCACGATCTTCTCGTCGGCACGCGCGCGCCGCACGTGGATCACGCCACCGCGCAGCGTCGCAGCGTCGAAGGCGTGCAGCGGTTGGCCGAACTCGAGCAGCACGAGATTGGTCACGTCGACCACGACGTTGATGGCGCGCATGCCAGCCGCTTCGAGTCTGGCGGCGAGCCACGCCGGGCTCGGACCCACCGAGACGCCGCGCACGAGACGGGCGCAGTAGCGCGGGCAGCCGTCGGGGTCCTCGATCTCGACGCGCAGGGTCGCGGCGGTCGGCTCGCCCTCCTCCTCGGGCAGCGCGGGCGGCAGGCGCAGCGCGCCGCCGAAGTGGGCGCGCACCTCGCGCGCGATACCGAGGATCGACGCGCAGTCGCCGCGGTTCGGCGTGAGCGCGATCTCGAGCACCGAGTCGCCCGTCGCGAGCACGTCGCAGAGCGACGCGCCGACCGGCGCACTCGCGTCGAGTACCAGAATCCCGTCGCTCTCGGCGGCAACACCGAGTTCCTTCGCCGAACAGATCATGCCGTGCGAGACGACGCCGCGGATCTTCGCCTTTTCGAGTTTCTTGCCGTCGGGCAGCTTCGAACCCGGCGACACCACCGCGACTTTCTGTCCGGCCGCGACGTTCGCGGCGCCGCACACGATCTCCGCCGGCTCGCCGTCGCCGAGGTCGACGCGGCACAGCGAGAGTCGATCGGCGTTCGGGTGCGACGCGCGCTCCAGCACGTGTCCGACGCGCACGCCCGAAAGATCGGGGCCGATGCGCTCGACGCTCTCGACTTCGAGGCCACCCTGGGTGAGCGCCGCCGCGATCGCATCGGCTGCCGGCGTGTCGACGAACTCGGCGAGCCAGCGCAGCGGGACGCGCATCAGATCTGCCCGAGGACGCGCAGGTCGCCCTCGAAGAGCAGGTGGATGTTCGGGATGCCGAAGCGCAGCATGGCCGCGCGGTCGAGCGTCATGCCGAAGGCGAAGCCCTGGAAGCGCTCGGGGTCGAGCCCGCAGTTGGCGAGCACGACGGGGTGGATCATCCCGCAGCCACCCGCCTCGATCCATCCCGATTGAGAGCAGGTGGCGCAGCCGGCGCCCTGACAGAGCAGGCAGCGGTAGTCGAGTTCTGCCGATGGCTCGGTGAACGGGAAGTACGAAGCGCGGAAACGCAGCTCTACGTCGGTCCCCATCATGTGGCGCTGGAAGGCGTAGAGGACGCCCTTCAGGTCGGCGAACGAGACGCGCTCGTCGACCATGAATCCTTCCACCTGGTGGAACATCGGCGAGTGCCGCGGAGAGCGGTCGTTGCGGTACACGCGACCGGGCACGATGAAGCGGAACGGCGGCTGGCGCCCCGTCATCGCCCGGATCTGCACCGGCGAGGTGTGCGTGCGCAGCACGTGCCCAGCGTCGACGAAGAAGGTGGCTTGCATGTCGCGCGCCGGGTGATCGGGCGGGATGTTGAGGGCTTCGAAGTTGTTCCACTGGGTCTCGACCTCGGGACCTTCCTCGACCGCGAAGCCGAGCCCGGTGAAGAAGGCGACGATGTCGCGCTCGATCTGCGTGATCGGGTGCAGGTGGCCGCGCGCTGCGCGAACGCCCGGCAGCGACACGTCGAGGCGACGCGCGGCCAGATCGTGATCGCGTGCGACGGCTTCGAGCGCGCCGCGGCGCTCGCGAACGAAGGCTTCGATGCGATCCTTGGCGATGTTTGTCGCTTCGCCGACGCGCGCGCGCTCGTCCGCCGCGAGCGCACCGATGCCGCGCAGCACCGTCCCGACGGAACCCTTCTTGCCGAGGAAGCGCGCGCGAACTTCGGCGAGCGCGGCAAGGCTCCGCGCCTCGGCAATTGCCAGGCGCGCTTCCTCCTCGATCGCCGCGAGGCTCGGCCCCTCCCCCGCCACCGCGATGCCCGGCCCGCTACGCGAGCTGCGCTTTGGCGCGCGCCACCAGCTCCCCGAACGCCTGCGGGTCCGCAGCGGCGAGGTCGGCCAGGTTCTTGCGGTCGATCTCGATGCCAGCCTTGTTGAGCCCGTTGATGAGCTGGCTGTAGGACAGCTCGTGCAGACGCGCGGCGGCATTGATGCGGACGATCCACAGGCTGCGGAAATCGCGCTTGCGTTGGCGGCGATCGCGATACGCGTAACGCCAGGCGCGCTCGACGGTCTCACGCGCGACGCGCACCAGCCGGTGGCGAGAGCCGAAATAGCCCTCGGCCTCTTTGAGAATTCGCCGATGGCGACGCTTCTTGGTTACGCCTCGTTTGACTCGGGGCATGATCTCCCTCCTTCTACTCGCCCTTCACTCAGGGCAGCATTTGTTCCAATCGCAATTGGTCGCCATGCGACACCACCACCTTCCCCGTGAGCCGTCGCTTCCGCTTCGAACTCTTCTTGGTGAGGATGTGCCGCTTGTTCTTCTGCGAGCGCATGATCTTGCCGGTGCCGGTGCGCGTGAAGCGCTTCGCCGCACCGCGATGGGTCTTCATCTTGGGCATCAACTCTCTCCTGCCGGGGGCGCTTCGCCCTCCGTCTCTGCCTGCGTGGCGTCGGTCTCGGCCGGCGGGGCATCCGCCTCGGCCGGCGGCGCGCTGGCCGCTGCCGGCATGGCGTCTCCCGCGTCGTTCTCCAGTGCCGCCTCCAACTTTTCCTGTTGCGCACGCGCCCGTTCGAGTCGCTGGATGGCTTCCCGGTTGGGCACCAGGATCATCGACATGAAGCGGCCGTCCATGCGGGGCGGGTTCTCGACGGCCGCGATGTCCGCGAGCATCTCCTTGACGCGGTCGAGCTGCTCGCGCCCGATCGAGGTGTGGACGATCTCGCGTCCGCGGAACATCAACGTGACTTTGACCTTGTCCCCCTCGACGAGGAACCTCCGCGCGTTCTTCAACTTGAAGTCGAGGTCGTGCTCGTCGGTGCGCGGCCGCAACTTCACTTCCTTCATCGTCGCCGCGTGCGCCTTGTGCTTGCTCACGGCCTGCTTCTTCTTCAGCTCGTACTTGTACTTCCCGTAGTCCATGATGCGACACACGGGCGGATTGGCGCCGGGCGCCACTTCGACCAGATCGAGGCCCTTTTCCACGGCACGCTGGACGGCGTCGAAAGGCGTCATCACGCCGAGCTGGGTTCCGTCCTCGTCGACGACGC
>Ga0315278_10002904_pt1 | contig 15305 bp, 18 predicted proteins | sample YL17G06_0_MG_FD_203880 | JGI IMG/M metagenome (GOLD analysis project Ga0315278, IMG submission 203880) | Sediment microbial communities from Yellowstone Lake, YNP, Wyoming, USA - YL17G06_0 | ecosystem: Environmental > Aquatic > Freshwater > Lake > Sediment | place: USA: Wyoming | collected... | reverse complement strand
GTCTTCTACGGTACCCGTGAACTGATTGTCCTTGAGAGCCGTGACCTTACCCCAGTTGGGGCCGACCGCGGTCTCCCAGAGGATTGGAACTTTGAGCTCGTAAGACTGGCGGTTCAGCACTTCGTGCACACGACCCGCTGCGGCGTGATCGGGTACGTCGCCGCAGACCTCGTCGTGAACCGTGAACCGCATCTTCAGACCCGTGTACTTGCGTTCTGCGTGTAGCTCGACCAGCTTCGTCTTCATCACGTCAGCGGCCGACCCTTGGATGACGCCGTTCAGCGCCTTGTGAAAGCGCGGGCCCATGCGCGCGCATGCCCGACACTCACAACTACGAACGAACCGAATGCGACGACCCGACAGCGTCTTGACCCAACCGCGTTCTTCAGCACGGCGTGCGGCCAGGGTAAGCAGCCGCTTTACCTCGGGAAACGCACTGTCGTAGGCCTGCACGAAAGTCTTAGCCTCGTCCTCAGGGACGTGGAGCATGTGTGCGATCTTGCGGATACCGGCGCCGTACAGCGAGTTGTGCGCAGCGTACCCGTCCGCGATGAACGTGGCAGTAGATGTTCCAAGGACAGCCACATCACGCAGCCCAACAGACCGAACGCTAACGACGCGTGGTCTTTCTCGCACCTGCATCATGACATGACGGTTCATCAGATGATTCACCAGATTGTGAATCAGTCGTTCAGGTCGGATTCGGCCAAGGAACTCAAGCTTGTCTGAGATCGGCCCACGTAGGTTGAGACCCACGGCGAAAGCGTTTCCGCGGGGATCAAAACGTTCAGCATAACGCGTGACATGGCCGTACTTCTCACGTAGCAGCCGCTCGGCCATGTCAAGCGTAGGGCCTTCATTCTGACCAACGCTCACGCCGCCCGATGCACAACCTTCACCGTCCAAGAAGCCAGCAAGCCAGCCCGACTCCCACGACAGATCGCGCTCAAAGCAGCTCATCAACTTCATCAAGCGATGCTTGGTCGTAAGTTCACCGGCAAGTACCCAGACCGATCTTGTGTGCCGGTCATGGTAGTCGACCAACCAAGGATGATCGACGGTCGACACTAGCGTATCACCGTTGTCCAGCAAGATCTCAACACACTCTCGACTCTCGACCGAGTTCGCTACCACGCGCGCTGAACGCCAACGTCGAGCGGTGCAACGGCCGCCCATGTAGCTGGCCGGACCATCGAGCTTGTGCTCATCAAATGCGAACAGTTCATCTTCCACGTTAAGATCGGCGGCCCTTACCCAGCGCAGATCGGCCGTCAACACGGGCGTGTCGACAGCGACACAGGCAAAGTTCAAATTCTTAACTGCCTTGTACCGGATGTCGGCCTTGAACGGCTTCACCATCTCCCACACGACCTTGTGGAAACTCGTGCGGGGGTCTTGCTTGTACGCGGCGAGGAGCTTGGGCGAGGCGGCCTTGTCAGCGAAGAGTCGGTACTCGATCTGGGCCGCGTCTGCCGAAAGGAACAGCCCGCCATCGGGCAGGAACAGTTCGCGGATGATGTAGGCGCCGCCGAATCGTTCGATCTGCTTCTCAACGGCCATGACCTGCTGGATGTTCTTGTCACTGGCGCTGAAGCGGCCCGTGATCGTTCCGGCTGACTCCTCGAAGTCTCCACGCAGCTGGTGCAGGTTGTAGCGTAGGCGGCCGTTGTGCAACGCGCGGTGGTAGGCCGTCAAGTACTTGGCGCGCAGACTCGAGAGACGACGTGCGTACTGAAGCTTCTTGATGATCGGGTCATCGTAGCCCGACATGACCTCGTCATCGAAGCTCCAGGCCCCACCCTCGGTCCGTGCGCTCAGCTCAAGACCGCGCTCGAGGAACACCTCCTCAAAGGACGCCGTCTTCTGTGGGTCGACGCGGATGCCTGTGGTCTTGTCGATCTCCTGCACGATGCGCAGGACGTCGGCTGCGGACTCTCGGATCCAACGGTTCAGCAGGCTCACGTCGATGGGCGCGGCGTTGCGCTCCATCTCACAGACTGCGAAGATCGTCGCGTCCTCAAGAGCCTGCACGCGCGTGAGCTCTTGCTGTTCGAGGAGCGGGCGCATCTTGGTGCTCAGTCGAGCGGTCAGCTCGACGTCACGTTCGGCGTAGGGCGCGACCTCACTCGCGTGCAGTTCAGCAAGGTGCTCTACGTCCACGTCCTTGAGCTTGCCGATCCCGAGGAATTCTTGTGCGATGTCCTCGAGCTTGAACTTCATGCGATGGTCATCGAGTAGCGCAGCACTGAGTGACAGGTCGTTCAGCGTGCAGCCCTGCGCCTCGAGGTCCACGCCCCATTCACGGAGCATGTGAACGTCGAACTTGAGGTTGAAGCCACGGAGACGTTTGCCGCGCAGCTCCTGCCGCGCCCACCGCTTCACCACGTCCTCGTCCAGGTTTCCACCGCGATGGCCCCACGGCAGATACACCGTTCCCTTGGGCAGTGCGAGAGACATGCCGATGGGCCGGTGACCGTTCCACCAGTGCAGGCCGTTCGTCTCTGTGTCGAGGTCGAGTTCGTTGATCCCGTCGAGAGACGGTGGCTCGGGTGGCCGCCAGGACGTGTTCACAGCGCGCGCCCGTGGGTCGCGATCGGATTGACTCGGGAAGAGAAGCGTCTGCACAATCCCTATTGTATCAAGTTGTTTGTAACCGCGGCAACAATAAAGTGTATCTTAGCGACCTTGAGCACAGCCATACCCATGGGATCAGCGTACTCCTCGAGGCAGATGACGCGCTTGATAGGAGTGTTGGCGATGGCCTTTGCACATGTGAAGCACGGTGTGCATGACACGTAGAGGCTCGAGGCCAGGTCGAGCCTCGAGCACTGCATGATCGCGTTGATCTCCGCGTGAACAGCCAGACAGCGCCGTGAATCACCAGGCGGGTCATTCACGCCTGTGCATGGTTCGGTCGTGCAGTGCGGGAAACCCGACGGTACACCGTTATAGCCCGTGCTTAGCACGCGGTTCCGCGCATCAACGATGATCGCGCCTACCGCGCGCCGCGCGCACGTGCTACGGGCCGCTACGAGCACCAGCAGCGCGGTGTAGTACTGATCATGTGTCAGACGGGATCGCTGAGGAGCTGTTTCTCGATCCATCGCAGCGTCTCCTCCAGTCCGACCTCGAGCGACACCATGGGCTCCCAGCCCAAGACTCCCCGCACGCGTGTGTTGTCGGAGTTGCGCCCACGCACGCCGACCGGACCTTCCACGTGCTTGATGGTGATGTCCACGTCGGCGATGCGCGCGATCATGGCGGCCAGCTCGTTGATCGAGACCATGCGGTCTTGCCCGATGTTGAGGGGGTCGGCGTAGTTCGACTCCATGAGAGCCGTGAAGCCGCGGAGGCAGTCCTCGATGTAGCAGAAGGACCGCGTCTGTTCACCATCGCCCCAGATCTCGATGGTCCGAGTCTCATCCCACTTGGCGACCAGGATCTTGCGGCACAGCGCAGCCGGCGCCTTCTCACGGCCACCGCGCCAGGTACCCAGCGGCCCGAAGATGTTGTGGAACCGCGCGATCCGCGTCTCGAGTCCGAGCTCTTCGCGGTAGTGCGTGCACAACCGCTCGGTCATCAGCTTCTCCCAGCCGTACGCCTCCTGAGGCTGCGCGGGGTACGCGTCTTCCTCACGCAGCGGCGTCACGTTGGCGTCGAGCTGCCGGTACTCGGGATACACGCACGCCGAGGAGGTGAACAGCAGCCGCCCTACGCCACAGGACCAGGACGTGTCGATGACGTTCAGGTTGATGAGGGCGTTGTTCCGCAGGATGCGGGAGTGATGCGTCGAGATGAAGCCCATGCCGCCCATGTCGGCCGCCAGCGTGTAGACGCGGTCGAAGGACGGCCCCTCGAAGGCGCGTTCACACTCCTCGCGTACCCGCAGGTCGAGCAGCCTGAAGTCATCAGCACACGTGGGCTCGAACTCGGGCTCCTTGATGTCGACGCCACGAACCCAGTGGCCCTCAGCCTTGAGCCTGTTCACGAGGTGATGCCCGATGAACCCGCCCGCGCCCGTCACCAGTACCTTCATGTCTCTTCTCCCTCTGGTTTGCTTAGATTGACGTCACACCAAGAACCGTAGTCCAAGGCCTCCGACTTGCATGCTTTGCACTTACGATTGCGGTAGACGTCCGTCGGCCCTACCTTCGGCTCGGTGTCCTTCTGCTTGTGCCCGCACTCCTGGCACGTACGAACGAATAGGCTCACTTCATCTCCTTACCCAGCACCAACCTGCGCGGGAAGTCGTTCGACAGCACGTTCCAGCAGTCGATGATCGGCGTCTTCGGCGTCTTTAGACTCAACGGCCCAAGAGCTTGGAACTCCGGCCAGGCCGTGGCCACGACGACGAGATCAGCGCTCACGACGCACTCGTGCACTGACGAGCACACCTTCACGCTAGCTGGGAGCTGCGGGTCCTTCACAGCCGGGTCGAAGACCCGCACGTCGAACTCCCCAGCCAGGGTAGCGGCCAACCGCAGCGACTGCGACTCCTCGGTCACGGGCGTGAACGGCTTGTAGGTCAGTCCGAGGACCGCGACCGTTCCACCGAGTCGAACGTGGTGTCGGACCGTCTCGGCAAGGAGTCCGGACTGGGCCGCGTTCACTTCGTCCGTTGCCTCAGCGAGTGGAGCCTCGAGACCCAGGCGTCGGGACACCCGTTGAAACGCGCGGTTGTCACGTGGGAAGCACGGCCCGCCGAAGCCCAGCGCGCCACGGAAGTACTTTCCGCCGATGCGACGGTCGAGGCCGATGGCGCGAAGAACGATGTCCGCATCACCACCGGGCATGAGCTCGCACATGTTGGCGAGCTGGTTGGCGAAGGAGATCTTCATCGTGACGTAGGCGTTGAGACTGATCTTCGCCAGCTCAGCGTTCATGATACCCATGCGCACGATGGGCGCGGGCACCTTGTAGTACACGCGCTGCAAGAGATCACCAGCATGCACGTCCGACTCGCCAATGAGGATGAAGTCCGGTCGACGCATGTCGTTGATCACGCTGCCCAGCGCGATGAACTCCGGGTTGTAGCAGACACCGAAGTCGCGGCTGCACCTGAGCTCAGTCAACTCCTCGAGTCGCTTGATGAACTCGGTCGTGTCACCCGGCATGACCGTGCTCGTGATCACCACTAGGTGGTACCTGTTCTTGCGCTTCAAGCCAAGTGTGATCTCATCGAGAACATCACTGACGTAACTCGTGTCGAACGCACCACTCGTCTGTGAAGGTGTTGGCACGATGATCATCGTGATCTCAGTGTCTGTCACTGCTGTGACAGCGTCTGAGGTCGCAGAGATGCGGGAGTGATACCGCGTGAGCCCGTCTTGAAGCCCAGGCTCCTCCACTGGCGCCACACCCGTGTCGATCTTGTGCACGATGTCCGCGTTCACGTCGTACCCGATGACCTCGTGGCCGAGGTCGGCCATCACCACGCACGCAGGTGCACCGAGCTTTCCGAGTCCCATGATTGAGATTCGCATAGCTATCGTTTCCTCGCTTCGATGAGAAGATGCCAACCGAGTCGCTGCTCGAGGTAGTGAAAGAGCGCTTGAGGCATGAGGCGGTACCGCCACTTGCGAACGTATCGGTAGTGGCGGTACGGCCCGATGCGATACGGGAAGATGTGGTCTACCCACATGCGCATGGTCTCAAACCCACAGCCGATCAGCCAATCGTGTGCATCAGCACGTGAGAACGTATACGTCACTGGGCAGCCCGGCTGTGCTTCGCTGTTCTGGAAGTTGCCGTACCGCAGCGCGAGCCACGTCGCCTTGGTCGAGTACTTGTAGTAGACCATGATGCGCAGCCGAGTACGCGGACCACTGAACAAGTGGAGGTTCTCGAGCGCGTGCCATGGGTCGGGCGTGTGGTGAAGGACACCGAAGGAGTAAATGAGGTCGTAGTCGTGCTGTGGGATCACGCTCGGGCTGCCCCAAGTACTTCGCCAAGGGCGCTCGATGTCCTCGCAGTAAAAGTCGATACGGTCATCGACCTGGAAGACTTCAGCACGCGCCCGTGCAATGTCGATGCTCGCTTGTGACAGGTCCACGGCCGTGACATGAGCACCCGCTCGAGCGAAGTTGATCGTGTCGGTTCCGATGCCGCAACCGATCTCGAGCACCCGGGCACCCCGCCAACGAGCGAAATCAGCAAAGGCAGGTATGTGCGGTTCGACCAGGTACTTGCGGTATTCGACTTCGTCGAAGTACTCCCGGGTCCCGATGGGTTGGGCCGAGTGCTTGATGTTGCAGGGACGTGCGTCCCAGTAGTCCCGGACCTGTGCGATTCGACTCATCGTAGCGCCATGATGCAGTCCAGAGACCAAGCGTGGAAGAACGCCTTGAGGTCAGCGGGCAAGAAGTCCACTGTGAGGAGATTCTGGTACGCACTGACCAGGGCGTCGAGCACAACCTCGGGAGTCACACGCGTGGTGACGATAGGCGGTAGGGCCATGTTACGTAACACGTCCGCCAGCTCCCAGGTGTACTCAAGCCCAAGCATCTCGTTCTTCAGGTCGGTCAGGAAGTTGTGCGGGTTGCGGGTCTGCCGGACCGCAGGTCCACCCACGCGGATCGTGTAGCCCAGCTTCAGCATCACACGCTGCGCGAGGAGACTCGACCAGATGTCGTCGTATCGACCCACGAAGGGCCACACGTTCATCAGCGGCGCGAGAACACCCAGGTAGGCTGTGGCCTGCGAGTTAAACGGGCACCAGGTACCGTACTCGAGGACCGCGTCACGCTGCGTGACGGCCAGCGTCTCAGGCGCCCGCTCGATGCGTTGAATCGCATCACAGTCCGGATCGCCCAGCCACAACGCGGCCGTCAAGCCGACAAGCCGTTCGGCTGTGACACGTCGAAGGTTCGGGTGGGCGTGACGAACCTCGAGCGGGAAGCCGCGCATCACCACAGGCGGCGCAAGCATCTCACCGTAGTTCCACCAGCCGTTGTCGCTAGACACAGTGTCGTAGGTCGTGTCTGAACCATCGAGATGTGCATCCCATCCGCTGAAGTGATTCCCGGCCAGTGGGAAGTTGTCATCGTCAACGGTCACGATGTAGTCGGGCTTGAGCGCCATCGCCTCGAGGAGTGCAATGTTACGGCGCTGGACCGACTGCCAGCCGATGACCGACGAACACCTCCACTTGGTCTGGTCCTCGGGTCGAAGGTAGCGGTTGTCGCCCGGTAGCGTCTTCAGGAACGACTCGATGGCCTCGTGCGGCGAGTTTGTGTCGCCCGCCACGATCGCCATGTCCTCGAGTGACATGCCGGCGTTCCGCCATGCCCGTAGGTTCTCGGGAACGTGAATCGTCGTTGTGATCAGCACACGCTTCATCGCCAGATCCTCCCCTCGATCTCACGTAGATAGTCCAGCTTCGTGATGGCCACGCTGAAGTGTGCGCGCTGCATCGCCACCATGTCTTCCCACAGCGCACGGTCCTCGCCCAGCTTCTTCACGCGGTCCGCGAGCTGACCCGGGAAGTCGACACGCAGGAACGCCTTCAACGGCGGCGGCGCGTCCTTGAGGATGTGGTTCTGCGAGTCGTAGGCCGGGTGGAAGAAGCACACGGTCCCAGCGGCGAACGCCTCCCACGGCTTGGTCGTCGCCCAGCCCGAGCCGCTCGAGGGCGTGGTAAATGTGGCGCGGACCGTGTGAAGGAACGGGAAGTAGTCCTCCCAGGGTGCGACCTGGATCGTGCGGCTCAATTCCATCTGGCCCTCGAAGCTCCACTTGCCGTGGATGAACGCGGGCTCAAGCGGCAGGACCCAACGCTTGAGGATCGGGCCTCGCACGAGCTCCGGCTTCTTCGTCATCGGGCGCGCCTCGTTGATGAAGATGCCGAAGTGCTGACGACCCTCCCACCGATCGTTGAACGTCGCCATCGAGCCGTGCGGCGCGGTCGGCGACAGGGAGCAGATCTCGAGTCGCGAGTACTTGTACTTGTACTCTGCCTCCCAGAGACATGCCTCGAGTCGCCGCGCCAGCGTCGACTTGAACGCCTCGGGAATCGGGGAGTCGTCGCCGTAGCGGTAGTGCTTCGTCTTGTGCGGGAAGTCGAACTGCGCGAGGATCGGGTGGCGCCACGGCCACTTGAGATCGCGCATCTTGTGGTAGTTGCGGGCGTCGGCGTTGAGCCACACCTCCTCGCGGTTCACCGGATCCACGTTCCGCCAGGCGTTGACACCGTGGAAGAGGTAGGCGCAGTAGTAGACCTCCCAGTCGTGTGGCTTCGTCATCGCGGCTGCGGCCGCGCCCGTCGCGGGCAGCGGCGAGTTCGAGGAACCGTGCTGACCCAGCCAGAGCACGATGCCGTCGAGGCCCAGGAACGTCGGCGTGATCATCTCGTTGTAGATGCCCACGATCCCGAGCTCCTCTTCGATGCTGAGGCTCGGATGGTTGTACGCCCGGGCGTTGAGCTCCTCACGCAATCGAGGCTGCCACGCCGTCCACGGGTTCTCGATGTTCTCAGGCAGCCCTACGTCCTTGGGGCGCTCGCCGCTGTTGCGGCCGATGAGCACGAACGTGTCGTCAGGATGGCGCAGCGCGAGGTCTTTCACCACCGCAACGCACTCCACGTCACCGCCGACCGTACCACACGCGTCGAGCGTCAGCGGCATCGAACGCCCGACCTTTCCGTAGCCTATCCGCATCATGTCTCCTTCCGTTAGTCCGTCTTCCGAAGGACCTCAAGAGCACCAGCATTCTTCGAGGCACATAGCACGTTAACGTACCGCGCCCAGGTCCGGTCGTTCACGCCCAGGCGCACTCGACTGCGCAGCACGTCCTCGAGCCAAGCTGGCGGCTCACCCATCAGCAACGGCGACGGTACCGTGTAGCACTTCCACGGCGTGACAAGGACCTTCTTGGCCACAACGAGATCTCGGTCGTAGAGATGACTCGAACCTAGGTGATACGTCAGTGACCCAAGCGCCACGTCGAGCTGCGCGGCAGCGATGTTGCAGAACATCGAGAACGAGAAGAAGTCGTAGGGCAGCCCAAGCCACACATCCGAGGAACGCATCGTCACGATGCCGTGCAGCACATCCTGCCGAATCAGCATCTGGAACGTCAGGGTGCACGGCACGTCGCGGGTGTACGTCAACGGTGGGTGGTAGATCTGGATGACAGCCTGCCGCGAGGCGCGATCATCGCGAAGCGTTTCGATGACGCGGGGCCACTGCCCGTGGATGTGTGGGCCGTACGCACCAGAGAACGTCAAGCCGTCGTCACTGAACGCGGCGATGTTCTTGTTGTACTGGGCGATGGACTCTACGTCGTTTCGCCCGAACCAGATCCACAACCACTCCGCGGCCGCGAAGCGATAGCTTAGTGCGCGGTCGTCATGGACCAGGATGTTGCGCCGCGCGTCATCTACGCGGATCGTCACGCCCAGCAGCTCGCGGACGGCCTGTCCTCGAGGCGAGCTCGAGGCGCCGCAGTCGTGTAGCAGCCGTAGGAGCGCGAGCCACGCGTCTCCGAACGAATCGTTAGTGATCAGCATCGCGCTCCTCGCAAGGCTCGGGCGTACCCCTTGACGTCTGCGAACTTGAATCTCTTCCAATACTGCGGATGGCGTACCCGACGATGATGCAGCCCGAGCAACGTACAACGACGTGCCGCGACCTGACCCAGCGCGACGATCTCGAATACCTCGCCGGCGGCGTTCGTGGTCGGGAACTCGACAAGGCGGCCTGCCGCGTCAAACACGTTGACATAGGCGACATCCACCACGTCGTCGATGCCGGCTAGTCGCAGCGCGCCCGTGAGATAGCTCGAGGATCCGGTCGCCGCGAAGAACGGCAGGTCGATGCCCGTCACGTCCCCGACCTGCTGGCCGATCAGCAGGTAGTGCGCGAAGGGCGAGCCAACGAGGCCGCGCGGTAGCACGGGCCGTTCACGTAGGCCGTGTGTCAGTTCCTCAGGGCTGGTGCGCGTGTAGTCCCAGATGGCGTAGCGCCCTGGATCAGAAAGGACCACGTGGGCGTACCGCGCGTAGACCTCGTAAAGCTGTGCGGGCTGTACGAACAGTTCACCACGGCGATCCCGCCAGTTCTCGAAGCACGTCTCTGGCGGCGGCAGGCAAACGATCTCACAGGCCCCGACCGCGAGCGCCAACCGCGTGAAGACGCGCCAGCCCTCCTCGCCTAAGCGATCGATGCCGCGAACGACAGGACCATAGATGCACTCGCCCAGAGCCAGGCGGTCGATCACCACGTCTTGACCGCGAAACGAATCGAGAACACGACCGTAGTGCCAGAGCAATGGCTCAGCACCTAACGGCGGCGGGCCCTCATGATGGTACTTGTAGCCCTTGCGCTGAAGATACTGGGCAAGCGTCGTCTTGCCCGAACCATCGGGTCCTTCGAGGATTACGATCACCAGCTCTCCCGTGTATCCTATGTGGTCCACGCCCCTATGCGAGGAGCGTGGACCAGAACGATCCGCAGGACGCGGCGCCGGACGGAGAACTGCTTACTTCTTGACGGCCTTCGGAAGGTGGGCCATGTCGAAGGCGTCGGCCTTCGTGCGACCGATGGCGGAGGAGGCGCGCTTCTGCCACCCGGCGGTCGTCGCCTGGGCCACCAGCTTCTCGAGGGCCGCCCGGGCGGCGTCGAGGTTCGCGTGAACGGCGGTCGCACCGCGGGTCACCTGCTTCGTCTTGCCGGCCTCGTCCACCTGGCGGTACACGGCGAAGGTCTTCGCCGAGCCGTCCTTGTTGGCGACGGCGGTGAAGCGGAGCACGGAGCCAGCGGCGTCCTTCAGTGTGATGCCCGAGGACTTGGGCACACCCGTGCGCGCCTTCTTGGGCGGCCTGACGTCCTCGTTCTTCTTCTGCTCGGTCATCTTCTAACCCTCCTTGGGTTCAACGGAAGACGCATTATAAACCGACGCTCTTGGGCGGGTCAACAAAAAAGTGAGGCCAGAGAGCAGGCAGCACGGCGGGCAACGATGAAGGAGCGCGCATTGTGCGTCATCGGGAGATTTGAAAACGGGTTTCAACTTCCCGCGTCCGCGGGATCGCTTTTGCCCATAAAGCCAAGGAAAGCGGGTACTCCTCCGCGTAAGTGGTTTAAAACCAGTCACTTAGCGGCTGCATTTTCCTGGTTAAAAACTAGTTGACTCCTGATACGATTACGTTGTCATGTACGACGCGAACAACACGAGCGACGGACGACGACAGGGAACGACGTTCAACAGCGCGCAGGGTCTGAGCTAGCCGCTCTCGGTTCTTTGACAATCAACCGGACCGAAACGACGGGCGACGATTTGAGCCTGGAGGAAACGGCCTCTCCAAAGGAGGTCGGGGGATCCAGGACGGCGCCAGCCGGGACGGGAACCGAAACGGGAGGCGGGCACAAAGCCCCGCCGAAGCCAGGACGTGACCTACCAACACCTGATCCCGCCGTGAGGCGGATAGAAAGCGAACGTCGCGATGACCCAGGTGCTACGGGGGAATGACTGGTACGTTTCCCAAGAGCGAAGCGCGGATGCCGATGTTGAGGAAAACCACATCAACTTGAAGCCGTACATCGAAACGTCGCGCATGGCGCGAGTGCTGCAACGAACCGCGCAGCATGGTAAGTTTGTAACTTCTGAAGGAGGAGCGCGGTGGGGTCGACGCTGACCCCGCCGCCTCCGTTCGATCCTCGATGTTCCCGAAGTGTAAGCCCTACGAAGCAGGTGCCAAGTTGAAGGTAACGGCGCGTAGGCGAAGAGCGTGGAACATCGAGGATCGAACCGAGGCGGCATAACGTCGCCTCCTTTCGAAGGAGAAGTCCATGACTACGAAGAGCACGAAGAGCACGAAGCTGAACACGACGCTGGTCGGCGAGCTGGGCCGGAAGCTGATCATCACGCTGGACACCAAGGACGGCAAGTTCGTCACCTACGCCACGTTCATCGCGCCGACCGGCGAGAAGAACGCGAAGGGCAAGAACAAGGTCGCCCGCCAGCACGGCGCCACGCAGGAGCACAAGACGAACGCCGACGCCGTGAAGACGACCGACGACCTGGTGAAGCGCGCGCTGGCCGGCGGGTGGTCGCCGAAGTCGAAGCGCGCGCCCAAGGGCGACGCCTTCGACGTGAACCACATCCCGTCGCCGCGGCTGGTGCCGGTGACGCCGGGCCAGAACATGCCGGTCGCGAAGCCCATCAGCAACAAGAAGTAGATCCCTGTAGGTCAGCCACGGCGTACCCGCAAGGGTACGCCGTCACGGACCTTCAAGGAGGATAGCATGACGCACGAAAAGCATACCCACGTCAACTTCGACGTTTTGGTCGTCCTGCGTGACGCGCTCCGGTTCGCCGGCGCCCACCGCATTTTGACGGACAACGAATACGACGCCCTTCTCCACGCCAACGCCAAGATCGAGCAGGGTCCTGAGACCTGCTCGAGCTGGCCGTCCACGGACTGACGGTCGACGGTAGGCGACGCGCTGATGCGCGTCGTCCTCCGCGGACCTTCAAGGAGGATAGCATGACGAAGCTGAAGACACCGAGGCCGCGGATCGTCCTCGAGTACTGGAAGCCAAGCAAGCGGTTCGGTACTCACAAGCGCCGGATCGTTCGTTCAATCGAAGCAGCCCGTGAGCTCGCTGGACGGCTCGTGGACGATGGGTACGAGACCCAGTTCTTCAACGAAGCGGGTCACGCCGACACGTCGCACCTGTAGGACTGACGGTCGACGGTAGGCGACGCGCTGATGCGCGTCGTCCTCCGCGGACCTTCAAGGAGGATAGCATGACGCTCGAACTGCAGCACGCACGGGTGATCGTCCTTCGCAACACGCAGGACAATCACCGCAAGTTTTACTGCATCACGCTGACCTGCGCCAAGCGCGCGGTCGTGATGCACTGGGGCCGCATCGGAACGCGCGGCCAGGAAGACCGCAAGACGTTTGGCTCGAAGGGCGAGGCGCTCGGGTTCGTCCTCGACAAGGTGTACTCGAAGCTGGACCGGGGCTACCGGGTCGTTTGCACGACGGACTGACGGTCGACGGTAGGGCACGGGAGACCGTGCCCCTCCGCGGACCTTCAAGGAGGATAGCATGGCTAAAGACAACGTGCGCGTGACACGTGCGATCGTGTCGCGTCGGAAGAACGAGTTCGGTGAGTGGATCGTTCGGGCATACACGGAGGCCGGTCGACGGCCCGAGGCCGACTACTTCACGGACGACAAGGACGACGCCAACGCAACGGCGGCCTTCATGGAAGGCCGTCCGCGCGTTCAGAGCTGAAGGCCAGCCACGGCGTATCCGCACAGGCGGATACGTCGTCACGGACTTTCACAAGGAGAAGAACATGCCTACGTTCAATCGAGTCACGTTCACGGTCGTGGTCGATCTACCGGTCTACTACGACGTGGAAAGGACGCGAAACGTACTGAAGGAGGCCATCAGCAACGAGGTCGGCGACGCGGGCGACTTCACCGGAGACGAAGATGATCGACTCGAGTACCTCGCGACCGCGGTGAACAGCGTCGGGATCCTGAGCAGAGAGCAGATCACGAAGCTCAGACGCCCGCCCTGTTCTTACTGCGGGACACGGGGACATGAGGGTGGGTGCAGGGCGCATGAACAGCACGACGCCGAGCTCACGCGGGCCGACGTGATCTGAAGGTCAGCCACGGCGTACCAGCCCGTGCGGGTACGCCGTCACGGACCTTCAAGGAGGATAGCATGCAGTTGATCATCGAACGAACGGAAGTCGTCTGGACGTTCAACGGCCCTAACGGTCATCTCGAGGAGCCGGTCCGCGTCACGCGTGATCGGAACGCCGAGGTCGACGCCCTGAGAGTCAACGGGTTCTACAGCTACGACGTGTCGGCGCCGTGCTGCGGGCGGGTCGTCTATCGCATCACCAAGATCGACGAGCGGGGCGCGTGGGGCGTCCTGGTCTCGAACACCGTCCGCGAGCTCACGCGGGCCGACGTGATCTGAAGGTCAGCCACGGCGTACCCGCCCGTGCGGGTACGCCGTCACGGACCTTCAAGGAGGATAGCATGGCCGAGGAGAAGAAGCGCGTGCACTGGCGGAAGTCGCCCGATGCGGAAGGACCGGATGGCCGTGGGTACTGGGAATCGTCGGAAGGACGATTCCGCATCGCCCCGAACTTCCGCCACACCGTGAACCCCGACAGCTACACGGTGCACGACACGATGGGCGACTGGACGGACCAGGTGTTCGAGGGACGCCGCCTGCGGCGTCCGACGCAGCAGACGTGCGACGCGGTCGGGTCCTGCAAGGACTGGTGCGAACGCCGCGTCGTGAAGACGATGCTGTAGGTCAGCCACTGACCTCGAGAGATCGAGGTCAGTCACGGACCTTCAAGGAGGATAGCATGAGACTTCGTAAGGGAGACGTCGTCCTACTGGCGGCGTTCGAGAACGAACCGGCGCAGGTCGCCGAGGTGCTCGAGACGAAGCCAGGTGTCGTGACGGTACGCATCCGCACGGTGCGCACGAACAGCCCGAGGCCGTCAAGGAAGCTGGCCCGCGGTGACGACGGGTTGCGCGAGGTGATGACCGACCAGATCCTCGTGTCCGACGAGCGCGTCATCGAGTCGTTCCAGCAGGTCGCGCCCGACCTCGCCGCGGCCTGCCGGTCGATGGGCGAGAAGGCGCACATCCACGTGGACGACGCCGCGGACACCGTGTACAACCACATCCGCTGCGGCGGGTCGGACCCGCTCAAGGGCGTCGACATCTTCGTGGTGTTCGCCTTCCTCAAGGGCGCACTCAAGAAGTGGAACGGCGGCCGGACGATCATCAGCTTGTAGGTCAGCCACGACGTATCCGCACGGGCGGGTACGTCGTCACGGACCTTCAAGGAGGTGTATGTGACTGATCGTGAAAAGATCCTCGACAAGTTGATCAAGATCAAGGCGCACGCCGAGAGCGCCGCCAAGATCGGATCGGAGGCCGAGGCCGAGGCGTTCGCGGCGATGCTTCAGCAGCTGCTGCTGCGGCACAAGATCGACATGACGGACCTGGAGATCGAGAGGGAGGAAGCCGAGGAGCCAGTCGACAAGTACACCATCGACTGGCAAGACGTGAAGGTGCGCGGCGCGCGCATCGCCTGGATCGAACGCCTGGCCGGCATCGTGGCACGGGCATACTTCTGTCGCATCCTCGTGTACCCGAACTCGAGTCGCATCACGCTCGTCGGTCGCAAGTCCGACGCGGCGGTGGCGGAGTTCATGATCGTGACCCTGGTGCGGGCGGCCGAACAGCTCGCGCGGAAGGAGTACGGGAAGGTCTTCCGCATGGACAAGTACGCGGCACGTGGGTTTATGCCCTCGTTC
>Ga0315278_10002901_pt1 | contig 15317 bp, 10 predicted proteins | sample YL17G06_0_MG_FD_203880 | JGI IMG/M metagenome (GOLD analysis project Ga0315278, IMG submission 203880) | Sediment microbial communities from Yellowstone Lake, YNP, Wyoming, USA - YL17G06_0 | ecosystem: Environmental > Aquatic > Freshwater > Lake > Sediment | place: USA: Wyoming | collected... | reverse complement strand
CGATTCTCTTCACCTGTCAATAATGCTTGACCGGCCGATCATCATTCGATAATCTTCCTGCGATGTCCGGTCGTAAACTACCTCTTCATGCCAAAATCCTCTACGGGCTTCTTGTCGGAGTCGTGGCAGGTCTGGCGATCAATCTGACCGTTGGGGGAAGTCACCCGTCGGTGGGCTGGATTGTCAGCCACATCACCGAGCCGGTCGGGCAGTTGTTTCTTCGTCTGCTGCTGATGGTCGTCATACCTCTCGTGTTTTCGTCGCTGATTGTCGGTGTAGCGGGGATTGGCAATTTGCGGACGCTGGGTCGGGTAGGTTTGAAGTCGTTTGTCTATACGTTTGTAATCTCAGCGATTTCGGTGGTAATAGGCCTGACTCTGGCCAACACAATCAAGCCTGGCACGCGGGTGGATCAGGCTACGGCCGATGCGCTTCAGGCGCGCTATGGAACCGAGGCGTCCCGCCGCATAGAGGCCGCGAGCAAATCGGCCGACGAATCTCCGTTCATGCAGGTCGTGAAAACGGTAGTTCCGGCCAACCCGCTGGCGGCAGTTTCGAGCGAAACGCCCAACATGGTGCACCTGATGTTTTTCGCTCTGGCGCTGGGAATAGCCGCCACTTTGATTCCATCAAGTATCGCGGCTCCGTTTGTAAGTATAATGGACGCCCTCTTCGCCCTCTCCGCGAAGCTGATCGACCTGATCATGCGGTTTGCGCCGTTCGCGGTGGCCTGTCTACTGTTCAACAATCTGGCCCAGTTTGGAGTCGACTTGCTTGGTGCGCTGGGCTGGTTCATCCTGACTGTGTTGCTGGGCCTGTCGTTGCACATGTTCGGTGTCTACTCCCTCTCGGTCTATTTCCTGTCGCGACTGAATCCGATCGATTTCTTCCGGCGGATCAAGACGGTCATGCTGACCGCGTTCTCGACGTCATCATCAAACGCCACGCTTCCCACGGCTCTCGCTGAAACCGAACGCAATCTCGGCGTACCCAAAGAGATCAACAACTTCGTGCTGACAATCGGCGCGACCGCCAACCAGAACGGCACGGCCTTATATGAGGGGGTGACGGTTCTGTTCCTGGCTCAACTGTCGGGGGTAGACCTGAGTATGGGACAGCAAATCGTAGTTGCCTATCTGGCGATTCTCGGCGGGATCGGCACTGCCGGGGTGCCGTCCGGTTCGATTCCGTTTATCATCATTGTGCTGGCAACTATCCATGTGAACCCGGCGCTGATTGCGGTGATACTGGGTGTAGACCGGATACTGGATATGTGCCGAACCACGCTTAACGTGACCGGAGACATAACCGCAGCTACGTACGTTGCCCGCTCCGAGGGGTATCAGCTTTTGCGGACGAACAAATCGGCCGTTGACAAATGAGACTGAAAATGTTTTCATTCGACCTGGAAATTGAGCCTCGTCGATGAACTATCTACCCACTCTCTTGTATCAGGTCCATATGAAGATTCAACTTCGTCTGTTCGGGTCTATTATTTGCAGCGTCGTGCTGCTTGCCGGATGCGGTGACAACAACAGCCGTCCCGCGAGTCGTGGCGGCGCCACTGCCGGCGCCCCGGTGGAGGCTGTCGTCGTGCAGCCGCAACTTCTGGAGAACCGTATCTACGCCACCGGCACGCTGCTGGCTAACGAGAAAGTCGAATTGCGTTCGGAGATCTCCGGTCGTGTCACAAGGGTACTCTTTGCCGAAGGCAGCCATGTCCAAAAGGGTGCGCTACTCCTGAAAATCAACGATCAGGAGCTGCAGGCCCAGCTCAAGCGGAAAGAGTACGAACAGGCTCTGGCGGCTGACGAAGAACGTCGGCAACGAGCTTTGCTCGAGGTCAACGGTATCAGCCGCGAGAACTACGACAAGTCCCTCAACAGCTTGAACATGCTCAAGGCTGAGCTTGAGCTTATCCAGTCCCAGTTGGCCAAGACTGAAATTGTCGCGCCGTTCGACGGCGTCATCGGGCTGCGCTACGTCAGCGAAGGAGGATACGTTACTCCCAGCGTGCTGATCTCCACTATGCAGGACACCGACCCCATGAAAGTTGAGTTTTCCGTGCCGGAGAAGAATGCCCGACTGATGAAAAGAGGGACGGAAATCTCGGTTCGGATCGGCGATTCCCGTGAAACAAGCAAAGGTGTCGTCTACGCGGTTGAATCAATGATCGACCCCGGAACTCGTACCATCAAGGCGCGGGCGACGATCCCCAATCCGGACGGAACCTTGATTCCCGGCTCATTCGGGAAAGTCGAAGTCACGCTTGACCGGGTACCCGATGCGGTTGTGATACCTTCCGGGGCGCTCATTCCCCGAATTAATGATGAGATCGTCTATGTCTGCCGGAACGGGAAGGCCCAGCTTCTCTCAGTCAAGAGCGGCATAAGAACCGAGAGCGGCACTCAAATCACCCAGGGTCTGGCGCCCGGTGATACTCTGATTGTCAGCGGGTTACTCCAATTGACCGACGGCAAGGACATCCAGATAACCGCCCTCCAGGGAAACTAGCGCCGTTGTACCTATGAACATTTCCTCTGTCAGTATTAATCGGCCCGTTTTGTCGACCGTGCTTTCCATCCTGATCGTTCTCTTTGGAGCGATTGGCTATTATTTCCTGGGAGTCCGCGAGTATCCCAGTGTCGACCCGCCTGTCGTCACGGTCAGTACCAGCTATACAGGGGCTAATGCCGACGTTATCGAATCGCAGGTTACGGAGCCGCTGGAGGAATCGATAAACGGTATCGCCGGTATCCGCTCGCTTACGTCATCCAGCAGCGATGGCCGTAGTCGGATTACGGTTGAATTCATACTTGGTGTCGATATGGAAGCGGCCACGAACGATGTTCGTGACCGAGTTTCCCGGGCTGTCCACGATCTTCCGCCTGACATCGACCCGCCCAATGTCTCCAAGGCGGATGCCGATGCCAACCCGATTCTCGCGATAATGCTTCAGAGCAACAGACGGTCTTTGCTGGAACTCTCGGAAATAGCCAACGACATCTTCAAAGAGCGACTGCAAACAATACCCGGCGTAAGCGAAGTCGGTGTCTGGGGCGAGAAAAGATACGCCATGAAGCTGCTGCTCGATCCGGCGCGTCTGGCGGCACATGGTTTGACCCCGCTGGATGTAAGAAATGCTCTGGACCGGGAAAATGTCGAACTGCCGTCCGGACGTGTTGAAGGGCATGGCACGGAACTGTCCATCCGCACCTTCGGACGGCTGACGACCGCGGAAGAGTTCAACAACCTCATCATCAAACAGACTGATGGATCGGTCGTGAAGCTTCGCGATATCGGTCAAGCCGTCCTCGCACCGGAGGACGAACGGTCAGGTTTGCGCGGCGGTGGCGGCATCCCCATGGTGAGTGTCAATTTGATTCCCCAGCCCGGCTCAAACCATATAGCTATCGCGGACGAGTTCTTCAGGCGAATCGAGCAGATCAAGAAGGATCTGCCTCAAGATATCAGCGTCAGTATCGGCATGGATACGACGGCCAATATCCGCAAAGCCATTGTCGAAGTCGTCGAGACCATCCTGATCGCTTTCCTTCTGGTCATGCTGGTGATATTCCTTTTCCTGCGGCACTGGCGCACAACTGTCATCCCCATGCTGGCCATCCCAATTTCGCTTATCGGCACCTTCTTTATCATGTACGCCGCCGGTTTCTCGATTAACATTCTCACTCTGCTGGCCGTCGTGCTGTCCACAGGTATCGTCGTCGACGATGCCATAGTGGTCCTGGAGAACATTTACAAACGAATCGAGAAAGGCGTCGATCCCATCGAAGCCGGGCACCAGGGATCGAAAGAGATATTTTTCGCGATCATCTCGACGACGATCACGCTGGCGTCCGTGTTTCTACCCATAATGTTTCTCCAGGGACTGACGGGGCGATTGTTCCGCGAATTCGGCGTGGTTGTGGCTGGGGCGGTGCTGATTTCGGCCTTCGTCTCACTAACGCTGACCCCAATGATGAGCGCTCGCATACTGCACAAGCCCACTCATGAGAACAAGCTGTTTGCTTTGAGCGAGAAGTGGTTTAACCGCCTGATTTCAGGGTACCGCCAATCGTTGCGGGCTTTCACTCATCGGAGATGGTTGGCGCCGGTCGCGATGGTGGCTTCCCTGGCAATAATTCTGGGGGTGGGCTCCCTCCTACGCTCGGAACTGGCTCCCATGGAAGACAAGAGCCGCCTGATGATTAATGCCACTGCTCCCGAGGGGACTTCTTTTGAAGCACTCTCCGCCTACATGGACAAGCTTCTTGCCGTCGTTGATACGCTGCCCGAGAAAAACGTCATCATGACGATGGCCGGTGGCGGTGGCATGGGAAGCGCCAGCGGCGGCTTTGTCAGAATCAGCCTGGTGCCACCGGATGAGCGAGAGCGTAGCCAGCAAGAGATTGCCGACGCGCTGACCAGGGATCTGCGAAATTACACTTTTGCTCGGGCGTATGTTACTCAGGAGCAGACCATCGGTGGCGGACGAGGCCGGTCGCTTCCGGTGCAATATGTAATCCAGGCTCCGTCGTTTGAGAAGCTCCGTGCTGTGATCCCGCAATTCATGGAGAAGGCGCAGTCAAACCCGGCCTTTGGAGTTGTGGACCTGGATCTGAAATTTAACAAGCCCGAACTGACCATCGAAATAGATCGTGAACGGGCCAGATCTCTGGGTATCACGGTCAGAGACATCGCCTCGACGCTGCAGTTGTATTTCAGCGGCCAGCGGTACGGATATTTTGTTCTCAACGGCAAACAGTACTCGGTCATTGCGCAGGCCGACCGTCAGGACCGCGACGCACCGATCGATGTCAGCTCCATTTATGTCAGAAACAGTAACGGCGAATTGATTCAGCTCGACAATCTCGTTAAGATGTCCTATCGCAGCAGCCCACCCCAGTTGTATCATTACAATCGCTATATGTCGGCTACGGTGTCCGCTTCGATGGCGAAAGGATACACGCTGGGGGACGGGATCAACGAGATGGATAAGATCGCAAGCGAAATGCTTGACGAATCCTTCTCGACCAGCCTGGCCGGGACCGCTAAGGACTATTCAGAAAGCTCCAACACGCTGGTTTTCGCGTTCTTGTTGGCCTTGACTCTGGTCTATCTGATCTTGGCGGCCCAGTTCGAAAGCTTCCGGGACCCGCTGATTATCATGTTCACGGTCCCTCTGGCGTTGGCCGGAGCCGTGTTGTCTCTTTGGATATTTGGTCAGACCCTTAACATCTTCAGTCAGATTGGCATTATTGCTCTGATCGGGATCGTTACCAAGAATGGTATTTTGATCGTGGAATTTGCCAACCAACGCAAGGCCCAGGGCCTGTCCGTTAGAGAAGCTGTAATCGATGCTGCTGCACAGCGATTCCGCCCGATCCTTATGACCAGCCTGGCGACTGTGTTCGGTGTTCTACCTATCGCACTGGCCCTCGGAGCCGCCGCCAGGAGCCGCGTGTCGATGGGTATCGTTATTATAGGCGGTCTGTTGTTCTCGCTTGGCCTGACGTTGTATATCATTCCGGCGCTGTACACCTATCTTTCTGGCCGTGATCACACAGCTGCGTCGGACTGAGTTTTCGGTAATTAGTTGACGCCCGTTGTGGCAGATAATACTGTCCAAGTACCGTCAGGCGACTCGGCCTGACGGTTGTTTTGGTGATGCTGGCTGTCGGGCAGGGTCGCCCGACAGCATGTAACATGGCAAGTGTAGTGTGAGAATATTGTAATGGCCGTTTTCCTGCTCTGGATGATTTTAGCCCTGCTGTGCCTGCCGCTGGCGCTGATAGTGCTGGTTCTTTTCCCACTCATCTGGCTGATCCTGTTGCCGTTTCGGCTGCTGGGAATCGCGGTCGAAGGGGTGCTGGAACTATTCAGGGCAATCGTGATGTTGCCCGCCCGGCTGTTGGGTGGCCCACGCCGCCGTCCGTGACCCTCCACGATTTGACACTTCGATGGGATCAAGTTATACTCTATCGCTGTTGTGCTTTTGGCATTGTTGCCCGGCAGACAGTAAGCTCCCGTACCCCACCTAACAGGTGGGATTTGTGAAACGGCAGCGATACTCATGTTGAGAATTCCCACCCGTTGGGTGGGGTACGAACATTCAGAAAGTAGGGCAGAACCCCTTAGTGGTTCTGCCAACGATGGCAGGTTCGAAGCGGACCTGCCCTACTGAAAGCAGATTGAATATATGACGACAAGGTCCAAAGTAGTCGTTCTCAGAACTAACGCCGAGCAGGTGGTGCCTGACTACCGGCGGTTGTTGGAATTGGTTGACTATAAGTCGATTCTGGATTTCAATCAGGACACCATCATCAAACTCAACCTCTCCTGGACCAAGTATTTCCCGGCGTGCTCGTCGCAGCCGTGGCAGGTCGAGGGCGTGGTCAAAACTCTGGTCGAGGACGGTTTTCCCCGCGACAAGCTCTTTCCGGTAGAGAACAAGACGGTCGTAACCAACCCAATAAAAGGCGCGCAAAACAACCTCTGGATGCCGGTGCTGAAACAGTACGGTCTCGGTTTCACGCCGCTACCCGATGTTGAGTGGACGGTCTATCAGTTCAAAGAGAAGCTGCTCAAGCTCGACCAGATCTTTCCCGAAGGCATCCAGATTCCGAAGATGTACATCGGCAAGCAGATCATTCATCTGCCGACCGTCAAGACCCATGGCCACTCGACCACCACCGGCGCGATCAAGAACTCGTTCGGCGGCCTGCTCAAGGAAGTCCGCCACTACGCCCACAAGTACATGCACGAGGTGTTAGTTGACCTGATGATCATGCAGAAGGAACTGCACCCGCGCATTTTCGCCGTGATGGACGGCACGGTCGCCGGTGACGGCGCCGGGCCGCGCACGATGACCCCGCACGGCAAGAACCTGATTCTGGCCTCGGCCGATTCGGTGGCAATTGACGCGGTCGCCGCTAAACTGATGGGGTTTGATCCGCTCTCGATTCCGTATCTGCGCATGTGCCACGAGCGCGGATTGGGCGTGGCCGATCCCAGGGAAATCGAGATTCTCGGCGAAGACATCTCCCAGATAAATTTCCATTTCCAGGTGAAGAAGTCGCTGGTTATCTGGGGTGACCAGATGCTCCGCAAGGGACCGCTCCGGTTTCTGGAGAAGATCGCCCTGCATTCGCCCCTTGTCGTCTGGGCGCCGATGGCATCGAATTTCTACCACGACGTTCTCTGGTATCCAACCGTGGGCCGGTCGATCATCCGCCGCTTCGCGAAAACGGAGTGGGGGCGGCTGTTCGAGAAATACAAGCGGCGGAGAGGATGAGGTCCTCAGGGATTCGTGATTGACGACAACGTTTGCCACGCACTGATATTTTCTTGCAGGAGAAACGGGGTTTCAGCCCCGTCTTTCTGGCGGAAGCCAGAACCCAGTTATGGTGGAGAGGAAGATTGAGCCGATGTCCAAACCTTCGTGGCGAAGGGTAGTGGCCGTATCGGTTCCTCTTCACTGCAAACATAACTGGGCACTGGTTTTCACCGGTGTGACGGCCTTGGGGCCGTCTTGGTGTTACCCATCACTCGCGCCCGGCGTATGTCCGCGCGCGCGGGGTGTCGTGGTGGACGAGGACGTCCGCCACGCACGGACTTATGTTGCGGGCGGCGCGGGCAGCCAATTTCAACTTTGACATCGCTTTTGACTCGCTCATATATTTGACCATGCAAGGGATACATGCGTGTTATTCAAGATTGTTCAGCCGGCTGTTCCTCATGTCAGCATGCCTGCTTGTTTTTGCCGGTGCTGTCAACGGCTCAACCCTGATTGACCAGACTTTGACCGACCTGCAGGTTCTGTATGTCTTTGAGGACCCGCAGACGATTGACTGGCCGACCCTCTACTATCTAAGCGAGACTTCTGCCTGTCGTATTGACCTGCTCACGGTTTCGTCCGGACGAGGTTTCTTGTATCAGACCCAGGAAATCCCCGACCGCGCGATTTTCATGCATCAGTTCGCGGTCAATCCTGATGATCCAGCCCTCTTAGACTCGGTGTTGGCCGTATTGTGCCGAGTGCGCCCGCCCGATATCGCTATCATCGCGGCCACCGAACCGGCCTCGGCAGTCAGCAAATTGGCAGAGAAGCTCCAGTCTTTATCGCCACCTGCCGGTTCCATCTACGGCTTGCGCAAAGTCTACCGCGAACAGCGAGACGGCTCTGACACCACTACCTCGGGCCGGATTGTGACTATTGGCCGTCGGGAAATGTCGGAACGGTACCATGATCGAATGGCGCTGGAGATACCTGTTCTGTACCCTTGGTTTCGGGTGGAGACTCTGCGCGACGTGCGCCTCATGAGGTATCAATTGATTTGGGCGCAGGGGCCGGCTGGGCAAGCGGATCCCGATTTTCTCTCCGGTCTGGAGCCACTCCGTTTGATGCCGTTGTTCGACACTCTGCTGGTTGACGGTGCCGTCAAAGAGTCGTTTATCAACCGGGCGCGACTCTTCATCATGTTTTTCGATATCTCCCGTCGCACGGTTGGAGCTAAACGGGTAGACAATGCCATCGCCGGCTACAAGGCGCTCCTGGCCTTGAAGGACCAGGTGCAGTCCGAACCGAGTTTGAGCGGTTTGCCTGACTTCAAACCATATCTGGACAATCTGGCCACGAGGGCGCAGAAAGCGGTGCTCGACGAAATCGGCATGGACTGGCAAGGGGAGATAGCTCTGCGTGACTCACCGCACGGCCCGAAGCTGAAGTTCCGCGCTTCGCTGTCGGTTAATGGCCCACAGACCGTCGAACTGGCCTATGTCCGCTTCCGCCCCTACTGGGACTCCACCGAGATTCTGCTGGATTCGATTTCACGCAAAGTTCCGCCGCACTAGTCATTTGTCCGCGAGTATCTGGTGGACATCGATCGCACCCGTCTTGAAGCCACCATGCCTGAGTCGCTGGTTTTTGCCGCCGAGATTGTCTATGGTTCGGTACCGATGACAGTCACTTCCTCGGTCCCCTTATGGGAACGTCCGGACCTGAAAATCGAATTCCACCCGGACTTCTTCTTTGTCCCGCCAACGGCGCAGGTTGAGGTCGACAAGATTGTCTCGGCCATGAACTGGAAGGCGATCATCACCAAACCCAGATATTATCATGGCACGGTAACCCTGAACCTGGAGACCCCGCGCGGCGTGTTTGCGGGCGCATACAAACAGAGCTGGCAGCTTGATCGTGATCGAGTCACGGAAACCGTCAGGATACCGTTTTCGGTGTCCAATCTTCTGGACATGGGCGTTCAGAATCAGTCTATCACGCTGGCGGTCGACGGCCGGGTAGTGGCTGCCGACACCGGCATCCTGCGCATAGCCTCGTGCAAACTCGACGATAAGGTCACGATCGGCCTCATGCCCGACACCACCGGCCTGCTGGAGGATATCCTGCGCATGGCCGGGGCGAATTACCGTCCGCTGACCGACCGTACTCTGCAAACCGGGGACCTCGAAGCGTACACGGTCATCCTGATCGGCTCGGGGGCGCTGCGCGACTACCCTTCGTTTCAACTGATCACCGGTCGCCTTGAAGACTACCTCCGGAATGGCGGCTCACTGGTGCTGTTGGGTCAGCCGAGTGACTGGCCGCAGGGCGCTTTGCCGGTGGCGTTTACCCCATCAATTGAGAATGTCACCGCTGTCGAGCTTCTCAACCGCCTGCCCCAAGCTGATTTGATCAGTCGGCCGTATGCGATATCGGACGACAACCTTCTGTCCTGGATGCAAATGCGCCGCCGGGTCAGCGCCGCCGAGATATCGCCGGCGGAGAAAGTTCACGTTACCCCTACTGGCGCTACCCTTTTGTCAGTGACCAAGTTGGGTGAGGGTCAAGTCATTTTCTGCGGCTTCCCTCTGGTGGAAATGGTCTCAGAGTTGAATGTCGAAGCCATCCACCTTCTCGCCAATATCTTGAACTACTGACACTTTGGCGCGTTATAATAGCTCAACGCTGAGTTCCGGAATTGGCATAATCAGGTGAAGACCCATTCTCCCATGGCCGAGGCTCACCGGGGCCGCTTCGCCACCGTCACAAAATACCTGCGCCGATACCGCTGGTATCTGGTATTCGGAGCGCTGGCTGTAATTGGCAGCAACGGCCTCATGCTGGTCAACCCGTACCTGACCAAGCTGATTATTGACCTGCTCAAGAACCGGGCGCCGATGTCCGAGGTCGGTTTGCTGGTGCTGGCCATGCTCGGTCTGGCGGTTGCTTCCGGTGTGTGCCGATTTGTCATACGGCGGACCCTGATCTGGATGTCGCGCCACCTTGAATATGACCTCCGGGGAGAGTTAGTTGCTCACCTGCTGAAGTTGTCACCGTCGTTTTACGACCGGACCCGGGTCGGTGATATCATGGCCCGAGCCACCAACGATCTTGAAGCCGTACGCATGATGATCGGCCCCGCCGTGATGCACATCGCCAACACAATTGTGGTGGGTGTCGGGGCGCTGATCATGATGGCCTATTTGTCGCCCAGATTAACGCTTTACGCCCTGGTTCCGGCACTGTTCCTGCCCGTCGTCATGAACAAGGTCGGGAATATGATCCACCGCAGATTTGTGAAGATACAGGAACATTTTTCACACATGACCGCCGTCGTACAAGAGAATCTGGCGGGTGTACGGGTGGTCCGGGCCTATCGGCAGGAGGAGCAGGAAGACGAAAACTTTGACCGGCTCTCGCAGAAGTACCTGGCGCTCAATCTCGATCTGGGTCGGCTGCACGCGTTGTTCTACCCGCTCTTTCAGTTGATTGCGACCGGCCTGATGCTGGTGGTGCTCTACTTCGGTGGCCGTGCGGTCATTGGCGGCGAGCTGGAACTGTCGACCGTGGTGGCGTTTTTCCTTTACCTCGGCATGTTGACCTGGCCGCTGGTTGCGATCGGCTGGGTGGTGTCGCTATATCAGCGCGGAACGGTTTCACTGGACCGCATCAACAACATCCTGAATACCGAACTGGAGATAAGCCCTGCCGATGGCAAGCATCACGCCGCGCAGCCACGCGGCAAGGTGGAGTTTCGGCGCCTGACGTTTGCCTACGACGACAAGCCGGTGCTGCGGGATATTGATCTGGTCGTCGAGCCCGGCCAGACACTGGGCATTGTCGGCTTGACCGGTTCCGGCAAGACCACACTCGTTTCACTGCTAGCCCGACTGTACCAGGTCGAACGCGGACAGTTGTTTATCGATGACGTCGACATCAACGACTGGGACCTGGCCGCCTTACGGCAACAAATCGGGTTTGCATCGCAGGAACCGTTCCTCTTTTCCGCCACGATCGACGAGAATATCCGTTTCGGTCGTGATACCTCCGACCGCCCGGCGGTTGAGCGGATGGCGCAACTATCGGCGTTGGCCAAAGACGTGGCTGAGTTTCCGCTTGGATATGACACTATGGTAGGTGAACGCGGCATCACGCTTTCCGGCGGACAGAAACAGCGCACGGCCATTGCGCGGGCGGTTATGATCGACCCTGCCATTCTGATCCTTGACGACGTGACCTCTTCTGTTGATACCGAGACCGAGCACGAGATCAACGTTCGTATTCACGCTCACACCAGTCAATTGACCACGTTGGTTGTGTCGCACCGGGTCTCATCGGTGAAGGACGCCGACCTGATCGTGTACATGGAAAACGGGCGGATTGTCGAACGCGGCAATCACGAACACTTGATGACTTTGGGTGGACGCTACGCCGACCTGTATCATTCTCAGGTGCTGGCGGAGGAGCTGGAGAGTCTTTAGTGGCGACCGCAAGCTATCACGAAGAAGAGGCTCTCGGCAAAGCGTACGACGCCCGCCTGATGAAGCGGCTGCTGGGGTATCTCCGCCCGTATTTGTCGACGGTCGTGATAGCGGCCATACTTCTGTTGCTGGGGTCGCTTCTTCAGATTGCCGTCCCCTATCTGATCCAGATCGCTATCGATGATTACTTGACGGTCAAAGATATCGACGGCCTGAATTATCTCGCCCTGATTTTCACCGCCGTCCTGCTGGCGGGCGGTGCGGTCCGCTATGTCCAGACCTACCTGACGATCTGGCTCGGCCAGAAGGTGCTGCACGATCTCCGCCGACAGGTCTTCGGCCACTTACAGAAACTTCACCTGGCATTTTTCGACAAGAACCCGGTGGGTCGACTGGTTACACGGGTGACATCCGACGTCAACACGCTCGACGAAATCTTCTCCGCCGGCGTGGTTACAATCATAGGTGACATATTCACGCTCGTCTTGATTGTCGGGGCGCTGCTCTACTACAACTGGCAATTGGCGCTGATTACGTTTGCCGTCGTTCCATTGTTGGTTGCGGCCACGTTCATATTCAAGGCGAAAGTCCGAGATGTTTATCGCGAGGTGCGCGTCAAAGTGGCTCGGATAAACGCCTTCTTGCAGGAACACATTACCGGCATCAAGGTAGTTCAATTGTTTAATCGGGAGGCCCACACCGGCCGGAAGTTCGATGAGATCAATCTGAGTCTGCGCACGGCCCATTTCCGATCGATCTATTACTACGCGGTGTTCTTCCCGACAGTGGAAATCATCGGCTCCCTGGCAATTGGCCTGGTGCTCTATTTCGGCGGTTTTCGCATCGAGTCGGGTGACCTGACGTTCGGCGAACTGGTGGCGTTCCTCACGCTTGTGGAAATGTTCTATCGGCCTATTCGCGATCTCTCGGAAAAATACAACATTCTGCAGGCGTCGATGGCCTCATCCGAGAGAATCTTCAACCTGATCGATACCCCCCCTGAATCGACTTCGCCGCCAATTGTGAAAGAGCCGGGCCGTTTTGAAGGGAGAATTGACGTCGAGCACCTCTGGTTCGCTTACCATGAAAATGACTGGGTGCTCAAGGATGTTTCGTTCTCAGTGGAGCCGGGCCAAAAGATCGCCATTGTCGGCGCTACGGGCGCGGGCAAGAGTTCGCTGGTTTCGCTGTTGTACCGTTTCTATGACTATCAGCGCGGTTCTATCCGTCTGGACGGTGTGGAACTGCGAGACTTGAACGTTGACCGGCTTCGCAGCCATCTGGGTCTGGTTCTTCAGGATGTGTTCATCTTCAGCGGCGATATCGCCGGCAACGTCCGGCTGCGAACCGACCATATCAGCGACGAATCGGTTCGAGAAGCGCTGAATCGGGTTGGCTTCGAGCGCTTCATGCGACGATTCGACGACAACCTTCACGCCGAGATTCGTGAGCGCGGCGCCACGCTGTCCACTGGCCAGAAACAACTGTTGTCGTTCGCGCGGGCATTGGCTCACAACCCGGACATTCTCATCTTGGACGAAGCGACCAGTTCGGTGGATACCGAGACGGAGAAGATGATTCAAGCGGCTATCGATGAGCTTCTCAGAGGCCGAACCTCGATTATCGTCGCTCACCGGCTGTCAACCATTGAGAAAGCCGACCGGATTCTCGTGCTCCATCACGGCGAACTGCGCGAATCCGGCAGCCACTCCGAACTCATGCAGAAACAGGGCATTTATTATAAGCTATACCAGTTGCAATACCATCGACAGATGCTGAAGCCCGCCGACGTTCCGACTGAATGACCTATGAACAAACAGGAACTGAGCACCGCTACCCGGTTCGCATGTCGGCTCGCACTCGACGCCGCCAGGGTTCTGAAGGACGGTTTCAGGAAGCCCAGACACGTGACTTTCAAGGGGCGAATCGATCCGGTCACCGAATACGATTTCAAAGCCGAGCGTCTGATTACCGGTAGAATCGCCCGTAGTTTCCCCGATCACGAAATCCTGACCGAGGAAGGGAGCGCCACCGGAGCCAAATCGGAGTATCGCTGGGTAATCGACCCACTCGACGGCACGGTCAACTTCGCTCACGGTTTTCCCATCTACTGTGTTTCAATTGCCCTTCAGCACAAGGGCGAGACCATCGCCGGCGCGGTGTGTGATCCTGAGCGTGACGAGCTATTCTGGAGTTCGCAGGGGTCGCCGTCGTACCTGAATCGACAGATTATCTCTGTCAGCAGTGAAAGACATTTGGAGCGGGCGCTCCTGGCGACCGGTTTTGCGTATGACATCGGCACGGCGCGGCGCAACAATCTGGGACTGTTCGCGCGCATGGCGCGAAAAGCCCAGGGCATACGCCGTCCAGGCTCGGCAGCGCTTGACCTCTGCTGGCTGGCCTGCGGTCGGATTGATGGCTTCTGGGAACTCAAGCTGCACCCCTGGGACACGGCGGCCGCGACGCTGATAGTTGAAAATGCTGGTGGCAAGCTGTCCCGAATCGATGGTCGGTCCTATTCGGTGTTTGACAAAGATCTACTTGCTTCCAACGGTTTGATTCATGGCGCTATGCGGGAAGTGCTGACACGTCGCTGATTTTGGCTAAGGATTTCTATCTTTACGGCCTGATGTGGGCCGCTATATTCAAGTCACTATGAAGAAGCCTCAACTCGTCAAATCAATTTCCGGTGTCCGCGGCGTGATAGGTAACGGGCTCGATCCCATCACGGTCGCTACCTACGGCGCCGCCTTTGGAACCTATCTTAAGAAGGGCACAGTCGTGGTCGGAAGCGACACCCGACCGTCCGGCGAGATGGTCTGCCGCGCGGTGATTTCCGGCCTGATGTCGGTCGGCATCGACGTGGTCGACATCGGCATCGTGCCCACGCCGACAGTCGAGATCGCTGTCAAGGGCCTTAAAGCGTCGGGCGGCATCTGTGTGACCGCCTCGCACAATCCGTCATCATGGAACGCCCTGAAGTTCTTCAATGCTCACGGCGAATTCCTCACGCCCGCACAGTACGGAAAGATGAACCGGGTCTTTGAGTCGGGCCGATTCGCCTGGCAGCTGGTGGAGAAGCTGGGGAAGATCACTTACGACCACCGCTGGATCGACGTTCACATCGCGAAGACACTGGCAGTCAAAACTATTGACCGCAGGGCTATCAAGAAACGCCGGTTCAAGGTAGTGGTTGACGCTATCAACGGCGCAGGCTCCGAAGCTCTCCCGCGCCTGCTTGAGCAGTTGGGCGCACGGGTACACCGGATCAACTGTCTTGGTGACGGCAATTTTGTCCACGAGGGCGAACCGCTCCCCAGGAATCTCGGCCAGCTCTGCCGCGCGGTCAGAAAACACCACGCCGATCTCGGTATGGCGTGTGACCCGGATGCGGACCGTCTGGTTCTTGTCGATGAACGGGGCCGGCCGATCCACGAGGAACTTACCCTGACAACAACAGTCCTTCAGGTCCTGAAGCGACGGCGCGGTCCGACGGTGATCAACCTGTCGACTTCGAGTACCACGGCCGATATCGCCCGATCCATGGGTTCCCGTGT